>Ga0182030_10025206_pt1 | contig 10858 bp, 5 predicted proteins | sample 812S3MmetaG_FD_121299 | JGI IMG/M metagenome (GOLD analysis project Ga0182030, IMG submission 121299) | Permafrost microbial communities from Stordalen Mire, Sweden - 812S3M metaG (Illumina Assembly) | ecosystem: Environmental > Terrestrial > Soil > Wetlands > Permafrost | place: Sweden... | reverse complement strand
TTTCAGATCGTGAACATCGGCACGCAGCTTACAGAGGCATTCGCCGGCCTGGACCGCACCAACGAGATCATGAGCGAGCTCGAAGAGAACCAGACCCCGGGCCGCACGGAGAAGATGCCGCCCATCAACGGTACGGTGCAATTCGATAACGTCGAGTTCGCCTACGAGGTTGAGAAGCCGGTGCTGCACGGCATCAGCTTCCTCGCCACCCCCGGCACAGTCACCGCTCTGGTCGGCTCGTCGGGCTCCGGCAAATCCACAATCATCTCGCTGGTCTGCGCCTTCCACTCACCCACAACGGGCCGCGTGCTGGTCGACGATGTTGACTTGTCGCAGGTCGACTTGAACACCTATCGCTCGCAACTCGGCGTGGTGCTGCAGGACTCTTTCCTGTTCGATGGATCGATCCGCGAAAATATCATGTTCTCGCGCCCCGACGCCACCGAAGAGCAGTTCCTCTTCGCATGCAAGACGGCCCGCGTGGACGAGTTCGCCGAGCGTTTTCCGGGGACCTACAACACCATCGTGGGCGAGCGCGGCGTCAAGCTCTCCGGCGGCCAGCGCCAGCGCCTTTCTATTGCCCGCGCCCTGCTCGCCGAACCGCGCATTCTAATCCTCGACGAGGCCACCAGTTCGCTCGATTCCGAGTCCGAGGCCATGATTCAAGAAGGCCTGAACCAGCTCATGGAAGGCCGCACCACGTTCGTGATCGCTCACCGGCTCTCAACGATCCGCCGCGCTGAGCAGATTCTGGTGGTGGAGCAGGGAAGAATCGTGGAGCGCGGCAATCACGCCGAGCTGTTCGCCATGGGCGGCCGCTACTTCGACCTCTACACCCGCCAGCACGGCCTGGAAGCAAACCTCTTCCTCGCCCCCGGCGAAGGTGACGTAGTCCCGGCGTAGGCGACATCGTCCCGGCGTAGGCGACCGCAATATCGATTCGTGGAGGGTACGGGCTTCAGCCCGTACAGATTCACACCAGCAAAAGCCGGGCTTTAGCCCCCGAGGGAGCGGGAATCTCGATTCGCCGCGTGCGCCAGGCCCTTATTCCAGCCAGTTTCTCTCGACCGTCCAATGGACGCCTGTTTCAATGCAGCGTCAACGGCAATGGATCAAGCCACCGGATCACCGTCGATCAAGACCCGAAGCCGCCTGTAAATCTCATCCAAGCAAATTCCGTCTCAAACGTTGACACGGCGTACCGCAAAACCGCACACTAGTAATGTAACCACAAGGCGAAATGGAGGACCACAATGCGAGACACTGCTCCCCAAGGCACTTACAAGGTTCAGGCTCTTGACCGGGCATTTGCCGTACTGGACCTGCTGGGCGAGAGTGAAACTCCGCTGGGTCTTGCGCAGGTGGCCTCTTCGCTGCAACTGCACAAGAGCACCGCGCATCGCTTCCTGATGGTTCTGGAGCGGCATCGCATGGTGGAGCGCACGACCACCGGCAAATTCCGCCTGGGCCTGCGTTTGTTTGACTTCGGCAACCGCGCCATTGAGCAGTACGATCTGCGCGACCGCGCCCAACCGCACCTGCGCCGCCTGGTGGCTGAGACCGAAGAGACAGCTCACCTGTGCATTATGGAAGCCGCGCGCGTCATTTACATCGACAAAATCGAGCCGGCCCGTTCCGTGCGCATGATCACGCGCGTCGGCGCCAGCAACCCGGTGCACTGCACCTCGGTGGGCAAGGCCATCCTCGCGTTTCTGCCGGAAGAAAAGGCTGCCGACGTGGTGCGCCGCACGCGCTTTGAGCGCTTCACACATCGCACCATCGCCACCGCCGAGGCCCTGCGTACGGAGATGGAGAAGACCCGCCGCCGCGGTTACGCTGTGGACGACGAAGAGTTTGAAGAAGGCCTGCGCTGCATCGCTGTGCCGCTGCTGGACGCGCAGCGCAACCCGGTTGCCGCGGTCAGCATCTCTGGCCCGTCATTCCGCGTGACCGCGCAGAAGCTGCCTTCCATCGCCAACCACTTGCTGCAGTGCGTGCGCGGCATCTCCGCCGACATGGGCTATACAACATCGGGAAGAGCGAACCGCACCGCCTGGCAAGCTACCGCTTGATTGCCCACATGCAAGCGCACAAGTCGAACTAGTCTCTTGAATCTGAAACTCTTCCCATAATCGACGGTGTCATTCTGAGTGAACGGGGCCCCAAACGCTCTTCAGTTTGGGGGCGGTGAGCGAAGAATCTGCTTCTCGGCCTTCCCGATTTATGGGAACAAATTCAGACTCATCACACTAGCGGGTCACCCTCTCGAACGGCATAAACAGCGTAAAAACCGTGCCGCTGCGGCCTGGAATCTGGCTGCTGCGGAATCGCAGCACGCAGTTGTGCCGGCGCACCATGTCAATGCTGACCCACATGCCGAGGCCTGTGCCGTGCATTCCCTTGGTGGCCATCGGATCAATGAGGAAGACTCACCGCATATAAGTACCACGCCGCATGCGGTAGCCACTGTTCGGTCCAGCGCCAATCTTCATCCTTGCCGGTAACTGCATAGCCAAGATTGAAAGCGATGCCGTCTTCGTTATCGAGCGCCGCGGTAATTCCATTCATGATGCCCCCCGGCGCTGCTGTGTACTTATACGAACGAAAGAACATGTAAGGGGCATAGCCGTGCCCGCTACCCATCAACATGGTTGCGTCAAACGGGTTGCGTCCTAGAATCCAGTGAAGCTGATTCCACGCGTACGCTTGCAGTTCCGCTTGAAATTTGGGCTTGCCGGCAAAAAGCGGAGCCGCCATTCGTGCCGCCGCAGCCAGCGAGGCCAGGCGCGCATTCTCTCCCTGCCACCACGGCGCGGCTTCCGTGTCGTGCGGGAAGAAGAATGCAGTGCGCGGCTTGCCGCCGGTAAGCACAAGTTGCCGCGCGTAGCCGAACGGATTGTTGACCTCTGCAGTCAGCGATAGTTCAAAACGCAGAGAGCGCTCCACTGCCTCCAGAACCTTAGGCTTCGTTGCGGGTGGCGCGATGCGCAGATACGCGAGCAGGCTGATGACAGGCATCCCTGCATCCGAGGGATGGAAGAACGGTCGCGTTCCATTGTCGGCTCGCCAGTAATCGCGCCAGTTTCCGGAACTGGTTAGCCGCGCCATCAGGCTCGCTGCGCGTTCGTTCGCGGCCGTTCGATACATCTCGTTCTGGGTGGCGGAGTAGAGTTCGGTTGCCGCCATCAATGCGCAATAGTCATCCAGAATATTTTCGACGCCGTCGTTCAGAACCTCCCGGTTATGGACACTCAAAAACTGAAAAGTTTCTTCCGCCGCGCGTAGATATTCCTTGCGTGTGAGTTCGCCATCGATGGGCATGGTGCTTGCCAGCGCAAGCGCCGCAATGGCCATGCCGCCGCCGGCGCGAAAGCTGGCCTGATACGCATACGGCCCTTCAGCCTTGGAAATATTCTCCGTCGAATCGGACGCTTTCAGCTTGATCTGCGTCTTCCAGTTCGGGTTTCCGATGGCGCGGTCCTGCGCGAGTTTCTCTCTGCCCGGCGCGTTGATGGTCTCAAAGAACGATTCGTTGGGGCGCTTGATTCGCACCAGATAGTCAGCGCCGTAGAGTCCTTCATCCAGCATGCGCCGTTCATATTCCGTGAAGTCGTCATCCTTCCGCGCTTCAAGTTCCTGGTAGCTCTTCAGCAGGCTCCAGGCTGCCAATGGAACCTGCTGCGGATTGAAGTATGAAGTTGGGTTCTGATGCGAAAGATGAATGCCGTAATCGCCGGTTGCGTCGTACCATCCACCGTGCGCATCCGCAAATCCAGGCTGGCCGCCAGGAAGCTGCAGGTGTCGGTCTGCCTGATCCATCAATCCGCTGGCGCGCTGGCCCTTGAAGTAGAAGACCACGCTGGACAATGTGTCGCGCTCAAGAATGTTGTCGGCGATAGCGAAGGCACAGGACGTTGCGTCGCTCTTCGCATCACGAACGCGGATCGCATAATGACCGGTCGTATTGAAGGATGAAAAATCCGCGGTCCAGAAAGTCCGCCCCTCCCAAGCGTAGACTTTTCCAGCTGATCGAAGGTCGCCCTCATACACTGTCTTTTCTGAGTCAACATCGATCAGTGCAAAGCGCTGTGGATGGTCCTCATCCCTGCCTTCGATGATGGCCTGCTTGGGCGCAAGCGTCTCGTAGCCAACCTGATCGACGAGCACGCGGACCTGGCCCACGCAATGGGGAGCGAGAAAAGCGATGCTGCCGGCACTGAGCAGAAGCCGCAAGAAAAGCTGCAAGCGGTACTTGTGAGCCATGAGAAGATCACCCTGACGACCGTGAATTGCGAAGCTGCGGATACGGTTCACATTTAGTGTAGAGAACCCCGCAGAGCTTTGGTACTGTTATTTAGAAAGGGCGAGAATGAGCGCATCGGGCATCGCTTCATCGCAAACCGGCACTTTGGCTGCTCCAAGGCAGCGTGTTGTTTCCATCGACATCTTCCGCGGATTGACGATGGCCGTGATGGTCTTCGTCAACCAGCTTTCTGAAGTGCGCGGCCTGCCTTGGTGGACGTATCACGCTCACGCCCAGGAAGACGTGATGACCTATGTCGACATGGTATTTCCGTTCTTTCTTTTTATTGTGGGGATGTCTTTGCCGTTGTCGATCACGCAGCGGCTGAAGCGCAATCCTTCGCTGCCGGCGCTATGGCTGCACGTGCTGCTGCGCGTGATTGGCCTGCTTGTGTTGGGGTTGATCCTGGCCAACGCAGACTATGCCGATCCCGCTCGCATGCACATCGGCGGCAGCTTGTGGGCGCTGCTTGCGTTGCTGTGTGCCGGCCTTTACCTGAACGTCTACCCGGAGTCCAAGCGCTTCCCGAGCTATTCCTCCGTTCTCCGAATCATCGGGTTGATCGGCGTGGTCGTGCTCCTGGCAGTGTTTCGAAGATCCACCCCGGACGGCCACGCCGTATGGATTGACTTTTCCTATCCGGAGATACTCGGACTTATCGCATTGAGCTATCTCGCGGCCGCGATTTTGTATATTCCCACGCGCCGCTGGAAGTGGATGCCATTGGTTTGGTTCGTCCTGCTTGTGTCGCTTTGCGTTTTGTCGACGGCGAGGGTGCTGACGTTCCCGGATCGGCTCCCGCTTTACATCTGGCCTTTTGGCAACGGAGCGATGCCCTGCATCATCATGGCCGGCGTCGTTACGTCCTCTATCTTCGTCAGCGGCGCATCCAGCCGCATTCCTCGCCGCGCGATGGGCATCGGCGCTTGCTTCGCGGTGCTCATGCTGATTGCGGGCAGAGTGCTCACGCCGTTCGGAATTTCAAAGATACGCGCTACCCCAACCTGGTCTCTCTACAGCATTGGAGCAGCCGTGTTGATCTTCACCCTGCTGTACTGGATCTGCGATCAAAAGCACTGGACGTCAGGGGCCTTCCTGGTTCGCCCCGCCGGCGAAAACACTCTCACAACTTATCTTTTGCCGGACGTTTGGGATTATTTTTCGGGCTGTCTCGGCATCACTTTTCTCGACGCGCACTTTGTTTCCGGCTGGGAAGCCGTTGTGAAAACAATCGCTTTCACGATTGTCATTCTAGTTGCAGCCTGGACTCTTACACGGTTGAAAGTTCGACTCCAATTTTGATCGTGGCAGCCTGATGAACTCGAGGCACTGGATACCTTCCGCTCTCAAAAAAAGAAGGCGCGGACTGTGTCCGCGCCTTCGATTCTTCGGGTTATTCACGTGCGGCCCGTTTAAGCCATGGCGCGGTGAAACTGCGGGCGCGCTTCTGTGCTGCTAGTCAGGTAAATGTCAATGGATGCGGCGGCCTTGCGGCCTTCCGAGATGGCCCACACCACCAGCGACTGGCCGCGGCGCATGTCGCCGGCGGCAAAGATGCCGTCCACTGAGCTCATGTAGTCGGCGTTCGCGGCGACGTTGCCACGGTTGTCGACGGCCAAACCAAGCTGCTCGATCATGCCGTTGCGCACCGGCCCGAGAAAGCCCATCGCGAGGAGAACGAGATCCACTTCGAGCACATGCTCGGAGCCGGCAATCAGCTCGAACTTCGGCGGCGGGCCGACGCGCACCAGGTGCAGCTCCTTGACGTTGCCGTTCTCGTCTCCCGTGAACTTGATGCTATTGATGCTCCAGTCGCGGATGCCGCCTTCTTCATGCGCGCTCTCGGTGCGCAGTTGCAGCGGCCACAGCGGCCACGGCGTTGAGCCAGCGCGCGTCGCCGGCGGCTTGGGCATGATCTCAAACTGGTGAATGCTCTTCGCGCCCTGGCGATGGCTGGTGCCCAGGCAGTCTGCGCCCGTGTCGCCGCCACCGATGATGACCACGTGCTTGCCCTTTGCCGAGATGGCCAGCGAAGGGTTGGCGAGAAACTGCTGCTCCGCGTCGCCCTCGCAGCGGCGATTCTGCTGCGGCAAAAACTCCATGGCGAAGTGAACGCCCTTGAGTTCGCGGCCCGGGATGTTGAGGTTGCGCGGCTGCTCTGCCCCGCCCGCCAGCAGGATGGCGTCGTAGTGCTCGGTCAGCGCGTCCACAGGCACGTTTACGCCCACGTGCGCATTGGTGATGAACGTAACGCCCTCGGCGCGCATCTGCTCAATGCGCCGGTCAAGAACCCACTTCTCGAGCTTGAAATTCGGGATGCCGTAGCGCATGAGGCCGCCGACGCGGTCGTTCTTCTCGTACACAGTGACGGAGTGGCCGGCGCGTCGCAACTGCTGCGCGGCGGCCAGACCCGCAGGCCCGCTGCCGACGACAGCCACGCGCTTGCCGGTGTTCTGCTCCGGCGGCTCGGGACGAATCCAGCCTTCTTCCCAACCGCGCTCGACAATCGACTTTTCTATCAGCTTGATCGAAACCGGCGGCTGATCGATGCCGAGCACGCAGGAAGCTTCGCACGGGGCCGGGCAGATGCGGCCGGTGAACTCGGGAAAGTTGTTGGTCGCGTGCAGGCGGCGCACAGCGGCTTCCCAGCGTCCGTTGTACGCCAGATCGTTCCAGTCGGGAATGAGGTTGTTGACCGGACAGCCGGTGTGGCAAAAGGGAACGCCGCAATCCATGCAGCGTGCGCCCTGCTCGCGCTGCTTGGCTTCGGGGAAGGGCTCGTAGATCTCGAACCAGTCGTGGACGCGCTCCTCCACCTTGCGGCGGGTGGGCTGTTCGCGTTGAATCTCAAGAAAGCCGGTATCCTTACCCATGCTGCACCTCTGCGGCCGCCACTTTGGGCGATGAATTTACGGAAGAAATTTGTGCCTTGGCGGACGCCTCCTCGGTGCGAGCGAAGCCGAGCACGCGCTTGTATTCATGCGGGAAGATCTTGATGAAGCGCGGCTGCGCGTCGGCCCAGTGTTCCAGTATCCACGCGGCACGCGGGCTGCCGGTCAGGTCGCGATGGCGCTCCAGCAGGCTCTTCACGCGCTCCACATCGCCGGCCAACTCCAGCGGTTCCAGGTCCACGCTGGCCTTGTTGCAGCGCCGCGCGGAGAAGTCGCCCTGGTCGTCATAGACATAAGCAATGCCGCCGCTCATGCCCGCGGCGAAGTTGCGGCCCGTGGAGCCGAGCACGATCACCGTGCCGTTGGTCATGTACTCGCAGCCGTGATCGCCCACGCCTTCGACAACCGCCGTAGCGCCGGAGTTGCGCACCGCGAAGCGCTCGCCGGCAATGCCGTTGAGGAAGGCTTCGCCGGTGGTAGCGCCGTAGAGCACCACGTTGCCGACGAGGATGCTCTCTTCCGGCAGGAAGCTCGAAGTCTTCGGCGGATAAGCGATGATGCGCCCGCCGGAGAGCCCCTTGCCTACATAGTCGTTGGCGTCGCCTTCGAGCTCAAGCGTGACGCCGGCCGGCACAAACGCGCCGAAGCTCTGCCCGGCTGAGCCGGTAAATTTGAAGTGGATGGTTTCGTCCGGCAAACCAGCCGAACCATAGCGCCGCGCAATCTCGCCGCCCAGCATCGCGCCCACCGTGCGGTGTACGTTGCGAATGGCGAAGCTGCCTGTGACCGGCGTCTGCAACTCAAGCGCCGGCGCTGCCTTGGCGATGAGCTGATGATCGAGCGCTTGGTCCAGTCCATGATCCTGCGCCTGCATCTTGCGCCGCGCCACGCGCGAAGGCAGCGTGGGCGAGTAGAGAATCGACGACAGGTCGATCCCCTTGGCCTTCCAGTGCTCGTGCGCAATCGCCGCGTCAATCTTGTCCACGCGGCCCACCATCTCATCCACGGTGCGGAAGCCGAGCTTGGCCATGTGCTCGCGGACCTGCTCGGCGAGGAAGAAGAAGAAGTTGATCACGTGCTCGGGCTGGCCGGTGAAGCGCGCGCGCAAGACGGGGTCCTGCGTGGCGATGCCGACGGAGCAAGTATTGAGGTGGCACTTGCGCATCATGATGCAGCCCATGGTGATGAGTGGCGTGGTGGCGAAGCCGAATTCCTCCGCACCCAGAAGCGCCGCAATTACGACGTCGCGGCCCGTCTGCAGCTTGCCGTCGGTCTGGACCTTGATCCGCGAGCGCAGATCGTTGAGCAGCAGGACTTGTTGCGCCTCGGCTAGACCAAGCTCCCAGGGCAGCCCCGCGTGCTTGATGGAGCTGAGCGGGGAAGCGCCCGTGCCACCGTTGTCGCCCGAGATCAGCACCACGTCGGCGTGCGCCTTGGCGACGCCCGCAGCCACCGTGCCCACGCCCACTTCAGAGACGAGCTTCACGGCGATGCGTGCCTTGGGGTTCACGTTCTTCAAGTCGTAAATCAACTGCGCCAGGTCTTCGATCGAGTAAATATCGTGATGCGGCGGCGGCGAGATCAAGCCGACGCCGGGGATCGAATACCGCAGCTTGGCGATGAAGTCGTCCACCTTGTGGCCGGGCAACTGGCCGCCTTCGCCGGGCTTGGCGCCCTGCGCCATCTTGATCTGCAGCTCGTCCGCGTTGACCAGGTAGTTGGCCGTCACACCGAAGCGTCCGCTGGCCACCTGCTTCACCGCGCTGCGCCGCAGATCGCCGTTTTCATCGCGCTTGAAGCGCGCCTCATCCTCACCGCCTTCGCCGGTGTTCGACATACCGCCAATGCGGTTCATGGCAATGGCCAGCGTCTCGTGCGCTTCTTTACTAATGGACCCGAAGCTCATCGCGCCGGTAGTGAAGCGCTTCACAATCTCCTTCGCAGGCTCAACCTCATCCAGAGGAATCGGCTCGTCCGCATACTTCAGCTTCATCATCCCGCGCAACGTACACAGCGTGCGGTTTTCCTTGTCCAGCAGGTCGGTGTATTCCTGGAAAGTGGCCGCACTATTTTGCCGCACCGCGTGCTGCAGCTTGCTGATGGTCTGCGGATTGAGCAGGTGATACTCGCCGCCTTCGCGATACTGATAGTGCCCGCCGACGACGAGGTCGGTCTCGGAGTCGGTGAGCGGCCGGAACGCATAAGTGTGCTTGAGTTGCGCCTCGCGTGCCAGCACGTCCAGGCCCACGCCCTCGATGCGCGAAGCGGTGCGCGGGAAGTAGGCTTCGACGACTGCCTTGTTCAGTCCCACAGCCTCAAACACCTGTGCGCCGCGATAGCTCTGTAGCGTGCTGATGCCCATCTTCGAGAAGGTCTTCAGCAGTCCTTTATTGATGCCCTTGATGAAGTTCTTCTCAGCGTATTCCGCGGTCACCTTTTCCGGCAGGAGGCCGCGGCGCTTCAGGTCGTGGAGCGTCTCAATGGCGAGATACGGATTGATGGCGCTGGCTCCATAACCAATCAGTAATGCAAAGTGCATCACCTCGCGCGGCTCGCCGCTTTCAATGATGAGCGCTACCTGAGTGCGCGTCTTTTCCTTAACCAATCGGTTATGGACGGCAGCCATGGCCAGCAGACTCGGGATCGGCGCATAAGTCGCATCGACGCCGCGGTCGGAAAGAATGAGCAGCGTATAGCCCGAGTGCACGGCGTGGGCGGCGCGGGCGCTCAGGTCGTCGAGAGAATGCTTTAGGCCAGCCTCGCCGTCTGCCGCGCGGAACAGCGCCGGCAGCGTCGTCGCCAGCAGATCGCCCGACGAGATGCGGCGCAGCTTTTCAAGGTCACGGTTGGTCAGGATGGGATGCGGCAGCTTCAGCGTGTGGCAGTTCTCCGGCGCCTCATCCAGAATGTTGCGCTCTGTGCCGATGTAGCTGATCAGCGACATCACCAGCTCTTCGCGAATCGGATCGATGGGCGGATTGGTGACCTGTGCGAACAACTGCTTGAAGTAGTTGAACAAGGGCTGCGGACGATCCGAAAGGCAGGCCAGCGGAACGTCGGTGCCCATGGAACCGATCGGCTCCTCGCCCTTGGCGCCCATCGGTCCCAGCAGCACTTTCAGGTCTTCTTCGCTGTAGCCGTAGGCCCGCTGGCGGCGCAGCAGCGTCTCGGGGTTGGACCCGATCACGCGCGATGGCTCGGGCAGATGATCGAGCAGCACCTGCTGCTCCTTGAGCCACGCGGCATAGGGTTGCCGGCCGGCCAGTTCCTTCTTGATCTCGGCGTCGGAGATGATGCGCTTCTGCACCGTGTCGACCAGGAACATGCGGCCCGGCTGCAGGCGGCCCTTCTTGCGAATGTCCTCGGCAGGCACGTCAAGCACGCCGGCTTCGGATGCCAGTACGACCAGATCGTCTTTGGTGACGATGTAGCGTCCGGGCCTGAGCCCATTGCGATCGAGCGTTGCGCCGATGACCTTGCCGTCAGTAAACGCAATTGCGGCAGGCCCGTCCCATGGCTCCATCAGCGATGCGTGGTACTCGTAGAACGCGCGCTTCTCTTCGTCCATGTCAGGATTGCCCGACCACGCTTCTGGGATTAGCATCGCCATGACATGGGGCAGGGAACGGCCCGACTGATAGAGGAATTCGACCGCGTTGTCGAG
>Ga0182030_10025205_pt1 | contig 10859 bp, 11 predicted proteins | sample 812S3MmetaG_FD_121299 | JGI IMG/M metagenome (GOLD analysis project Ga0182030, IMG submission 121299) | Permafrost microbial communities from Stordalen Mire, Sweden - 812S3M metaG (Illumina Assembly) | ecosystem: Environmental > Terrestrial > Soil > Wetlands > Permafrost | place: Sweden... | reverse complement strand
TGGCGATGAATTTCCTGCTCGATCGGGGCGCGGGCGGGTGGGCGCAGGATCTGGCGGAACTCAAGGTCAAGGCCGGCGAGTGCGATACGAACGGTCCGTTGAATGCGACCAGCGCCATGGCAGGCGAATTTACGTGGCGCTGCGAGCGCGGCCGGGTCACCGGCGGCTTGCTCCTCGCACCGACTCATCCACCCCGTATCCAGTCGCTCGAATTGTCCCGACGCAGCCCGTAGCAACCCCTGGACGCCGCGCGCAGCCCCGCACGCCGGCGCGTAATCGATTATGCTTGCCGGTGTGCGGCGCGGCAGCGCCACCGGTCGAAAGAGATTTCTCGTTTGTTGCAAAGCGTCAGTACCCGGCGGGCCCTGGTCATCGCGTCCGTCATGACGTCCATGTTCATGGTGGCGATCGAGGCGACGATCATCGCCACCGCAATGCCTCAAATCGTGGCCGACCTCGGCGGCCTCGCCCTGTACAGCTGGGTGTTTTCATCGTTCCTGCTCGCACAGACCGCCATGACCGTCGTGTTCGGCAATCTCGCGGACATCTATGGGCGCAAGCCCGTGATGCTGGTGGGGATTGCAATCTTTCTGGTCGGTTCGACCCTCGCAGGGTTTGCCACGACGATGCCGACGATGATTCTGGACCGGGTGATTCAGGGGGCGGGCGCCGGCGCCATTCAAACGGTGGCGCTGACCGTTGTGGCCGATCTGTATCCCGCCCGTGAGCGCGGCAAAATCCAAGGGTATCTCGCCAGCGTGTGGGCCATTTCCGCCGTGCTCGGTCCCATCGTGGGCAGTCTCATCGTCCGCCAATGGTCCTGGGCCTGGGTGTTCTGGATCAACATCCCGGTCGGGATCCTGGCGGCCGCCGGCTTCATTGCCTTCCTCCAAGAAACCAAGCGCCACGAGGGCCGCTCCATCGATCTGGCCGGGGCGGCATGCTTCACGATCGCAGTGACGGCGCTGTTGATCGCCCTGACGGAAATCGGGAGTGCCGCTCCGGCGACGCTCGCCGGCATCGGCGCGGTCTTCTGCGCAGCCGCCCTTGGCTTCGTACTGCAGGAGCGACGCACCGCCCACCCGATGATTTCGTTTGCCATGTGGAGCTTGAGGCCGGTCGCGGCGACCAATGGCGTCGCCGTGTTGTCCAGCATGGCGCTGATGGGATTGACCACCTTTGTCCCGATCTACGTGCAACTCGTGCTGCGTCGCCCGCCGGTCGTGGCCGGCCTCGCGCTTACGACCATGCTGGTGGGATGGCCGATCGGCGCGACCCTCGCAGCCCGGTCGTTTCACCGCTTTGCGCTGAGACGGATCCTGATCACCGGCACCGTCCTCCTGCCCGTGGGGGCCACGATGTTCGTCGTGTTGACGCCCGCAAGCTCCCCCGGCCTCGCCGGTCTGGGGTCGCTGATCATGGGCTTCGGCATGGGTTTGTCATCCGTCAGTTCCCTGGTGCTCATTCAGGAGGTCGTCGAACCCCATCAGCGCGGCAGCGTGACCGCATCGACGTTGTTCGCCCGCAATATCGGAAGCACCATGGGCGCCACCGTGCTCGCAGCGGTGCTCAACCATGGTCTCGCGCACGCGCTGGCCGGTAATCAGATCACGGCGGAACAGCTGCGCCAAATGTTGAACACCCTTCCCAGCGTCGTCAGCCAAGAAGCAGCCATACGGCTCGGCCTGCAGCATGCGCTCAACCTGACGTTTTGGGCCATGCTCGGACTGTCGCTTGCCACGGTAGTGATTTCGCTCTGGATACCGTCGGTCGGCATTGCCCGTGCCGACGCCGTTCCGGCGCAGACCTCCCATTGAAGGGTATGAGGATGACCATGAAGAACAACATCTCGGGATTGCTGGTTCTGCTGGCGGCCACATCAAGTCACGCGATGTCGCCCTCCGAGGCGGCGATTCGCCAGGCAGACGCCGATTGGGCCGAGGCCGCCGCCACCACGAGCGTGGACGCGTGGATGACCTATTACGCCCCGGAGGCGGTGGTGCTGGCGCCGGACCAGCCGATCGCCACGAGCCCCCAGCTGATTCGCCAATCCGTCGCGAAATTGCTGGCGCTGCCGCACCTCATGATCTCGTGGCATCCCGTCAAAGTCGACATTGCCGCCGCCGGCGACATGGCGTACGTCATCGGTGCGTATGAGCTGAGCTTCGACGAGGCCAACGGGGCTCGCGCGACTGACCGGGGAAAACTTCTCGAGGTGTGGCAAAAGCAAGCCACCGGCCGCTGGAAATGCATCGTGGACACCTGGAATTCCGACGGACCCGCGACAACGGCGACGGCGTCGGCGGCGGTCGCGGCTCCCACAATTCCGGTGGTGCCCGTGCCCGCGACGTCGGCAACTCAAAACCCGGGGAAAGTTGCCATGGAGCCTGGGCAGCACGCTTCGGAGTCGGGCCAAGGTGGTGAGTACGGCGCCGTACCGCTGAACTACGAGGCGACCGTACGTCGATACTTCCAGGACAACCTGAGCGACCCCGACTCGGTGCGTTACCAGGAGATCACCGCGCCGGAGAAATCAGCCATCAAGGCGCTCACGTCCGGAGTCTTCATCCACCAATCCCCACTGAAGGGTTGGCGAGTGACGGCGATCATAAACACCAAAAACTCGCGCGGCGTCTACGTCGGATTCAAAACGTATACTTTTCTCTTTCGCGGCGAGAAAATCGTACACACGGTTTCGCCCCTCGGCGGTGATGAGTTGAAGTGACCGTCAGGACGTGGGCGGCGTCGTGGTGGCAACCATCGGAGCCGTCGGACCGGGCGCACGGCGACTCAGGGCCGGCGACTCGCACATCCGGGCGGCATCGACATAAAAAATCTTGCGATTGGAACCCATCAACCGCTTCATGCACTGCACCTTTTGCGAATCGTGCCGGTGCCGTATCGCTGTGGACTGCTGGAGCGGAACGGCTGCGATTACCTGGCCTTGCATCATGAGCAGCGCGCAAACCGCGAGGCCCATCCGGGCGAGGGGCACCGTCACCACCCGGCCGTTAGGGCTTCGATCGGCGGGCGATTTCTGGATCCTCACCCTTCGCACGCCCCCGCCCGACGTTTTCGGCCCGTTCGAGAGCCGGCTCTTCGTCCGGCGGAACGTGGGTCCCTGCGTCGATCGCCTGCTTGCCCCGCTTGGACGACACGAACGCCTGTTCAGCCTCGTTAAACTCTTCGGCAGCCTCAGGGTTGCCCTCGCCGTGATTGGTCGGTTTGTTTCTTTCCATGGGATTTTTCCTCCAGGCGGGACTCTCGCCGAATTCGTCATCATTGGCGAGTCGAAGAATGACCCACTCGTTGTCAGGAAACGCTGACTCGACTAAGGTGGCGTGTATGAACGCGCAACTGGCACTACGCCCAACGCGGATACTGGCCGCCACCGTGCTCCTGCTGCTCACGGCATCCGTCCGGGCGGCGGACCCGGGGTCGTTGTTCGGCAAATGGATCGAGAAATTTGCCAACGGTAGTGGCATGGTCACGGAATTCACGGCCGGGACGTTGTCCTACTACCCGGTCGACGCCGCCGGCAAGCCTACCGAGGCCGCGCGCCAGAACGAGGTGACCTATCTCGATCTCGACAAGGAAACCATACGCGTCAACTTACAGGGTGGCGGCGCCATTTCGGTGCTCATCAAGGACACGAAAAACATCGTGTTGGACTATGGGGGGACCGGAACACACCGCCTGGTGCGCCTGGCGCCGTGATCGAATGAATGAACCGTTCACATTGCGGGATGCCGCCGACCGGGATTTCCCGGAGCTGCTGCGGCTCAACCATGAGTCCGTGCACTTTCTGAGTCCGCTCACGCTGCACCAGCTGCGCTCGTTGTGCGCGATGGCTTGGCATCGGCGGGTCATCGGCGCTGGCATTGCGGTGTCCGGCTTCCTGCTGGCACTGCGTGAAGGCGAGAACTACGAAAGTCCCAACTATCAGTGGTTCGCAGCCCGGTACACGGAATTTCTCTATATCGATCGCATCGTCATCGATGCGGCGGCGCGTGGTCGGGGACTCGGCGTGCGCCTGTATGAGGATCTGTTCGAGCACGCGCGGGCCGCGCAGCTCCGCCGGGTCACCTGTGAATTCGACATCGACCCGCCGAATCAGGCATCGCGGCAATTCCATGAGCGCTTCGGATTTCGCGAGGTCGGATGCCAGCGGGTGGCCGACGGAAAAAAGACCGTATCCCTTCAGGAAGCGCAGCTCTGATCCGGTCCGCGCGCTGCACGGAGGCGGACGTCAGGCTCGTGCACGGCCCGGCCGGGAGTGCGATACTGAACGCGGCACCCCGCACCGGCACTGTCCCATGACCCTACGCAGAACACGCAACGCAAAAATCGTCGCTACGCTGGGACCCGCCAGCTCCGACCGGGAAACCGTGCGTCGGCTGTTCCTCGCGGGAGCGGACGTCTTTCGGCTCAATTTCAGCCACGGCAATGCCGACGATCACCGCGCGCGCTACGCCATTTTGCGGGATTTGGAGCGCGAGACCGGCCGTCCGATCGGAATCCTGGCGGATTTGCAGGGTCCGAAGCTGCGGGTCGGCGGATTCTCGGACGGGTGGATCAATCTGGTGGAAGGGCAGTCGTTTCGGCTCGATCTCGACGCCTCTCCCGGGACGGGTCAGAGGGCCGGTATGCCCCACCCGGAGATTTTTGCCGTGCTGAAGGAAGGTTCCGAATTGCTGCTCGACGATGGCCGGCTGCGTCTCGTCGTCGAGCAATGCGGTCCCAATTTCGCCGACACGCGGGTGATCGTGGGCGGCAAGTTGTCCGCCAACAAGGGTGTCAACGTTCCCGACGTCGTGCTTCCGCTGACGGCGCTGACTACGAAGGACCGGCGCGACCTGGCCGTCGCCTTGGACCTCGGAGTGGACTGGGTGGCCCTGTCTTTCGTACAGCGTCCGGAGGACGTATCGGAGGCGCGCGCGATCATCGGGCACCGCGCCGCCATTCTGTCCAAGCTCGAGAAGCCGGCGGCGATCGCACGGCTCGAGGAAATCGTTGCGGTGTCGGATGCCGTGATGGTGGCGCGCGGCGACCTCGGGGTCGAAATGCCTGCCGAGCGGGTTCCGGCAATACAGAAGCGGATCATACGGGTGTGCCGTCAACACGGAAAACCGGTGATCGTCGCCACCCAGATGCTGGAATCGATGGTCGAAAGCCCGGTGCCGACCCGTGCCGAAGCCTCGGACGTCGCCACTGCCGTTTACGACGGTGCGGATGCGGTCATGCTCTCGGCCGAATCGGCCTCTGGAAAACATCCTCTCGCCGCCGTCAGCATGATGAGCCGGATCATCGAACAGGTGGAGGCGGATCCGGCCTACCGGCAAGTGATCAACGCCTCGTATTCATCGCCGGAACCGGGCAATGCCGGGATCGCCGAGGCCATCTGCGCCTCCGTGCGCTGTTCCGTCGCGATGCTGCACGCCGCCGCACTCGTGTGCTACACACGCTCGGGTCAGACCAGCCTGCATGCAGCGCGGGAACGGCCCGAGTGTCCGGTCCTCAGCTTGACGCCGAACGAACAGACTGCGCGACGGCTGGCACTGGTGTGGGGCATCCACTCCGTGCAGATCGGCGGGGTGTCCAACGTCAACGAGATGACCGAAGTTGCGTGCGAAGCGGCGCGGCGCGAGGGATTCGCCGAGCGGGGGCAGATCATCGTCGCCATTGCCGGGCTTCCCTTCGGCAGCGCGGTGACCACCAATTTGATGCGCATCGCCACGGCCTGATCCCACCATGTCGAATCGCGTCGCATTGATCGTCGGAGCCGGACCGGGCATCAGCGCCTCCTTTGCCGAGGCATTGGTCGCGGATGGCTACCGGGTCGCGCTCGCCTCCCGCAGCCTTGGGAGGCTGCAACCACTCGCTGCGGCCGTTGGCGCGCACGCATATCAGGCGGATGCCGCCTCGCGGGACGACCTGGTCCAGTTGTTTCAGGATGTGGATCGCGGCCTGGGCGCGCCGGAGGTGGTGCTGTTCAATCCCAGTGCGAGGATACGCGGAGACCTGTTGAGCCTGGATATCGACGCCGCGTCGGCAGCGATCCAGGCAACAACGGTGGGCGCACTCGTCACAGCGCAGGAAGCGGCCCGACGCATGCTGCCCCGGGGCCGCGGCAGCATTTTCTTCACGGGTGCCACCGCAGGAATCAAAGGTTTCGCGCGGTCCTCGGTGTTTGCCATGGGAAAGTTCGCGATACGCGGACTGGCGCAAAGCCTCGCCCGTGAATTGGGTCCCGCGGGCATCCACGTCGCACATTTCGTCATCGACGGCGCCGTGATTCAGGGAAGTCGCGACCCGGGTGCCTTTACGCCGCAGGCAATCGCCCGGTCCTACATGGCGGTACTGGCGCAACCCGGCGGAGCATGGAGTTGGGAAATCGAACTGCGCAGCTCGACCGAGTCGTTTTGAGAACTCCATGACCCAGTCGTAATTTTCTTTTTGGTCATTTGGGGCGCACCACGGCGATCCACCGGAAAACCGGCGTCAACGGGGTCTCGTACGTGACGTTGATTCCCCCGTAGGTTTCAAAATCATCGAGGGTCGCCGCCATGTTAAAACTTGCTGCCTTTGCACTCATCGCCGCCGGTACCGCCGGGGCCGCCCATGCCTGTCCGTCGGTGGGCGTCGGATTCGGCGTGTCGGTCGTGCCACGCGTCGTCTATGCCCCGGTCGTCTACCATCCGTACCCGTTCGCCTACGAACGTGCATGGCGGCACGGCCCTCCGGGTTACTGGCACCGGGAACACGCCCATGGGTTCGGTGACCGGGATTGGGACCGCCGCTGAACCGGTGGGCCTGACGCACACATGGGCTGGGCTGCGACGGGGTATGCGCACACGTCCATGCGTGCGACTTTATGCATCACGATCACCCTGACGATCGCGTCACTGCTGCCGGGTGACGGGGGGGATTATCGACCAATGCCGCAGGCGGGTCGTTGAGTTTCATCACCAAGACAATCGGCTTATGTCAGATGCGTCGTGGTTCGATCGGAACTGGCCGCAAACGTCTAAAGCGTGCTGTAAGATTCCGCGCGATACGGGTGTTTGCCAAGCATGGGGTGCAGTAATGTCGGATGGGATGACGGCCGCTTTCCCGGTCGATGGCGTAAATCAGGTGAAGCGACGTGCAGATCGTGGCTTCTATGACCATGCAACCGTTCATGCCGTGCTCGACGCCGCGGCCCTGTGCCACGTCTCCTACGTCGTGGACGGAATGCCCTATTGCACGCCGACTCTGTTCTGGCGGGAGGGGAACCGGCTCTTTTGGCATGGAAGCAATTCCAGCCGGATGTTGCGCAACCTCGCGGCTGGCGAGCCCACATGCCTCACGGTCACCCACCTCGATTCGCTCGTCCTGGCGCGCTGCGGATTCAATCACTCCGCGGACTACCGATCCGTCATGGCCTTCGGGCAGGCCCGCATCGTCGAGGACATGGAGGAGAAACGGCGTGCGCTCATCATGATGGTCGACCGCTTCTTTCCCGGCCGTACGGCCCAGCTTCGTGCGAGCACCGAGCAGGAAATCAATGCGACGACAGTCCTCATGATGGACATCGAGCGAGCCTCCGCCAAGATCCGTGCCAAGGGCGTCGCCGACGAGGACGAGGACTACGGACTTCCGATTTATGCCGAGCGCCTCCCCATAAAGACAGTGTTCGGCCCACCCGAGCCTTGTCATCGGCTCAAGGCCGGCGTCGAGCGGCCGCGCAACCTGGACGGCTATCGCGCGGGGCGTCCGCTGGAAGAGGCGGTTACCGAGGCGCATGTCGCTGCATATACGGATCGGCCCGCAGCCTAGTTTACGACCATGCATCGGCACGCCCCACTTCAGCCACGAACGATCGCTCTCCTCTTGCTGGCCGCAGCCGCCGGTACAGCGCCGGCGGGTGAGATTTATAAGTCCGTCGATGCCAACGGCAACGTGGTCTACTCGGATCACGCCGATCCGGCGACGGCACAACTCTCGGTCATCGCTCTGCCGGGTCCGCACTCTCCGCCGGATGAAATGCACGTCTGCGGGACGAAAAACTGCTTCACGCTGAAGCTCGACAATGGCAGCTACCGTCGAGTGGACGGTGCCGACGATACCTGGACCATAGAAACCTTCTCGACCACAGCCGTGGTTTTGCGGCGCCATGGAGCCGCCTCCGCGAACGCGGATGTGACGTATTCGGGCGATGTGGCCAACGATCGCTTGATCAACGTCAAGGTGAACGGAATCCCCACGGGCGGGTTCGATGCCTCCTGGGGAACGGCGCTCAACACCCTTCCAGGCACGAATGCCGAGCGGGATGCCAACATCCTGGCGATCATGAATGCCCCGGTCAGCGGCACCATAAGCGCCGCCGCAACACCACCGCCGTTGCCCGATGAGGATCAATCCGAAATCCCCGACCCTGGGTATCTCTGGACTCCCGGGTATTGGTATTGGCGGGACCGAGGATATTTCTGGGTCCCCGGCAGCTGGGTGCGGCCGCCGCAGGCGGGTTTCCTCTGGACCCCGGGTTTTTGGGGCCTCGCAGGCGCCGTGTTCGTCTTTCATCCCGGTTATTGGGGTCCGACCGTGGGCTATTACGGGGGGACCAATTATGGCCACGGCTACTTTGGCAGCGGGTACACCGGAGGCCGTTGGGTGGCCGGCACGTTTCTCTACAACAGCAGCGTCAACCACTTGAGCGGTGCCGTCCAACATAGGTACTCAGAGCCGCCGCCTCACCAGAGCTCGGGCCGCGTCAGGAGCTACGACGCCGGTGCCGCGGCCACCTCTGCGATCCATGCATCAGTAGGGCATCCATCGGCTCCGACGCCCATCGCGGCCCGGCAAGTAGCGACGGGAAGCAACCCGGGCGAGGTCGCGACAACGGTCTCGAACCGCTCGACCCCGACCGTGCCGAGCGTCGCAGCGCCGCCCAAGCTCAACCACAGCCGACCCATCAAGTCGTTGCCACCGAAAAACTGAAGCTCGTGGGGATTTCTTTAGCAATGCCGTGGGGAACTTATCCAGCGGCCATGACCTCCTATGTGTTGTCCCGCGTCCAGGCAACAAAAAAGGACCTGCCATGAAACTGATCTTGGGAATCGTGTTGGGGACTTTGATCGCAATCCTGGTCACGTCCAATGCCCGCAGCCTTGGAAATCCGTCGCCGCCTCCCGGGGTGTCCGCCATGGATTGGATTCCGCTCGGCGATGCGGCGGGATTTGTCGTCGTGCACGACGATGCGTCGCCCAATCGGATCAATCCCGCTGCGGGGACGGTCAAGGGCCACTTTGTCGTTCGCCGCAAGGACCACTGGCTCCGTGTGGATTCCACCCCCGACTATGGCGCTCAAAACGCGGTTATGCAACGGTAGTCAGCTGATGTGTTCCTCGAATTCGCCGCGGCTTCATGGCTCGTAGCGGAGAGCCCCTTGCAGGGCCTCCGTCAATGTGACCGGTTCCCCATCGCAGCCGGTGGATGAATCGCCAAGTAAACGGTGCTCCACAGCTGAGCGGCATTGGATTCGTCGGCGTACAGGCGACTGGCCCCGAACGGCGCAACGTGGTAGCGCCCATTCCGATACGACCAGGACCACAGCTCCGAATTGGCCACCTTTCTGCCCACGGCGATCGCGCGCCACAGCCGCCGTTGAGCGAGCAGCATTCGCTTCCTGAGAGGATTCGGCAGATCCCGACGCTCGACCTGACGTGCGAGCCCCGCCGCCAACACCGCTTGTTGCCAGGACCAAATAACGGTCCCGTGATAGGCGCTTTTGGTAAAGCGTGCCTGAAGCGTCGGCGTGGCAAACACCGGATTCGCCACCACGACGCCCGCGTCCATCATCAGTCCCGCCGGAAAGGGGCGCATCATCGACGCAATCTCCGATTCGAGCGACTGAATGCCTGGGCTGCCGAACAACAAATCGAATCCTTCGTCTGAGTTGATGATGGGGATCGGTTTGGTTTCGGCGTCAAGTGCCACGGCGTGGAATTCCACCGCTGATTGTCCGATCGAGCGCAGCGCAGCACCTGGCGGCACTCCGATCGACGTGGCATAGGCTTCGATCTGGTTGCGCGCGCTTTCATTCGTCACGTCGACATCAAAGAAAGCCGGTGCGACGGCACGCCAAATGTCGGCCATATTCGCCGCCTGTGAGAGCAGGGTGCGATCGTCTCCGGTCAAGTAGGGAGCGAGCAGTCCGCTCTCATAAAAGCGACTCGCGGCGTCAAGCGCGGCCGGTACGAACACGGCATTCACGTCGTAGGGATAGCGTCCGTGCGCTATACCATCGTCGCTGTCGCGCCATTGTCCCCAAACGAACCCTGCCTTGAGACTGATCAGGTGTTCAGCCTGCGGATGAGCCGCGAATGCCCGGGCGCTTTGGATCACGAATCGCAGGTTGGTGACGAGGTCGGCGCCGAAAGTGCGCGGCGGCCGGCCATAACCGCCATCTGCGCGGGCTAAAAACGCCGCCGCCCTGGACGACGCACGGGGATTGTCGAGCAACCACGCACGTGCCACCGGTGCGAGCATGAAGGAGCCGTCGATCATCTTATAGTCGAAGACAGGAGCGTCCGACAGGTCGCCATCGGCGCGGAGATGATCGAGGATGGCGAATTCGCCAATCTCCTCCTCGTGCGCGACCTCTCCCGTCGATGAGAGACGCGCCAGGACCGACCCGAGGCCATCCTCCAAGGCGTCCGGCGACAGCGCGGGCATCAGCAGACGCATCGACATCAAGGTGTCGCGACCGAAATAGGTGTCGTAGCGCCAGGATCCGGCCAAAAATTTTTCTTTGTAGCTGAGAAACGCCAACACATTGCGCGCGGCGGATTCCGCACCCCCTGGATCGGCGAGCAATT
>Ga0182030_10025204_pt1 | contig 10859 bp, 15 predicted proteins | sample 812S3MmetaG_FD_121299 | JGI IMG/M metagenome (GOLD analysis project Ga0182030, IMG submission 121299) | Permafrost microbial communities from Stordalen Mire, Sweden - 812S3M metaG (Illumina Assembly) | ecosystem: Environmental > Terrestrial > Soil > Wetlands > Permafrost | place: Sweden... | reverse complement strand
TGATCTTCCAAAGTGTTATTCGGATGCGATGCGGCAACCAGCCTCATCGATCTTGCACTCAACCAGTATCCCAGCCCCGTCGCATAAGGAGTTTGAGGTCTGGTGTCGTTGACAGAGCCTACGTAATCGTATTCTTCAAACCCGCTATTCATGAGGTTGCTCGCCCAAACAAAGGTGTCGTCGTCCGTCTTGAAAATGAAGTCGTAATGCCCTTCCGCCCACTGGCAAATACCTTTCGTTTTGTATGGTAGGCTTCTGTAGTCGTCCGCGACATCCAAAAATACCTCGTCAGGCAGGGATTGCCGTTGCGCCCCACGTCCGTAAAAGAACCTTACATCAACGTTGGGGTACGCCGCCAAATCTTTAACCCAAGTCTCTCGACATGCGGCGATCTGCGCGTCTACGGGAATGAGGCGGTGCTTATCCCTATTCGTCCAATCCCAACCCCGACCATTTATTGCGACGTACCTGTGGCAGGCGAGAATAGCTACTAATACCCTCATGCATTCCTCGGATCGGACGGCTGAACTCCGTTGACGGCAGGACGATTCGGAGCACCGGGTTTGGGGACGCGAAACACCTTGGTGCTGGGTTTCCTGTTCCAAGCATTGTAATCTTCTCCAAGCTCCTTGGCTGGTTGGTGGTCGTACAGATATTTATTGAGCACGCTTTCGTCGTGCCAAATGGGAACAAAATTATTCTTGGTGTCGATGTCCACAATCGTAGCGCACTCGCGGCACAACGCGAGGAAAGCTTTAGATGTTCCACCGTAGGACATTCCCGTGTACATCTTGCGGATGTCTTTCTTGCTCAAGCAGGCGGCGGATCGCGGATTCTCCTCGGGAGTGCAGTACGTCCCTTTACTCAGGATGAACGACGTGTGTACCGTGGCGGTGATGCCATCGGAAAAGATTTCCTCCCCCACAGGGGCCACGATCTCCGAGTCAACGTCCATGTACCAAAGGAAGTCATGCTCGGACAGCCAAACTTCCTCGCCCAAGAACGTATGAAACCTGCGCCACGTGACATTGGGCCAGCCGAGATGAGGCGACTGGACTTGTTTCGCCACGTCGTACTGCCGCTCGCTATCCGTAAACAACAGGATGTCTGTTTGCTGCGGCAGGAAATACTTCTTCGCGCTGGCAACTGCGGGTTCGATGTATTTGTGATAGTTGGCTCCCGTGCAGATGAAGATAAGTGCTACGCTCATGTATCTCCCCTTGCCCAGAACGTGGGTCCGCATTTCGCCCCATCCCTGATCGCTTGCTTGATTTTCTTGGCGAGCCTCTTAGAACCTAATACCGCCTCGGCAGCCGCTTGAGCGGTGGGAAATACTTCCCCAGTGTCCACCCGTTTTACAGGGTAGCTATGGACTCTAACTTTAACCTCTGGTTCTGGGTTTGGTTTCGACATCCACAATTTTTCTAAACTGGGTTTTATGACCTCATCGGGAATCGCCAAAGCCTTCTCAATGGCCGTATTTATCCTAACCTCATCCCAACTAAACCACTCATTTCTAAGGCGCAAATCCTTTAACTGTTCATGAGCCTTGAATTCCCGAAAGCGGACATACGTACATGGATGGGCACTCACCACCTCCAAATCAAGCGGACAGGCGGTCTGCAATCCCTTGAATCTGGAAATTACATCCCGTGACATGCCTATTTTTGCAAACTGCCGACCTTTATCAGCGATCACGTATAAATAGCCCCTCAGCAACGCCATCGATGTCCCCTACTAGGGATTGTTGAAGTCATTAAATGATTGATGGAATAATCGCGAATAAATATTTTCGCTACGGAATCCATCTTATGTAGAGGATATTTCCTCCAAGGACAACTACCATGGGCGTACCAACAATCGGTCCAGTTTTCGTATTGACGCAGGTCGGCAATGCAGTTTACCCGTTTCCCGGGTCGCCAAGTGCCAGCACAACCTACACTGGAACCATCACTGGTGGGGCAGTCACGGCAACACAGCCGAACGGAGCCTACGCAGGTCAGGCTTTTACCGTCAGCGGTTTCGCCAATGCGAGCAACAATGGCACGTTCCTGTGCCTCCAATCTTCCGCAACGACCCTCGTCCTCAACAACCGCAATGGCATGGCGGTAGTTGCCGCTGGTCAGGTCCAACTGGTTGTTGGATGGGGCACACCTTTGCAGTACGCTTCAAAAGTCTCGAACATGTGGGCAAACGACCAAGGCGATAACGTCTATGTCAGCCCATTGGCTGGCGATACACTTGTAGCCATCGCATTCGGCCTCAAGAGTCTCGACCCGTTCGATCAGCTTCACGGCTTGTCCCCCAATTTCGGTTACCTTCAGGGCTTGAACGACTTCATGCCGCCTGCTCCGACAATCTCGGACCACAACTCCACCACCCCGATTCCCGTCGTCAACCAGCACTTACTGTCGGCAGCGAACTACGTACTGTTGGCGGCTGCTGGAATCACGAACTCGGGCTCGTCCGTCATCACGGGTGGTAACGTCGGCTCATTCCCGACCACGACCATCACACCGGGCGCGTGGGTTCTCGTTCCTCCCGCAGTGGTTGACAACGCAGACGCAGCGCAGGCTCAAACTGACGCTCTCGCGGCGTACAACTACTTCTCAGGATTGACCTTTACGTCACTCGGCGGCGTGGTCGATCTGAGTACGTCGGGTATCGCAGGCGGTAACGTCTACCGAGCAGGCAACTACTCCGCTACCTCCAGCATGGCAATGAGCACGGGCATCGTTCTTGACGCTCAAGGCAACTCGGGCGCTCTGTTCATCTTCAAATCAGCGTCAACAGTAAATCTAGCAAGCGGGCAGGCTGTGACCCTCATCAACGGGGCGCAGGCGGCTAACGTAGTCTGGATCGTCGGTAGCTCCTTTACCAGCGTTGCAACAAGCACAATGGTCGGTACGATTCTCGCCAACACCAGCATCACTCTCGGCGGCGGCGTCCTCAACGGTCGCGCACTCGCGGGCATCGTGGTAACGTCTGGTGCAATCAGCATCAGTACCGCCACGGCTGTCACTTCGCCGGGTGGGGGAACGGTTTCCGCAGGAAACAACTGGGTACTCGTGGCAAGCATCAACCTCGCGGACGCGGACTACAGCGGGTATTCGATTCCTCCCGCTGCTAACCTCCCATGGCCAGCAGCGGATTGGAACATCGACGGCTATTACCCAAGTCTCTACGTTTGGGTCTGCGCCTCGGCAATCGGCGGCTCTTACCCAGTCAACCTCAACTCCGTATATCAGAACGGTATTACGGCTCCGCTCGACCTCGCGGCTGGCAAGCCAGTATTCGACGGCGGCATCAACTTCCAAGTGATTGATTGGACGGGCATGACGGGCGTGGCAATCGAAGATGGTGGTTCTCCAGCCAGTTTCTCGCAGACGGCAATCACGGCGGCTAATCCCGCTGTTACCGCCGCGATAGTCACGTCCGGCAGCGGCTCGCCGCCAACTGGCGATCTTGTCATCGTAGTAGGTCTCCAGAAGAACGCCAACGGTCTCGGCCTCGGCACGGACTCTACGCTGATAGCCTACAGTTCCTCTGTCAACGCTGAATTGGGTTCGGCTGCTAACTATGCTCTGTTGGCATACAGCGGGATCACGAACGCTTCGTCCTCGACTTCAATAACGGGCGGCGACATCGGTTCGGCCCCGACCATGACCATCACTGGTTTCAATCCCCCAGCGGCAATCGTGGACAACGCAGATGCGGCGGCAGCGCGACTCGCGGGTAACGCGGCGTTTGGCTACTACAGCGGTCTGACCGCAACCCAGTCGGGTCTTGCCAACCTCAGCACCAACAACGGTGGTGGTGGGGCAGGTGTGTACCACGCTGGCGTCTATAAAGGTGGGGCGTTGGACATTCCGACCTCCATCACTCTCGACGCTCAAGGCAACTCGAACGCGGTCTTTGTGTTCGTCGCGGCATCGACTGTAACGCTTGAGAGCGGTCAGTCCATCATCCTCGCTAACGGCGCACAGGCCCAGAACGTGGTCTGGGTGGTTGGAAGCTCCTTCACTTCAGTTGCCAACAGCAACATGGTCGGCGACATCTTGGCTTACACCTCGATCACTCTCGGCGGCGGCACCCTCAATGGGCGTGCACTTGCCGTGGGTGGTGGTAACGGAGCGGTCACCGTCACGGCTACGACCGTCATCACGGCTCCCGGCGGAAGCGGCAGCATCACCAACGGCGGCTACAGCAGAGCCAGCAATGGTAAGCTGGTCGGCTCTGAAGCTCACTACCTTGTGGAGTGGGGCGTTCAGGGAGCACCCGGCTCTTGGACACCATCATTCGCGAACCCACTCGGCTATGAGACCCTCATCGCTGCGGTAGCGATCAGCCATTCTTAAAAAAACAACTATTGAACCCCTTAGTGAACATCAACTCATTAAGGGGTTTCATGTACATCTACCTTATCGTCAACCATGCTACAGGAAAATATTACGTGGGGCAGCACAAGGGTGACAACTTGAGGAAATATCTTCAGCAGAAATTTGGACACGCCAGAAAGGGAGTATCGAAACGGTCTAGACTGTACGAGGCTTTAAGAGAGTGCCCCATTGAAGCCTTCACCATCCACGCTCTTCTGTCGGACATCCAGACCCGTCCAGAACTTGACGCTTACGAACGAGACTTCATCGCCTTCCTCAAATCCCAAGACCCCGAGTACGGTTACAACATTTGTCGAGGTGGGGAAGGTTTCACTGGACCTCACACTGAAGAGAGTCGGCGTAAAATGAGTGTCGCACAGCATGGGCGTAAAGTATCACCTGAAACCATTATTAAGATTAAATTTGCGCTTAATACTGAAGAATGTAGGAAAAAATTGAGAGACGCTAGGCTTGGACGCAAACGTGGCCCAGAAGCAATCGCCAATATGTGTATCGCCCAGCAATCTAGAAGTCATCCAGAACTTAAACCTAAGCCCGCTAAAGACATGTTCGGTGTAATTATCAACGGTGTCGCAGTAATGGACAGGGTTAGCAACACAAAATCTGGAAAGGCGGCATGGCACTGTCGTTGTCGATGTGGTAATACCTTCAACGCTGAAGGTACAAGTCTGCGAAACGGGCACACAAAAGGTTGTGGCTGCACGAGAGGGAAGCACACGGAAACGCATCTATGAGCTATAATTCCCAACTTGGCAACACAATCACGCCAGTCCTCGGCTTGATCTTATCGCGGTACGACGATCAGGAACACCGCGAGTATAACTTCAACTGGGGAGCACTTGACGCCGTGATAAACGGCGGCGTGGCATTCGATGGTGTTGCCCCCATTCCCGGACAGGTCCTCACGACGATAATCGCAAATTCCCAGTTAGGGTCGGCGGCAAATTACGCCATCCTCGCCGGTAGCGGAATCACGAACACAGGGTCATCGTCCGTCGTCACTAGCGGAACCATCGGCTCCTTTCCCACCGCCACAATCACGGGCTTCAATCCACCCCCAGCAATAGTGGACAGCGCCGATGCATCGGCGGCTCAAACGGCGGCTCAGGCAGCATACACGTACTACAGCGGGCTTACTTTCACACCGCTCGGCACCAATCTGAGCATAGGTGGTATCGGCGGCGGCAATACGTATGCTCCCGGTAATTACTCATCCACAAGCTCGATGACGATGCCAACGGGTATCGTACTCACAGCCCCCGGCACATACATCTTCAAAGCCGTAAGCACGGTAAATTTGGCTTCTGGTCAATCCGTAAGTTTCTCAGGTTTCGCAACATCCTCTAACACGACTGTCATCTGGCTAGTCGGTAGCTCTTTCACATCAGTTGCAACTAGCAACATGGTCGGCACGATTCTAGCCCACACAAGTGTCACGTTAGGCGGGGGCACCTTGAATGGTCAGGCCATCGCTTTGACTGGTGCGGTAACCATTACGGCTGCAACAACCATCATCGTGCCACTAAAAGCAAGCTGGTTGACTCCCGCAGGCGGGGGCGGGGGTGTAAGCTCCTTCAACGGTCGTGTGGGGGCGGTAATACCTCTGACGGGGGATTACTCGGCGTTCTACGACGCATTTGGCGCAGCGGCTACGGCTCAATCTAACGCGGAGACATTTGCTACTTCACAGGGCTTCATCACTGTCGCAGCCTTGTCGGGTTACGCTCTGTTGTCGTCTCCCGCACTCAGTGGTACTCCGACTGCTCCCACGGCGGCCCCGCTCACGAATAACACCCAGATCGCAACTACAGCCTACGTGGACGCCGCGACGGGCGGCAGTAAATTTAAGACTGTACGTTCCACCGCCACATCTTTTACTCAGGGTGGGGTCACAGGCCCCATCGCAATGACGTTTTCCTCGGCATTCGCGGACAACAACTACACGGTACAAGTCACCGTACTTGGAGATGAAGTGGCACCCGGCACACCCACCGTCACGCAGTTCCCGAGCGTCGGGGTCAGTTACGTCGCTTTTCAGACGATTGCTGGCGTAGGCTTGAACGTTTGGGTTTCAAACAATGATTCCATTCCTCACACAGGTCACGTTCACGTCGCCGCTTGGCATGATTAACCCTGCGCGGTAACGGAATCGGCTCCTTCTTTGGTCCGACCGCAGGCATAACGGGCTCTTCGGAGCCCGTTTTTATTTTGGAAAAATCCCTAAAAATGTCACGGGGTTTAGTATTATAACACATGGAAAATACTCCTTATATGGATTCGATTTGCGCCTCGCGAGCAATGCTCCTAACCGATGAAGAAGCCCTCGAAGGGCAGACCCTTCTCAGTGCAGAGTCCGATCCCAAGAAAAAAGAAGACCAAAAAATCCTCACCTACATTCAGGAGAATTTCCCAATGTTCTTGAAGATTTTGCGCCTCTTGAAGAAAGAGGATCAGGAACTCCTGCTGAGCTACTACCTGTTGAGCAAGACCCAGAACACACTGGCGATCATCCACCGCAGTACGCAGACGGTGTGCTCGTTCCGTATCCGCATGGCGGTCAAGGTGCTGTGTGCGTTCATCCTGTATGGGGAGGAGTTTACCGAGGGGAAGATGAAGGATGTGTTAGTGCAGGCAAAGCTTGAGCACAGTATCAAGAGCGTGCCCCTGAGCACGATCATCGACCTGTACATCAAGACTCGTTCATTCCAGCGGGTAGCCGAGATTCACAAACTCCACCGCCCCGACATCCGCCGTGCAATGAGTAGGTCAAGTAAGCAACTGCTGGAATCCAAGGACCCTGAGGAGAAGGCGTTGGGTGCGTTCATCCACAGTCTGATTGACAAGGCCAACCCGAGCGGGACGGGATTTTCAAAGCGGAAGGTTCAGAAGCTCGGGAACATATATCGTTGCGACTCTCCTATACTAGGTGAGTTTAGAATTCGTATCGATCATCCCGATTTCGATCAATATTTCGTTTCTCGCGCTAACAGATAAAGGGGCTTAGAACCCGCGAGCAGCCGCACGGGAGAGCGCCACGCTCGATCCTGTGGTGTCCGACTCCCAACGGTTATTCTGGAAATTCCAAGTGATTCTCTCACGTGGGATACGGTGGATTGTCTGGTTGAACAGCGTGATGGTGACTTCATTCTGGGCGACTGATTTGACGACGGCGATGCCCACGCCCTTGATGCACAGGCGGTCGCCAACTTCTGGGTTTTCGTCCGCACGGTCACCTTTGAATAAGTAAAGCCGCTGAATGTATTTTCCAACGAAGTCAATCCCCTGAGCGGAGTAGCCGAAATCTTTCACCCACAGCGGAACTTTTTCAACATTTGGCTGGGGCTTGCTGCTTGCCAGCACGAAGATATCGACGTTATAGGCAATGAGAGCTTCCATACCTGCTTCAGCAATCTTCATGTCCATGGTGAGCATCATTGGCGGGACGCAGAAGAATTTTGGGTAGGCGTACTGAGCACGGTATCCCAGACGGCACTCTTCAATTATCCCCCACAGGGCGACTTCCCCGTGAATGCCGTAGCCGCCGTAGCCAATGTCAATCAGGTGTTTCCAGTGCTTCGCCGCATAGATGCCGCACGTGCAACCGAGGTCAGGGGCGATATGCGGTCTGTTGTTTCTGCACACGGCGACGTGAGCTTCCCGTGGTGTCCACGAGACACTATTCAGCGATGTTATGCCTGTTGGGATTTCCCAATGCCACGTGCGGTAAGCCGTGAACGGCGAGATGTAGTCGGGGGCTAACATTACCGTTTAACGTAAACAGGCACCAGCACAGGCTGGTCGTCAAACACGGGCTCGTATGACGGCTCGATCTCGGGCTCTTGGCCGGGAAGTGGGGCGGGGGCTTGAAGAGGGTCAACTACGACGGTACGGACGTGCTCACCGATATAGCACATGATGGGCTCCTGAAAGAAGGAAGTAGGGCGGACGGGCTTGGAACACCGTCCGCCCCGGTGCTGGTTATTCCTCGCTACCAGCAAACGATGTCACACCCCATTATACCCGATTCGGAGCCGAAAAGGATAGGAATGGACTAAATTTTCTTTTCTTCGGCTTCGGCCACTTCTTCGCGGCGAATGCTACCGATGAACTTGTTGATTTCCTTGGCGGTAGGCGGCTTCACCTTCTTTGGAAAATCGTTGGGGCTGTAGCCGTAGGTGCCACTCACCTGCACGTGCGTGTTGCCCACGCAGCCGTACAGTGGTAGTTCACAGAGAACGTCTTTTGGCATACCCCCACGGCGGATCATGCCGATCTTGCCGCCGCACTTCGGGCACTCTCGATCTCTGAGGTTCAGTCGCTTCATACTAATCATAAATTTCCCTTTCCTACTCTCTTAAGATAGCTCAGCGAGTACGACTTTGCAAGTATCGAGTAAGGCACCCTGATCGGGCACTGCCCTTCGCGGTAGATCACCAAGCCGCGATAGGCTTGACCGTTCGCGCCTACCCGTGCCAGCACCATGCGTGGGCCGCGTGCGGCGAGAGCCTCGTTCGTCATCTTGCCTGAGTTGCCCGCCATTAAATCAACCTCTTTGGGCGGTAGCCGCCCATCACGTCGTCCTGACCCTCAGGCGTGAACCATACGCCCTCTTCGCGCTTCTGGTTCCGCATCGCAATGCCCCAAGCGGGCGAGGCGTACTTCGTGAACTCATTCAGGCTGGTGAAGCGGCGACCTGCTTGCGCCAGCAACTCGACCGCCCGCTTCTTGGTCTCCGCACACACGTAGAACCGACCGTCGAAATCCGAGCAGTCGCCACGGATGTTCCAAATCTTGAGATTGTGCAGGGTGATGACGGGGAAGCTCCAGCCCTTCGAGGGTGATTCGTTCCAGCCCACAGCTTTGCCATTCTCCAACTCCCACCAGCAGTGAACATCCTTCTGGGGTCCGGGCCACTGTCTGTAGCCCACATCATCGGTGATGCGGCTGTGCTTGCGAACCACCCACACGTCCAGTAGGACGGCGGCGGGAGACGGCTTTTCCTTACCGACACTAGCCCATCGCGGCGGGTTCACCGCCATGTGCTCAATGAAGAATTCCTTCGGCAGTTCGTTCCTGAGGCTGCGAACCGAGGCTTGGTACGAGCAGCGAGGGCACCACAGACCGTTGCCGCCATCCATGACGACCTCGGGATTCTCTTTGAACGGAGTCATGCACTTCGAGCAGGAGTAGGTGGTGAGAGGCATTTACAGGGCCTCCAAAAGATGAACGCTGACTTCGCGGGTTTCCCCGTCCTCGAATTCCACCAGTTCAGTGAATCCCACGTCTACCCCGAGGAACGGAGGATCGACAACCACGCCCTTTAATTTCAGGTCGAACAGGATGTCGTCGGACTGGTTCTCGCGGTTCATTAGTTTTCGGTGCCCGTAACCAAATCTACAATTTTGCCGCCGCTAAAGACGACGGCAGTGAATCCTGCTTGCCGTAAAGCGTCTTTAGAGCCACCAATGTTTGTGCCGTCACTGACCATAAGCCAAGTGTTCTTGACCTTGGCGTTGAACTTGTCGGCGAGGACTTGCATCTTGGCTGGGTCAGCGGCTGGTTGTTGCTGTGTCTCGGCTGTGACTTCATTTTGAGCCGTCGCTGCCTTAATTTTCGCGTCACAATCGTCAGCTTGTGCTTTAATAAAAGTACCTTCTGTGGCAGAAGTCGTACCATATGCATCGCACGCAGCCCAAGCCTGAACCCAGAGTTTGCTTTGACTTTTGTCTGCCTGAAGCAACGCCTCACGAGCATAACGTGCCGAACGAAGCAACTCATAGTATAGAGCGTCACCAGCGGGACGAGGCGGGTTGTTCAGAGTTATCTGAATGCGATTCTCTAAACCATCCATTTCCTTACGCCAGTAGTCAGGCGGTTGCCCAAACTCGTCAAGTTTTTCCAGATTTTCAGCCGTCTCAAGATACAGCAATCCAACCTGCTGCATGTACTCGGACATCGGCTTTGCTGTTTTGATGTCATGCTTGGTGATTTCGACAGTTGGAGTCTGGGCAGCCATCGCTACCGCTACCAGCACCAGACCCATCAGAAGTACGATTAGAACTCTCTTCATTTTGTTGCCTCCTTTGCCATCTTGGGCTCCTCTTTGATCGGGAGCGCCGTCACGCGGGCGGCGGCTTTCCACATTCTGTCTGTGCGTCGGCTCATTAGCTGATGACCTCGTTGTCGAAGGTCATCCGCTCGGGGCAGACGTGATTCTTGTTGACCACACCGTAAGCCTTGCAGCACGGAAACTGTACGACCCCGCTCGCCTGCCGCCCAGAGATATGCACTTTGCGGAGTTCCTCGCGCTTCTCGGCGATCTGCTTTTCGAGCTTCTCAATATCGTGCTCGATGCACAACGCGGAGTTATTTTTGTCGGCTTCCGAGGCATCGGTGCGAAGTTCGGGGTGAGCGGCCATGAAAGCATTGACGGCGGGCACCCACGCGGTGATGATCGCC
>Ga0182030_10025202_pt1 | contig 10860 bp, 9 predicted proteins | sample 812S3MmetaG_FD_121299 | JGI IMG/M metagenome (GOLD analysis project Ga0182030, IMG submission 121299) | Permafrost microbial communities from Stordalen Mire, Sweden - 812S3M metaG (Illumina Assembly) | ecosystem: Environmental > Terrestrial > Soil > Wetlands > Permafrost | place: Sweden... | reverse complement strand
GCCGACACGGTGCGCAGCTTCAAGGAGATCATCGCCGGCAAGTACGACGACATCCCCGAGCAGGCCTTCTACATGAAGGGCGCAATCGAAGAAGTGCTCGAAACCGCCGAGAAACTGAAGGCGAGCGTTTAAAAACAGTGGTTAGTGATCAGTAAAAAGCCCGATTGCCACAGAATCTGTACTTACTGACAACTGACCACTGAACACTAATCACTGGCGACTGAAAGGAGCCTATGTCCGAAGACACAAATCAACTCCGCGTCCGGCTGGTCACTCCCGAGCGCACCCTCTTCGAGCACGCGGCCTCGGCCGTTGAACTGCCCGGGAAGTCGGGTTACATGGAGGTGCTCTACGGGGCTGCGCCGCTGCTGGCTGAGCTCGGCGCGGGCGATGTGACGCTCCACGGCGGTCCTGAAGGTCCGGAGAGCCAGAGCCGCTACAACGTCAGTTGGGGCTTTGTTGAAGTGCTGCCCGACCGTGTCACCATCCTGGCCAACGACGCGCTCAAGCCCGAAGAAATTGACGTAACCCGTGCGCACGAGCAATTGGACCGCGGCCACAAGATGTGGAACGAAGCCGGCGACAGCGAAGATGCCTACACCGAAGCCCTCCGCGTAATCGCCGAAGCCGAAGCCAAGCTGGCTTCCGCGGCAGAGAAACGCTAAGGCCTCAACCCATGCCAGTCTCTGACCTGCTCAGTTGAGCAGGTCATTTAGTCACGGGACTTGTTGCTCACCGTTTCCTCTTCATATTCCGCGCGCGATATCCAGCCCTTTTGAAACCCATTTTTCATCAGTTTCACGCGCAGCCGTTTGTAAAATGGGCCGCCGAGAAACGTGAACAACCGAAAAAAGGCCCTCAATAAAGGAAATCGTTGCTGAAAATAGATGTGTTCGAGACAAACTTTCCAGACGTCTGCTACGTCTTCCTTCTCGCGGTATTCGGGACGTACTGTGTAGTGGGTGTGGTGTCCAACCTCGTGAAACAGCACGCCGCCTAGGCTCTCCTCACGAATAAAGGGAATTCTGAGCCAGAACCCCTTCTCCCAATACTTCAGGGTGTTGTCAACGAAGATTTCAATCCAGGCCCGGTTGCCGTTCCACGCTTGATGATAGAGCCCCCTACACTCCACAATCTTGACCTTATGCTTTCTTGATTTAGTAGTACTCCTGCGAAGTTTGCGTGAAAGTCCGGTCGAATTAGTGAGGACGACTTCCTATAATCCAATCAGGTAGTTTGGCTGGACCGATGCCAGCATCCTCTCCACTATTGGCACAACATCAAATGGTGGCGTGTAACCTGAGAAATTAGCTATAACTGCCGGGCGTTGGGAAGTGGAAACAATAGCGCTCTCTGCGGCTTCCGATCTTTCATTGTTCATCGGTCGATAGGCCTCACTGTGATTATCGCCTGATCCTCAATTTTCTGCCTGCTCCAGTGAAGCCTTTGCAGCTTGCCCCGGATCGATGTATCTTCGTTGTGCGCAGCGGAACAAGCACGTAAGCGCTTTGAACTGCGCGAAAGGAAACTCGCTATGCAGCCTGCAAGTTTGTGGCGTTCTCATCGTTCCGTCCGTTTGTATCTTCTCTTTGTCCTCCTGGCAGCGGCCCTCTTCTCGCAAGAGGCCTTCGCAGCCACCAAGGTGATTACCGACTCCGACAAAGGCGGCACAATCCACATGAAGACCGGGGACACGCTGGAGGTCCGGCTGGAAGCGAATCCCACCACCGGATTCATGTGGTTCCTCAAGAAGGAATCCACGCGTCTCTTGAAGCTGACCGGCCAGACAGAGACCAAGCCCCCCGAGCCGGCCGCGGGCCAGCCGGTTATGGTGGGGCAGCCCATCTTCCAGGTCTTCGAGTTCCAGGCAAAACAGCCGGGCGACGGAATTTTGTTGCTTCACTACGTCCGCTCCTGGGATCCGCCTTCGCCAAACGAACAGCAGTTCCAGATTCATGTCGTGGTGGAGTAAGGCCGCCTGAGGGCTACCCCTAGGCAACCACCACCGGAGGCGCATACAATTTGGGATGAAATGGCGAAAGCGAAGGAAAAGATTTTCGAGCTAGCCTGCCCGGATTGCGGGGCGATGCTCAGGATCGATGCGGCCACCGGGCTGGTGGTGAGCCATACCCCGGCTCCGCGCAAGCGCATGTTTGAGGACCTGGAGACCGCGGCCCAGGCCATGCGCGATCAGGAAGAGCGCAAGGAGTCTATCTTCCGCCAGTCGGTGGACGCCGAAAAGAACAAGGCCGACCTGCTTGAAAAGAAGTTTGCCGAGGCCATGCGCAAAGCCAAGGACGCTCCCGAGGGAAAGCCGATCAGGGATTTCGACCTGGACTGACGACCGCGCTCCGCGGCGAAGTTTTACACTTTACATATCCGAGAAGATTCTTTCGGCGACGCGGGGTGGAAGCGAATCCGCCGCGTCGGCGGTTGCCCCAAGCTCGCATGAAAGAGAATGCCGTGAATGGAATCAAGATTTGGAGCGCAATTTTCGCGCTTGCAATCAGTAGCCTGTTTGCCGGGGTTACGTCATACGCGCAGAGTAACGACGCAGCGCCGTTCCCCTGGATGAACACTTCCCTCTCACCGGATGTGCGGGCCGGCCTGGTGCTCAAAGAACTGACGCTGGACGAAAAGATCACGCTGATTCATGGCCAGGGCTCTCCCTTCGGCGGCTCCAATCCCAACGCGTATTTAAGCAACGGCGGCGACGGCTTTTCTCTGGGCGTTCCGCGGCTGGGCATCCCTCCTCTGCAAATGATCGGTTCAGCCTATGGAGTGCGCTTCAGCGCAGTGAACGGCCGTTATTCCACCGCGCTGCCCTCGAACCTGGCATCGACAGCGAGCTGGGACCCGGAGGCCGCCTGCGAGTATGGAGCGCTGATTGGCAGGGAGGAGCGCGCGCAAGGCTACAACATGAGCCTTGCCGGCGGCGTCAACCTGGCCCGGGAACTCCGCAACGGACGCAATTTTGAGTACCATGGCGAGGACCCTATCCTCGCCGGCACCATCGTGGGCCATCGCGTCCGCTGCGAGCAGGAGCAGCACATCATCGGTGAACTGAAGCACTACGCCGTCAACGACCAGGAAAGCGGCCGCGGTCTGGTGGATTCCATCATCGGCGTGCGGGCCATGCGCGAAACCGACCTGCTGGCCTTCGAGATCGGCAACAGCATCGGGCATCCGGGCGCGGTGATGTGCTCTTATAACGCGGTGAATGGCGACTATGCCTGCGAAAACAAGTATCTACTCACGGATGCCTTGAAGAAGGATTGGAGTTTCAAAGGATTTGTGTTGTCGGACTGGGGCGGAACTCACAGCACCGTCAAAGCCTCCGGGGCCGGTCTGGATATGGAGCAGCCGGACGAGAAATACTACGGTGCGGCAATGAAGAAGGCCGTGCTGGATGGCAAGGTTTCCGCATCAGAGCTTGATGACCATGTGCGGCGCATCCTGCGCACTGAGTTTGCCAGCGGGATTATCGACTTTCCCATCCGCAAAGGCGTGGTGAATGCGGAGGACGGCCTGCTCATCGCACGCCGTCAAGCTGAACAAAGTACCGTCCTACTCAAAAACGCACACGGCTTGCTGCCCCTCGATCGAGCCAAAGTGCGCTCCATCGCCATCATCGGCTGGCATGCGGATGAAGGCATGATCTCCGGCGGAGGATCGGCGCAGGTTGATCCGCAAGGCAGTTTTGTTTCACCGGTGCGTCAGAAGGACCTTCACAAGGACGCTGTCTGGTTTCCCACCTCGCCGCTCAAGGCTATTGCCGCAATAGCTCCTGACACGCAGGTACGCTTTGCATCGGGCGACGACCCGGCTGCCGCTGCCGCTCTCGCTAAGAAATCCGAGGTGGCCATTGTCTTTGCCTATCAGTGGACGCATGAGGCCTACGACCTGCCTAACCTCTCGCTGCCGGACAAACAGGACGAGCTGATTGAGCGAGTGGCCGCCGCGAACTTCAACACCATTGTGGTGCTTGAAACCGGAACCGCAGTCACGATGCCCTGGGCCGATCGAGTGAGCGGAATACTGGAGGCGTGGTATGCCGGGAGCAAAGGCGCTGACGCCGTGGCCAATATCCTATTCGGTGAGATCAATCCCAGCGCCAAGCTGCCAATTACCTTCCCGGTAAGCGAGGCGGATTTGCCCCATCCACGACTGACGGTTCCGTCTGCTGAAGAGAAGGCCCCTGGCGCGGAGATGCGAACCGGAGTGGCCAGGCCCACCTTCAGCGTGCATTACAACGAAGGCATGAAAGTTGGCTACAAATGGTTCGATGCCGAAAACAAGTCGGTGCTTTTCCCCTTCGGCTTCGGATTGTCCTATACGACCTATAGTTACTCTGGCTTGACGGTAACGCCGGGCAGCCGAACCGGAAATGGCGCCACGGCCGTCAGCTTCCGGGTGAAGAACACCGGCAGTCGCGCCGGCGTCGAGATTGCCCAGGTCTATGCCTCTCTGCCCGCAAGTGCAGGCGAGCCGCCCCAGAGACTGGTCGGCTGGAGCCGCGTCGCACTGAATCCGAGCGAATCCAGGCTGGTAACCGTAACCGTCGATTCGAAATATCTGTCAGTCTTTGACGAGCAGGCAAACGGTTGGAAGCTCGTTCCCGGCACCTACACCGTGCGCGTCGGCAGTTCGTCGCGTAATCTGGCGTTGACGGCCGAAGTTTTTCTCCCCTAACGCCGGCGTTTTTGTGCCCGGCTTGCCCGTAACTAATCAGAATGGCCGGTCCACGGTTTAAGGTACCGAAATAACGCGACTACGGAACAGAATTTCGGCGCTTATTTCCCACGGCGGGCAATTTCAGGCGATACTGGATGCAGCGTTCCTACGCTCCCGCTGGCCAAGGCCCGGGACGAAAGGAGAATCGATGGTGGTTGTTCCGCTTCCTCAACCGGAGAATGAATTCGCGCCTTCACGCCGCGGGCGCAAGACTGAGCCGCTGAACTGGGTTCGGATAGCCGCCAGTGGATCCCTGGTCGCGGGCGGGTTGCTGCTGCTCAACGGCCGGCGTCGCGCCGGGCTGGCGGTGGCTGCCTCGGGAACCGCTCTAGCCATGCTAGACCAGAAAGAAGTGCTGCGCACCCTCTGGAATGAGATTCCCTACTATATCGACGAACTCCAGGGAGTGCTGGGCAAGGTGCAAAACGCCGTGGACGAGCTTTCCGTTCAGCGCGAACAGCTGCACCGGATTCTCTCAAAATAATTGCGGCTCACAGCTAAACCATGGCTGATGTATCCCGAAAGCACGGACCCCAGGTTGACGCGACCATCAATACCGGGGTGGTCAGAGAGCGGCAACCTTGCACGAAACTCTACAGAACACGATAACCATGGTTTTGCTCTAAATCCCCAGTTGCTTTCGACCTTCCTGGCTGATGCGATGGGGTGTCCATTTTGGCTCCCAAACCAGCTCGACCTCAACCTTGCTCACGCTGGGAATTCCGGCCAGGCGGTTGTGTACCTGCTCAAAGATGAGTCCGCCCGCCGGGCACTGCTCGGTGGTCAGGGTCATGGTCACTTTGACCCACTGGCGCGGCCATGCCGGAGTGGATTCCGGATCGGGGCCGGTTTCGACCCCATAGATCAGCCCCAGGTCCACCAGGTTTAGCTTCACTTCAGGGTCATAGCAATCGCGCAGGGCGGCGATGATTTCCGCTTCAGAAAGCATCAGCTTTTGCGCTCGACGATATAACGGGCGATGGATTTCAGGCCGTCGGCGCGGCTGCCGTAAGGTTCAAGCGCGGCAAAGCCTTCTTCAATCAGCCGGTCGGCATCGCGCTGGCTCTGTTCAATACCGTAGACGGCCGGCCAGGTAGCCTTTTCCGTGGCCTGGTCTTTGCCCGCGGTCTTGCCCAGATGCGCAGAGTCCACGGTCAGATCAAGTACATCGTCCACAATTTGAAAAGCCAATCCTGCCCGGCGGCCGAAGAGATCGAGCCGGGCTGCGTCTTCCGCGGTGGCCCCGGCATAGACTCCGCCTGCAACCACGCTCACACGAATGAGGGCTCCGGTTTTGGCGCGGTGAATGGCATCGACCAGCTCCGGCGTGGGCTTGAGGTGTTCGCTCTCGAGATCGAGCACCTGGCCACCGATCATGCCCTCCACGGTTCCGACTGCATTGGCGATAAGGCCGATAATTTTTACCGTCGCCGCCGGCGACGATTCCAGTCCCGCCAGCACTTCGAAAGCACGAGTCTGCAGCGCGTCGCCGGCCAGGATGGCGATGGCCTCGCCAAAGGCCACGTGGCAGGTGGGTTTGCCGCGGCGCAGATCGTCGTTGTCCAGAGCGGGCAGGTCGTCGTGGATGAGCGAGTAGGTGTGCAGCATCTCGAGCGCCGCACCCAGTTGGGCAATTCCCTTGGGGCACGCGCCTGCAATGGTGACGGCGGCCTGGTAAGCCAGCACCGGCCGTATGCGCTTGCCCCCTGCAAAGACGGAGTGGCGCATTGCGCCGTGAATGGAGGCAGGAACGGTTTGCGCGCTGGGAATCAGCTCTTCCAGCGCGTGGTCGGTCAGCGCGGCGCCTTCCTGAATCAGAGATTTCACATCGACGGGCATTGGTCTCATGATAAACGAGGCCGGCCGACCTTTCGCTCGAACAAACATAGAGCTGTAAGCGCCAGCATGGCCAGCGCGCTGATCCAGCGGCCGACGAGTACGTCTTGGGTTGTGGTCCAATCCACGGTTAGAACGATCTTCCCCGGCCAAACAGGCACAACGATCAGGCCGTCTTCGCGCTGGGGCATGGAAGCAACGGGGTAGCCATTGACAGCGATTCGCCACGCCGGGTAGCTGCGCAGACGCAGAATCAGAAATCGCGAATGGCTTTTGACGCGCGCAGAGTTGGTGCTCTTGAAAGCTAATTGATTAAAGGCGGCCGCGTCTCTGATGGTGGTCAAGAGGCGCTTGTGCTCCGGTGTGCCCGGTTGCCAGTTCAGCGTGGCCTCGCAACTACCCTGCGCGGGTTTCCACACGGGAACGCTCTCCGGGTCGCTGTCATCGGCTCGAACACCTAGTTCGGCCGTGGGATCGTCGACCAGGCAGGCGGCAGGAAGATCCATGGCGAGGAGAGAATCATCTGCTCCGGGAGGCTCGTATTCGGCGGTCCCTTGAAAGCCCGCGCCGGTTCGGTAGACCTCCGTCATCGCCAGGACGTTATCCTCCTCATCGCAAACCTGAAAAAAAAGTTTGTCCGCGGCTACCGAAGCACCCAGAAAAGCCGCTGTGCAAACGACCGTCACTGCAATTCGACTCCAACGCCGCACTGGCCAGATCGCCGAGGCAACAAAGATCGCCATCGGCGCCTCCAGCACTACCAGCCAGCGCCACGGAAACTGCAAAAACCGCAGCTTGGGCAGCAGATTCCAAACCGGCAGCGAAATGTTGAGCTGGAGAAAAAGAATCATCAGCGGAATCAGCGCCAACGGAAACCACCAGCAGAGTTTTGCGGGCAGAGTTTTGCGCAGGCGGCTCACCAGCAAACCCGCAAGGGCCAGGGCGATCATGCTAACGGCGATGATGGAGACCCGCCATAATTCCTGGTCGTGCAAGGCCAGCGAGGGGTTAGCGTGGTGGCCGAAGAGCCAACTGTTCTCGATCAGCAGGCCGGGGTCGTCCGTGGCCTGCCGGATATCGGCCCAACGCTGTTCCCACGCTGCAGGGATGAGATAAACGGCGGCCAAGCCAATTCCCACCACGGCGGCGATGGCAGCACGGAGCACGGGCGCCCATGATCTTTCGAGCAATGCGGCGGCCAGCGAAACGGCAGCCAGCAGGTAGCTGGCCATCACGCCAAGCGGCGCATTCGAGAGCCACGCACCGGCCACCACCAGCGCGAGCAGCGCAGTTGAACCGTCGAATGCGCGCTTGAACAAAGATTCTGACGAGTTGCGGTCCCGTAGATCGGGGTCGCCGCAGACGGGTCTTTGTCTGTGGGGTGAGAGTGCGAAGAGCAGCAGCAGCGGAATCCAAAATCCGCCGGTCAACTCTCCAAATGCCGATCGCTCGTAGGCAGTGAAGAGCGCATAGCCGGAGAAAAGAGCCACGCAGCCGGCCAAGGTCGCCGCGCCGTCAGAAAACGCCTGGCGAGCCAGTGCGCGTGTGGCCAGCCCGGTAGCCGCCAGTATCAGAAAAGTCAAAACGATCGGAACCAGCGCCCAGGGCAAGAGTGCTCCCAGCGCCGCGCCCAGCATCCAGGTCAGCGGTGGATAAAAAATGAAACGCGGCTCTCCAGCCCCATAGTTTGCGCTGGGCGCCCAATGCGGATAGAGGATTCCGTGCCGCCAACTGTTCAGGCAATCGAACCATGAAACCAGGTGGAAATCGAAATCATGACCGCAGGAGTTTCCTCGCAGCAGTTGCGGCGCAACCGCTACGGCGGCAGCGAAAAGGATAATCGCGGGGCCGACGAAGCGATGCCCAATGGAACGCTTCTCAGAATCCTGGAACAAAATCGGCCGCACCTCCGGCGTCTTGATCGGCCCTGATCCCTGATCTCTGCCGGGGTCCCCGCCGAGCGATTTTTGCTCGGTGGGGTGGCTGATCCCTGATCCCTGTTTTTTCATGGCAGCAGCCGCAGCGTATGCGTAGTTGCGGCGGTTACCGCTGCCGAAGTAAACGGCAGCGCGAAGGTTGTTCCGCCGTAGTAGTCATTCCATTGATCGCGGAAATACGGGCTGAGCGGGTTACCGCTTTCGCCCAGCACGATGTTCTCCGTCGAGCCGTCAATGTTGCTCCAGTCCATGGTGAATCGCTGCGATGGACCGAACTCGCGGCCCACCTGCTTCACAGTAGTGGTATCGCCGCTGAGCGGCTGCTCGCCGGTTCCTGCCATGCGCCCGATGAGCGGTAAAAATCCCGCGAGTGGATGCTCGATATCCACCACGTGCCAGCTTCCATACTTCCACTGGGCGACATCTTCTGGAGCTTTGCCGTTCTTCATTCCCTGGCGGACGGCATCGGTCAGCAGCGCGTCCCAGTTCTTGTAGCCCGGCGGAAGCCAGTCGGAGCTGGCGTGCATGATGATCTCTTCCTCGGCAAAGTTGGACTCGGACCATTGGTACTCCTCGGCAACCTTGCCCAGCTTGGGCTTGAGAATCAGCGGCCAAAGAGCGGAGCGCGTCTGCGTCACGATGGAAGCGGCAGTGGAATCGGTGGTGAGCCGTCCATCCCAGGAGCGCATCAGGTCCGCAGCCTTCTGCAAGCGGCTGTCGGCTCCGGAAGTGTGGTCAATGGCATAAGCGAGACGATGGCCTATCTCCTGGTCCACCTCGCTGTATACATCGGTCTGAAGGGCGAGCATATCTGAAGGCTTGAGATGGTCGCGCCCTTCCAGAGTTTTGTAAATGCGCTCGATGCGGTACGGATCGGCCCATTCAAGCGTCAGAGGCATGGGAAATTTATCGCTGGTTACGCGGGAATTGGCAGTTGCAAGAAATCCGGAAGGCGGATCGACAACGTTGGGCATCTGATCGAAGGGAATGTAGACCTGAAGCTCGGTAAGGATTTTGCAGCGGTTTGATCCATCCTGGCACACAGGCACGCCCCATTCTTGCCTGCCGTTCTCCACTTCATGCGGGAAAGGCTTGCCCCACGGACCAATACCTCTGTTGGGCACTTTGCTCACGGCATGGTAGGCAATGTGCCCCTGGTCATCGGAGTAGACCACATTCTGCGCAGGCCAACTCCATAAACTCAGGGCTGCAGAGAACTCTGTCCAGTTGGATGCGGTGTTCATTTCGTAAAGTGGGAGCGCATTCAGCGTGGGATCGAAGAGAGTCCACTTCAGTGCGATGGGCCGCGCATCCCTGGTAAAGATCTCGTTCAGCAACGGCCCGTGCGCGGTGGATTGCACGTCAAACTGCACATCTTTGCCGAGGCGCACGTGAATAATTTCGTGATCCACGACGAGTGGCTTCCAATCCGTATCCAAATCCTGGTAGTTTCCCTTTCCGTCCAGCTTCTCCACATATAGGTCCTGCACGTCGGCATAGAGTGCGGTAAATCCCCACGCCACGTGCTCATTGTGGCCTGCAATTACAAATGGCATTCCGGGCAGCGTAACTCCGGCGACGTGAAAACCTGGCGCGCTTAGATCAGCCATATACCAGACGTTTGGCACGCTCAGGCCCAGATGCATATCGTTCGAGAGCAGCGGCTTTCCGCTGGTGGTGTGGCGTCCGTCGATGACCCAGTTGTTCGAGCCCGCCGCGCAGCCCTCGCAAGTTGGCAGCCCGAGCAGCGCGAGCAAGGCGCGCGCATTTCCATCGAGACCCGGGAGATCAGACGGCACGGCACTTGCGTTTGAGCTGTCGTCATCGTCGCTGTCGTCTTTTGTTCCGGGCGGAGCCGGATGCGGCTGGCTCCAATCGATCACCGCGCCTGTGGGCGGACGATCGCGCCACGAGCCGACCGGGTAAAGATCGTTCTCCAGCTTGTAATTGTTCAGCTTGGCCGCGATGTGCTCCCGCGCCAGCTTCGCATACCAATGCGTATCCAGCATCTCCACCATCATCAGCCCGATCGAGACCGAGTCCTCGCCGCTCCACGGCCGGGGGCGATAAAAGAGCAGCTTGAACTCCGGCGGAAGCGAGTCTTGATGCGTAGTGATGAACAAATTAACCCCGCGAGCGTAATCGTCAAGTCGGGCGCGTTCCGCGGTAGACAGGTTGGAGTAAATACGCCGGGCCGTCAGGCGAAACTGCAGGTTGCGCTGCATTTTGTCGTGCCGCACCAGCGAGGAACCGAGAATCTCCGCCAGTTCCCCATTGGCGTTGCGGCGGAAAGCATCCATCTGCCACAACCGGTCCTGAGCGGTCACATAGCCCTGCGCCACAAAAAGATCGT
>Ga0182030_10025200_pt1 | contig 10860 bp, 5 predicted proteins | sample 812S3MmetaG_FD_121299 | JGI IMG/M metagenome (GOLD analysis project Ga0182030, IMG submission 121299) | Permafrost microbial communities from Stordalen Mire, Sweden - 812S3M metaG (Illumina Assembly) | ecosystem: Environmental > Terrestrial > Soil > Wetlands > Permafrost | place: Sweden... | reverse complement strand
TGTTGTTGTTGTTGTTGTTGTTGTTGTCTGGCTACTCCCTGCAAAACTGGTGTCTTTTTATCGACGGCACTGAGCTTGTGCAAACTGTTGTCAACTTGGCCAGCCAGGGTTGGCTTCAATTCGACACGATCGCCTTTTGCGCCAAGTGAAGCGAGCAAGTTGGTGTTATGTGCACTTCCTTGAAGGACCGTTGCCGCTGCAGAGCTACGCACAGCAATTTGATATTGCGTGCCCGCGCGCTCAATCAGCAGTTTGTAGCCATCAGGCGTCGCCTGTACTGCGCGAATTACATCATCTTTTTGTAAACCGGCGTTGTATGCCGCTCGGCCCATGCGTACTTCGGTCACCAGAAGCGTCGGTGAGCTGCCCGGTTTTAATGCGCATCCTATCCCGGTCATGTCCAGGGCATCTATGACCACGTTTGAAGTGACCTGACCTTTGATCACTGTCTTTTCGGCGGCATAACAGATTGCGTCTCTCCCAGTCACTAGGAGGCACAGCAGTGAAAGGAAAAGCGGTGGGTAGAATGTTTGCTTGGACATAACTGGCATTTGTTCAATCCAGATAGTTATGTCTCGATTCTAACCTGACCGTGTATCTAATTTGTGAATGTTGTCGTGCAAATTGATCGAATCTAAAAACGCTAGTTTGAAATTGATTGCACTCGATATTCATAAACTGTGTTTGAATCTTGGTCGAACATGACGACGAACGCCCGGCGCCCGTCATTTGATAGATAATACAAATAATGCATAAAATGTCGGTCGCGGCCCCCTGATTTTGTCGTTTCGTGCCAGCTCTGGTTTGGCTTGCCCAACTTCTCTTTAATTTTTGTGGCACTCATATTTTGCACTTTTTCTTCAGACCATATGTGAAAAAAGTTGCGCAATTTGGTATCAGTTAAAGAAACCTCGCCAATTTTTTCTCCCATGAATTTTGGTATCACAAATGGTGTTGGCTCGAATTCTGTTGCTGACACATTGTTGCTCTTGTCATAAGTTATACGCAGATGCTTATCGCTCTGTGCATTAATTCTGTAGTCGTCGATTTGAGTGCGGTGATTGGAAAATGGGAATATCTCCTCACAACGTTGTGGCTGTCCAAGCAGTGCTAACGCTTCATTGCGGCTCAAACCCAGAAGTTTAGTGCTGGTTTTCTGGTTATCGATTCCTTTGAGACCTGATGCTGTGTTGATCTCATTGGCTTTGACTGCATTATTTAAAAATACAGTAGTTAAGATCGCAAAAATAGTGTGGCGTATTTTTAGGGATGACACTATATTCAATACCGGCTTATTTCCACTTGATTGATTTCAATGCTGCTGTATATGTGGCTTTATTACTAGCGAATGAAATGTTGTCGTCGGCCAGCAAATACATCTCTTTGATTTTGGGTTCGGCACTTGGCGCTTCATTTATATCAAAGAAAATACCGCTGTAACGACGTTTTGCTGGACCGTTTTCGTCCATTTTGATTTCTGCTTGATCATTCAATTGGGTAAACCAGCCATCGATGGCAATGACATTTTTTCCGTTAATCGTTTCGACTTTAGCTGTCTCCAAGTGAAATGCCGGTGTGCGATCCTTTGTTGAGGTCAATTGATTGTCTCCCACAAGTGTGCGACCAAGAGCGTTTGTTAGCTCTTGAATCGTACGAATGTTGGCTTCATTATCCCCCTGCTTTGCCTCCGAGTAGATTATCCGTGGAGTCGGTAAGTCAGAATTGACTATGTGCTTAAAGGCTTCACCAGACTGCTCGTCAAGTTCGCGCCTGCTGCCGAAAAAACTAATCTGAGTTTTGTCGATATTTGAGTGACGAAATGTGGTTGCCTCTGCTAGAGCAGAATCTTGTTCAACTTTGAGCCATTTTGTGGGCACCTGCAGTGAGACTATGCCATATAATTTTTTCACGTTCTGCATGCTTCCTTTGCTCGTTTCTAAAAAGCTACCACGATCAAAAGCCGAATCCTGAGCCTGAACATTACGTCCATCCAGAGTTATGGCAAAGTTCAAATCACTTCGGGTCTGCCCGCCTTCGTCTACCATTTTTTATCACCCTGGTCTTTAGTTAAAAGTCTGCATCAACGCCATCTTTTTTGCTTGCCTGATCTCCGCTGCTGTTTGCATAGAGATCTTTCAAGCTTACCCAGCGATTAAATTTGGCGCCCCACTGGTTCGATATCTTTACGCGGCCGTGTTTGGCGTCGTAATCTTCGACGTTGACGACGTGACCACCGTAGCCTGGTCGTTCTTCATTGCCCTCGGGAAGAATTGGTTTGTGATTATCATCTACCGCCAGTGAAATAGGAAATTGTTTTTGATCTTTGAATTGCTTTAATTTCTGACCAAGTTCTTCGGCTGAGTTAACGGATTCGACGCCGCTATTATTAGAAATTGGATCGATTAAATGACTGCTTGCACCATTGTATTCTTTGCCAAGTTGTGCCAGTTCGTGGTCGGTCAATCCTGGATTATTCATTGGCGATGTAATCCATTTGCCTTCAACCAGCTGCTGCACTTTGATGACATTGCCTGAGGCATCCAGTGAGCGCTCGCCAGTATCTCCTGGAATTTCGCGGTCTGGTGTTCTTTGTGCATAACTTTCAGGCGGTGTGCGTCTTTGCAAGCCGTCATTAGCCATTGTCAGATCTAGAACTTGAGTGGCATAAGAACGGTCACCATCCTTAGTTTTTATAGTGCTTTCTTCGGCGCCTGGACTCAGGCTTTCCTTGTCAATTTTAATGACTTTGCCATCAGGGGCTGTCCACTGTCCATTGAGTTCGGTAGACGCGGCCATTTCAGCCGCTTTTGCTGGACTTTTGAATATTGTTTCTTTGACTATGGTTGTGACATTGCAGGTGTTGTGATTGCCTTGATATGTTTGCTCTGGGTGAGCGGTTTGATGCATTAATTGTTCTGCAAGCAGAGCACGATATGATGATGGCACAATGGAGTCGGAATCTTTGGCGTTCAGTAATCGGCCCATTTGAGCATAAGTTTTGCTGATTTCATCAGGAGGCAAGTGTTGCTTTTGAGCGCGTTCTTCAAAAGCAGCCATATCCTTTTTGAAGTTCGCCCGTTGTTTTTCTGGGATGTGGTCTTTAATCGATTGATCAAGGTCTTTGCGCGATTGAATCATGCCCGCGTCATTTTTGTAATCATACGGCGTCTTGTCGAAAGTTTTATTACCCCAGTGATGCTCTGAGCCATCTGGATTGCGTTGATAATTATTGCCGTCTTTTGCCTCGACTTTAATTGTGCCATCGGGCGTATGAGTAGTAGTTTTTTCTTCAGGCGTACCTTGCGCTTCAATTCTTACGGTTTTTCCAGATTTTGCATCATAGGTTTCATTGTAATTGTCGGCCGGTTTTGGTCCCCACCCTTGTTGAGCGTAACTGCCGTCTTTGCCGGGCACCTTGCGATAGCCGGATTCGTGACCTTCGGCATCTTTCTTTTCTACAGTTTCGGTACCGTTTTCTAAGTAGACTGACCTGGTTCCATCCTTATCAATGACAACGGTCGATTTATCGTTGCCGTTACTGGTGATTGTTGACCCATCTCGATTGTGCGCAATAGTCACATTCGACGCTTTGTCGTAAGATGCGTCTATCTTCTCGTTCGTCGGCGGATATTCAGCTTTCCAGTTACCGGCTTGGTCTGTCACTTTAGTCAAACCGTCAGAGCCTACACCGGTGGTGGTGCCATTTTTGTCTGTGCGTTCAGTGTATGTGTACTGGTCTTTGAAGATGAATGTTTTTTTGTAATTATCTGATTCAAAGGGACCATGGTGTTCTTCTTTGTAGCTGCCGTTATGATCTAGCGGTTCTCTATGACAACTTGTGCCGTCGGCGCTATTGCTTTCGTCGACCGTTCCGTCTTTGTGTACTGATATATGCTCATTTTTGTTTTCCGGGTTGGTATAAATAAAACTGCCGTCTGAGGTGCGACCAGGCAGGTCGAGCTTGGCGCCAGGTGATGGTTTGTCGCCATTGATGTTGTTGATGTTACTGGTCAGACTGATATAGCCTTGGACTTCCTCAGGGCTGGCATTTTTGCCCAATTTTTGCTGGGCGATTTTGCTCATCGTTTCGCCAGCAACAGCTTTGTGGTGCGTTTCGAGAAGTGGAACTTCTTCTTTTGATTTGGCATTTGACTGCTGTAATTTGTCTGGCGCCTCGGTCGGCTTTTTTGCTGTGTCTGGTGCTTCAGGCTTCTTTTGGCCAGACGCCTCGCCGTTTTTTGCTTGTTCGCCCCGATATAGACTGGCTGTGTCGGGCTTGGCTAAAGAGGCTGTGCTGCCATTGTTTTTGTCGCCGCCGCCTGTATCTTTTGGCGCAGCCAGTAATTCATGCGCGTCCAAATTCGGTTTTGCGGCTTCAAGTTGAGAACCGGTGGGCTTCTTTGTTCTTTCTGGAGTGGTAAGTGCGTCGGCTGCCATATTGCGTGCTTAAAACACTGACCTCCGGTTTACTAATGTGCCAGATTGGACTCAAAACGCGATCTTTGGCTCTATAGATATGCCCACGAGGCAGAGCTATTAAGCGAAAGTGCGATAAAAACGCTTGTTGACAGATGATAAAACTGCCGATTCAATCGTTTGGGCGCAAAGATTAATCATTCCCAGAGTAATCGCTGGGCAAGACTTGGTCCCAGACCAAAATAGCGATTGAGCAATTCAGGTTTTGTTTCTGTGTCTAGAACAAAGCCTGGGCTGACATATTTATTCCAGGATGCCTCGAAGGCTCGCCGCCCTTTTTCAGAACGTGCAAGAAGATTTGGTACAGGGTGATAGCAAGCCACTCTGGGCTCGGATCGACCACGCAGATAACTGCGAAAGAATTTTCTCTCTTTCTTGGCGGCAACTTCATCTTCGCCATTGATGAAATATTCATATTTGGGGATCAAATAGGGCTGATTGGTAATGGGTGACATCACTTCTTTTAAGCTATTGGTGAAAGCTTTGGAGTGCGCGGGCTCAATATTGTCCAGAAAAACTCTATAGCTGCCGTCCGAACGAATACTGGTTTTGATGCTTTCTTTCAAGATCGTCGTCGGTAATAGTTTGACAGTCTGCATTGCCGTTAAAACAGCAAAAGCGATATCGGTTAGTGATGACTCCTGGGTGTTCGGACGGCAAATTTCTTTTTGAATTTTGTTGAACATATTGGCGTATTTTTTTTGAGCAAGAACAAGTGACGCAGCAAATGGTGCGAGTGCACACATCATCAAAACAACCTGTGCACCAGTAAAACACATGGCCGCAAGAGAGACACAGGCGCCCAGTCCGCCGAATTCGAACCAGATGGCGTTAAGTGATGTACGCAGTTGTTTTGCGTGTTCTTTGTATTTCATATCGCGCTTTAGATGCGGTGGCGTCAAAGCAAGATTGCGTAGACGATTTAATTCGACGCAACCGATTAAGCGATTTCGATATGGTTGCCCAACCTTCCACAAATCGTAAATTTTATCTCTGATAAGTGCGCGGTCGAGCATTTCTCTATTGAATGCTTCAGATGAAGCGAAAACTTCAATTGGTGTCAATTCAGACAAAGACGGGTGAACATGGCCAACACCACTTTCTATTTGTCCGTCGTCGCATAATCCAAAATAGCCATTATGTTTGCGCACAAATCTTTGATAGTCGTTTAGACCTTTCTCGAGTTGCGGCGCAACACAGACTACATCCCAGTTGTTTGCTACTTTTCTTGCGCCCATCGCATCGTTTGTTTGAATGCGAATTGAGCGTCCGCGCAATTGCTTGACTGAAACAGGCGATGTTGTCGTCGTTAAGTCGATGAGCGTGTTCAACGCCTGGCTGTCCCAGCCTTCACCAAAAAGACCCCTCGTACCAATCAAACATTTTGTGATGCCAATTTCAAAAATGGCAGTGGCCAGACCAACATAAAGTCTTGACTCCCACTCTGAACTGTTCGCTGTGATAGCGCTGTAATTGGAGCTTTCATCCTCTTTAACCAGCAGCGTAATCAGCTTTCCATCAGCTAACAGCAGTTCCTGGGCCTTTGCGACAAACTGTTTGGTAATGCGCTTATCAGTTAGTAAGTGCGAACCTGTAACCAGGCAGGGGTTTATGAAATTGCTAATCGGATGCGCTAAGAGCGTACGCATTGCGGCAATGGCACCACCTGATTCTTCATCGAGCACTCCATCGAGTGTTTTGATGGATGTTGCCGACATTTTTTCAAAGTCTGTGACAACAGCAGCTCGCAACCGATCTTCAAGCGAGCGATATTCCATCTCCAGAATCTCTGTAACTGCTTCTGGTTTGCTATTGCTGAATGCCAGCACTCGATCTACTGGCGACGCCTGTTTACGTAAGCCCTGTTCGGTAATGGCATAGCCGAGTTTTCTGGTTGCGGCTTTGATTCTTTCGTAAAGCTTGTGGTCTTTTGCGGCAGGGCTCAATTTCAATTTGCGAGAAGCCATATCCTCAAGCAAAATCATCCAGTCTTCGATATCTGGAGCGCGCATCAATACTTCCGATAGCTCCAGTTTAAAACCGAATCGACGTTTGTCGCGCCACATAAAACGACTGATTGCCTGAGATAGCTCTTTATTATTATTGGCGAAAACATGCCAGGCCACGTCTGGACTTTTGGCGTCCCGGGCTGTAGTCACTTCAGTGATGCGCTGAGAAACCCAGGCACTCAAAACTGAATGCGGACGCTCTTCATTTTCGTCGTGACCATTTTTATTAACGTATTGATTGTATAAAGCAACTTCCGTTTCAATATGTGCTTTTGAATCAATTTTTTGCGACAGAGGCAGCATTGATTCTAGTCGTGTTGTATTGAGTTTCTTAGGAATCGGCTCATCGCGTTTGTTCGATCGTCGACTGGCTCTCTTCTTTGGCTTGTCGTCCGAATTTGATTGAGCTTCTTTGGCTTGTTTCTCAGATTCTAATTTGGCTGCCGCAAGCTCGCTTACAATGCGCTTCTTCGAAGCTTCCTTAGCTTGCTGATTCTTGAAATAATAGCTTGCTGGACTGTCGAACGCAACCAATTCCGGTGCCATCGGTTGGGCAGAAGTATCGACGGTTTCGCTTTCTGCTGAAAAAATTTCTTCTTGCGTGTCTAATTCTTCTTGTTCTTCTCGTCGAAATAAATCGGCGCTGAGGCTGGAGTCAAACTCGTCGTCAAAATCTATTGTGGTAATCGGTAACGATCCGGAAGTCTCTTGAGTGTTTACATTCTCGACACCAATGCGGATATCGTCGTTTTGCTCAGGCGCAAAATCAAGATCGACGAGCGCTGCTCCATCAGCCACCCCTTTATGTTTTGGTGTGGTCAAATCTTTGATTAGTTCGTGGAAACCAATGTGTTGCTCTTCCAGAAATTGAAATTCTTTTTCAGTCGGCTCGGTAAAATAAACCAGATCTTGAAAGGGCGCCAGTCCACCTTCGCGCACCAGGGCCGGTGTCGGTACTTGATAGTCAATGTCACCAACAAGAGACAGGTATCGTCCTTCTTGCGAGGTCGATTTTCCTTCTGGCGGTGTGCCTGTTAAGCCGATGATAACTGGATCGCCTAGCTGTTTAACCAGGTGCGTCATGATGGCAGCCCAGTAATCTGTGAGATGGTGGCATTCGTCAAATATGACTAAACCAAAGCGCTGACGTCTAAGAGATTGAAGCAGTTCAATTGCGTTAGGGTGCAAAACTTCCTTGAGATCCAGCACTTCGCTGAGCTTTTTGCGCAGGCGGCTGGAATGTCGTGAAATCTCCTGGCGAAAAGCTTTGGGGTTGTTTTGCATGATCTCGAGAACACGCATTTCGGCATCAGCAAGCGAGAGTGAACGCCCTTTCGTTAGCTCATTGACCCAGGCCTGATGAGCGAGTTTATCGATATATTCTTGTTCACGACCGGGAGTCGAGAGCACCTGATAGGTCAAAGTGGTGACAGGCTTGAGGGGCTTGTCTTCGTGTGTGCCAAGAATATCTGGACCGACAATCGATTCCATGCCAATGGGCAAGAATAAATCGAGCTTCTGACCCCATTGCGACTGAATCGTTGTATTTGGCGAAAGTATCAGGCTCGGACATTTAAACTGGCTGATAATTTGCAGACCGATGATTGTTTTGCCGGCTCCTGGCGGCGCGACGATATGAAACTGACGCTCGCCTTTGTCCAGTTTTTCGTTAATCAGTCCAAGAATTTCTTGCTGGTATTTGCGCAGCGGAAAACGAAAGCCCATGTCCTGGAGACGAGGATCTTGCTCAGCCGAGCCTGCCTGATAACTTTGTGCAGAGACGGTGCTGGTTTTGGGAATAGTGCTGTCGTCAGCCAATGGCGTGCCGTTTCCAAATTTTTTAAAAGAAAAATTGAGCAAAGCAAACGGCTTTCTAGAAGAACTCGTGACAGCTATGAAAATACGGCAAAAACGGCACAACTGCAATAGTTGAGCTGTATCTCTTGAAAGCCTTTGCCTTGTGACTTTTACCAAAGTTTGAGCTGACAAAAAGAAAATGGGACTGATTTAGGACTAAGATTTTCATTGTTCAAACCACAAGAGGAATTTTCATGAGTAAAACGTTGCTGGAGCAATTACGCGAAATGACCGTGGTGGTTGCAGACACAGGCGATTTTGAGTCAATAGAAAAGTTCAAACCGCAAGATAGCACGACCAATCCGTCACTTTTGTTGGCAGCTGCCAGTATGCCTGCCTACAAGTCACTAGTCGACGAAGTCGTCAGCCAGGCCAAAACCGAGCTCGGCGGCAGTGCTGACAAAAAAGATATCGCCAATCTGGCTTTCAAGCATTTAGCTGTCGCTTTTGGCAAAAAGATTTTAGGCATTGTTAAAGGCAGAGTCTCAACAGAAGTCGATGCGCGTTTGTCCTATGACACAGCCAAGACGATTGAGCAGGCTCGCGAAATCATTGCTTTATACGAAAAAGATGGTTTTTCGCGCGAACGCATTTTGATCAAAATTGCCTCCACCTGGGAAGGTATCAAAGCCGCAGAACAATTGGAAAAAGAAGGCATTCATTGCAACATGACACTGCTTTTCGGTATGCATCAGGCTGTTGCTTGCGCTGAAGCGAGAGTGACTTTGATTTCGCCATTTGTCGGTCGCATTCTCGACTGGTACAAGGCTGATACCGGCAAGGACTATAAAGGCGCCGAAGACCCCGGTGTCAAATCAGTTACGGCAATTTACAACTACTATAAAAAATTCGACTATAAAACCGTGGTGATGGGTGCAAGTTTCCGCAACATGACTGAAATTACCGAGCTTGCCGGTTGTGATTTGCTGACGATTGCGCCAAAGCTTCTGGCAGAACTGGATTCAACTACCGCTGATTTGCCGCGTAAACTGGATGCTGATGTCGCCCAAAAGCTGGATCTTGAGAAAATCAGCTTCGACAAAAAGTCATTTGCTGAAGCGCATACTAAAGACAAAATGGCCAACGATAAGCTGAAAGAGGGCATTGAAGGCTTCAGTAAGGCGTTAGAAGAGCTCGAACAGGTCCTCGCTAAGTTAGTGGCTGGTTAATACTGGCTCCTGCCACTTTTCGCACGTCGTAATTTTCCCAGTTACTGTTTCCAAGTGAAGCCCTGTATATATAGGGCTTATGGCTGCACAGAACCAGGCGGAAACGCAACCCCAGACCGAAAACAAATTGGATGCCAGCAAAAAGCCAGCTGGCAAATTTGAGACGATCGCTAATTTAGCATCGTCTGCTTTGCATGCAGCCGCTTACGAGGGAGTGCAGCAATCGTTAGTTTCGGTCAATACGTCGATCACTTCAAGGGCACTCACCTGACCGAAAAGCTGCAGTTCATCGCCCCTGTGAAACAGGCTCACTTTGGTACGGCTGAATGGCATGCTTCCCCTTAGTCCCACTCGTCAAGCGGCAAGTTTTCTCGGTTCATTGTCGGCAAGTTTTCGTGGTTCCTCACAAAGGGTGAATTACGCCTAAAAGCGCCGCTAGTTCGTATAACTACTATTCCATCGCCACGCACTTTAGACCAAAATCAGCCTGTCTTACTCCAACCCCATAGCGTCATGCCTCAGCCAATCCCTCCAGAAAAAGCAAGCCTCCCAAAACCTGAAGAGAAAGATGCCAAACGAGAGCCAGATGATAAATCAAAGCTTTCAACCGGCGTTTGGGAGTCACTTAAGCAAGATTATGGCAAGAGTGCTGCTGGCTGGGTTGAAGGCAACGTATTGGCGCCGCTGTACAACGAAGCGATCGTAAAGCCGGTCAATACCGTCATCGACAAAGCTGAAAAGCTCCATGTTCCGATCTCAAAGTTACAAACAGCCGCAGTGCCAGAAGCCGGCATTGATTCCGTTGGTTTCTATGCTCAACAGATGGCTTCTACGGCAGGCAATCTGGCCTGGCAGGTTGGTGCAGGGGTCGTTGCTGGCAAATATTTACGGGTAGGTGGTGAGGCTCTCGCTCTTAAAGCAGAAGCGAGCGGCTATTCAATCGAAACAGCCAAAAGCATCCGTAATCTTGCAGCTAATCGCCAGTTCGCTAATATTTCGGGCGCCGCGCTATATGGTGCGGCAATTGACCCTGAAAAAGGTCAGAGTCGGATCGGTAACAGTTTTGCAGCTGCCGAAGGCATGTTTCTTTTTGATGGCGCGAATAAATTAGTTGGCAGCAGCAAGTTTCTCGATGCGCGGGCTATTGGTCTTCGCGCTGCCACGGGCGCTCCAATTGGTGTGTCACAACAGTTTTTTAGCAGTTGGATTGCCACGGGGAATGTGGACGTCAATCCAGAACACTACGAAAAAGCAGCCGTTTCAGGCGCCTTCATGAATACGATGCTGCCTGGCTTCATGAAGGTGCCTGAGTTAATTGCACCAAAGCTGGGCATCAACGCCTATGCGGA
>Ga0182030_10025198_pt1 | contig 10861 bp, 11 predicted proteins | sample 812S3MmetaG_FD_121299 | JGI IMG/M metagenome (GOLD analysis project Ga0182030, IMG submission 121299) | Permafrost microbial communities from Stordalen Mire, Sweden - 812S3M metaG (Illumina Assembly) | ecosystem: Environmental > Terrestrial > Soil > Wetlands > Permafrost | place: Sweden... | reverse complement strand
CCTTACTTGCCGGGTGCAAGACAGATGGATGCGAATCCGGAAGCCCGATCCCATATGACCGACGAATTCGGTGCGCATTGGCCGCTTATCGTCTCCGGTGCCATCAAGTCGCACGCTATCGAACATGCACCGGTTGCGAAGAGCCAGAGTCTGCTTCCACTGGTGATTTTCTCTCATGGAACTGGCGGTACGGGTCTTGAATACACTGCGTTGATCGAGGACCTCGTTAGCCATGGATACGTGGTGGCGGCGATTGAGCATACGTATATGGCCGCGGCCGTTACATTCCGCAACGGCACGGTTGTCCCTGCGCATCACGATGCCGAGCCTGCCGGCCTCACGCAACAGCAGCGCTGGCAACGCATGATGGATTCAGTTGGGCATGCTATTCGAGAGGGCGCTGAAGACCAGATATTCGCCTTAAACACCCTGGCCGAATTGAACAAGAGCGGCGGCCCGGACTTTCCTCTCCTTGGGAGACTCGATTTAAATCGAGCGGCAGCCATGGGCCATTCCGCCGGAGGCGCTTTTGCAACTGGAGCTTGCCAGCTCGATGTGCGCTTCCATGCCTGCGTGAGTCTCGATGGAGAAATGCCGCCGGTAGCGGCCTTCCCGCAATTCAACGACAGCAAGGGGTTTCAGCAGCCAGTTATGCTGCTTGAGGTGGATCACGCACACGACCGAATGCCGTTCAGTCCGGCTCAATTCGACGATTTCCGGAAGAAGGTAGAAGCGCAACTCAACCTCTGCCCTGCGGGGAGTTACGACGTTCTCTTAAAAGCGCCGGGGTTGTTTCACGGCAGTTTCAGCGACTATCCGTTGAGCGCCGCAAAGGATGCCAGGGAAACTGAAGTGGCGATCCACAACTTAAGTCTCACGCAGCGCTACACGCGTGCCTTTCTTGACAAGTATCTGAAGGGCGAGAAAGAGCCCCTGTTGGATGAGGCCTCACAAACGTCGGAGGCGGAAGTAAAGAGTTACGGACACTGATCGGGTCGACGCATGGATCTTGCACTGTTGCGGCTGCTGCACAACTCCGGCCGCCACCCGAAAATCCCAAGGATTAGAGGCAATTTGGAGGATTGTATGAAGAACCCACTGATTACCATCGCGGCCTGTGCCACCCTCGCCACGGCTCTTGTCCGCGTGCCAGGCTTCGCTGCGGCCGCAGGCGCAGCCAGCGCCGCTTCCAATGTGCAGTCGACCGCCAACCAAGCCGTGCTCGGCGTCTGGCGTTGCGACATGAACGGGCTGCCTGCGGTGACGCTCACCGTGACCGATGAAGGCGGCCCTCTTACAGGGGCGGTCCTGTTCTATCTGCATCGCAAGGAACAGGGACAGGCCGAGACGGCGACGCCCGGTTTGCCAGAGCCACTGATGAGCCCGCGCTTCGATGGATCCACGTTCACCTTCCAGGTGAGCCATCGCCGCGCGCATCCGCCCAAGACATTACAGGACGCGCCGATTACTTTCCGCATGAAGCTCGTAAGCGCAAACAAGGCGGAGCTCATCAACGTGGACGAAAGCGAGCACGATCCGCACTCGCCCGTCTACACATTCACGCGTAGCGACTACTGATTCGCGTCCTGCTCATCCTTATAGATGTGCACTTCGAGCTTGCCGCCTTCGGCCAACCGCGCGCGAAACATGCCCGGCGTATTGAAGCTGAAGGCGGTTTGGCCATCGGGCGTTATGGTAATCACGCCGCCATCCCCGTGCAGGTCTTCGAGCTCTTTGTGGATGACCTGGTCCGCGGCCTGCTGAATCGGCATGCCTTTGAAACGGACAAGATTGCAAATCTCGCGCGCCACGCCTAGCCGAATGAAATATTCGCCGGACCCCGTTGCGGATACCGCGCACGATTGATTCGAGGCGTACGTGCCCGCTCCAATGATAGGCGAGTCACCTACACGGCCCGGCATCTTACCCTGCAATCCGCCTGTCGATGTTCCCGCGGCAAGATTGCCGCTCCGATCAAGCGCAACGACACCCGTGGTGCCATGGCTGCGTGAGTCACCCGGCTCGTCGTAAAAAGCCACTGGGTCGATCGCACCCGGTGGCGGCGCGCCCACGGGACGCGGAGGCACCGGCTTGCCTTCTTTTTGCAACTGCTTCACCAGCGATTGCCAGCGCGCTTCGGTGAAGAAGAAGCTTGGGTCCACCTGTTCCAGGCCCACGCTTTTAGCAAATGCGTCCGTTCCCGGCCCGGCCATCATCACGTACGGCGATTTCTCCATCACTGCCCGCGCCAGGCTGATGGGATGGCGCGTGTGCGTAACTCCAGCCACCGCGCCGGCTTTCAGATTCGATCCATCCATGATCGAAGAGTCCAGTTCATTTTTTCCTTCCGACGTGAACACCGCCCCGTGTCCCGCATTAAACAGTGGATTGTCTTCGAACATCTTCAGCACGGTCTCTACGGCATCGAGGGCGGAGCCGCCTGCGTCCAGCACTTTCGCGCCGGCTTCAATACCCTTTTTGAGCGACTCACGGTAAGCTGCGTCGCCCTTGGGTCCGAGATCGGGCCGCTCGATCACACCGGCGCCGCCATGCACCACGATCGACCAATGGTGTCCCTGAGGTGCGGTTGTTTGCTGCGATGCTGCGAAAAGTGGCAATGCAGCCACCAGTCCGAACGAGATGACGACACGACACGCGCTGCTCATCACCGAGGAACCTCCCAAAACGAACTCGAACGTATTTCGAACGATAGATGACAGGATGATTCGTGAAGGACGCAGCCCATTTGCGGATGAGCTGGATCAGGACCATCCAGGATTTCTCCCATGGTATCGCGATTGAGCTCGGAGGGCTTTGGCAGTTGCGGCAAAGTCCGCTACCATCGCATTTAATGACCATCGATATGCGGAGTTTTCTTGCGCTGGGGTTTTTGGCTTGTCTCGCGGGCCCAGCGATGGCGAAACCCAAGCCCATTGTGGTGAAGGTTGTGGTTGTCGCCATGTTTGAAGTGGGCGCCGACACCGGCGATCAGCCCGGCGAACTTCAATACTGGGTCGAGCGCGATCATCTTGACCGCATCTACCCGCTCCCCGCGGGCTACCACGCGGCCCGCATGAACAACGAAGGCGAAATGGCCGTGCTCACCGGCCAGGGCACCGCGCACGCCGCCGCAACCATCATGGCCCTCGGCCTCGATCCGCGCTTCGACTTCAGCCACGCCTACTGGATTGTTGCGGGCATCGCCGGCGCAACCCCCGATCGCGCATCGCTTGGGTCGGCGGTCTGGGCGCGATGGGTCGTCGATGGCGATCTCGGCTACGAGATCGATTCGCGAGAGACACCGCAGGACTGGACCACCGGATATGTACCGCTGCGCAAGTCGAAGCCTTTCGAAGAGCCCGCTGTGCCGCTTCCGGGGCAAATGTATGTGCTGAACAAAGGGCTGGCGCAATGGGCCTACACCCTCACGCGCAATACGGCACTTGCCGATAGCGAACATCTCAAGCAGATTCGCGTCAACTTCGACGGAGCATCAGCCGATCGGCCTCCGTTTGTCGCCATGGGCGATGAAGTGTCGTCTTCGCGCTATTGGCATGGCAAGCTCTTCGACGCGTGGGCGTCGGAATGGATGCGCTACTTTACGAATGGCCAGGGCGAGTTCGTCACCACTGCAATGGAAGACACCGGCACTCTGCAATCGCTTGAGTACCTGGCCAACGCGGGCAAGGTTGATAAGGAGCGCGTTCTCGTGCTGCGCACGGTCAGCAATTACGACCGCCAGCCCCGCGGCATGTCGGCTGCGGAGAGCCTGGCCACCCAGCGCATCGGCAAGTACAGCGGTTACCTGCCATCGCTTGAGGCCGCATATACCGTGGGACACACGGTGGTGCAGGAACTACTGACACATTGGGCCGAGGATTCCCAGCGCATTCCGTCCGCGCAACCGTAACGGCCGCCGAAGTTCACTCGACACCAAGTTCGACCCGGACCAAATCGACAATCTGCTGCCGGCTTCCACTCCACGCCTTCCACGCCGACGCGCACCAGCGGTGAATCATGGCATCACGCTCTTCTCCCGGGCCGGCCGCGGCCACGTCCGCAATTCCAACCACCCCTCGATCGGCGGGGAGCGGCGGCTTCACCCAATTCCTTCGCCGCTTCGCCAGCTGCATGTGCGCCTTCTGCGCCTGTTTACCCGTGAAGCCTTTTTCTACGCACAAGTAGAGACCGACCAGCGCAAAGACCACGTAGATCGGCTTCGAGCTCTCGTCCGCATGTTGCGCCGCGAAGGCATCCACCACGTTCTGGTGAATGAACGCAGGATCGCCATGCGCCAACGTATAGAACGTAAGTTCATCGAAAAGTTCCTGGTCTGTTTTCATGGCATCTTCTTTGAACAAGGCCGATCCACAGCATCTTGCGCGCGAAAATCGATGCACGGCTCTCAAGGTCGAGTTTATGACAAAGGCGGATAGACCTGCTGGGCGCTGGGCCTCTTGGCGAAGTTAGGCCAGACAGTGCATCATGCTTGAGTTCCGCAAATTCTCGTTTCGTTCGCGTCTCACCGGTGCGGAATGCCGGCCCGGCGCAACGGCAAGGAAGACAGCGATGCATTCTGTGTGGTTAGGTGAATTTGCCGGTACCCTCGTCCTGGTTTTACTGGGAACAGGCGTCAATGCTGGCGTCCTTCTGCGGAAGTCTTACGCGGCAGATGCAGGTTGGATGGTGATCGCGACGGGATGGGCCCTCGCAGTTCTTTGCGGCGTGCTCGTCTCTCAGGCTTTCGGAAGCTCCGCCGCGCATTTGAATCCAGCCATCACCTTTGCCGCGGCGATCAACAGCGGCGACTTCTCGCAGCTTCTCTATTTCTGGTCTGCGCAAATGCTCGGCGCCATGGCTGGAGCGGCTCTGATGGTGCTTCACTATGGCCCGCATTGGGCGCTGACACCCGACCCCTCCGCAAAATTGGGCGTCTTCTGTACCAACGCCGCGGTGCATAGTCCATTCTTCAACATGTTCAGCGAGATGATGGGCACGGCCGTTCTCATCGTCGTCGCCGCGGCCATCGGCTCGCACGGCGTCTCCGCAACCGGCCCCGCTCCGGGTCTGGCTCCATGGCTGGTTGGAAGTTTGGTTTGGGGTATCGGCCTGTCGTTGGGTGGAACCACTGGCTACGCCATCAACCCGGCGCGCGACTTAGGTCCACGCATCGTTCACGCGTTGCTGCCGATTCCTGGCAAGGGTGGGTCGAACTGGCGTTATGCAGCCACTCCCATCATCGGAGATCTTGCCGGCGGCGCCCTCGCCGGTCTGATCTTGCATTATGCGCATATTTGAAATCAAACAGACAAGACCGGCCTAATCCAAGAGGGAAGCGAAAACTGAGAGCGCGGCAATCGCAGCCGTTTCCGCACGCAGGATGCGCGGGCCGAGAGTGACGGCCTTCCAGTCATTGGCTGCGAACAGCTCTTCCTCTTCCGGCGCCCATCCGCCTTCGGGCCCCACGGCAATCTGAAAATCGAGCACGGATTCTGCGACAACGGCTAAAGCACGTTGAACGGTTTCTATCAGCGTTGCGGTTCTCTCCTGCTCGGCGAGAACGATGCGCGTTGCCCCGGAAGCAGAGGCAACCGAAGCGGAGAGCGTGCGCGTATCGTGAATCACGGGCACATCGGAACGGCGCGACTGCTGTGCTGCCTCGTGCGCGATCCGGCGCCAGCGCTCCACACGTTTTTCCGCGGCCTGGGCCAGATGCTTCTCCGTCCGCCGCGCGATCACCGGCGCAATGCCCGCAACGCCGAGTTCGGTGGCCTTCTCGATGGCCCACTCCATGCGGTCGAACTTGTAGATCGAGAGAACCAGGGTCAGTGGCAGTGCGGGGTCGGCCTCAACTTCAGCGATCAGGTTGAACCGAACCTCTGAGGGCCGCACCGCAGTTACGGCAGCATGAAAGACCCGCCCACCCGCAACCACGTCGGCTTCCATTCCCTCATGTGCGCGCAATACGCGCGCCAGATGCTCGGCCTGCGCGCCCACGATCGTGGCGGTTGTCGCGTCCCAGTGTTCGGCGATCCATCGGCGTCGTGTCATGGCAATGCGTGGTGGCTGCTCTCGTTCCGTATAGATTGCAATTAGTCTACCGTGGCCCGGATTCGACGCGTGTCTTGGCTGGATTCATCGCACCCGCGGCGCCCAAAAATCTTCTTTGCGCAAAAACACTGAGGGGGACGCTTTGAGCGTCCCCCTCGCGTGTTGCCTTGTTGATGGTTGACCGCAGTTACTTCTTCTTTGCGGCCTTCTTCGCGGGTGCCTTCTTAGCGGCTGCCTTCTTCGCGGGTGCCTTCTTGGCTGCTTTCTTGGTTGCCATTTTGCCTATTCTCCCTTTTCGATGGTTTGCATCGAGTTCTGCAATATTCAATTGCAGTTGATGAATGTATAGATTCATGCTTCGCAAGTGTCAAGAAAAAAACGAACGAAGAGTGGAAAAATGGTCAACAATTTTTTCCGATTTGCGTCCAACATCGCCCCATGGTCGAGGCCATCGCATCCGACTTGAGCATCAAGCGGATTAGTTGTTGCATGCCGATGGCGCATGTTGCTTCACAAACTGCGTGAGCGTTCCTGCATCGCGCTGTTTGATCAGCTTATCGAGATACGGTTGTCGATCATGTGAATTCGCCTTCAACAACAGCGCATAAAAGTGCAGCATGCCCTCAACGCCCGCCTGCACCTGCGCGATTCCATCGTCTCGACGCTCTGGATTCTCAAGAACGAGTGCGGTCTGCGCCAGCAGCATCGCAGTGAATAATGCGGCGCCATCGGCCTTCTTCGCCTTGTCCAGCTTGTAGAAGCTCATGCATAGATCGAGTCGAATGTCGGGCACATCGCGCGTCCACTGCGCCACCCATTGAACCTGCGGCTGGAGTTCCACGTTGAATGGATCGGCCTGATACCGGCGAATGATGGTCAGAGCCTGCTTGCGTTCTTCGGCAATGGACGGCCCATGATCGGCTGCGAGGACAGCCGGGACCGCAAGAAAAATGCAGCCCAGCAAAGAAACGGTGGCAGCGCGCAAAATTATGGGACCGACCTCAGCGGAAACTTAGCACTCGATGATATTCAGCGCAAGGCCGGCCAGGCTCGTCTCCTTATACCGCGATTGCATATCGAGGCCGGTCAGGTACATGGTACGGATCACCTGGTCCAGCGAGACCTTATGAGCCTCAGACTCATTCATGGAGATGCGCGCCGCATGCACGGCCTTCGCGGCGCCCATCGCGTTGCGCTCGATACAGGGAATCTGCACGAGGCCGCCGATCGGGTCGCAGGTCATCCCCAGATTGTGCTCCATCGCAATTTCCGCCGCATGCTCAACCTGCCCATTGGTTCCATTCAGCGCCGCCATCAAGCCGCCTGCGGCCATTGAGCAGGCCACGCCTACCTCGCCCTGGCATCCGACCTCCGCGCCGCTGATCGAAGCGTTCTCCTTATAAAGGATGCCGATTGCCGCAGAAGTCAAAAAATAGCGCAGGATGCCTTCATGGTCCGCGCCTGGGATAAAACGGGAATAATAATGCGCCACTGCGGGCACCACACCCGCTGCGCCGTTCGTTGGAGCGGTCACCACGCGCCCCCCCGCCGCATTCTCTTCGTTCACGGCCATCGCATAGACGGTCAGCCAGTCGAGCGGGGCCAATGGATCGCCCCGCAGACCGATTGCTTCCTTCTCCGCCAATCGTGCAGCCAGGCGATGGGCGCGGCGCCGAACCTCCAATCCCCCAGGGAGAATTCCTTCAGTCTCGATGCCGCGCTGCACGCAGGCCTGCATTGTCGTCCAGATCCGGTCGATCCCTTCGCGCACCATATCGACCGGAGCGCGGCCCTGTTCGGTTGCCGCGTTCTTTCGTAGGGCACACTCGTTCTCAAGCATCAATTGGCTGATGGAAAGTTCATTGGCATGGGCCGTCGCCAGTAACTCCGCTGCACTGTGGAAAGGAAATGGAATCGCGGACTGATGCTTTTCATCCGGTGCGCTTACGCCGTCTTCCGTGATAAATCCGCCGCCGATGGAAAACAATGTGCGCTCACTCACTTCCGCCCCGGCCGCGTCGAACGCCTTCAGGCGAAGTCCGTTGGGATGGTGCGTCTGTGCTCCCGGGGGAAACATCTGCGCGCGATCGAAAATCAGATCCTGTTCCTCATTGAAACGAATCGCTTGAATGCCGGCCAGGCGCAGTTCACCTGCCTTCCGAATTCCTTCCACCGTCGATTCAATTGCGTTTGGGTCGATCGTGGAGGGCTCGTATCCCGATAGTCCCAGCAATACCGCGCGGTCCGTTGCGTGTCCTCGCCCGGTCAGCGCCAATGACCCGTAAAGCTCCGTGCGCACCCGCGCAACACGGTTCAGCAACCCAGCTTCCTGCAACTCGCGCACAAAGCGCCAGGCCGCGCGCATGGGACCCATGGTGTGTGAACTTGAGGGGCCGACGCCGATTTTGTAGAGGTCGAAAAGGCTTGTAGTCACGGAAACGATTGTATCTCTCCCCGTTCTTCGCATGCCGCCAGAGAGCCGGATGGGCGGACCGGAACCGTTCAGCGAGAGGAGCCAATTCGCGCAATCGACTTCGCGAGGGTGCTTCTAATCTGTCCCGGAACTCCGCCTTCGTTCCGAAATGCTGTAGTGGAGCTCTGCCACTTTCCTGGCTGGGCGTGCTGCGTCGCGCATCACAGTTCTTTCATTTCTGCGGATGGTACACTCACTCCGACTTTCCGCCATGCTCTTTAAAGCCCTGAGTGCCGCTGTATACGGCATCGATGCCAATCTCATCGATGTCGAGGTGGATTACAGCGGAGCCGTGGTCGACAAAGATGTCTTCCACACCGTGGGACTTCCCGATGCCGCCGTGCGCGAAAGCCGCGATCGCGTTCGCGCCGCTATCAAGAATTCCGGCTACCTGATTCCACCCACATTCATCACCATCAATCTCGCGCCTGCCGACATGAAGAAGGAAGGCGCGGGCTTTGACCTCCCCATCGCTGTCGGCATCCTGGGCGCCTACGGAGCGTTGCGTGTCGACGACGTGAGCCGATTCCTGATGGTGGGCGAGCTCGGCCTCGACGGAAGCGTGCGCGGCGTCCCCGGCATGTTGCCCATCGCCATCATGGCCCGCGAAAAGGGAATTCCCAATCTCATTCTTCCCACCGCCAACGCAGCCGAGGCCGCGGTCGTCGAGGGCGTCAATGTCTATCCCGTTTCCTCGCTGCTCGACGTTCTCGATTTGTTGAATACCTCGGTCGTGGGATCGATTCAACGCGAACCGTTCCGCGTCGCCACAGAAACTCTGCTCGGCGAGTTGCAGCAATTCTCGGTGGACTTCAAAGATGTGCGTGGCCAGCAAACTGCCAAGCGCGCGCTCGAGGTAGCCGCCGCCGGAAGCCACAACATTCTCATGATCGGTCCGCCCGGCTCCGGCAAAACCATGCTTGCCAAACGGCTGCCTTCGATCCTCGCTCCCCTCACCTTTGAAGAAGCGTTAGAGACGACGAAGATTCACTCCGTTGCCGGCGTCCTCGATGGTGCCGCGGGCCTCGTGACCCAGCGGCCTTTCCGGTCACCGCATCACACCATCTCCGATGCCGGTCTCATCGGCGGTGGAGCCATTCCCCGGCCGGGCGAAGTCTCTCTCGCGCACAATGGCTTGCTCTTCCTCGACGAACTACCCGAGTTTCCACGCAACGTGCTCGAGGTCATGCGGCAGCCGCTTGAAGATCATACCGTTACCATCGCGCGCGCTTCCATGTCGCTCAGCTTCCCCGCCCGCTTCATGCTCGCCGCCGCCATGAACCCGTGTCCTTGTGGATACTTCAACGACAAATCGCGCGAGTGCATGTGCACGCCACCAATGATTCAGCGCTATGTCGCCAAGATCTCGGGCCCCTTGCTCGACCGCATCGACATCCATATCGAGGTTCCCGCCGTGCAGTACAAAGAACTGCGAGGCGGAGCAGCAGCGGAAGGCTCATCGGAAATTCGCGCTCGTGTGATGGCCGCGCGCGAACGGCAGCGTCAGCGCTTCCACAAATCCGGCGACCACCTCTATGCCAATGCGCAAATGACAACCCGGCAGATTCGCGCACACTGTGAACTCGGTGCGGATGCCGAGCGTCTGCTTGAACGAGCCATGCAACAGCAAGGCCTCACCGCTCGCGCCCATGATCGCATCCTGAAAGTTGCCCGGACGATCGCAGATCTCGAAGGCGTCGAACACCTCACCGTCGCCCACCTCGCCGAGGCCATCCAGTACCGCACACTCGATCGCAGCTATTGGGCGTGACACCCGTCCTCAATTCCTCAGCCCCTCGTCTCTCATCCTCTCGCTCATTACCTCAGATTCTGAGGGGATTCTAATGTGCGCCGATAGAAGGAATGTCTGGATGAAGACCAAGTCGTCCTGACCCCATCATGAACCGAGAGCACAATGGACGATTCACACATTCTTATTTCAACAAGAGACACCTTGCTTGCCGCCATTCCTTTCGCCGGCCTGTTCTTCCTCAGCATCTTTCGCCTGGATCAGATTCTCGCTGCGCCCAAGGGCGGCCGGCGGATCGCTCCCGCAGCCTGCGGCGTCGATGAACAGGGAGAGCCCATTCTTTGCGATCCCGACGGCCGATTGGTAGGTCCGCGCCGCAGCAAACGGGGCAAAGCCCCGCAAACCATTCATGGCAAAGGGAAAATCGAACATGTCGGCCGTGCGCCAGGTCCATCAGATCCACCTCGCCTGGCGGCTGAGTTTACTTTTAAGTAAACATTTCGATTACCTCGGGCTTTTGTATGGGCGAATTATCCATCACTTTGTCCGATTTTGCGGCATTCTAGTAACTATCAGGGGCTCTTCGG
>Ga0182030_10025197_pt1 | contig 10861 bp, 9 predicted proteins | sample 812S3MmetaG_FD_121299 | JGI IMG/M metagenome (GOLD analysis project Ga0182030, IMG submission 121299) | Permafrost microbial communities from Stordalen Mire, Sweden - 812S3M metaG (Illumina Assembly) | ecosystem: Environmental > Terrestrial > Soil > Wetlands > Permafrost | place: Sweden... | reverse complement strand
GCGAGAGGAATTAAAAGTTGAAACTGCCTCGCATTTTCGAGGTCTCCTTGACTCCTTCCTCTTGGAGGATATGGACAGTTTCGTTGCACATCTGAAAGCAAAATCGTTCTTGCGAAGCTCACATCCTTATTCTGAGATTTCATTGCATGTCTGAAGTTACTGCTTTCGGTCTTTTCTTCTCTCCCATTTCGGGGATAGATTGCAAAACCTTTAAGCCCATAGCCTTGGAGACATTTTCGTTGCACATCTGACAGGAAAATCTTTCTTCCGGACCTCAAATAGAGGGGCTGAGTTTTTTTGCACATCTAAAGCTTAGCCCTTTTGGAAGTGGACGTGAAAGGCCCAAGACTTCCTGGTCGTGTTCGTTGCATATCTGGGAAGGAGATTTTTCTTCCAGACCTCAACCAGAGTTTCAAGACTTTCGAATATCTGAAACTCCCGCCCCTCTCGAATTTGACCAGGCATACCTTCTGCAGACCTCGACAGTAGCATCACCGAATTAGCCTTTATCGTCCATGAAAACGAGGATGAAGTGACGATTCAGTACCGCGGCGTGAATGTATGTATCTTTATGTGGTCAAATTTGGTTCTCCAAAGCCCCATTTTCCGTGTTTATAACCAATTTCTAGTCATGATCCGCCCCTATTACTCTTCGATGAGGGGTATAGGATGTCGTTAGCCATAAGGCGTTGTGGGTGGTGCGAGTTTTGAAATGTTTAGGGATTGACTCTGAGATTGTTGATGAAAATCTCGACTTCGAAGTAGGTTCCGTACAATTAATAACGTATGCCTCGCTGACTGCCTTGAGTACAGCGCGTTGAGGTTCAGTGCAGATTGTTGCAACCCTGGGGAGAAATCGAGGCTGAGTCGCAGGGCTGTGTTGCTGAACATGTATTGTGCATGGCTCCCACATCAACGCCTAATCTCTCAAACAAAAAAATCCTCTTTCTCCACTCCTTAAGACCATAGAATAGGAGATAAATTGAACTGAGGGCGAAAGAAAATGTGTCTACCAATCTTTACATCCTGGGCGGGTCGCCACAATAACGGCGCTATTGTCGAAGGTCCGAGGGGAGGAAATGTGAATACGAGGGTGGTGAAGTTGCAGCCGTTGAATGAGAGAGGTGAAGGGAACAATGGATCAGTGAAGGAAGGGAATAGAGATATTCAAGTGAAGGGGAAAGGGACCCGAGAGTGATAAAATGGAAGGAATAGGACGCGAGTAAGTCATCTTTCTAATAGAAAGATGAGGGACGACTGACTGAAACTAGAGGTAGTAAGACGGATTGATTTACAAACGACAGGGAGACTCAGATAATGCAGTATTTTCTAGAATCCAACCTTTCAAAATGTTGGTTCTACGAGCGCAATGTATTCTGAGATAGGACTGGACGGGGCTACGTCGATTCGCGAGTATATTTTCTCCGTCCAGCATTCCCAACTACTTCTTCAACATACTGGCCCAGGTTCCCTTATTCGTCTCCGGACTTGCCGATGATTGCTGTCCCTTCGCCGGTGCAGATCCTGCATCTTTCGCTGGCACCGTCTCAGTCGTCACAACCTTCTTCACGTTCTTCTCGTCCGCAGCGAGGATGCTCTCCACTTTGGTGACTTTTTCGGAGAAATGTTGCTTCTTATCGGTTCTATAATTTCCAGGTTAGCGAGAGCCAGCTTCGGAGGCTGTAGGCGGGGGCGATGGAAAGGTACCTTGTGCCTGCGCGTATGTCGGTCTGCACCCTGAGGACACCGTTTTGATGCACGAGTGTGTGGGCTTGCCCGATTATACGCATCACTTCATCCCATGAACCTTCTATGGTATTTGTTAGCAGGCAGCTTTGAAGGTCATAGTAAGGCTTAGAAAAAGATAAGGTTTGCAGCATCGCAGTATCAGTGAAAATGTAGATGATATATAGAATCACGTGACATCGACAACAGACTTTGCTGCTATCCTATATTTCCCGGTCAAAATACGCATCGAATGAGTCGAAATATATCAATTTGAATCTTAAAATCGTTGAGAGATTGAGATTGACGCAGGGGCTTTCCAAAGAGCAGAGCAAGAAGATGAAGACGGCCATACCTAGAGTCGTTCCTGCCGAATGCATTGAATAGCTCAACCCACTTGCTTTCATAAGGCGCTGAACAGCAGCAACTTCATTTGATACGGAAGCAGTAGGAGTGCCAATCTGGTTTCTATTAGCAGAGCTCTAGAGCCAGGAGCAAGAGGCGGGACGCACAGGAATCAGACAGAAATCTGCCACGCAAGTGGGAGGGGTGGGAAGTCCAGAGTAATCCATATCATCAAGATTAAAGAAGGAATAAATACAAGAATTGAAAGGAAGTCGAAGTTGATCCCGACCTCAGCTGTTGATGCCGAATTCTTCGAATAAGGACACGACGATGACCCCACCACTTGGGACACACCCTCGATTCACTAGAATCGCTACTTGTACTAGTAATCCACAGTGCCAGAAATTGGACTGCGGCCTCGAAATTCGAAAACTAATCACCCTTGAGTTGTCAACCCCCTCATATCACGACTCTAACTTCTTCGTCGCCATGAGTTCAAATAACCCCTCCTCGACCATAAAATCTATGTTGAATTCGTCGTCACGAAATTTGCGAAACATGAAGCGAATTCCAAAAATAGGCCACGGGAGATTGTCATAGACCAGCCTCATCTGGATTCAACGACAACTCTCAAACAACACCAGCTATTGGGACTTCGTACCCGCACATCGCACGGCCTCAAGATGTCACTGCCGTTAAGAATCTGACGGTGTTTCATGATTCAATTCATATGATTGGGTTTGATGTTTCAATCCCATAAATCGCTCCACATTTTCTCAGACGGTTCGTGTAGCTGACGACGAGTCTGGAGAAAAACGTCGACAAAGGAGGCGCAGCGAGGCCGATTGTCTTTCGTCATGTAAATATTTTCAAGCATCGTATTCTCTATACCAATCGATTTCTTCTTTATATTTCTTTTAATTCTGCTGAGCAGTCTTTTCAATTCTATCCTTTCTTGAAAATCTCATTTGTTTGTGGGTTTCATCTGTTCGCCACTCGCCCGAACGACATCAATATTAATTTTCTTGGCATCTCCTCTATTTCACACAATATGTTACCTTCATTATTAGCTGCATCGGCAGTAATCCTGTCATTCACAGGTCTCTCACAAGCTGTGCCACAAGGTCCCCAAGGAGAATTTGGAGGGGCGACATCTTCAACAACTTCTACTGCAACGACTGCAATCCGAGTTGCCTCTTCTACAGTCTCTCAAGCCGCCGTATCAACCAGTACAGTAGCATGCAATAACTCACCACTTTTATGCAATCGAAATTACAACAACATAACCCACATGGGTGCCCACGACTCAGCCTTCCTCCGCGACAGCAGCACCGGCTTCTCCACCTCCGGAAACCAATTCTACAACGCTACCGTCGCCCTCTCCGCCGGTATCCGTCTCCTACAAGCACAAGTCCACAACCTAAATGGAACCCTCGAGCTCTGTCATACCTCCTGTTCCCTACTCGACGGTGGAACGCTGGAATCCTACCTCGCCGCCATAAAAACATGGATGGATTCCAACCCTAACGAAGTCGTAACCCTGCTCCTCGTGAATTCGGACGATGAGTCGGCCGCAGCATTCGGATCCGCATTCACCACCTCCGGAATCTCCACCTACGGGTACACACCCACTTCAACCACTGGCCCAATCTCAACTTGGCCTACGCTCCAAACGCTTATTTCCGCAAATACTCGCTTGGTCACCTTCATCGCGAGTATAACATATGATTCCACTTACCCTTATCTATTATCTGAGTTCGACTACGTCTTCGAAACCGCATTCGGCGTAACGTCTCTCAGCGAATTCAACTGCACGCTTTCCCGGCCTAGCACCCTTTCTTCCGCCACTTCCGCCACCACCTCCGGGTACTTGGGGCTTATAAACCATTTCGCGGACACAGAGGAAGCATTTGGTATCACTATCCCTGACGTCCAAAATATCACGACGACTAACTCCCCCGAGACTAATACGACGGGGGCATTGGGAACGAATGGGGTTCAGTGTGAGCAAGAGTGGGGCGTCAAACCGACGTTTTTATTAGTGGATTTTTGGAATGTGGGTCCGAGTGTAAACACGGCGGATCAATTGAATGGGATTGTAGCGACTGGGAGGACGATTGTTAGTGCGAACGTGTTGAGTGAGAGTAGTAATGCGGCGGTGAAGACGTTTGTGAGTTGGGGGAAGATGGTGGGGATGATGGCAGCTGTTGCTGCGGCGAATTTCTTGTTTTTATGAGTGGGGAGGGGGTGGATTTGCATAGCGGGGCGTTTGGGTTTAGGTATAAAGAGGTTAAAGCATTGGATGGCGTTGTTGCATAGTGCGGATATAAAAGCACATTTCTAGCTGATTTGGAGCGAAATTAATTATTCAAGGAGATGTCCTTTCTTCGTCGTGTCGACATTTCTAGTTTTGCTATCTCTTTCTTCCTTCCCAGGCAGTCCTGGAATCACCTCCCAAGTTATCGCACACCCTGATTTCAATTATTCCATCCGACCATGGCTGTTTCTCATTCCATAGCCATGAATGATCTCCGGGAGAAGCTCAATGAATTTTAACATCGTGTCTTGTTGCCGATTAGGAGTCGCATTCGCGCTCAAGCCCGTCCCTTCGAGGTCAACTTGATTTAAGGATAAAAGTTAGCAGCTGCTGTTTGCTTCAAGTAGTGCGACTGGGAGAGGAGGGGGGGTAGAGGTGAGGGAGTGGTGTGGTGTCGGGGCGAGAAGAAGGGGGGGTGTTGTCGAGAGGGGAGGAAGAAGATTAAGCGAGGGTTGCGTAAATGGAAGGTGGACGACGAAAATGGAAAATCTCAGAGGGTTGTTGGAAGAAGGGGGAGCGGGGTATGGAGTGGAAGTAGACTATCAACGGGCGCCACGCAATGGGAGAGAGACTGAGAATGGAATTAGTACCAACTCGCAACCTAAGATTCCTCGCAGCAAGAGTAGCGATTATTGCAACGATACCGAGAAGTGTACCCGTCACACCGAAGATGATAGCGAGGATGGTTTCTAGTGGGACTTGAAGGATCTGATAATAGTGGATGGGTGACTGTGGAAGAGGGGGATTGCTTACGCATGACGAAATCGAGAAAAGCGTATCTTTGAGTTCAAAGATGCGAGAGCGAGGTATTGAGGTGTGAATAACTGACGAAGCTATTGACTAGTATATGTAGTTGGTGCGAGAAGGAAGGGAAACCGTTGTCGTTGATCCGTACATGTCAAGCACTGCACCCAAGGCGGTGGGCGTCAAATCCCAGACTATTACATCTTCGAGGCTTGAAGAGGAAACAAAACGATTGGGGTATGCCACACAGCTGCAGCAATAGGATTGCGGTTAGGATTACTTGGTTAGGTTGCAAGACATAGAGGGGACTTTTAAGGTAACAGGGATTTTGTTTGTCGAGAAAACAAAGCTGCCGATTGTGGTTCAAAATCGATCAGGGTTCAACGCCAGAGTAGGATCGCCGAATAAGGCGATGTCTGGAATGCGGGTTCTGACCAAGGAGAGTAGCTTTGCCGGCATTGAAAACGTAGTCTTCCTTCGTAGCTCGCAGCTCGTCGCTTTGCATTGGTTAGGCAAGTCAGACAAGAATCTGTCAAGGTCTGACCGACTCTACTGGTGCTCCAGAAAATGCCTCGCCACAAGATCCAATAGGATTGAGATATCTCAGCGCCCGATGGAATAGAACAGAACGTAACTCGGATCTGAGAAGCCATTTTTTTTTACCGTGCGAACCAATAAGAACAATCGTATTTCGAGAACCAGTGAGGTTATCTGACCCAGTTTTGAAGAGAACAATATTTCTAGCACTGTGCAAGACCTTGTCGCATTTTAGGTGCGAGAATTTGAGCTTGATTGTGCGTGAGAGTCGCAGATAATGAGTACTGCTGTGGTTTGGAATCCAGGAACAATGACAGCGCAATTAATATAAAAAGGAAGACAGAATTCGACATAATTTTGCTTTTTTCTGAGGGGATTGAATGTTCTTGAGGTTTTGGTGCATAGCGAGGTTTTTTTTAAGGTTTAAAGGCATTAGGATGGCGAGAATTTAGAATTGAATAAGTAGATGATTAGGATAGACACAAAAACATTCCCATCATCGCAGCATAAATACTATTCTCCTCATCTTTAGTTATTTGTCCTAGTCCATCCTCTCATGATCTCCGCTTCGCGGTACTCCACCCCCATGCCCATGAATAATATGCGGTAACAGCTCCAGAAGCTTGATTATCGGATCTTGCATCGGCGTATTTCGTTGCTGAAATAGAACCGTATTCTCTATATCAGCTACCTCAATTGCATGAGCCTAGATCTTGCCTTCAAGAACGAGGCTGTACCAACCAGAAGTAAGGCTGCGATCACGTGACACGAATGTTGTGACGATAGCAGCGATGCCAAGGAGAGTACCTGTAATGCCAAATACGATTGCGACGATATCGGAGTTGGTGACTATGGAATTGTACCTTATGATAAGTAAAGTGTTGGAGAAAAAGGAGTAGAGGTGAACATACGCATTGTGTTTCGAGAGTCGAGCTGTAGGCTTTGAGATATATTTTGGCGGTAAAATTTAGGATCATAAAACTGATATTTTAGAGGATAAGGCAATGAGAATTCAGAAGGAGGGAGCGGGAATGGAAGTTCTGTTATACGTTTGTGCGCAGAGCCGCACGAGGAAGAGCCGCAGATTTGACATTGGTCCATGGCGAGAATTGGGTTAGGGAGAGCGATAGAAAGGGGAGAGCCGCAATAAAATGAGCGAACACGATAGATTTATAGCGATTGAGCCTCAGTGAAGAAGTTGAGGCTCTGTGTTGCGAGTCAATGTGAGAGGGTTTCGCTCAGCAGAGCCGCGGATACGAGAGTGTGCGGCATGTAGCATTTGTGAGGACTGTAAGATTGGTGCTTTATTGGTCTGATATATTCAATGCCGCCTAGATGCATAGCGAGTAGAATGTTTTGAGGCTCTGCGTTTCAATCAAAGATACTCGTAGAGGTCTCTTGAGGGAGAGCCGCCTGTACATGTTCTACTGGTTCAATTGTTCCATGTCATGAGAAGCAATGGGGCGGCCCGGGAATTGCTGAGGTATCTCTGTCCGGATTTCTGGGGCAGGAGGACCGTTGTTTGGGCTGCATTTGAACATCTGCAGCGGAGCCTCAAAATCAGAGGCAAGAGGTTGCATCGGAAGTTGTAAGAATGGAAATACAAGAGGGAAACTTCACTAGCGGGCAGAAAAAATAGGGAAAGGCGTAGAGACAGCAGTAGATACTCAGGAAGACCGACGAGGGCGAAATTAAAATAGCAAAATTGAGATTTTATTTAGTCGTATTGAGCTGGATTGGGGTTGATTCTGAACCGCAAAATTGTGGAGCAAGTTGGCGAAGACAAAATGTATGCCAAAATACAAAATTAACTTGGTTTTTAGTCGTACTGAGCTGGAATGGAGTCAATGATTGCATTATTGAACAAGTCTAGCATAGAGCTTACGATCGAACTCAGAACCATCTCGGAGAAAGTTCAAATACTGTGAACGAGATATCATAACCATTAGACCATACGACTGTTTTAAAACTACTGAAGTTTGCAACATTTGTTCCAAAAACTGCTTATCTAAGTTTATAATACCGCATAATATTGCGCAAGAATTATCGCCATTGATTGGTTGAAAGTATCCCGTAATTCTAACATTGAACCAACGAATAGAATTTGGTCAATAGTACGGCAAGGTTTGAAGAAATAATGAGCCAGATATTATAGGGGCTGAAACATTGTCCCTTCTGAATGCCAAGCGAAATATAGGGAAGGCGCAGCGCAATCGCGTACGATAGAGTTTCAGCATCGGAGCTTACCACCGTTCAACATCCTGCAACTTGCTGGGGCTCTTTAAACTTCTGCAAACTCGATCAACGTCGCTCTTTAGGATCGTAATATCAATATCCACTCGAGAATCGTTTGTTTACAACTCAAGGAGCACGGATGGCAGGTCGTTTTGTGCGCTCGTCGAAATATCGTGAGGCTCGTCATTGCTGAGGCACGAGATCAAGCTGATTCTGGAAATAGGACATGTTTTTGGGAAATCAACGAGGAAGGAATCGTGCTATGATAACTTGCATATTAGTCGCAATGCTTGGGATACGAATTTGGTGAAGGTAAGAACACATACTTGGGAAGGGAATAGGCGTTGACGGTGAATTTAGGCCAATCCTGAATATCTTGCTGTCAATTGGGAGTCTAGTGGAGGAGGCGCATTCGCTGTTATACCTGTCAATGAGAAGGGTCGTTTGCCTGAACAGATTCCGCTGTTTAGAGGGCATACTGCACCTGTGCTAGACACGGATTGGTGAGTTAGGAGGGAAGCTGCAGAATATTATGCTAAGCTCCGTAGGAATCCTTTCAACGATCGCATTATAGCTTCCGGATCCGATGATGGAAAGGTATTCATATGGCAGGTGCCGCAGGGTTTCACATTATACGGTGACGCGGAAGAGCCAGAAGATGTTGCTCCTCTTAGCAAATTGACTGGCCATTCAAGGCACGCAACCCTTCGAATCCTGCTCAGCACAATCTAACTCTGCGTAGGAAAGTTGGACAAGTATTATTCAACCCTGCGGCCGAAAATATTCTTGCATCGGCATCTGGCGACTACACAATCAAGCTTTGGGATATTGGTACTGGCAAATCACCGCTCACATTGAAGCATGGAGATATTGTGCAGAGTTTGTCATGGAGTGCGAATGGTACTATGCTCGTCACTACATCTCGAGACAAGAAGCTACGGATATGGGATGTACGACAGGAAAGAGCTGCACATGAGGTACCTGGGCATACTGGGGCCAAGAATAGCAGAGTAGTTTGGATGGGTGAGCATGATCGTGTTGCTACAACGGGTTTCTCCAAGATGAGTGATAGACAAATGGCTTTATGGGATGTTGGAAGTCCGAAGGAACCAATTGGAGGATTCACGGTCTTGGATTCGATATCTGGTGTTTGCATGCCATTCTGGGGTAGGTTTCCTGGGCAGTGGGGTGGAATTTGACTGATTCATTTAGATGACGGAACACAATGCTTGTATCTTGCAGGCAAAGGGTAAGTCTAGCACTTCTACTTCATGGATTTTACTGATTTTATAGTGACGGAAACATCCGATACTTCGAGTATGAGAACGATAAATTTGAGTTCTTGTCCGAATACAAGTCTGGTGATCCCCAGCGAGGTATTGCGTTCGTCCCAAGACGTGGTATAAATGTCAGTATTGAAATTTTGCTTTTTCGACCCAAACTAACGAGGATAGGTCCACGAGAATGAAGTCATGAGAGCATACAAGACTGTCAATGACAGCTATATTGAACCTATATCCTTTACTGTTCCTAGACGAGCAGAAGTCTTCCAATCCGATATTTATCCTCCAGCAACTGGCATCAAGCCAGCTGTTTCTGCTGCAGACTGGCTGTCCGGCAAAGATGGCATTCCTGCCAAGATTGATCTAGAAAGTGTCTATGAGGGTAACGCTCCTGTTGAGGTTCCAGCCGACTATAAACCTCCAGTGCACGCACCGGCTCCTACAACTGCAAAAGCACCTTCTCCTGCCAAGAAAGAAGAACCTGCTCCTGTCCAAAGAGCTCCTCCTCCAACTATGTCGGAGCAGAAGGGTTCAATTGCGGCTATGGCCTCCAAGTTCCAGGATGATGAAGGCGAGGATGACGAGGATGAGACGTCGAGCTTTGAAGAAATTACAAAGCCTGTACAAAAATCTACCCCCGCAGCTGCAAAAGTAGAAGCTAAACCTCTTTCTCCTATCAAGACTTCACCGACAAAGACGGCTCCACCCAAGGCTTCACCTGTTTCTCAAGCTACGCCAAGGTCGGCTCAGCCGGTATCATCTCCCACACCCACCACAATCCCAACTTCCTCTGGACCGATCTCTGCGGTTGGCGCATCATCTCCGTCTGTATCCTCACCATCCGTGGAATCGTCCCTAGCGCAGATCAAGACTCTCTTGGAGGCACAAACAAGAACCATCACCGCACAAAGCGAGAAGATTGGTCAGCTGGCTCAAGAAGTTGATACCTTAAAGATGAGAGTTGGATCAGGAACACAGGACCAGAGTGAGAGAATTAGGCAATTGGAATTGGAATTAGAGGCTGCTAGATCGTAGGATTGGACAAAAGGATGCGGGGCACAGCACGGCGGGGGCATTTGTGGGTTATTGTAGGGTAACAACGAATTGATATGATTCCTCCCATCCCTTAGGGGCCTCGTATGAAACTAAAATATATTTCTCCTCCCTTCAGTCATTGAGATCTTTTCTCAACGAAACATTCTTCTCGAAAGTTCGAAGCTTGTGGGGACCGTTAACAGGAAAGGCAGGTACATCCAGGCGTGTCAAGGGGCAAATAAATCATGGGCCCATTTCAGGAATGCTTCCAAAACACGCCTAGCCCACATGTAAATTCTCCATCGCATCTCAAGAATGAGACGCTCTCTCGCTCCCGCTTCCCGTTCCCACGGACGCGTCTTTTGAACGTTCTTTCACCCGTCTCTTCACGAATTTTGTATTTGCGCGGCGAGATGTTCGAGCCTTCCACTCTTTTAGTTCTGTTTTCACTATGCCTGTCTTTACTGTTGAAAAGAGGCGTAGCTCAAAATGATACGTTTGCACTTGAGGCGGAAGGTGGGCTAGGAGAGGGCGTTTGTAGCGTGTACACGGTGGTGCAGAGTCAGGTTGTGAGGAGTAGGTGTTGGGAGACGGGGACGAGTACGAGTGGGGTTTTTGAAAGTGTGACCAGTTTGGGTAT
>Ga0182030_10025196_pt1 | contig 10861 bp, 8 predicted proteins | sample 812S3MmetaG_FD_121299 | JGI IMG/M metagenome (GOLD analysis project Ga0182030, IMG submission 121299) | Permafrost microbial communities from Stordalen Mire, Sweden - 812S3M metaG (Illumina Assembly) | ecosystem: Environmental > Terrestrial > Soil > Wetlands > Permafrost | place: Sweden... | reverse complement strand
TGGCAGCCGGAACATACACGCTTACTTTAATCGATACCAATAGCTACACTGTAGCCAAAACAATTACAGTAAACGGGCCTGAAATGATAACGGCGGCCTTCCAGGAAAGTAGTGATGTAGTGCAAACAGGCCAGAGTGTTACCTTAACCTCAACTACTTCCGGAGTAAGCACCTATCAGTGGAGCTTTGGAAATGGTACCTCTGCTAACGGGGCAACCACATCGGTAAGCTATACCCAGGCAGGTGTTTATGAAGTAAGTTTAGTGGTAGCCAGCCCATCGGGTTGCAGTTCAACTAAAACGGAGAGCATAACAGTTAATACAACTACTACGGGCTTAAATAACCTTAGCGGAACAGGCAGTCTTAGAATTTGGAGCCATGACGACAAGGTGTACGTTGATTTTACCGGGGTAACCATGGTAAACAGTTTAGTGACCATTTACAATATCTTGGGTCAACAAATTGTTAGCGAAAACGTAACATCCGGAAATTTGGTTTTTCAACAAGAAATTGATACTTTCGATGCAGAATACTTAATTGTGATGGTCAGGAACGATGACAAAATTGTCACAAAGAAGGTTTTAATCACTAACGGCAAATAACAAACACCATGAAAAGAAAACTTTTAAGCATAATGATAATGGGGGTGTTGGTATTTTCGGCCGGATCAGTGATGTCTCAACCGGTAGGGCCACCACCACCACCTGGGAGTGAATCAGGCCCAATTGACAGCGGTTCTTCAATTTTATTATTGGGGATAGTATGTTATGGATATGTACAATTAAAGAAAAAGGAAGTTGCTTGATAGTTATTAATTATAAAGCATATAACAGATTTCGCAGAATAGACATGGCTTAGGTCATGTCTATTCTTTTTTACGCAACCATGATATTCTATGCAATCCACAGAAATAGCCAAAGGCGATAAACGCAGCGCGAATTTGTTTGTGCTGAATATGGTAGTTATTTATTTATTGTGGAAACTGTTTGCCTATTTTGTTAAACACAATACCGGGGCTGCTCATGAAGCCTGGATTAAGGTCATTTACTTTTTAGGAACGGTTTATGCATCGGTAACCAGTGCTATCCTTAATGCCTTTGGGGAAAATACGGTGCAAATCGGAATCCGGGTTTTTTTCCCGGATTATAATAAAGAGATCAGGGTGGAAGAACATTGCCTGGCAATTCCGGCTACAGTAATATTTGTTGGCAGTATTCTGACGTTTACCGGGCGCTGGCAAAACAAGCTGTGGTTTATACCTATGGGGATTGCGCTTATAATTCTTATTAATCTTACGAGGCTGGTGGCTTTATGCTACACCTTTGTGCACTTTGAACGGCCGTTTTACGAGGTTAACCACTCGTTTATATACGTTGTAATTACTTATTGCCTTATTTTTTTGCTGATAGTATGGTGGATGCGGAGATTTTCGGGCTTAAACTCAAAATGATTTATTTGCGGTTTTATTATTTAGCGCAATACTGAATGGTTTATGGAAGATGACGAAATACCTTATTATCAGGAGGTGCGTGTGGTGGGAGATAGCCTTCTTAACAAACTAAAAAGGATATCTACCTCCTCTTTGCTGTTTATCCTTTCATTTATTGCCAGTAATTTACTGTTGCAGTTATTTACAGCGTGGATTTCAGTTACATTAAAATATACTATCAGGTTTTCTTATAACCAGGTTCGGGTTTTTCCGTGGGATTATCATTACTGGAGCCGTACCACCGTAGTGTTGATATTTCTTTTTTCACCACTGATTTGTATGGTTCTCGGGCTTTTCATTTTTAATCTGTTGCGGGTTTATACCAACTGGTCGAATGTGAGCCGTATTTTTTTCTTCTGGCTGGCGCTTAACCTGGTTAACCTGGTGCTTACCCATGCGCTTCTTTCGCCGCTGGGTTCGCCTATGGACCGGAACAATGGCCTTTACCAGACATTTGCTGTGGTGGGTATTTTTTTATGGATTAACCCTGCGCTGATGACTATAGTTTCAATCGGCTCGCTGGTATTAACTTTGCTTTTGGGTGTAATTATACGCAAGGAGGTTATGCGCTATAGTTTTTCGAAAACGCTGATTGAAAAAAAGCGGGGAATGGATATTGTGGTAATACAGGTTTTTGTATTGCCTGTACTGGCAGGTAGCCTGCCGTTAATATTGTTGTGTTCGCCGGTTGGTTTTTTTACAACGGTAATGCAAATAGCCAACCTTGGTATTGTTAGCGTTGGTATTTTTATGATGAATTCTATCGGCACCGCTAATGTACGTTGCATTAAAAGCGATGTGCTTAATCATTTCCCCATTATTGAGTTGGCTATTTGTGCTTCGGCCTGGCTGACGGTGTTTGTGTTTTTGAAATAGCCCCCTAAATCCCCCGAAGGGGGACTTGATGCAAACAGCCTCCTCCCTAAATCCCTCCGAAGGAGGGACTTTAATGCAAAATACAAAAGTGCCTTTACTGCTTCACTACTGAACTCTGTCAGCTAGTACCCTGCGTTCGCACCACAACAAAATACATCCCCTCAGCAAAGCGGCTTATATCCAGCGGTATGCTGCTGCCGCTGGCTGTAGTGCTGTAAAGCTGCCTGCCCAGGTTATCTGTAACAGTTATTTGGGCCCCCGACTGGTCCTCGTTTGCAACGAGGATTATGTGGCATTCGCATTTATAATGCGTGTATTCCCTTTGTATTTACATCCACAAATTTACTTTTACCAATCCGGCTTTTCCGCAATAGTTACGGGCTGAACTATACAGGTAATCTTCTGGTGCAGCAACAATACCTGCCCTAACCGGATTATCATGTATATAATTTATTTTTTGTTTGGCTATCGCCGGAAGATATGGGTCAAGAAAAATTGAATGGTTACTTTCCTGCCAAAATTTATAATTGGTAACACGCTTATCTGACTTTGCTGCCCATTCAAAGCGGTGCAACATCCATTCACGGCGGCTTTCCGGTTCGGTTTGTATTTACAATAGCTTTTGAAGTATGCTTTTTAAAATCGCGGATAATGCCTGACAATTCATGGCCTTCTTTTGCCTGCAACACCGCATGTAAATGATTGCTCATTAAACACCAAGCCCACACCGTTAATCCCTTCTTATCAACGCAATGTGTTAAACTATCAGTAATTATTTGTCTGTAACGCAGGTGGGTAAATACATCAACCCAATCTACTACCGTAAATGTAACGTAATGCGGGAAGTTTTGCTCTCTAATAAAATATTTATCGCCTGACATGTGAATTTACTTAGATGTGCAAATTGCAAAATAATTCACGCATTACAAATGCGAATACCACGGAATCCTCGTTGTAAACGAGGACCAGCTCGGTTGAATATAATTAAAATAGTCACTGGTTTGTAGTTAAGCCAAGGGCACTCTTTAACGATAAAGGCGCAGGGTCCCAAGGCGGCGACCCTGCGGAGACGCTAAAATTTAGTTTGTATACGGAAAACCGTGTATTATTAGTATTTGATTTAAGTTAAATTTTTTAACATTCGGGTTTACACTACTTTTTGAAATATGCAAGTGATAATCAATGCTTTATTTTTTCTTGAGAGCAAAATGGGTTTACACTTTCCGCGTGTAAACTCCAGCGATTTGGTAACACGCTTGAAGGTAACTGTGATTAATCTGCCTTTACAAACCGGCGGGTTACAAGGGTTTTATTGTGTTGAAGGCTAAGTATGTGTACTCCGGGGGCGAGCGAAGAGATGTCAAGTGCAAAGGTATTTTGGCCGGGCTGTAGCTGAATGTTGCGGGTCAGTATTTTTTGGCCTATGATATCGTAAACAACCAGGGCCCAATCATCGCCGCCATCCTGGCTGGTGATGCGGATGTTGAGCTGGTTTTGGGCGGGGTCCGGAAATAAGGATAGCATATCTACCGCACCGGCCTCATTAATACCTTCGGGATATAGGGTTATTACCTCGGTAAGGGTATCGCTGCACTGGCCGTTTGATTCAATCATTACCACGGTATAGCTTCCATATTCGGCGTAAGTATGAGAATCATGCAGCTGTGTTGCGGTGGAACCATCGCCAAAACTCCAGCTGCAACTGGTAATTCCGGGGCTGGCCCAAAAACTAACGTTTTTACCGTTTTGCGATTGGTTGATGTAATTGTTGATACCGCCTATTACGGTTACCGGCACCACAGTTGTGGTTGTGGTGCAACCCGGTTGTTGCAATTTCCAGTTATAGAAGAAATAATAATATCCGGGAGTGCCTGCATCTGAGTTAGTAATAACCACAGTTCCGTCGGACGAGGGATAGGGATAGTTTGCACCTGAGTTATTGCGGAATAAATAGTTGTTGCCGCTGATAGCAAGTTTCAACCCATACTCAGCCGGAAGCGGGAAATTAAGTGTAATGGTGCTGGGGCCCGAAGGTATATTTAAGGTTGCCGAGTTGATTGTATTTCCGTTGGTATCAATAAGAATGATGGTGCGGTCACCGGCGTTTTGGGCATATATATCTACTGTTTCTAAAACCTGTGGAACGGAGCAGCTGAAAAAGAGCCCGTGCTGGTTGGTATTGGTAAAATAGCTTCCGCCGCCCAGGGTGCTATCTGCCGGCCCCACAGTATTACCTGGTGGCGCAAGAACTGCATATACATAATAGGTAACATTGCCATTTAAAACGGGTGTTGTAAGACTTGTGCCGGTATTAACCAGATTACCGCCGGCAGGGGCATCGTACCATTGTATTGAACCCGGTCCGGAGGCGGTAAGGGTGGTTGAGTTACCGGTACAAATGCTTTGCCCGGCAACTACAGGGGCCTTGTCGGTAATCTGCACGGCCTGGTTACGCAAAACCGAGTCGACGCCGCAATGGTTAAATGAGGATAGTTTTACATTATATGCGCCGTATGCCGCGTAGGTGTGAACAGGATTGGCTGTTGTGTCGGTTGCTCCGTCGCCGAAATCCCAGAGGTAATTGCTGGCATTGGTGCTGAGGTTAGTAAACGGGATATTTGCCGGAACGGCACAGTCTGTGGTGGTGTTGGTACTAAAGCCAGCCATTACCGCCTGCACTATGTTAATAGCAACGGAGGCATTTCCTTTCACCCCGGCGCTATCGGCGGTAACCGAATATATAGCGTTAGAAGCACAATTAACCATTGTGGTTGAGCAGGTAGGGCAGCTTAATCCATTAGTAGGTATCCAGGAGTAAGTGGCAGAAGCAGGGCCATGTGCCGTAAGTGTTGTGGAGGTACCGGGGCAAAGCGATGGGTTTGCAGCTACTACCGTTACGTTAACGGGAGACAGGGGCTCAATGCCAATTAAAGCGGCCTCATTATCGTCAAAATTGTAATGGCCGGCATCCAGGTTGCCGATGGCAAAAAAGCCGTCATTTTGCCCGCTCCAGCCCCAGTTCATATGCAGGTTGTTGTTGGCATCATAACCATCGCAAACCCAGGTATGGCCCCCGGCACCGCTGGTGTCGTCGCCTTCATATTGTACTACCCGGCTGTTGTTTAATTCGTTTTCGATAAGGTTAATAAAATCTGTTTGGTTGTAATTTGATTTGACAATACCCTGAATGGTGTTGGGGTTATAGTAAAAATAGTTTACGTAAGCGTATTGTGCACAAGGCGCGTTAGGGCCACCAGCCTCAGATTGAAGCACCCATGCACCACTGCCGCCTTGATTATCATCGCCGTAATCCATAGCAACACTTACGCCGCAATCGTACATTAAACGGGCTATTGCATTATTAGGGGAATTTATGGAGGCTGGCATTTGTGACCAATAAAAAGTAGTGTCAAAGTTTGCGGTTTGCACGCCGTAATTGTTAGAGAATGCAGGCATAGAGTCAACATACGAATAAGAACCTTTTCCATGCACAGGGTACGACCAAAACTTCATTATCTGCGCCATAGCTGTGGCAACGCAGCCTGTTACTGCCTGTTGTTGATCGGCGGCATTATAAGGGCAAAGGGCATTATAGAAGGGTTCCTGGTCCCATGCTGTGGTTAACAGTGGGTTAACCCCGTCGGAGCGTGGGACAATGGGATTAACGCCATTTAAATAAGCAGTCCATAAACCAGCAATCCGGGCATCAGCCTGAATATTCTGAACCACGGTTTTATGGATACGTGCGGCTACGTGGTTCATCCAGTAATTAATGCCCGTTGGGTAGGGAGTATAGAAGCTGAAGTTGGTTTCGGTTGAGTAGCCAATTACCGGCACAATATTGTTGTTGCCGGAAACGATAACAAAGCCTTTAACAGGCGCCATGTTGAAAACATAAAAGTCCACACTATTGTCGTTTTCATTGCGGGTGTATGTTAACGTTGCTGTAAGGTTTGTTTGACCGCTAAAACCTGAGACTTTAAAGAAATTAACTGCTACGGTTTGTGCCGTTTGCACACTTACAGAAGCCGCTTGTACTGCGTAAAACAGAAAAAGAGAAAGCAGCAGTAAAAGATGTCTTTTCATCCCTAAAAAATTAAGTATCACTTCCAAAAGTCAATATAATCAATTCCTTTGGTTCTGGCAACCATGGTGTCCCTCGCTAATGGTGTAAAAATACCGCTGGTGCGGTTAATGTTTATAGATGGTTAAGCCGAAAGGATAAGATGGCTGCCATATAGCGTATAAATGATGCTATGCAAGGATTGTTTCTCATGCGGATAATACCACGAAATTATAGCTATCCCTGCTGTTAATTGGCAACCATTTATATAAGTTAAACTATCGGTCTTTACTTTTTGATTAATGTTATCCCTCCGCTTTTTGAACTTCGGACACAGTCAGGAATACGGACAATGTTTATTAGCCCGGACTATTTAAAATTCAGGCTTTACACTTGCTTTTTGTTTGTCAGGGTTCAGGTCAAATGAAAAGAAACCCATAGATAAACCCGCCCGTAAAAACAACATGCTTTCTTCAAAATAAACATTGTAAGGGTCACTGCCATAGTAGCCCGCTTGCAAAAACAAGCCTGCGAATGAAACGCCCGGTATCCGGGCTGAAAAGGTTACAGTTGCATTCAGTCGTTTAGTTATATCATATATTTTTGCCCTGCTCAGGTCATATATTGACCCGGTGTTAAGGTCATAATCCCAGATGTAAGTGAAATTGGCATATACCCTGAATATTTCCTTTCTAACAGGCCGGTTTACAGGGGTTTTTGTTTTCTTGTCGCGGCTTAAAACATAATCCTGGTAATATGGGGCCCATATAAAGCCGATTTCGCCGGTCGTTCGGTACTGGCCATACAAATGGTAATTGGTCATATCCGGAACGAGGCTTGATTTAGGGCTTAATTGAAATGAGCCATTCCAGTAATAGCTATAAGTTGCAGCAGTGCGGATGGAATTGCCAATTAACGCTTTTTGTTTATCATCGTTTTTTACCTGGCCGTTCTTAATTCCGCCATAAATAAATTCGTAAATAACAAAATCCGAAAAGTCGCCGTTATAACGGTTCCAATAACCATCGGGCATAAAATGAGTGCCATCCTGCCCGTTGGAGTTATGAAATATTTTAAAGGCGAAATAATGTTTTGCTTTGTTTTCGGGCCTGTTCCAGAACCAGTCGGAGGTAACAAAAAAAGAAATGCCGGGCATAAAGCTGGGTGTGCGCACAGGAGAGGAGGAATCGCCTTTAGCGGGATCGTTCTGTAAAATACGCACCGTAATATCAGGATGCAGCTGCATAGCAAAATAAATGCCGTGATGAGGAATATGGCACCACTTGCCCCCAACGGGCACCGGAGTATTAAAAATGCCATCCATAATAAAAGGTTTCTTCTGCCAGCTCCGGGGTTCAACATAATTTAATTCGGAGTATACCGATACCGTACTTGCATCAGCCAGTATTGTTGTAGTTTTAAAAAAATCGAGGCTTGTGGAGCGCTCATCTAATATCCGTTCAATACGTTGTACGCTATCTTCAGGTAATTTGTTTTTTTCTGAAACCCCACCATATAATTCAGCCGGCGTAATTAAAAGCAGTACAAGTAAAGTTATTCGCATGGCATGTAAGTTAATATGTTCTGTTGTATATGCGGTTGTGGTTTTGCCTGCCGGCACAGCAAAGAAGGTGCCAATTAGCCGGTAATGTTTAAACGATAACCATAAAAAAAGCCCTTCAACATAAGGCTGAAGGGCTTTGAAACAGGGATATTGGATTAGAAGTGGCTGATGATTTCATCACCAAACTCGCTACATTTAATTTCAGTTGCCCCTTCCATTAAACGGGCAAAATCGTAAGTAACACGTTTGTTGTGTATAGCAGCTTCCAATCCTTTATGTATCAGTTGTGATGCTTTATCCCAACCCAGATAATCAAACATCATAGCTCCTGAAAGAATAACCGAACCTGGGTTTACTTTGTCGAGGTCTGCATATTTAGGGGCTGTACCGTGCGTAGCTTCAAATATGGCATGGCCGGTAACGTAGTTAATGTTTGCTCCGGGAGCAATACCGATGCCTCCTACCTGCGCAGCCAATGCGTCGCTCAGGTAATCGCCATTCAGGTTCAGGGTAGCAATTACATCAAAATCTTCAGGGCGTGTTAACACCTGTTGCAGGGTAATATCTGCTATCGAATCTTTCACTATCAGTTTGCCCGCATCGGTGGCGGCTTTCATTTCTTCGTTTGCCTTGGTTTCGCCGTGCGCTTTCTTTGTTTTTTCCCAGGTATTCCAGGTATAGGTTTTATCGGCAAATTCAGTTTCAGCCAGCTGGTAACCCCAATCGCGGAAAGCGCCTTCGGTGTATTTCATAATATTACCTTTATGAACCAGTGTAACCGATTTGCTTTTGTTTAATAAACCATACTCAATAGCGGAACGAATCAAACGCTGCGAGCCTATTTTAGACACCGCCTTAATGCCAATGCCTACTAAAAGTTCAGGGTCGTTATCTTTCAACTTGGCGGCCTTTAAATATTCCTTCCCTTTCTTTTTGTCATTAAAGCGGATTTTGGCAAAATCTTTTTCGAAGTTCTTTTTCAGGAACTTCAAAACTTTAAGTGCGTCTTCACTGCCGCTTGCGTATTCAATACCCGCGTAAATGTCTTCTGTATTTTCGCGGAAGATTACCATTTTAACTTTTTCAGGGGCCTTTACCGGGCTGGGTGTACCCGTATAATAACGCACAGGCCTAAGGCATACATACAGGTCAAGAATCTGGCGCAAAGCAACGTTTAACGAACGGATACCGCCACCTATAGGTGTAGTAAGAGGGCCTTTAATACCTACCAGGTATTCTTTGAATGCATCCAGCGTTTCATCAGGTAACCAGCTTCCGGTTTTGTCGAAACTTTTCTGGCCGGCCAATACTTCTTTCCACTCAATTTTCTTTTTGCCTTTGTATGCATGCTCAACGGCCGCATCTAAAACGCGTACCGCTGCATGCCAGATATCGGGACCTGTTCCATCGCCAATAATAAACGGGATAATAGGGTTTTCAGGCACTTTCAGTTTACCTCTGCTAATTGTTATTTTCTCTGCCATAAGATGTTTATATTGATTGATTTAAAAATTTCGAGCAACAAATTTATCCGAATTTACAAGAACCCAAAATGTATTTGCCTTTGGTAGTAAGCGGCGCAATTTCGGCAAATAAACATAATAAAGATGCCTTTTTTCATGATTTAGATAAGGTATAGCCCTGTTAAATTGGTTTTCAAAGCATTTTGCAGCTATTTTGCTACTGTAATTTAACAGGAAGATAATATGCATACTGAAAATGCCGGGATTCGGTTTCCGAACATCATAATTAATGCTGAAGTTGATTATCCACAAACTATCGGAGCCCGGGATTGACTAAGGCAGACTATATGTTTCGGAAGCATAGCACCCGCAGCGGCCCTTTTCTTTAAAATTAAATTGCGTTTTTGTGACCCTGGTTTTATGCGCTCTGAGCATGATGGCCAAGTCTGATTAAATCGTGTTTGGGGCATCATATTTTAGTTAAAATAAGCCCTTAGTTCAGTTAATGATGCCGCACATTATCAAATTAAACTGTAAATTTGAAGATGCACATAAGAAAGGTATTGCTGGCAGCGGCTGTAGTTTTAATAGTAGCTATATCCTGCTCTGCATTTTTGTTCCGGTCATTCAATACTGACCGGTATAAAATATTTTTTGACCAGCGCTTAATTAAAGGTAAAAGCGAATACCTGGCCACCAGGGTAAAAGACCTTAACCGCCACAAGCGCCCCAATATCATTTTAATTCTGGTAGACGATTTAGGTGCTACCGATTTATCATTGTATGGAAGCAAAACTGTTAGCACACCTTACATTGATGGTATAGGCAAAAGCGGGGTAATGTTTACTGAGGGGTATATTTCCTCGCCGGTTTGTTCTCCTTCGAGAGCGGGAATAATAACCGGTAGGTATCAACAAAGGTTTGGCCACGAATTTCAGCCGGAGCAACGGTACCTTAAAAACATGGCTGAGTATGTAAGCTTTAAAATGCTGCCTAAGTTTAAGCCGCTTTCTCCCCTTAAAGAGTTAGAAGTGCCCAGCACTGCAGACCGGTTGAGGCAGGGCCTTCCACCGTCTGAAATTACCCTGGCGGAGTTGCTGAAAAAATATGACTATAAAACTGCGTGTATAGGCAAGTGGCATTTAGGTGCCGCTGATTTTGCACTACCAACCGTGCGCGGATTTGATTATCAGTATGGGTTTTATGAGGCGTTTACCATGTATGCACCTAAAGAGAATCACGATATAGTAAATTGCCCCATTAAGCGCGATTTTATGGATCATCACGAATGGGAAACTGCCGAGGGCCGAAAAGGAAACTGCGCTATTTTGCGCAATTGCACTGAGCGCCAGGAAGAGGACCGGTATTTGACAGATGTGTTTACTGATGAGGCAATAGGGTTTATT
>Ga0182030_10025195_pt1 | contig 10861 bp, 12 predicted proteins | sample 812S3MmetaG_FD_121299 | JGI IMG/M metagenome (GOLD analysis project Ga0182030, IMG submission 121299) | Permafrost microbial communities from Stordalen Mire, Sweden - 812S3M metaG (Illumina Assembly) | ecosystem: Environmental > Terrestrial > Soil > Wetlands > Permafrost | place: Sweden... | reverse complement strand
CTCCCAGGGGTGATTTTAAGAATACTTCCGGAACTGACACTCATCTGCTTAACTACGAATATGATATTCCCGCTTTTTATTCGGTCATACCGGTAATTAAAAATAAATTTACCATAGGAGTAGGCAGTGGGACCTATTGGGGAATTGGTACAGATTGGGGACAAAACAGTTCCATAAATCAAGTAGCAACCAAGAGCGACTTAATAAATACCGATTCAATGTTAACAGCAGCATATCAGGTGACTAAACAATGGTCTCTCGCAGTAAGTGCGGACAATGATTATTCCAGAGCTGATGAGAATAAAGATTTTTTAAATCCTTATGAAGGCACCCTTGGTCATTTTGAAGTCAAAGCTAACGATGATGCCTGGGGATACCGCCTGGCAACATTGTTCAAAATAAATGATCAAAATCAAGTAGGTTTAATGTATCGCAGCCCTATCTCACATAAATACTCAGGGAATGTTTACCTTGATGGCATAGGCTCAGCAGAATCAGGATATTTTGGTGGCGCTACATCATATGAAACAAAATTTACTGAAAAACTCACTCTTCCTCAAAGTGTCGTGATGGGTTATAGTTTTAAACCGACCCAAAAATTAACATTAAATTTTGACCTGGAATGGATGGACTGGTCAAGTATAAAACATGAAATTCTTAACTTTCCGGATGCCGGCCCTGGGCCGTTAACATTCTTAACTACAGGAAATGCAAATATTATTACTCATGACTGGACCTCAGCCTGGTCAGAAGCTATTGGGGCAGAGTACGCGATCACTGACCGATTCCGTGTCCGTGCCGGATTTTACCATCATCCGACAGTCGGTCCTGACGAATATTTTGAAGCTGCCATACCTGATCTACAGTCCTTCGGTATTACAGGAGGGTTTGGTTATGATATTACCAAGAACTTAACTATTGATGTAGGTTACTCAGCCCAAGTTTCCAGGCCACGCAAGGTCGAAACCGTTTATGGTTCTACACAAGCTAACGGAAAATATTATGAGTTTATCAATGATGGAGCAGTGTCACTAACCTATAAATTCTAAAATTAACCAATGGGGAAATTAAAAATAATAAACACCTTGGTTTTACTGCTAACAGTATTGATTTTCAGCAATTCCTTTGCCGATGAAACCGCAAAGGAGCTTTTAAAAAAAGGTATTAACTTCGGCAATAATGATCAGGTTGATATGGCTATTGCCCAGTTCACCAAAGCGATAGAGATCAACCCTAAATTTGCCAACGCTTACTTTAACAGGGGTAAGGCCTATGCTATCAAGGGCAGTTACGATAAGGCCATTTTAGACTATACTAAGGCCATTGAATTTAATCCCGGTTATGCCTCAGCTTATAATAAGCGCTGTAATGCTAATATTCAAATTGGCAACAACGATCAAGCTATTTCAGACTGTACCAAAGCCATTAAATTAAACCCACGATTAGCTTACTTTTCCTATAATAACCGGGGTCATGCCTACCAAAACAAGGGTAACTTTGATCAAGCCATCCTTGATTTTACCCTGGCTATCAAAGCCAGGCCTTTCCTGTCTGAGTCCTATATTAACCGGGCTATTGCATATTTTGCCCAAAAAAATTATGATAAGGGTAAGGCAGATATGCGTCAAGCAGGATTGATAAAGTCCAATATTACTCCAAATGATCCTACAGGACCCCATAAAGTTGCTGGGAAATAAATTTTTAATAATTTCCCTCCCCCCTCTTTTTTACAAAGAGGGGGTTAGGGGGAGTTGGTTGGGAAGGGGGGCGTATGCCCGAACCACTTCCGGATGATCTCAGGCTTATCAGTGCGGAAAAACTCATTAAGGAACTCGAGGCCCGGTTTGCTAATGAGAAACGATTATTGCTAATTGAGAACGCCGAAAAAGAAAAGTTGCTTATTAGCGATCTTGAAGCTAAGCATGCCCAGGAAATACGCAGAGTACAAGCAGAAAGCCTGGAACGAGAACGAAAAGCATTGAATGATTTAAAGACACAGCATGAAGCCAAATTATTAACATTGGAGAATGCTTTGCTTAGGGTTAAATCCGGGAAGGACAGGATTTTGCTGACATTTTGTTGCATCGCCGTAGCTGTCCTGGTCTTCGTGTTAACACATTCTTCCAATAAAGATGACCATAATACCCAAACAACTGTACAGACTAATAATGCAACAGTTATAGAAAATTTTGATGCCTTGAGTTCTCCGGCGGTCGCTGATGTTATTTCAACACCCACAAAAGCATCCCCAGCAGTGACCAGCGCCGTTAAAACAACCGGCAACGGAGGGATTTTTGTAGGCGGATCTTCGCGAAAATAACGTTTAAGAAAGAACATCACTAAATGGACCCAAACCAAGAAAAATTCCAGATTTCCGTCGTCATTCCTGCTTATAGCGAAAAAGAATCTCTGGTCCATAATGTCGAAGAGGCTTTAAAGAACGAAGATGTCCTTGAGGTGATCATCCTGGTGGCCGGAGCAGCTGACCAAGAAACGCTTTCGATCAGCAAAAGACTGGCTGCCACCCAAAGAAAAGTGTCTTATCATATCCAGAAAAATAATCCGGGTTTGGGATTTGCCCTGCGGGAAGCCTTTGAGTTAGTTAGAGGAACGCATGTCCAAATTTTATATGCTGATTGCGAATCCGACCCGGCGGCCATCCCCTTGTTCATTTCTAAAGCGCGCCAAACCGGTGCTGACATGGTTGTTGCCAGCCGTTGGATGAGAGGCGGGAAGGTCCATGATTATCCCCCAGTGCGTTATTTCTTCAATAGGGCTTACCAGCAATTCTTCAGGATATTGTTCCGTACTCATCTGCATGATCTGACCTTTGGGTATAACTTGCTCAAGGTATCTGTTCTTCAAAATATCAATTGGCAAGGCAAGAAACATGAAATTACGACTGAAATGGTATTAAAGTTCCTAAAATTGGGTTACCATTTAGAAGAGATCCCCGTGGTATGGAAACGGAGGGATGAAGGTAAATCCGCGCTTGTGTTGGTCAGGTATCTTTATTATCCTTTAACTGCCTTGTCCATTTTTATGAGCCCTAAGAGCTCTTTGCGTCCAAAATTATGAATTATTCCCCTCCCCCTGAGGGATGGGTTAGGGGAGGGGTAGTTAAAAAAAAGTATAACAATAGGAGGTATTTTTTTGTCTTTACAAAAATTTCTTAATTCCAACATCACATTTACAATGCTGGTAGCTGTTTTTATTACCGCTTCAATCGTCGTTATCTACCACAGGGACGGAAAGGATTTGAAAGTAGGTCTGTACGCGATATCGCAGGTCCAGCAGAAAAAATCACCTTATGTAAATCCAAATGATCCTAATCGCTCCATATTCCGTTACGCTCCGGGAATAACGATCCTGGAAACCCCGTTTTTTCTAAAGACCAAGGTCATTGGGCCTTATATATTAGAAAATACCCGACCTTCTATTTACGCATGGTTTATGGCAGAGATCTTGAGCCTGATGGGAAGCGCGTGGTTTTTGTTTAAATTGGTCCCTGCAGCCTCAGCGTTGATAAGTCTGCGGAACCTAAAACTCGCCTTTCTCCTGGCCCTGCCGCTTATTATTTATGAAGTGATCAATTCCCAGAATAAATTGATCGCTCTTTTCTTCATGCTGGCGGCCATTTTTCTGTTTGAAAAGAAGAGGCCATTGTGGTCTGCATTATGTTTTAATATCGCCCTGACCGTCTATGTGGCCCTATTGCCGTTCTTAATCCTATTTTTGATCAGGGACAAGAAATACATCATCAGCTTTATAGTGGCGGCCGTGGCCATTTTCATCTTAATCCCTTCGCTGGTATTGGGTGTTGATTTTAATATCTATCTTTTAAAGCAATGGATGTACAGCCTTCATTCATTCTTTAATACAAATTCTTATATGAGCTACATTGACCTGCGCCGGAGCAGCCAATCAATACCCAGTGTGGTAGGCAGGATTTTTGTTATAGGACATACAAATCATTTTAAGGAGTTTATCTCTCCTATTTTTATTCATATCATCATCAGGGTCCTTTCCCTTGCCGTTGTCCTGTGTTCTTGTTTTGCTGTTTGGAAAAAACCCAAGGACACCATGCGCGGCCTTTCCTACGTGATATTTTTGACCCTGGCCTTGATCTTACCGCAGTATTGTGTCTACTACACTTGGTGCTACTTGTTTGTGTTTTATTTTGCCGTGCTTAATTATATTAGCTTCACTGATGTTCCTTATTTTCAGAAAAGGACCCTGATCTTATTGATAGTGTTTTTATCTCTTGCCAGCTATACGATCGTTTTCCATCCGTTTAGTTATTTTTCCGTCCTTTTTTGGGCCACGATCCTTTTTTGGGCAGGGCTCATCACAGCTTTACTAGAGGAGTCTCATGCCAGCCCCAGAACTGTTGCTTCCAGCCGGTGATTTAGAGAAAATGCAGTTTGCCTTTGCGTTTGGCGCGGATGCCGTTTATCTGGGTATCCCGCGTTTTTCCCTGCGCGCCCGTGAAAATGGGTTCAAGAAATTAGAAGACATCGCCCAGGCGGTTGACTATGCCCATGGGCTTGGGAAAAAGATCTATGTGACCGCCAATATATTTGCGCACAACAGTAAAATCCCTTCCTTTACTAAACACATTGCCGATCTCTTAGCTTTATGCCAGCCTGATGCATGGATCATGGCTGATCCTGGGCTCATCATGATGATGCGGGAACATTTTCCCCAAGAAGTCATCCATATTTCGGTCCAGTCCAATGTCCTTAATTGGGCCGCGGTTAAATTCTGGCAAAAGCAAGGTATCAAGCGGATCATTGTTTCCAGAGAAATAACTATTGAAGAGATGAAAGTGATCCATGAGGCCTGTCCTGAAATGGAATTAGAGTCTTTCGTGCATGGGGCCATTTGCATGGCTTATTCTGGGCGATGCCTGATCTCTAATTATTTAAGTCATCGCGATTCAAACCAGGGGGTATGTACCAATTCCTGCCGCTGGGAATATAAGGTTTATGTAAAGGAAACAGAACGTCCGGAGGAATTTTTTGAGTTAGATGAGGATGAGCATGGCAGTTATTTAATGAATTCCAAAGACCTCTGTGCCATCCATTGCTTGGAGGAATTAAAAGAGGCGGGGGTAAGTTCGTTTAAAGTCGAGGGTCGTTCAAAGTCGGTTTATTATGTGGCCATGATCGCCCGCGCTTATCGAAGGGCTATAGATGATGGCGCCTGGGGAAATCCACTTGATCCCCAACTGATGGAGGACATTAATGCCACCTCTAACCGGGGCTTCATTGAAGGATTTTTACATGGAAATCCGGGCGTTGCGGCCCAGGAATATTTGACCAGCCATTCAAAATATTCCACGTATCGTTTTATCGCCGTTGTTAAAGGATACGACCAAATAAATCAGCGGTTAAAATTAGAAATGCGCAATCCCATGAAAGAAGGTCAGTTATTGGAAATTTGTCTGCCCACAGGCAACGAAACCTTCACGGTCAAGGATATCTTTGATATAAAGGGAAAGCCTGTGACGACAGTGCATGGCGGCGCTTCTTTGTGTTGGACCAGTTTTTCCAAAGATCCCGGCCAATTTGCTCTAATACGCGAGCCCATAATATCCATAAAAATCCCCTGAAATTATGATGGACACCAGAAAACAAATGCCCGATAATCTTAATAAGATTTATTCCCGCCCCCTGGTGGGGCGGGTTAGGGTGGGGGGATGAAAAAGTTGGGACACATTGACTTTTTTTAATATAAATTTGCACTATAACAGGAGAAAAGATGAAACAAAATTTGAAGAATGAAGCAGAAGTGTTGAACTTGATCAATGCCATTCAGTCACAGCTTGTATCAATGGACAAGAAGATAGATACTTTAATTAACCGCAATTTACCCCCAACAAAGCCCACCCCGCCGGTCCATAAAGAAAGAATGATGCATTCGGCCATCTGCGCCGATTGCCAGAAAGAGTGCCAGATCCCTTTTAAGCCAAGCGGGGATCGTCCGGTCTATTGCCAAGATTGCTTCTCGCGCCGTAAAGTGATCAGCATGTCAGGGATCAAGCTTGATAAAGCACCCATTGTAATCCCAGAACCTCAAATTAAAGAAAAGAAGCCCGTTACAGTTAAGAAACCTATTGCAAAAAAGAAACCTGTTCCTAAAAAGAAGTAAGGTGCGGATAGACAATGATGGTTAAAACAATAAATAAATATATCCTTATTTTGATAATTCTTGTTCTATCTAGACCTGCTTTTGGGCAAACCGTGCCAACGATAGGGCAACCGCAAGTCCAAATTGGTAGTCTTTTACAACACTTAGGCTATCCGGAAAACACCTGGCCGGCCATAGAAAAAGATGTCAATGTTCTTTTAACCCAGATAGATTTTCCTAAACTAAAAAAAGAAGCCGCACTAATAAAATCCGATCCCTTAAAACTAAAGGATTTTGTCACAAAATTAGGCGGATTAATTGAACAAGGCGGATATACTCAGAGCCACCCTCCGCATCCGCTGATCAAATTATTGACCAGCAGCCTGGTTAATGACGATATTTCTCAAGTAATATTCTCAAGTCCCATTAGCTTTTGGCAAAAAGTGGATTCTAAAAAGGCACTTGTCGCCTGTACCGCCATTTCCCAGTTAGGTTCTATCGTTCTGGATATGCTTGATATTAATGTAAAAGTCGCTTATAGTCCTGCCCATGTTTTTAACTGTGTACCTTTAGATGGCAAACAAGTCCTTATAGTAGATTTCTCAAACCAGATATTTAAAATAGTAGACCTCAATCAATATTATTATGTTTTGGGAAGCAAGACCATGCTGCTAAAAGATAAATACCACATTTCGCCTGCGAGAGTGCGCGAAATTAACGGACAATTGCTCAGTGAATTGCATTCAGATACCCTGGAAGAAATCCTTAATTTTATGTATCTTTATATTTATATCAGCGACGATTATGCGACCACACCCGGCATATTGATGAATTTTGCCAATATATATTCACGTAAAGGAAATAATGATCAAGCCATTACAGATTCTAATAAAGCTATCGAAATAGACCCTGAAAATGCCGATGCTTATCGTGAACGCGCCAGCGTCTATGGTAATAAGGGAGATCTTGATCGAGCCATTGCTGACTATAACAAAGCCATAGAACTTTTTCCTGATTTTGCCGACGCCTTTCATGATCGGGGAAACATCTATACCGCTAAAGGTGAATTTGACAAGGCTATCTTTGATTTTAACCAAGCCATCATCATAGACCCTAACTATGCCGAAGCTTTTCGCGATCGCGGGATCGTCCATGATAATAAAGGTGAGCTCGATCAAGCCATTTCCGATTATAATAAAGCCATAGAAATAGACCCTTATTATTCTGAAGCATACCAATCCCGGGCAGAAGCGTATTTTTCAAAGCAAGAATATGATAAATCAAAGGAAGATGTTCATAAGGTTGAAGATTTCGGGGACGAGGTCAACCAGGACCTTCTTGATAAACTCAAAAAAGTTTCTGATTCTAAGAATTCCTTTTTTTTACCAATATTAATAGGCGCGCCGATCATACTGTTGCTAGTTTTCAAATTCTTTTAATAGTCGGGACACATTGACTTTTTTAAAAGTGTCACCTAAATTCAAGGTAAATTTATGCCCATGATGAATGCAATTCAAGTCAAGTCTCCAGGAGCCGCCTTTGAGCTGGTACAAAAGGAGATCCCCATTCCTCAAGACAACGAAATCCTGATCAAGGTAGCGGCTTGCGGGGTCTGTCATGGGGATTCTCTAGTAAAACATGGACACTTTCCTGGTATCAAGTATCCTATAATTCCGGGTCATGAAGTAATGGGAACCATAGAGCAGTTGGGCGCTCAAGCCACGGAGTGGAAGATAGGGCAAAGAGTAGGTGTGGGCTGGCATGGCGGCCATTGTTTCAAATGCAGCGCCTGCCGCAAAGGCGAATTTGGATCTTGTGAAAAATCTCTTATTACAGGCATTTCCACAGATGGCGGCTATGCCGAATATATGCTCACGCGCCTCGAAGCGGTGTATAACATACCCGACGAGCTTGATTTTCTCGAAGGCGCGCCGCTTCTCTGTGCCGGCCGGACAACATTCAGCGGATTAAAATACAGTCAAGCCCGAGGAGGGGATTTGGTTGCCATCCAAGGCCTTGGGGGCTTGGGACATTTAGCCCTGCAATATGCTGTAAAGTTAGGCTTTAAAACAGTGGTCTTATCCCGTGGCAAAGAAAAAGAAATGTTAGCCCGAGAATTAGGTGCTCATGTTTACATTGATACAAATACTACAGACGCCACAAAGGAGCTGATTAAAATGGGCGGGGCAAACCTCATTCTTTGCACAGCGCCTAACAGCAAAGCCATTTCTGATTTGATCCCAGGGCTTGGGACCAATGGAGAGATCATTAATGTGACCGGCGCCAGTGAGCCGATGCAAATACCGCCCATGCTTCTTTTAGGCGGTGGGCATTCGATCAAAGGATGGGTGGGTGGCGATATCGAAGAGACCTTAAGATTCAGCACACTATTTAAAGTCAAACCCATGGTAGAAGTTTTTCCTCTCATAGAAGTCGAAAAAGCTTATGAAAAAATGATGACAGCAAAGGTACATTTTAGGTCTGTTTTAAAGATCTCAAAGGAGAGGTTATGAAAGTCATAGCTATCAATGGCAGTGCGCGCAAGAACGGTAACACATCCATTTTAATTGAAAAAGTCTTTGAGCCTTTACGTCAAAACGGTATTGAATGTGAGCAGGTCCAATTAGCGGGCCATGAAGTCCACGGCTGCAAGGCGTGTTACAAATGTTCCAACAAAAAGAATAAACGTTGTTCTTTTGAAGATGACTTTTTTAACGAATGCCTCGGTAAAATGATCGAAGCAGACGGCATCATCTTGGGTTCGCCGGTCTATGTGACAGATGTTTCCTCTGAAATGAAAGCACTCATTGACCGCGCTTGTATGGTTTCCAAGTCAAACGGAGGTCTTTTTAAACGCAAGGCAGGTGCCGCTCTCATGGCAGTACGTCGAGGTGGCGCCATCCATGCTTTTGATACGATGAACCATTTTTTTACGATCACAGAGATGATCATTGTTGGCTCAAATTATTGGAATTTTGCCTTTGGCCTTGAAAAGGGCGATGTGATCAAAGATAAAGAGGGGATGGAAACAATGAAGGTCCTTGGGGAGAATATGGCATGGCTGCTAAAGAAAATAAATTAGAATTAATAGAATTAAGGTGACACACAACTAATATAATTAGAGATTATGCCAGAAACCAAACAATTCCTACAGAGATGTCATTGGGAGCAGTCCCAAGACAAAAGCCATGAATATTATATTTGTAAGCCCGCTGACCAGGCCGCATTTGAGCATTTCTTAATTACCATCAAAAAGCATGGATATGTCATCACTCTTCAAGGAAAGTCATACGTTTGTTACGATATAGGCAAGTATCTATATTGGACATTGTGGGATTCAATAGAAAAAACAAATCTCATCAATCGAATGCATAAATAACCCCCAAAAGCGAAGCATGAGTTAACTTGTTAGATCAATCGATGGAAAACATTAAAATAAAGCAAATCACAAAAGATCGGCTATTTAAGTGGTTAGGCTGAAAACAGAATCCCCGAACCCAGACCCGGCCTATTTCTTAAAATTAACCCAAGCCCGCATGCCTTTTGGGAAATATAAAGACCGTTTATTGATCGATCTTCCGGAGAGCTATATTATATGGTTAGCCCGCAAAGGTTATCCTAAGGATTTACTAGGTGTTATGCTAAAAGACATCTACGAGATCAAACTGAACGGCTTAGAAGGACTCTTATTAAATGATCAACATACCTGATTTTGTTTATCCTAAAGATCCAAAAGGCAACGCGCTTTGTCCAAGATGCATGAAGCTGGTGTCCCAATGCGATTGTCCATCTTATGAGCCGGTTAAGCCTAAATCTCCGTTAATTAAGCCAAATATACGTCTAGACCGGTCAGGTCGCAAGGGAAAGGTGGTAACCCTAATAAGTGCTTTACCGACCAATGAAGAATATTTAAAAGATCTATCAAAAGAGTTCAAGGTTAAAACCGGCAGTGGCGGCACATATTATTTAGCTGATAATGCCGGAACCATAGAACTTCAAGGAGACCATAAAGAACTTGTGATAGAATACTTTACAAGTTCAAGACGCTCAATCAAGCAAGAATAAATATTAGGGTCATCATTATGGAATATCTACCTAAAGAAATTACAGTTGCTGAATTAAAACAATTACGTGATCATCAGCCGGCGCTCTTTCTGCTTGATGTCCGCGAACAGAATGAATGGGATATCGCGCATATCGAAGGGGCTCACCTAATACCATTAAGTGTTTTGGAAACAGATTATAAGGATATCCCCAAAGACGAACCAGTTTATTGTTATTGCAAAATGGGTGGACGCAGTGCCAGAGCCGTAGAATTCTTAAAATCCAAAGGTTGGTCTAATGTTGTCAATATAAAGGGCGGCTTTCAGGCATGGTCTGAGGAAATATAAAAAAACCATAGAAAAGGAATATTATTATGTCTACAGTAGCTCAAGAAAATTGGCTTAAGTGGGTAGCTTTGACAACAACCATACTGGCAGTTTGTACCGCAATCGGATCTCTTAAAGGAGGAGGATATTCCACCCAAGTCCAATTAATGACCACCCAAGAAAGCGATAAGTGGTCCTATTATGAAGCCAAGAGCATCAAGTCGCATTTGACTGATATGGAGAAGGATATTTTTACGGTTGAGGCACTGAAGAATGATGTTCCGGCTGTTAAAGATGAAATACAAAAAAAGATCAAGATATTGGAAGACAACAGTAAACGTTATAACAAAGAAAGGGAT
>Ga0182030_10025193_pt1 | contig 10862 bp, 10 predicted proteins | sample 812S3MmetaG_FD_121299 | JGI IMG/M metagenome (GOLD analysis project Ga0182030, IMG submission 121299) | Permafrost microbial communities from Stordalen Mire, Sweden - 812S3M metaG (Illumina Assembly) | ecosystem: Environmental > Terrestrial > Soil > Wetlands > Permafrost | place: Sweden... | reverse complement strand
CTCATCGGCGGCTGGGCCCTGATCGGCGTCCTGATTAACGTCTCGAACTCGTTCAGCACCATCGTCGGTGCGGCGTGGGGATGGGTGGCGGTGACGTTCGTGCTCGCACAGGCGGCCTTCCCGGCCAACGCGGTGACGGTGGTGGGCTCGGTGGTCGACCCGCTGCCCTACGGGCTCGCCGTCGCTCTCGAGGTCTCCAACAGCTTCAGCGCGCTGGCTGCGGGGAGCGTCGGCACCCTCGGGACGCGGGTCCGCTTCTTCCAACGCCAGGGCTACGACGCCACGCTCGCGGTCAGCTCGGGCGTCTTGGTGTCGACGGCAAGCTGGATCGTGAAGGGCGTCCTCTTCCTGATCGCGCTGCCCTTCGCCGCCGGATCACTCCACTTCGACCAGTCACCGACCTCGGGCTCGAGCCACACGGTGTGGCTGATCCTGATCATCGTGCTCGTCGTCTCGGTGGTGGTCGGCATCGCGTTGCTCATCCCCCGCATCCGTTCCCTCGCCCGCCAGAAGCTGCTCCCGCGGGTGGCCGAGTCGTGGTCCCATCTCCGACTCCTGGCGCAGCACCCTCGCAAGCTGGTCGCGGTGATCGGGGGCTGCATCGCAGCGCAGCTCCTCGTGGTGTTCGCACTCGGGACGTCGCTCCACGCCTTCGGCCAGCACCTCTCCTTGCCGGTGCTCATCGTGGTCATCACCCTTGCCTCCATCCTCGGCGGGGTCTCGCCGGTGCCCGGGGGCATGGGTGTGGTCGAAGCGGGCATGATCCTCGGGTTGACGGCGGCCGGCATCTCGGAGTCGAACGCGGTGGCCGCGGTCTTCGTCCAGCGGCTCTTCACCTCCTACCTGCCGCCGATCTGGGGGTGGTTCGTGCTGGTGTGGATGCGACGACGGGAGTACTTGTGAGCGACGACGACCTCGAGGGCGCAGGGGTGCTGCCGGCCCGGCTGAGCATCGTGACCCTGTGCACGGGCAATGCGGCACGCTCGGTGATGGCCGGCTCGATGCTCGAGGTGCGGGCCGAGGCCGAGGGGCTGGCCCTCAAAATCCTCACCGCCGGCACACACAGCGTCGACGGCCAGCCCATGAGTGCGCGCACCCGCTCGGCCATGATGGCGATCGACGCCCTCGAATCGATCTCCTACGGCCGCCACCGGAGCCACCAGCTCACCGACGCCGACCTGGTCGGCGCGGACCTCGTGATGGCCATGGAGGCCGACCACGTCCGCTACGTGCGCCGGCACCACCCGCAGGCCGCCGGGCGTACAGCCACGCTGATCCGACTCTGTGCGACGATGAGTTCGGGGCCCCAGCCCTTCGCCGAGCGAATGGCCGCCTGCGGGTTCGGGGAGGTCGAGCTCGGCGACGACGAGGACGTGGCCGACCCGGCGGGAGGGGACGAAGGCGTCTATCTGGTCTGCGCGCGCCAGCTGTGGGAGCTCACCGGCGAGTTCATCGCCCTGCTGTGACCACGAGGGGTCGGTGAGCGCCGGTCAGTCGGCGTGGACGGAGCGCAGTCCGGCCCAGGCGAGGTCGGCCAGGCGACCGGCCAATCGGTGGGCCTTGGCGTCGCTGGCCGCCGCGTCGGGTGTCACGAAGCCCGGCTCGTGGCTGGTGGCGATCCAGTGCCTGCTCGCGCCCTCGGCCATCCCGACGACGGCGTAGGCCAGGGTGCGGCGGTGCTCGGCGTCGAGGCCCGCGGCGATGAGGGGGTCGATGGCCTCGGCCATGGCGTCTTCCACGCGTCGGAGGGCGTCACCCAAGTCGGGGTCCTCGCTGTCGTTGCGGCCGTAGAGGAGGCGGAAGGCCTCGTCGTGGGCCACCACGAAGGTGAAGTAGGCGGCGAAGCCCAGCTCGACTTGTTGGCGCGGGCCTTCGGCGCGCACCGTGGCGTCGGCGACCGCGGCCATGAGGTCGCGGGCGACGGCGTCGACCAGCTCGAGGTAGAGGGCCCGCTTGGAGGCGAAGTGCTGGTAGACGAGCGGCTTGGTCACCCCCGCCGCCTCGGCGATGTCGTCCATCGTCGTGGCCCGATAGCCGCGCTCGGCGAAGAGGCTGAGCGCCACGGCGTAGAGCTGTTGGCGCCGCTCAACAGCTGGCAGGCGCCGCATCGAAGCCTGCGTGTGGGGAGGGTCCGCCCCCTGCTCGCTCGCCCGAAGTGCCGCCATGACGTCGAGGTTAGCTGTCGAGTGGGCGGTTCGATGATGGGACGGCCTCGCCGAGCGAGTCCACGACGCTGCGGACGCGACCCGGGAGCAGGGCGAGAGAGAAGTGGGCATCGGCGCGCGCGAGGTTGCGCTCGAGTGCAGAGGTGTCGCCACGGCGCAACCATTCGTCGAGACGCCAGGACTCGGCGATGTCGAAGAACTCGAAGCCGAAGCCGAGTAACTCCCGAGCGACCGGGTAGCGGCCGATGGCGAGTGGCCGGCGGTAGGTAACTGATTCGATGGTCGGATTGCCGAAGCCCTCCCAGAAGGACGGAAGGGTGATCACGTCAGCGGCTGCATACGCGTCGCTGATGTCGTTGATCGCCCCGCTGCCCCGGATGACCGGGCACGGGGTCTCTGCTAAGAGGCGGTCGAGCTCGGGTCCGTAGCCGTCCTCTGCGCGGCCGAGGAGCCAATAGGTTGCACCGAGCGCGGCGGCGAGCTCGAGCCCGCCCGGGATGTTCTTGCGCGCGAGTGCACGGGTCGGCTGGAGCACGAGGCGCTGCTGCTCGTCGAGCCCGAGCCTCTTGCGCGTGCCTGCGCGGTCGCCGGGCCGCTGGCTCGTGTCGAACGTGTTGTAGATGGTCCGCGCGTGGATCCCGCGCTCGGCAAGCTCACGGCGGCTGAGCTCGTTGATGGTCACGTGGCGCCAGGCGTCATCGGTTGGGGGGCCCTCGATGTGCGCCAGGTGCGGTCGCTGCCAGGGCAGGTCGTGGTGGTGGAGGATCGTTGGCCGTCCCCTGCGCACGTCGGCCACCCGCCTCGACGCACCAGGATTCAGCGGGAGCGAGCACAGGTTCTCGACGATGACCAGGTCACAGCCCTCGAGCGCCTCGTCGAGCTCCCGGTGGCTGGGGGGATCCGCCGCGCCGATGGCAAGCCCTGGGACCAGCCGGTCGACCGGGCCCTCGCCTGCGACCGTCACGGTCGTGTGGCCCAGTTGGCCGAGTGCCCACGCCCACTTCGCCGCCTCGACGGACACGCCGTCGGGGCCGCCCAGACGGAAGGAGACGATGGCTACCAGCGACATCGGCCCGCAGCGTAGGACACCGGACGTGCGCCGCCCGACAGCCCGCTCAGTGCTCGAGCGCCCTCGAGGCGGTCCGCCCGAGGAGTCCGAGTGCCTCGGCGCCACGCCAGAGGTCCTCGTGTGCACGGGGGTCGGCAACCCTTTCGATGATGAGGCGGGCCTGGTCCCCCTCGCTCGCACCGAAGATCTCCGCGGCACCGTGCTCGGTGACCACCGCCGAATGTTGGATCGAGGTGATTGGCTGGTCGAGGATGGGCACGATCGACGAGGTGGCGCTCCTGTCGTGCCACGAGCGGAGCGCGATGAGCGCGTGGCCGCCCCGCGAGTGCAGGGCGCCGACGACGAAATCGGGCTGTCCCCCGAACCCTGAGTACATCTTGTGCCCCAGGCTGCTGGCGTTTGCCTGGACGAAGAGGTCGAGCTGGAGCGCCGAGTTGAGCGAGACCATCGACTCGTTCCTGGCGATGAGCCCCGGATCGTTGATGGTTTCGGTCCTCGACATCCGCAGGCGCGGGTTGCCGTCGGCCCATTCGTAGAGCTCCGGTGAGCCGAAGAGGAACGAGGACTGGATGACCCGGTCCGGGTCGAGCGCGCCGCAGCGCTCGAGGTTGAGGACGCCGACGCTGATCATCTCGGACCACACCCCGAGGTTGCGGAGCTGGTAGAGGTGAGGTGCGGTGGCGTCGGGGACCTGGCCGATGCCGAGCTGGATCGTCGACCCGTCGGTGATGAACCGGGACACGTTCTCACCGATCTGGGCGGTGACGTCGTCGAGTGGTCGCTGCGCGGGCGATGCGAGCTCCTCGTCGGCCTCGAGAGCGAAGTCGACGTCGTCGCAGTCAATCTCGGCATCCCCAAAGGTGTACGGCATGAACCGGTTGACCTGGGCCACGACCTTGCCCCCGTTGCGGCGGACGTGCTCGATGGCCGCAGAGAGGATGTTCACCTCGATGCCGAGCGAAACCTTTCCGCCCCTCGGCGGTGAGGTCTGGACCAGCACGCAGTCAGGCGGGCGGACCGTGGCGTAGAGGCGCGGGACGAGCGACAGGCGAGTGGGGATGTACTCGACGCCGTCGTCATGGCGCAGACCGGTCCCGATGAAGGGCGTCTCGTTGACCACACCGTCTCTGACTGGCAGGCCGCCGCGCGCGTTGAGGGTGAAGGTGTGGAACTGCGCGAGTGTGGCGTCGAGGATCTGGACCAGGGCCGACGGGGTGGCGAAGTTCCCGCCGATGACAAAACGCGGCTCATCCCCGCCGACGGCAGCGAGGTGGCTGGCCAGCTCCTGCTCAGAGACGCTTTGCATGGCGCTCACGCTAACCGCGATCCGAATTTGGCAAGGAAGGGGACTCGGAGCCGGGCACCGGGTGACGAGGCAGCGCATCGCCGTGGTCCCGCCGGCGTCGCGAGCACCGAGCCGCCGAAGCGGTGGGGTAGCGTGGCGGGGTCCACGCAGCCCGTGATGCGACATCCTGCCGGGCGCGAGGTGGTCCGCAGACGAGGGAGGACGACATGGCGAAACGAGCGCTGATCACGGGTGTCACGGGCCAGGACGGCTCCTATCTGGCTGAACTGCTACTCGAGCAGGATTACGAGGTCATCGGGATGGTCCGGCGCTCGAGCACCTTGAATTTCGAGCGCATCGCCCACATCCAAGATCGGCTCACGATCGTGGCCGGGGACCTGCTCGATGAGATCTCACTGATCAACATCCTGCGGGACACGAAGCCCGAGGAGGTCTACAACCTCGCTGCGCAGTCCTTCGTCCAGACGTCGTGGAACCAGCCGGTGCTGAGAGGCGAGACGACCGCACTCGGCGTCACCCGCGTACTCGACGCCATCCGCATCGCCAACCCCGAGATCCGCTTCTACCAGGCCAGCTCATCGGAGATGTTCGGCAAGGTACAAGAGGTCCCCCAGAGCGAGACGACGCCGCTGTACCCGCGCAGCCCCTACGGCGTGGCCAAAGTGTACGGGCACTGGATCACCATCAACTACCGGGAGAGCTACGGCCTTCACGCATCCTCGGGCATGCTCTTCAATCACGAGTCGCCGCGGCGTGGACTCGAGTTCGTCACCCGCAAGGTCACCCACGGAGCGGCGCGCATCGCCTGCGGCCTCGCCGACAAGCTCCCCCTCGGCAACCTCGACGCCCAGCGTGACTGGGGCTTCGCCGCTGACTACGTCCGGGCCATGTGGCTCATGCTCCAGCAGGACAAGCCCGACGACTTCGTGGTGGCCACCGGTGAGACCCATTCGGTGCGTGAGCTCTGCGAGCTGGCCTTCGCTGCGGCGGGCCTCGACTGGAGCGACCACGTCGTGATCGACGAGCGATTCCTCCGCCCGGCCGAGGTCGACCTCTTGGTCGGGGATCCCTCCAAGGCCGAGCGGGTGCTCGGCTGGCACCGCGACGTGGAATTTCCCGAGCTCGTGGCCATGATGGTGGAAGCCGACATGTCGATGGTGCGCAGCCAACTCGGCTGACACCGGGCTGCGGGCGGTAACCGAGGGCCCGAAGAGATGACCGCCACAATCAGTGCCAATCCACTCGGCATCCTCATAGCGTTCGGCGCGGGCATCATCTCGTTCCTCTCGCCGTGCGTCCTCCCCCTCGTCCCAGGCTACGTCTCGATGGTCTCGGGCCTTTCTGTCGCCCAGCTCGAGGCCGATACGCCCGGAGACCGGCCTCTGGCACCTTTGCTGCGCGGCATCGGGCTGTTCATCGCCGGGTTCACCGTCGTCTTCGTTTCGCTCGGCGCGGCCGCGTCGGGGCTCGGCCACCTGCTCGGATCGCACAAGGAGCTGCTCTCGGTTGTCGCCGGAGCGTTCATCATCGCCTTCGGCGCGGTCCTCCTGATCACCGCCCTGCCGGCCACGGCCTGGGCGCGTCTCGGTGCGGCCAACAGCGGCCGCGTCGCCACGGTCGTGACGGAGCGCCGATTCCAGGTCGAGCCCGCCCGTCTCGGGGTCTGGGCGCCCCCGGTGATGGGCATGGCCTTCGCCTTCGCCTGGACGCCGTGCATCGGTCCGGTCCTCGGCGCAGTGACGGCCCTGGCGGCCACCCGCTCCACCCTGGCCGGGGGCGTGGTGCTGCTGCTGGCCTATTCGCTCGGCCTCGGGGTCCCCTTCGCCGTGACCGGCCTCGCCTTCGGCCGCCTCACCACCCTCTACGCCCGGGCCCGGCGCGGGCTGTGGATCGTGCATATCGTGGGCGGCGTGATCCTGGTCATCTTCGGCATCCTGCTGGTCACGGGCCAGTTGAGCTGGCTGGCCACCGAGATGCAGGTGATCATGCGCCACATCGGGCTCGGCCGGCTGACGACCAGTTAGGGGCCCGGACAGGGGTTCTCCTCGTCGGCGCCGGCCGAGACCGGCGTGGTCCCCAGTGCTCGCCTAGCAGGAGAATCCGCAGGCAGGGCGTACGGGGGGCTCTGCCCGGAGGGGGGCGCTTGGCTTGCCCGTGCTCTGCACCCGTAGCATGGGTGCGGCCATGGCCACCGTCGTTGAACTCCGTACCGCCGTGGCGCTTGCCGGTCGGTTCCCCGCCCTCTCCGGTGTCGATCTCTCGGTCGAGGCCGGCGAGGTGGTCGTCGTGCTCGGTCCGAACGGCTCGGGGAAGACGTCCCTCCTGCGCACATGCGCTGGTCTCCTCAACGTGAGCTCGGGCACCGCTGTGGTCCTCGGCTGTGACCTGCGGGAGGACCGGGTGGCGGTGCGCAGCCGCGTCGGCCTGCTCGGGCATGCCGCGCCCCTCTACGACGAGCTGTCCGCCCGAGAGAACGTCCGCTTCGCCACCCGTGCGCTCGGCTACCCGACGGACCGGGTCGACCCGGCCCTCGAGCGGCTGGGCCTGGTCGGCCGCCTCCGCCGCACGCCGGTCGGCCGGCTCTCGGCGGGGCAGCGCCGACGGGTGGCCCTGGCCGCCCTGGTCGCCCGGTCCCCTGAGCTCTGGCTGCTGGACGAGCCCCACGCCGGATTGGACGCGGCCGCCCGTCGCCTGCTGGGCGAGTTGGTCGAAGAGGCGGCGACCGGAGGGGCGGCGGTGCTGCTCTCCTCGCACGAGCCCGATCTGTCGGTTCCGATGGCTGACCGGGTGGTGTCGCTCGCTGGCGGCACCATCACCTCATCGAGCCCGGGGGGGCGTGCCACCAAGTTGTCCGTGGTCGATCTACCGGCCCCCCTCGGTGCAGGTGGCTCCAATGTGGCGTGACGCGCTTCTCGTCGCCGGCAAGGACCTGCGGATCGAAGCGCGCTCTCGGGTTGGCCTCTGGCAAGTGGTCCCCTTCGCGCTCCTCGCCCTCGTGCTGTTCGCCTTCGCCCTCGGGCCGGGTCCGGTGGCGCTTCGGGCCGCGGCGCCGGGCCTCTTCTGGCTCGCCGTGCTCTTCTCCACCGTGCTCGCCATCCAGCGGAGCTTCGCCATCGAGGGCGGCGAGGGGACCAGGGACGGGTTACGGCTCTCGGGCCTCGACCCGGCGGGCATCTTCTTGGGCAAGGCCGCGGCCGTGGCGCTCCAGCTCCTCGTCCTCCAGCTCGTGCTCTTCGCCGGCGTCGTTCTCCTCTTCGGTGCCCGCCTGCACACGCCGTGGCTGGCGATCACCGCATCGGTGCTGGCCACCATCGGGCTCTCGGCGGCGGGTGTCGCGTACGGCGCCCTCTCGGCCGGGCTGCGGGTGCGCGAGACGCTCCTGCCCCTGTTGGTACTGCCCGTCCTCGCACCGGTCCTGTTGGCCGGGTCGCGGGCCTGGGCGGCGGCACTCGCCACCTCGCCCGCCGGAGGCGGGCAGTTGCTCAAGATCCTCGGCGCATTCGCCGCCGTCTACGTCGTCGTCGGTGTCGTGCTCTACGGCCCGCTCCAGGAGGCCGCATGAAGCCAGTCGTGCTCCGCAGCATCGGCGTGGCGGCCATCGTCACGACGGCTGCCACCATCTGGCTGGGCCTGTGGGTCACGCCGCCGGACAAGGTCCAAGGCGACCTGGTTCGCCTCGTCTACATCCACCCGCCCATCGCTTGGTGTGCCCTCTACCTCGCGTTCGGCCTGGCGGCGCTCTCGAGCCTCCTCTACCTGTGGCGGCGCACCCGGTCGATGTTCTGGGACCGCTTGGCCGCCTCGGCGGTTGAGGTCGGCGTGGTCTTCAACGCACTCACGCTCGTGACCGGCTCGATCTGGGGTCGACCCACCTGGGGCGTGTGGTGGACCTGGGACGCCCGGTTGACGTCGACCGCGCTGCTCCTTGTGCTGTTCCTCGGCTACATGGCGCTGCGTCGGGTCCCCGCCGAGCCCGAGGTTCGGGCGAAGCGCTGCGCGGTCGCCGCCCTTTTCGCCTTCGTCGACGTCCCGATCGTGCACTTCTCGGTGGTCTGGTGGCAGACCCTGCATCAGGGGGCGACCGTCCTCAACGCCAACCTGTCGCCGACCATCCACGGCTCGATGGCCTGGACCTTGCTGCTCGGCTTCGTGGCGATCACGCTCGCCTTCATCTGGATGGTGGCGGTCCGGTACCGCATCGAGGTGCTGCGAGACGAGATCGGCGAGGAGGAGCTCGAAGTCTCCCTCGCGGAGCGCCGCGCAGAGAGCGGGACCGTCGAGGCGGGCTTCGCGTCGGCCGAGGCCACGCCAACGATGGCGCTGCAACCCCGGCCGGAGCCTGCCGGCCATCCCGGGCCCACGGTGGTCTCACGAGCTACGTCGACGCCGGCTACATCATCGCGTTCTCGGTGCTCTTCCTCTACGTCGTCAGCCTCCTCGTACGCCGGCGCCGCCTTGAGCGCGCCGTCGCCAACGTGGCCCCACGGGGCGACGCCGTTCAGCCGAGCGCCTCCCAGGACGGCACGCCGCGACAACGCTCGAAGACCACCCGGCCGACGCCGCGCCGGCACCAGAGCGCCGGAGCAGACCGCGGCACCGTCTGCGCCTGATCGTCGTCTTCGTCGTTTTGGTGGGCGCCGTAGTGTTTCTCCTCTTCGAGGGGCTCGGGAGTTCACTCAACTACTTCGACACCGTCGGCCAGGCGCTGGCCCAGAAACACCAGCTCGGCACGTCGACGATCCGGCTCGAAGGAACGGTCGTCCCCGGTTCCGTGACCCGAACGGACTCGGGTGCGAACTTCTCGGTGTCGGAGGGCAGCCAGGTCGTCCCCGTCGAGAACGAGGGTTCGCCACCGGGACTCTTCCAGGCCAACATCCCCGTCGTGGTGGTCGGGCACTTCGCCTCCGGCTCGTCGACGACCTTCTTGTCCAACCAGATCATGGTGAAGCACTCCGCCGACTACATCGCGAGCCACCCCGACCGCGTCCGGGCCGCCAACGGCACTGTGCGATGACGAGCCCCGGCGACCGACGGTCCCGGCCGGCCAAGCGGGTGGGCGCGTGAACGCCACCCTCGGCGACATCGGGGTCTGGCTGGGCTTCGCCGCCGCGCTCGTCGGGATCGCGGTCAGCGCGGTGGCGCTGCGCCGATCGGCCACACGCCGCGAGGTCGACGTCCGCCTCGATTCCCGCCCCTACGCCGTACTGATCCTGGCGGGCGGGGTCCTCGCCACACTCGCCATGGAGCACGCCCTCGTCAGCCACGACTTCACTATCGCCTTCGTGGCCGACAACAACTCCCGGGCCACGCCGCTCCTCTACTCGATCACCGGGCTCTGGTCGGCACTGGCCGGCTCCATCCTGCTCTGGTCGCTCGCTCTCGGCGCGTTCGCCACCGCCCTCGTCTGGCGCTACCGGACCCAGGCTGGCGATCCGGTGATCCGCTGGGCGACGCTCGTCATGTACGTCGTGTCCGCCTTCTTCTTCGGGCTGATGACCGGCCCGGCCAACCCGTTCGACACGGTGGTGGGCCCGGTCCCCTCCTCGGGTGCGGGGCCGAACGCCCTGCTCCAGGACAACCCGCTCGTGGCCATCCACCCGCCGCTGCTCTACCTCGGGTTCGTCGGCTTCACCGTGCCATTCGCCTTCGCCATCGGCATGCTGGCGACCGGCCGGGTGGGGGACCGCTGGCAGATCGAGACCCGGCGCTGGACCCTCGTGGCCTGGACGCTGCTGTCGGTCGGCATCGTGCTCGGCGCATGGTGGTCCTACCAGGTGCTCGGATGGGGGGGCTTCTGGGGGTGGGACCCGGTCGAGAACGCGGCGCTGCTGCCGTGGCTCTGCGGGACCGCCTACCTGCATTCGGTGCTGGTCCAGGAGCGCCGGGGGCTCTTGCGGGTCTGGAACCTCTCGTTGTCGGTGGCAACCTTTGCACTCACCATCCTCGGCACCTTCTTGACCCGATCGGGCGTCATCCAGTCCGTGCACTCCTTCTCCAAGTCGTCCCTCGGCCCATTGCTCATCGGCTTCTTCTTGGTGGTCGTGGTCGTCGGCTTCGGGCTCATCGCGTGGCGCGGTGACCGGATGCGCTCCCCGGGAGGGATTGACGCGCCACTCGGACGGGAGGGCGCCTTCCTCCTCAACAACGTGCTCTTCGTCGGCTTCGCCTTCGTGGTGCTCCTGGGCACCGTCTTCCCGCTGCTCTACGAGGCACTGCGCGGCCAGCAGGTGACGGTCGGTGCGCCGTACTTCAACGCCATCGCGGTGCCCGTCGGCCTCGCCCTGCTCTTCTTGATGGCGGTCGCACCGGCGCTGTCCTGGCG
>Ga0182030_10025192_pt1 | contig 10862 bp, 12 predicted proteins | sample 812S3MmetaG_FD_121299 | JGI IMG/M metagenome (GOLD analysis project Ga0182030, IMG submission 121299) | Permafrost microbial communities from Stordalen Mire, Sweden - 812S3M metaG (Illumina Assembly) | ecosystem: Environmental > Terrestrial > Soil > Wetlands > Permafrost | place: Sweden... | reverse complement strand
GAACGAGCCGCCGGGCGCGCGCATGCGCGTGGCGCTCTCCGGCCTCACCGTCGCCGAGCATTTCCGCGATCAGGGTCAGGACGTGCTGTTCTTCATCGACAACATCTTCCGCTTCACCCAGGCCGGTTCGGAAGTCTCGGCGCTGCTCGGCCGCATGCCGTCGGCGGTCGGTTATCAGCCGACGCTGGCCACCGACATGGGCGCTCTGCAGGAGCGCATCACCACGACGACCAAGGGCTCGATCACCTCGGTGCAAGCGATCTACGTGCCCGCCGACGATCTGACCGACCCGGCCCCGGCGACCTCGTTCGCCCACCTCGACGCGACGACCGTGCTGTCGCGCTCGATCGCCGAAAAGGGCATTTACCCCGCCGTCGATCCGCTCGACTCGACTTCGCGCATGTTGACGCCCGCGGTGGTCGGCGAGGAGCACTACCTCGTGGCGCGCCGCGTGCAGCAAGTCTTGCAGCGCTACAAGGCGCTCCAGGATATCATCGCCATTCTCGGCATGGACGAGCTCTCGGAAGAGGACAAGCAGACCGTCGCCCGCGCACGCAAGATCGAGCGTTTCTTTTCGCAGCCGTTCGACGTGGCGGCAGTGTTCACCGGCACGCCCGGCGTGCAGGTGAAGATCGAGGACACGGTCAAGGGCTTCAAGGGCATCATCGACGGCAAGTACGACCACCTGCCCGAGGCCGCCTTCTACATGGTCGGCACGATCGAGCAGGCGGTGGAGAAGGCGCAGAAGCTGGCGGCGGAGGCGGCCTGAAGGCCGCCCGCTCGGAGCCCGCGAGGAAAAACGATGGCCACCTTTCACTTCGAGCTCGTCTCGCCCGATAAGCAGATGTTCAGCGGCGAGGCGGAGTCGGTGCTGGTGCCGGGCAGCGAGGGCGACTTCGTCGTGCTCAAGGACCACGCGCCGGTGATGTCGGCGCTGAAGCCGGGCGTGATCGCGATTGAAGACGCGGCGGGCAAGCACAAGCGCATCTTCGTGCGCGGCGGTTTCGCCGACGTCAGCCCTGCCGGCCTGATCGTGCTCGCCGAGACCGCGCTGCCCGAAGGCGAACTCGACGCTGCCCGTCTCGACCAGGAAATCCGCGACACCGAGGAAGACCTCGCCGACGCGCCCGACGAGCAGAAGCGCCTGTGGCAGGAGAAGCTCGACCGCCTGCGCGAGCTCAAGGACGCGATGAAGCTTTAGAGCGGGGCGGCCGAACCACGGCGCCATTCTCCTCGTCATTGCGAGCGAAGCGAAGCAATCCAGGGGCGGAAGGCGTCGCCCATTGCCCCCGGGATCGCTTCGTCGCTTCGCTCCGCGCGATGGCGAGGTTTCTTTGCGCGCCTTACCCGCCTGTCGCCGCAGCAGCCGCGCCTCCACGTCAGCGAGACGTCCCGCACTCCAGCGCCTGCCGCGTCGCCGCTACTGCGGCAGCAACTGCACTTGCTGGGTGATGCCGACGTCGCGGATCGAGGTGTTGAGCGCCAACAACTGGACCAGCAGTCCGAGAATGCGTTTGGTGTTCAACGCGCTCGCGGGCACGCAGTAGGTTGCCCCGCCATAGTCGGTCGTGAGGAAGCAATCGCCGCCGAGGGGAGCGGCGGCGGTGGTGACCGCGAACAGCGTGTCGTCCTCGAGCGGCGCGTGCCCTTTCGCCTGGTCGGTGATCAACTTGATCTGGCCCGCGTCGCCGGCGGCGACGAGCCGTCCGAGATATTGGAAGATCGAGAAGGTCGAACGCGGAAAGACGTGCGCCGTCACCATTTTCCCTCTGGGGTCGCGGAACGTCACGGTGCGAGGGTCCTTCATCTTCTCGTTCGAACCGCACAACGGATGGTTGTTGGCGTAAGGCGTGTCCGGCGCCCAGGCCTTGCGGTTGAAACAGAGCCGCCAATCGGTGCCGGGCTCGCTCGTCGAATCGTTGCTGGCCGACTTGTCCGCCTTGGCCGCCTTCGCCGACTTGCCCGGTTTGGCGCCGGGCGTCGGTTCGGCGGACAGTCCGTACCGCATCGCCAGCTCCACGTAGTGATGAAAACCGTCGAAGCTCGGATCGAGCCGATCGTTGACGAATTGAATTTGGCGAGCATCGCCTTGCCGTTCTTCGATGACCTGCTGCGTGAAGAGATAGAACAGGATTTCGTCGGCGATGCCCTGCTCCTTGAACAGCGCCAGTGTCTGCGGTTCGACCGGCTCGAGCAGGCCTTGATAGAAGTCCTGCGTCTCCGACGGGGTCACGTTGAAGCTCGTCGAGCCGCTGGTCGTCATGCCGTTGGCGAGGAAACCCGATGCGCCAGGGTTGGCCCCGAACACGATTTGATGGTCGAGGAAATGCGTCGCGCTCGCAGCGGCGCCGGCCGCGCTGGCCGGGTTGTTCGCGACGGGTCCGAGCACCAGCGACGGCAGGCCCATCTGCAGCGAGCTCGTGTTGGAGCCGGTGATCTGCCCGAGTGACTGAAAGGCCAACGGCTCGGCCCTGCTCGCGCGCACGATGTTGGTGAGGATCATCTGATCGCGCGCCTGCTCGGAAGCGATGTCGAAGCGATCGACGCGATTGTCGAAATGGTCGTTGTAAGCGCAGCCCGCGACAAAAGCCGCTATCGCCGCCGCGGCGGCGATCCTCGAAATGCGACGCCCCATCTCACGCCCCCCGAAACCCAAGCCCGGCCGACGGTTGCGCGTTTTGGCCAATGCCGGCGGCCGCCCGCTTTCAAGTTTTTGTTAACCTATGCTGCGACGGAGCTTGGCCAAAAGCAAGCCGCTCGGCGACCCCGCCGGCCATGCCCGCGGCGGCGCCCGGGCGCACTACCCTCGCGGCGGCGAACGTGCTTAAACCGGGCGGCGCATAGCCTCGAGGGACAGCCGGCGATGGCCGAACACAGCATTCCGCACTTCCACAACGACCCCGGCGCGGCGACGATCCGGGTCGGCGTCAAGGAATTCATGTGCACCGGCGCGCGGCCGCCGTTCGACCACCCCCATGTTTTCATCGACATGGGCGGCGACGCCGAGGCGATCTGCCCCTATTGCGCGACCCGCTTCGTCTACGACGCCAGCCTCGGCCCGCATTCGATTCCCCCCGAGTGCGAGCTCGGCGACGCGGCCTGACGCGATGACCCGCCGCGCGCTCGTCGTCGGCGCCGGGATCGGCGGCCTCGCCGCGGCTCTGGCGCTGGCGCGCCAGGGGTTTGGCGTCGACGTGTTCGAGCGCGCGCCCGCCCTGCAGGAATTCGGCGCCGGCCTGCAACTGACGCCCAATGCGACGCGGGCGCTGGCGCGGCTCGGCGCGCTGGCGGCGGTGCGCGAGATCGCTTCGGCGCCCAGCGCCGTGCGCGTCCTGCGTGGCGCGGACGGCGCCGAACTGGCGCGGCTGCCGATCGCGGGCGCCGAGCGGCGCTGGGGCGCGCCCTATCTCACGGTCCATCGCGTCGATCTGCACCGCGTCCTCGCCGAAGCCGCGGCGGCGACCGGCCAGGTTGCGCTCAACTTCGGAGCCGAAGTCGCCGGCGCCGCCAGCGAGCCGGAGGCCGCTTCGATCGGCGTCAAACGCGGCGCGATCAGCCAGCGCGAGACCGGCGAGGCGATCGTCGGCGCCGACGGCCTGCGCTCGCTGGTCCGCGCGCGCCTAGGGCGCGGCGAGACCGACGCGCCGCGGTTTTCCTACCGCGTGGCGTTCCGCGCCACGGTCGAGGCCGAATGGGTCGCCCGGCGCTGGCGCGACAACGCGGTGACGCTGCGGCTCGGGCCGCGCGCCCATCTCGTCCACTATCCGCTGCGCGGCGGGTCGCTGATTAACCTCGTCGCGGTGATCGAATCGAACGGACGCAGCGCGGCAGGCTCACAAACGATTGGCGACGACCCGTGGGACGGCGAGGCCGACCGGCAGGCGCTCGACCGCGCCTTCCGCGACTGGTCGGCCGACGCGCGCGATCTGATCGCCGCGCCGAAGCGCTGGCGCGCCTGGCCGCTGATGCTGCGCCCGCCGCTCGACCGGTTCGCCTTCGGCCGGATCGCGCTGATCGGCGACGCGGCGCATCCGATGACGCCGTTCCTTGCGCAAGGGGCGGCGCAGGCGATCGAAGACGCCGACGCGCTCGGCCGCCGGCTGGGCGTGACCAACGGCGTCGAGGCCGCGCTCGCCGCCTATTCCGCCGACCGCGTCGCGCGCGCCAATCGCGTCCAGCGCGAGGCGACGATGCAGGGGCGCATCTACCATCTCTCCGGCCCATTCGCTCTGGCGCGCGACCTGACCATGCGCGCGCTCGGCCCCGAGGGCGTGCTGAAGCGGCTCGACTGGCTGTATGCGGCTTAGGGCGCCTTCGCTGCCGGCGGCGACGCACGCTCATCGCGCGCGCGATCGAGGGCGAGGATCGCCGCGCCGACGAGGAGACCCCAGAACGCGCCGCCGACGCCGAAGAAGCTGACGCCCGAAGCCGTGACGAGGAAGGTCGCCAGCGCCGCCTCACGCTCGGAAGCGTCGGCGAGCGCGCCGCTCAATGCGCCGCCGAAGGCGTTGAGCAGCGCCAGGCCGGCGACCGCTTCGACCAGGATCGGCGAGCCGGCGACGAAATGGGCGACGCCGCCCGCCAGCAGGCCGAAGACGACGCAAGCGGCGCCGTTGCTCGCCGCGGCGATCCAGCGCCGCGACGGATCGGGCGAGGCGTCCTCGCCGGCGCACAAGGCGGCGATGATCGAGCTGAGGTTGACTGAGTGGCCGCCGAACGGCGCGACGACCAAGGTGAAAGCGCCGGTCGTGGCGATCAGCGGCCCGGGCGACGGCCGGTAGCCAAAGGCGGCGAGCACCGCGACGCCGGGCAGATTCTGCGACGCCATGGTGACGATGAACAGCGGCAGCGCCAGCGAAATCATCGCGCCCACCGAGAAAACGGGCGTCGTCCACACGGCGCGCGGCGTCAGTTCGGCGATGTCGAGCCCGCCGCCCGAGCCGGAAAATCCGATCAGCAGCAGTGCGACGACCGCCGCGGCGGGCGTGGCGTAAAGCCGCTTCCAGCGCGAGACGAGGAACCAGGCGACGATGATCGCGGCGGCCGCAAGCGGCGCCTCGGCGAGCGCGCGGATCGGCGCGAGGCAGAGGCCGAACAGCACGCCGGCGAGCATGGCGTTGGCGAGCGTCGAGGGAATCGCCGCCACCAGCCGGCCGAACGGACGGATCAGCCCGGCCGCGACGAACAGCAGGCCGACGACGAGAAAGGCGCCGACCGCCTCGGGAAAGCCGCCCGCGGTCGCGCCAGTCGCCGCCAGCAGCGCGGCGCCCGGCGTCGACCACGCCGCCGCGATCGGCATGCGGGTGGCGAGGCTCAGCACGATGCCGGCGACCCCCATCGCAATCGCCAGCGCCATCAGGCCGGAGGCCGCCTGCGCGTCGCTGGCCCCGACCGCCGAGAGCCCCTTGAGCACGACTGCGAACGAGCTGGCGAAGCCGACAAAGGCGGCGACGACGCCCGCCGTGACGGGCTGAAGGAGCAAGGAATGGCGCATGAGGGAGAAAGGGCCGTGCGATTCGAAGGACGCGCAAGCTTAGCGCGCCTTTGGGGCGAGCGCGAAGCGCGCCGCCATGTCCCTTCTCGGCGATCCGAAAAAAGGCGCCGCGCGCTAGCTAGCGACTCTCGCGCACGTCTCGCTGCGAGATCGGTAGAGTTCCCAGAACTTGTCGGCGACCGTCGACGCCTTGATGGCGTCGCTGGCGCCGCTGTCGAACCGGGTGCCCTTTATGACGCCGGCGATCATGACCTCGCCGACATAGACGCCGTCGCCCTTCAGCCGCTGCGCGAGCAGGCCGACGAGTTTGTGCTTCGCCGCATTGGCGAGCGCGAGGCCCATCGCCTTCATGCCGACGGCGTAGGCGTCCATCTGCTCGCTCAGTTCGCCGAACGCCCCGTTTGTGACGAGAACGGCGCCATCCTTGGCGTTTCTCAGATCGGGGAGCGCTTCCTGAACCGCGGCGAGGAGGCCGATCACGGCGACGTCGAAGACGCCCCGCACGGCGGCGGGGTCGGTCGTCACGAGATCGCCCGCCTCGGCGGCCGCCGTAGGCGTTCCAATGGATGACGGCGATCGCGCCGAACTTGGCGCGGACCTTGCCCAAGGCGGCCCGAACGGCGGCGGGGTCGCTCGCGTCGGCGGCGAAAGCGGCCGCAGAGATTCCCTTAGCCGAAAGCGCGGAAACGCCCGCGGCGAGATGCTCCTCGTTTCGCGCGACGATCGCGACGGAGAAGCCCTCGGCGCCGAATTTCTCGGCGACGGCGGTTGAGATTCCCGTGCCAAATCCGACGATGACGATGGTCTTTGACATGGTCGCTCCGATGCTCTTGTCCGATGACCGCGTGACCGCCCTCGCCGTCCCGCGTGTGTCAGGATAGTGGATTGTCGGGGCGCCATCTACGCCGCTCCAGCCCGGCAAGCGGGAGAGGGGCGCGCGCCCCTACCCCGTCCGCCACAGCAGCGCGATCTCGACGATCGAGGCGACGAGTTCGAGCACGATCAGCGCGACCACGGCGAGTTCGAGGCGGGTGGCGCGGTCGGCGTCGATCATCTCGGTCATCGCATGCGCGGTCTCGACGATGACGTCGAGCTTGAGCTTGAGCGCGCCGCCACGTTCCTTCAGCTCGTATTCGTCCTCGAGCCGCGCGTAGAGGCGCTCGAGATCGGGGCGGTCCCACAGCACGTCGGGCTTTTCTTCGACCGCGACGCGGCCGGTGACTCGATGCTGGGCGAGCAGCGCCTGGCCGATCAGCTTCAGCATCGCGCGGCGGCGGAACGGCGGCCGGCCGCTGCGGGCGAGCTCAGCCGCGAACGGCTCGATGACGTCGAAGACCTTGTTGACCTCGCGCTCGTCGCGCGCCAGCGCCACCGTCTTGGCGAGCGCGTCGGCGACGACGAGGAAGCGCGCGGGGGTCAGGTCCTTGATGCGGATCAGACCGCTGCTGTCGCTCGGCGCGTCGGTCTCGGGCGCGATCTCGAACAAAGCCGTCTCGTCGTCGCCGCGCGCGCGGACGCCGGAGACGCGCGCGGCGAGGCTCGCCAGCGTGTGCTCCTCTTCGAGCGGCGTCAGGCCGACCATCACCGCGACGCCGAAGCGGAATAGCGCGACCATGCCGCCGACGCCGACGCGAAAGGCGAGCGGCAGCGCCGAGATTGTGTCCGGCCGTTCGAGCCCGACGGTGTCGATGCGCTCGCCGACGATCAGCGCCCGTGCGGTCACGCGCGTCGGCGCGGCGACGGGGCGCGCGGTTTCGTTCATGCGCCAAGCCTAGTCCGCGGCCGGCCTCGGCACCAGCGCCGGCCTATTCGACCGGCCGCTCGCCGTCGGCCCCGACCTCGAGCAGCACGCCGGTGTGGATGTCGAAGCGGAAGCCGTAGAGCGTCAGCCGGGCCGCCGCGACCGCCTCCGCGATCCAGGGAAAGGTCATCAGATTGTTTAGCGACAGCCGCACCACGGCGGCCTCGATCGCCGTCAGCCGCGAATTTTCGTCCGCGCCCGCCGCGGCGAGCAAAGCCGGCCGGGCGATGTCGACCCAGGAGGCGACGAAGTCCGGAGCCTCAGGCGGCGCGCCATAGGCCATCGCCCGCACGCCGCCGCATTGGCCGTGGCCAAGCACGACCAGCCGCTTGACCTTCAGCACCCGGACGCCGAACTCGATCGCGGCGCTGGCGCCGTGATGGCCGCCGTCGGGCTCGTAGGGCGGCGCCAGCCCGCCGATGTTGCGCAGCACGAACATTTCGCCCGGCACGGCGCCGAACACCGTCTGCGGATCGACGCGCGAGTCCGAGCAGGAAATCACCATCGTCTCGGGGCTCTGGCCCCAGTGGGCCAGCGCCTCGTAACGCGCGCGCTCGGCCGGCCAGGTCTCGGCGCGGAACCGGCGGTAACCTTCGAGGAGACTGTCCATGACGATCGTCGGGCCCGAGAGACACGCCTTTGCTGCAGCGCAACTAAGCCGCGGCGAGGGCCGCTGGCAAGAGCGTCGCACCTTGTGGGCCCAGGGCGAGCGCGTTAGTTTCTCGATCGCCGGTCGGCGAACGCGGAAAGGGATTTGGCGTGGCGGAAGCCCGGACCCAAACGATCGTGGTGACCGGCGCGAGCAGCGGCATCGGCAAGGCGACAGCGCGGCTTTTCGCCTCCAAGGGCTGGAATGTCGCGGCGACCATGCGAAACCCGGCCGCCGAAAGCGATCTCGTCGAATCGGCCGCCCTGAAACGCATTGCGCTCGACGTGCAAGAGCCGGACGGGCCGCGCGCGGCGGTTGCGGCGGCGCTCGAGGCGTTCGGTCGGATCGACGTGTGGCTCAACAATGCTGGCTACGGCGCGTTCGGGCCGGTCGAAGCGGGAACCCGCCGGCAGATCGAGCGGCAGTTCGAGGTCAACGTCTTCGGCCTGATCGCCTGCGTTCAGGCGGTCGCGCCGCATTTTCGCGCCAATCGCGCCGGGACGCTGATCAACGTCACCTCGGTCGGCGGATTGATGACGGTGCCGTCCTACGCGCTCTACAACGCCTCGAAATTCGCGGTCGAAGGCCTGTCCGAGGGGTTGTGGTACGAACTCGGCGCCCTCGGCATCCGGGTGAAGGTGATCGAACCCGGCGCGATCGCCACCAATTTCGGCGGCCGGTCGCTGGATGCCTTGGACTATTCGGCCATGCCCGATTACGCCCCCTTCATGGAAAAAGTGAAGGCGGCGCGCAAACGCATCACTGAGAACTCGAGCCCGCCTGAACTCGTCGCCGAAACGATCTACCGCGCCGCAACCGACCCAAGCGACCGTATGCGCTACCTCGCCGGCCCTGACGCGCGACGCTTCGTCCCGCTGCGCCGGCTTCTCGGAGCGCAGGCGCAAATGCGCCTGATGCGGCGCGTCTTCCGGATATGAGCGCCCTTGCGCTGACCCCAGCTTTCGCCTAAAAGCGCGCGTCTATCCGAACCGCCCGGCTGTTAAAGGGCTGCCGTGGCGGTTCTTTTCGCTCATTCCGACGCGAACGGGCCGCAAGGCCCGGCAATTTTCCAACAGGGCGCCAAGCCCGGGAGAGCCAAATGCCCAAGCTGAAGACGAAATCGGGCGCGAAAAAGCGCTTCAAGATCACGGGAACCGGCAAGGTCGTCTACACCCAGTCGGGCAAGCGCCACGGCATGATCAAGCGGACCACCAAGCAGATCCGCAACAAGCGTGGCACCGCGGTCCTGTTCAAAACCGACGGCGACAACATCAAGAAGTTCTTCCTGCCGAACGGCTGACGGACCTCGCCCCTCAAATTCCCGGAGATCGACCATGGCTCGCGTCAAGCGCGGCGTAACCGCCCACGCCAAACACAAGAAAGTTCTCAAAGCCGCCAGCGGCTATTTCGGCCGCCGCAAGAACACCATCCGCACCGCCAAGGCGGCGGTCGAGAAGGCGATGCAGTACGCCTATCGCGACCGCAAGAACCGCAAGCGCGAGTTCCGGGCCCTGTGGATCCAGCGCATCAACGCGGCGGCGCGCATTCATGGCCTCACTTATTCGCGCCTGATCGCCGGCCTCATCGCCGCCGGGGTCGAGGTCGATCGCAAGGTGCTGTCCGATCTCGCCATCAGCGAGCCGGCGGCGTTTGCGGCGATCGTCGAGAAGGCGAAGGGCCACCTGCCCAAGGCGGCGTAAAGCCAGCCAATCCCCTCTCCCGCTTGTGGGAGAGGGCCAGGGCAAGGGCGAATGCCGCCCGAGCCCCGTGCCTTCGAGACCCCTCATCCGGCGCTGCGCGCCACCTTCTCCCGCAAGCGGGAGAAGGAATTGGGCGGCGCCGACTCGTTCGACAGGCCCGCCATGACCGATCTCTCTTCCCTGCGCGAACAGACCCTGGCCGCCATAAACGCCGCGAGCGACGAAGCGGCGCTGGAAGTGGCGCGCGTCGCAGCGCTCGGCAAGAAGGGTACGATCTCCGCGCTGCTGGCGACGTTGGGCGCGATGTCGCCCGACGAGCGCCGTAGCGCCGGCGCGGCGATCAACGCGCTGAAGGAAGAAGCGGCCCATGCGCTCGCTGAGCGCCGCACGGCGCTGAAGGCGCTGGCGCTCGAGGCGCGGCTCAAGCGCGAGGCGCTCGACATGAGCCTGCCGCTGCGCCGCGCCGCGATCGACGCCGGCCGCATTCATCCGATCAGCCAGGTGTTCGACGAACTCACGGCGATCTTCGCCGACATGGGCTTTTCGATCGCCGAGGGGCCGGACATCGAGTCCGACGGCTACAATTTCACCAAGCTCAACTTCCCGCCCGGCCATCCGGCGCGCGAGATGCACGACACGTTCTTCTTCGCCCCCGACGCCAACGGCGAGCGCAAGCTCTTGCGCACCCACACCAGCCCGGTGCAGGTGCGCACGATGCTGAGCGAGAAGCCGCCGATCCGCGTCATCTGCCCCGGCCGCACCTATCGCTGCGACGCCGACCAGACCCACACGCCGATGTTCCATCAGGTCGAGGGGCTGGTGATCGACAAGTCGGCGACGCTCGCCAATTTGAAGTGGGTGCTGGAGGAATTCTGCAAGGCGTTCTTTGAGGTGCCCAAGGTTGGGATGCGCTTCCGGCCGAGCTTCTTCCCCTTCACTTCGCCGTCGATGGAAGTCGACATCCAGTGCCGGCGCACGGGCGGCGAGATCCGCTTCGGCGAAGGCGAGGATTGGCTGGAGATTCTCGGCTGCGGCATGGTCCACGCCAACGTGCTCAGCAACTGCGGCCTCGATCCCGAGGTCTACCAGGGCTACGCCTGGGGCATGGGGATCGACCGCATCGCCATGCTCAAATACGGCCTGCCCGACCTGCGCGACTTCTTCGACGCCGACCTGCGCTGGATCGACCATTACGGCTTCAAGCCGCTCGACGCGCCG
>Ga0182030_10025191_pt1 | contig 10862 bp, 12 predicted proteins | sample 812S3MmetaG_FD_121299 | JGI IMG/M metagenome (GOLD analysis project Ga0182030, IMG submission 121299) | Permafrost microbial communities from Stordalen Mire, Sweden - 812S3M metaG (Illumina Assembly) | ecosystem: Environmental > Terrestrial > Soil > Wetlands > Permafrost | place: Sweden... | reverse complement strand
TCAGACGGCAATATCTACGTGAATGCGAACGTACAAGAGCTATACGGGTTCTACGACGCCCAGCCGAGCAGTGCCGCAGCGAACGGCCTGCTCTTTACCTGCAGCAGTGGGTTCAATTACCTGACCGGCGACAGTACTGATCCGCACTACGACCCCAACTATTACACTGACTGTGATAATCCGCTAACCTTCTACGGGGCGGTCTCGGCACAGCAGATCACTATGGGACGGACCTACGGCAGCCTTACCACCGGCGGAGCAGTACTGGACTATCCTGCCGAGATGTTCGTCTACAGTCCGGAACTCTGGCTCGGCAGCGTATCCGACCCGGCAGAGGGTTGTGCGGTTGATCCGGCACAATCAAGCTGCTTGTATCAGGCTTACACGACCCTGCCGCCTGTATTATAGCTAACTCCGGAGGTCGTCATTGCCATAAGGGGTATTAAAATGGTATACTATACGCGTCACTTGAGTGGCACACATTACGGGGCTGAATTTAAGCTCGACGTTGGTACGTTACGGTTAGATCAGCAGGTCGCTTGTCAGCGTTATAGGCAACCAATTTTAGATGTAAAAACATCTGGTTTGACTGCATTTATGGCTAAAGTCCAGGCTAACCGCCAAAACTTTGCCTTTGCAGTCTAATTTGTAACTTTACGTTACGAAAACGCCTTGTGCGATGTCAGATAGCATAATTGCGTTACATTTTTCTGAATGCTCGAAGCAGACCATCCAACTGATTCGCTAAGATCAGGATTGCTCGCGCGGGATGTTTGTTCGTTTCGATAATCGCGCGTTAAGACAGTAAAACGGAATATGCCTGTAGACGACTAACTAAAACACTGACGGACGCGGGGGGCGGTACCCCGCCAGCTCCACCATAAGCACTCTGACCTCTATACTTGGAGGTCTTTTTGTTTGTAAATGTTTACCACGATGGCTGTTTCTTAATGTCTGATATGACAAGTGCTATAGTATCGATAACAATTGAAAGGCCAAGTGCTAATGTCGGTAGAAAGTCAATTCGTTAGGGATCCGCAGGATTTTTTAGATCGTCACCTCAGTAAGGGCTACCTGGGTGATATTAGAAGAATCAGCATGGAAGACGCCTTAGCACGACTGGCTGTAATAGCTAGAGAAAGGGAGTTGGGTAGAGCTGGGATTGCCTTATTGGTGTTCAGGCAGGAAGATGCACCCGGTGAGGCTTTTCTGCCCCCGGATGGCGCGGTGTCTCCACTTTACCCTTCTCCCGATGTGGAGGAACGATGGCAGTCAGTCCGTGACCACCTTATCCATATCGTCGGAGTGCCTGGTCATCTGCATATTTATGACACGGATGCTGTCGCATTGCCCATCTAGTGGCTATATAAATTTATCCTTTCACAACTTTTTCTAGTAGTCATAGTACAAGGTGGCGTATACCCCTAGGGTACCTCTAATTTCTTTCGCCACTTTTCTTCTTGTTGGTAGTCCAAGGAATCCTCCCAGATTAAACTCTGTCATCTAGCCAGCTCATCAAAAATGAGGGGCGAACTTTTTTCAATGTGCTCCACCATAGGGGGACTTTCTATACTACCGGGGGAGAATTTATCTCGAGACTTATGTAACTAAAATGTAGTATGTATATCGTTGTCATCGAGAGCTGTGTGCTGTCAATTTAGCAAGCGCATCAGCATCGATCCAACGGAAAGTGCACGAATTACAGCTATAGATAATAACCGGACCTTCCTCGTAATGCTCCATTTCCATAGGATTACCGCAGTGGGGGCAACTGAGGGAGCCATGGGTAGTCGCCTTACTTGCATCCGGTGATATTATCTGTAGCTGTTTATTCACTATCTTAATGAGCTGTCGTCCCGTCAACAGAGCGCCGTGGCCGTTCGTGCAGGTAAACCAGCTATCATCATGTAAATCCATCGTGATATGACAGATTGGACAGGTAAGTGCTGGTCCATCGTATTCTCCGTATGGAGTGTCGTGATGCACGACTGCAGCACCTGCCTCACCCGGAAGTAGGGCGGGTTTAATGGCGGAGACAAATTGCGCGCTTTGCTGTACAAAATCTTCATTTTCTTTGTCGGAGCTTGTAATGGCAAAATATAATTCACTATCGTGGATTTCCCAAAAATGATCATGACAATAGTCTTCGACGAACTCCATTGCACTGGGATCAAGCACCATCCTGACTTGCAGGTCTTGGTTGGCGGATGCATAGAGATCAAAATAGTCGGGAAAATCACCTTCCAGTGTGATTTTTTGCATCCCGTTCGCATGTAAGAACGATTCAAACTTCAGTCGATCAAGTTTGTACTCTTTACTGAGTCCAAGCAAATGCGTTTGCGTATTGAAGGGGAGATCCAGACAATAAATGATAGAGTCTTCACTAACGAACTCATCACCGCGTACCCTATCTGCCGGCATACTGAGGTACATTAGGTAACGCATGCCATTAACCTTGCCCTCGCCGCCATTCAATAACGGGTGGCCAGCAGTATAAAAAGAGATTATTGCTGAACCGTCTGATACATCAGTATCGTCAGTTCTTCGAAGATTGCGTCCAATGCTCCAACGGCGAGTAAACGCGAATACGCCTCCGCCAACAACAATAACCAGAAAAGCTACAAGTTGAAACAACGCCTCCGTACTATTACTATCAGAAAGCACATGCTGCATATACTTCAATCATAGACCTAGAATAACCTGTTAAGCAATCAGAAGAGACCACGGCTGGTAGGCCGTACTTCGTTTCCAGACCGCATAGACTTTCGTAATGACTCGTCTAGCGACCACAATGATCGCCTCACGTCACCCAGCTCGGCAGTACCGCTCGTACCAAGAGGTAGTATCACCAATTGGCCATGCATAACCAAGCTGAAACGTATATTTCCAGCGTGATAATAGCCAATGTATTTTGTCCTAGCCGACTAGGACAAAATTCGTACTAATCTAAAGAGTAAAGTTTATCTTTTCTTAGCTCTTTCCTATAGAATACAGGGGAGTAGGAGGGGTAGGCAGATACTTCTACTCCTCAAAACGGCGAATCCAATACCTACACCTATAATGAATAAACCACTTCCCCCTATAACAACGAAACAACAAGAAATTATAAAACTACTCTACCAATACAGATATCTACATACTATCCATATACAAACACTACTCGGTGATAAAGATAAACGTAACATCAACAGGTGGTTAAGAGACTTGCGGGAGAAGTTGTATGTTGAGTGGATCTACAGTGCATCTGGCACATGGTATTGCATGTACATCAGCAGGCGGCCAGTAACATACGACGCGTATGCTGCACATTCTTCATATTTTGCGTGGTAAGTTGCTATTATATACACAAGCATATACGAGGGTACATGTACTTATGAGTGTTCGATACGGTAAGGGCAGAAAATACACAACTGAAAAACTGACAGGGGACCAGGAAAAATGGGACCAACTGTTAACGTTGTTTGGCAGCGCTATTAATTCTGGTCATACACTCTTCCGGCCTACTGATGAATTCTATGCGCTTCCGTTGCCAAGCATGGCTGCCGCGATGCTTAGTTTTGCGGGCGTAAACCTTGATAACGACAGGTTACGAGTGAGCTTCAGAAAAGACATGAGGTCGTCGGGCTGGTATTTCGAGCATGATGGTATACATTACATCCAGATTAATCAGTCACACGCCAATAACTTTCTAGAGAGCGCGGCTGTCCTTGCGCATTGCCTAATGCACTACGTTCTCGTGAGCGGTATGAACTACCGTTTGAACACTACGCAGGATAACGAACAGCTCACCGAAATGGCGACAGTATATGCAGGCTTTGGTATCGTCGTGATGAATGGTTTTAATCATGGCGCGAATCGTTGGTATTCCCGATCTTCAGGCAAGTTGAAACAGCCGTCTCGACGAGCGTCTTTCGGCTATTACCGGCCAAAACAATACGCCGAAATTGTAGCAGGATACATAGATGATAACGAGATTGACGACAGCGTGTACGCCAGCTACATAATGCCAGGTGCGTTGCGCTTAATGCCTAAGGAGATACGGCGAGACGTGCGGAAGCTTCCCGGAAGGTCCGAAACGGTCGCCAATGTCACAAAAGCGCGATTCAGGCGCAAGCTGACGAGAAGGTTAGTAGGAGTCGGGGCCCTGGCGCTTGTTATTGCCGCTAGTTATTTGGTAGTCACGACGCTGATGAGTGTTCCCTCAACGGTCAAGCGACAAGAAGTATCGCTTAGGACGGCTGCCAATCATGCTAAGGCTGCGTACATAGGTTGCGAGGGAGCACTGGCTGCAGATAAGAACACGCTAACGCAGACTAATAATCAAATGAAAGTCTATCAGACTGCCGGAAATACCACGGCATACAACGAACTGTCTCATCAGCAGGGAGAAGAGGCTGACGCATATAATAATCAACAAGCCCAGTGTAGTACGCTTAGTAACCAGCAGAACAACTCTTCGCAGAACTATACGACCTATACCCAAGAGAATCAGTAGGACGAAGAACATATTACCGCTGACGTATAGCGTCGATGCTATGAAAGCGGTGTCGAACCATGTGGGTTGGACGGCTCAACTGACGCACGATCTCATTGTTGTGGCTGCTTTCGCAGCCGTAGCACTGTTACTTGGCTCACTGACAATCCGGCGCCAGGAGTAGATAGTGTTGTACATACCACTCGTTGCTATACTGTGCGTATAAGACTATGCTAGTTAGGTAGCTAACTAAATATATAATCTCGGAAGGTATTCACATTATGTCGGAGACGGCATCGTATGAGCTCGTGGCCTTGATTAAGCGGCTTGCGGCTCTGCTACACCAGAACATTGACCTGAAACTGAAACCGTATGGACTAGCACGGACACAGTATGTGGTGCTTTGGAATCTCTGTGCAGCAGATGGTCTACCCACGGGTGAACTGTTAGCGATACTGCAAGTTGAACCAGCGACGCTTAGCGGGATCATTGATACTCTTGAGTCGAAAGGGTTCGTGGAGCGTGTTGAGAACGCTGCAGACAAACGCCGTAAGGATGTACGGATTACGAAAACAGGTCACAATTTGGTCAAAAGCATACCACCTCCTGGCCTAATCATGGAGAAAGTACTGCGGGACAACATCATTGCAGATGATGTCCATATCTTGCGGGCTGTCGGACAACAGATGGTGACGAATCTAGAAGTGGAACTGAAAAGGCAAGGAGGAGAGTAAAAGGGTGCTAGGGAAAGTCAAAAACAAATCACAGCAATGGAAAAACGGAGCGCACTATAAGTGGGTGGCGCTGAGCAATACAACGCTTGGCGTCCTGATGGCTAGCATCAACGGATCGATCTTAATCATCTCGCTACCGGCCATATTTCGGGGTATTGGTCTCGATCCGCTCGAGCCAGGTAACATTAATTACCTACTCTGGACACTGATGGGGTATCTGGTCTGTACAGCAGTCCTTGTCGTCACGTTCGGGCGTCTTGGTGACATGTTTGGCCGTACTAAGATGTATAACGCTGGCTTTGCCGTGTTCACTATTGCCTCCATCGCGCTTAGTTTGACGCCAGGACATGGGGGCGGGGCTGCAATCTACCTAATCCTCATGCGTGTTCTCCAAGGCGTTGGCGGCGCGCTACTGATGGCGAACTCTACGGCTATCTTGGCAGACGCGTTTCCGCAAGACCAGCGCGGACTGGCACTCGGCATTAACAGCATCGCCGCTATCGGTGGCTCATTTATCGGGTTGCTTGTCGGCGGCTTACTAGCCGACTACCATTGGCGACTCGTGTTCTGGGTAAGCGTCCCATTCGGTATTATTGGGACGATTTGGGCGTACTTGATGCTGCATGATACGTCGGTCCGTAAGCTGGTCAAGATCGACTGGATCGGTAACCTTACCTTCGCTGTCGGACTTATAATGCTACTCGTAGGCATCAACTATGGTATTCAGCCGTACGCAGGTCATGTTATGGGCTGGACAAGTCCAAAGGTAGTGAGTCTGATTTCAGGTGGCATCCTGCTGCTGATCGCATTCTTTGCGACAGAGCTGCGGGTGAAACAGCCGATGTTTGATCTACGCCTGTTTCGTATCCGTGCTTTCACTATGGGTAACCTGGCGAGTCTCCTTAGCAGTATCGGAAGGGGTGGACTGCAGTTCATGCTTATTATTTGGCTGCAGGGCATATGGCTGCCGCTGCATGGCTACAGTTTTGAACGTACCCCGCTTTGGGCTGGTATCTTCCTACTTCCGCTCACGGCCGGCTTCCTGATAGCTGGCCCGTTGTCCGGTTATCTGAGCGACCGCTACGGTGCGCGGCCGTTTGCGACCGGTGGCATGATTCTGGGTGCCATCAGTTTCACACTACTTATGTTCCTGCCGGTCAACTTCCCCTACTGGGCATTCGCATTCATCATACTGCTGCAGGGTATCGGGACCGGCTTGTTCGCAAGTCCGAATAGTGCAGCTATTATGAACTCCGTGCCGGCGAGCGAGCGAGGCCAAGCGAGTGGCATGCGCGCGACGACCATGAACGCTGGCATGGTACTTTCCATCGGCGTATTCTTCAGTCTCATGATCATAGGCCTCAGCTCTACGCTGCCGCATACGATGGCAACGCAACTGGAACACCAGCACGTACCTGTCGTAGTTGCTAATGAGATAGCCAGTGCGCCACCAGTAGCCAGCTTGTTTGCAGCATTCCTAGGCTACAATCCTATGGCACACCTCGTACCCTCTAAGGTATTGGATGCAATTCCGGTAGCCAATAAGAACACGATACTGGGTAAAAAGTTCTTCCCGAACCTTATTTCCCAGCCGTTCATGCACGGGCTACGCATCGCGTTTACCTTCTCACTCATCCTGTTCTTACTGGCCGCTATTGCTTCGTGGCTGCGAGGCGGCAGGTATGTCCATAACGAGCAGGATGATAAGGAATCCGTCTCGAAACGTGATGAGACGGACGCGCTAGAAGAGATGGCAGGAGCATATAAAATGGTATTACAGGAGGATGACAATGACAGGAACGATGATTAAACTAGAATGCGATGGCGGACCAATTGATGCGTACGAAGTAATACCTGAAGGCGGGATCAAGGGTGGCCTAATTGTCATAGAAGAGGTCTGGGGGCTTACTGACCATATCAAAGACATTGCGGAGCGCTATGCCCGCGAAGGCTACTATGTAGTATCGCCTGAACTACTCAGTGAAACGCATATTAAAGAGCACGCAGACACCTTGATGCTGGATCTGTTTAACCCGGAAAAGCGCAATGAGACGCAGCCGAAACTGCGCGCCCTCATGGCACCGATCCGCGAACCAGAATTTGGGGAAAAGACCGTCGCTCGCGTCAAAGCGTGTTTCGACTACTTATATAGCAAACCTGAGACACACGAATGGGTTGCAATTACTGGATTCTGCTTCGGTGGAAGCTATAGTTTCGCGTTAGCCATGGCGGAACCGAGACTGAAGGCTGCCGTACCGTTCTACGGACATGCCGACATTTCCGACCCTGAGGTTGTGCGAAAGATCGCTTGCCCCCTACTGGCGTTCTACGGAGAACAAGACAGTGGCCTTATGGAAAATTTACCATCAATCGAAGCAGCGATGAAGGAGGCAGACGTCGACTTCGCTTGCAAAGTGTACCCAGGCTGCGGTCACGCGTTCTTTAATGATACGAACCCGTTTGCGTACAACGAGGCCGCGGCCAAAGATGCCTGGCAGCGATCCCTCGAGTTCCTAACGGCGAACCGCTAGTCTCAGCTGCTGCACGTAGTAGGCCAAAAGCTGCCCCGCCTATTTAGAGGTGAAATGTCGCGTTAGTGATAGCTCCTTTGCCAATCCTTCTATTTGCTGAAGGATTGGCAATGCCTTTTCGCCCACGCTACCTAAAGAATAGTTCGCCGATTGCTTATCGGTTTTGTGTTCGGTTAGTTTAACGATGTCTTGTTCAGCCAGTCGCTCTAAGCGAGCGGTGAGGGTAACGGGGTTTGTGCTCTTTAATCTCTCTAGCTCGCTGAACCGTTTTAAGGCCCTCACTCAAGAAAAAGATAATAGCCAAAACGTTGGCATTTCGCCGAAAATACGAAATGCAACCGCACATTCGGTCGAGAGCGCATACGGACTATCTTGAGATGGTAGTTTCTGCTTTATTGTAGGCATTTTCCTTGGCCTCCTTGAGCATCCAGGCCGCCACATCGGCACGAGCTATCTTATTCTTTATGTTTAGTTTCTCAGTTTTGGGGATTACTCGCAAACCCGAACCTTTTGGTTGGTTGTTGAGGGCTGCGGCGTGCACAATTGTCCAGTCTAAGTCGCTTGCTCGCAGTATCGCCTCGCTGTTCACTTTGTCCTTGAACATACTTTTCATCACTCCGCCTATTAGCTTCATAGCTCCGCCCAGTGAATTTCTTGATACGCCAAAGGAAGACATAAGAATGAACCGCTTCACGCCCGTTGCGTTACTCGCTGCTATGACGGCATTTACTGTATCTGTCATTAAAGTCGACTTAGTTGAGTTTGTTCCAAGGGTCGAGATGATTACATTGCTTCCTTGTGATGCTCTTGTAACATCCTTAATGCTTGTCGCATTACCAACAAATACGTATAGATTAGCCGCCTCTTTTAATGATTCAGGATTACGCACAAGGGCATTGACGGTGTATCCCGCTTCTAGCGCTTGATCGACTACTTGCATACCTGTTTTGCCACTTGCCCCTAAGATTGTTACTTGCATGTAAACCCCCGTTAAGTTAGCTTAATAATCTATAGTGCTTAACTTAGTCCTCGAAACCCACCACCTCTGGTGGTGGTCTCCTAAGCCCGGTTTTACCGGTGGTAGTTGATTATAGTGCTTTCTCTATGTCAAAGTATAAAAAAGACCTCAGTTTATCTGAGGCTATGTAGGTATAGTTGACACACCAAGAGTAAATGCGGTTTTGAAGAGGGACAGTTAGTTGCAAACTCAATAGTAGGTAAGGTTTGAAGTTGGATCAGCACTGTAGAGGCTTAAAAAGTCATCATAACAAACTTTAATAACAAATCGAGGCGCTGATTCCTCGCTGCTGCGGAGCTCAGATAGCCTCATGTAATCTGTATTAGGTCAACCGTCAGGGGCTCCACCAGTAAACTCCGTAAAATTGTCAGCTGGAAGTCCTGCGACATAACCAATCGCGCGCAGGAAATCGTTCCGGTATTCGCGCTTTACGCCGAACTCTGCCCCTCCTTTCTTATTGCCCGAAATAGTACTCCGTCCTCTGGGGGCCAGGGCATAGAATGCTCCTGCGAGCGCCGTCGCATCTGCACATACAACGGGGCCGTCACTATCGGGATATTTGATGCCATCACATATCCAATACGGTAGACTTCGCCATATCCGACGTGTCGCCAGCCAAGGCCCTCCGTGCCACGCAATACCGAGTCCTCCCGGGGTTTCCGAATTCCAACGGTCTACCGTTTTCAATAGGTTATCTCCCTGAAATACAGGCGCCTTTTCTACGGAGTCGGGGATATTGGTAGCTAACACGAGCGATCTATATGAAAACTCAGACATGACGATACTCTAGAGTATGGTTTCTCTTCGTGCAACCAGGTAATCGGTACCTGTCCAACAAAGCAGTCGCACTGCACTGCACTGCACTGTCCCGCTTCGGGGCTACAAGGGCCAAGAGGCGGTCCATGCCGCTGGTAACACATATTACAGAGACTTTCCAAGGAAGCAGCTACACTATGAAATGGAAAGTGAGGAAGGGACTATTGATACAACAACGAACAGACACACAGGGGAACGGCCGAAAAGTGGTTAGCGTGGCGCGCAATATCAGGCCGGAAATTGGTCGCATCAGTGACAAGAGTGGAAATATATACCGGATATCGCCGGCCAATATCGAGTCGTCGGATGTGTTACTGAAAGCCATGTGAGATTCCTATATGGAAATAGAAAAGCGCCTCCTGTAAAAGGGAGGCGCTTAAGGTATTCGGCCTACATAGGCAGGACGAGCCCCGAGAAGAGAAGGTTACTAACCTAGGAGTACCTCGCTCCTAAGTAGCTTGCTATCCTGCCCGTTAGATCTAGGACTTTTCAATGGATTACCCCCTTTCTCTTATTACGTAATACTTCCTCAGTATACGGCTTACGTTTATGCCTCACAAGACTTGATTCCAAACCAATCATTAATGTAATAAAGCTTATAGCTAACCTCCAGTACTAACGTGCATAGTAACGATTGTAAGGAGGACCTAGCTAATGAAATATCATGAACTAATACGACGAATTAGAGTCGCTACCCATGCGAACGAAGACGAATCACAAGACGCGCTTGAGCTAGTAGTAGAAAATGTGGCCGCACACCTTACCGATCATACGCGACGCGGATTTGCCGCCGCTTTGCCCGAAGAGTTACAGAATGCGGCACAGATGGTACCTACTGCGAGTCATATTGACGAAGATATACTCGAACAGCTTATGGATCTGGAGGACGTTGACGAGCATAGTGCGAAGACGCGTATCAAGGCCGCCTGGCAAGTGCTCTGTGATGTCTTTGACAGCCGTGAAGTCGACGATATTACTTCCGAACTGCCGAGACAGATGATCGCCGAGCTTCAGTAAGAGAAGTACGTAACTAAATACAAGAATGTGAGGTGCAGCAAAAACTATGTCAAAGGCGGCAAAATTTCGTCACACAAATGCTAACCGAGAAGAAAGCAAAGAACGCAGCCAGGTCCGTAAGTATGAGATGAAAAAGCAAGTAGCCGTGATCAATCATATTAATTACGAGCGGCATCACGGTTTCGAGAGTACGAAGCATCAGTCAAAGTGAGTAGCGTGGACTCTAGAAAAGATTAGAAAGGAAAATACCGGTCACAGCGACCGGTATTTTC
>Ga0182030_10025189_pt1 | contig 10862 bp, 5 predicted proteins | sample 812S3MmetaG_FD_121299 | JGI IMG/M metagenome (GOLD analysis project Ga0182030, IMG submission 121299) | Permafrost microbial communities from Stordalen Mire, Sweden - 812S3M metaG (Illumina Assembly) | ecosystem: Environmental > Terrestrial > Soil > Wetlands > Permafrost | place: Sweden... | reverse complement strand
TGCAAATATGTGCTGTCCGACAAAATTATTACTTTGGTTCATAGCTTTAAAAGTGTGGTAACTTCTAAGCTATAAAAATGGGGCGGCTTCGGCCTCCCCTATTTTTTTTCTCGGACAGTATAGATTAATAACACAAAATAGAAAAAATGTTGCTTGTCGGAATCAAAATCTATCGGAAATACCATGACAACCCAATTTTTGTCCTATTTGCGGTTAAAACATGATTTTAACCAATCGAAACAATTACTTGAAGATGGGGCATAGCTTAATTTGTGAGAGGTTGTATTGTATGGCAAATTCGGTCGCGGCTTAATTAGAAGCCCTTAGACCCCGAAACCTGGTCCAGGTCCAGTGGTAAGGTATTAAATGGGGTACAAAACGGGCTAAAAACCACTTTAAAATCGCTTTCAGGACTTCTGGAGGGATTATCAGGAACCCGTATTATTATTTCGCCACCAAAAATTTCGTTAATTGCACCATAAATTTTATAACTAACCTTTTAACTGAATAAAGGATTTAAACACCCCCAAAAAAGTAATGGAAATTATACCAGGACAAATTGTTAAGAATCTGATTCCATCCGAAGCAGTTACTATTAACAAGGTGCAAAAATTAGGTGCAAGAGTTTCTATTTCTTTCACAGGGGTAAATACAAACCGTGCAAATAGCAAAGTCCTTTCCTTAGATGAATTTGAAGCTTTGGAGATTCTCACCAATGAAGGCACATTCAATTTCAAAGGCGACCCTGTTAAGTTTGCATTGTTCGCAGAAGCGGAGCGCATCAACTCTGCTTATCAGTTTGACCCACTATTTGCAGTGAATTGCAGCATCGTTGACCCGTTGCCACATCAGGTAGAGGCGGTTTATAAGTTTTTATTACCGCTCCCAAAAATTCGCTTCCTCTTAGCTGATGATACAGGTGCAGGTAAAACTATTATGGCTGGTTTGCTCATCAAAGAACTAATGATGCGAGGCTTGGCGGAAAGAATTCTAATTGTCACTCCTGGTGGACTTACAAAGCAATGGCAGGAAGATGAATTGGCAGTAAAGTTTAATATCCCATTTACGCTTGTCAATCGCAGTTTATTTTCTTCCGACCCTAACGTCTTTCATACTGCACCCAGAATAGTTACTTCTATTGACTTCATCTCGCGTGAAGATGTTTTGAATGTGGCAAGTAACTCTCACTGGGACTTGATTATATTCGATGAGTGCCACAAATTATCTGCATACGATTATGGCACAAAGCAATATTTATCTCAACGCTATAAAGCAGCAGAAGTCCTTTCACAGCAATGCGAACATATTTTATTGCTTACTGCCACACCCCACAGAGGAAGAGTTGATACTTTCAAAAAGCTTTTACAGTTGCTTGATGAAGATATTTTTGCAACTGATGAAATAGCTTCAACACGTATAAAGGAAATTGAGCATAATGGTATCAATAAGTTTTTTATCCGTAGGCTAAAAGAGGATATGAAGGATTGGCAAGGCAAGCCACTTTTTAAAAATCGCTACACGAAAACAGTTGCTTACCAACTTACTCCAGAGGAAAAGGAATTATATGATGCAGTAACACGATACTTAACTAAGAAAAAGGAAGAAGCATCTGAAACGAAGAATATACATGTTTCACTGGCACTAACAGTAATGCAACGAAGGTTGGTGAGTTCAATCTTTGCAATTAAAAATACATTAGAGAGAAGATGGAAAGCATTGCAAGGTATTCTTGACGAAGTCAGTGCAAATCCGAACCTATGGAATCAGCGACACAAATTGGATGGCTTTGATGTTGACAATATTGAGGAATACGAAGAGTTAGAAGATGATGAAAGAGATGCTCTTGATGGTATTTTGTCCGACCCTCGCAAATTCAAACTTTTTACCACTGCAAAGAGTTTGCAGGAAATTCAACAGGAAGCCAATGAAGTGAAGAAATTGTTCGAGATGGCTGAAACGCTTTACAAGCGAAAACAGGAAGAAAAAAAGTTTCAAGAGTTGCAGGTTTTGTTAAAGTCTAATGGTGTTTTAGAGCATGGAGAAAAACTGGTAATATTCACAGAACATAAAGACACTTTGCTCTATCTGGAGGAACGCCTCACTAAAAGTGGCGGTTACAAAGTAGCGACAATTCATGGAGGGAAAACTGTAGATGAACGCAGAGAGGCGCAATGGGCATTTGCGAAAGCAGATACGCAAATACTCATTGGAACGGATGCAGCGGGTGAAGGAATCAACTTGCAGTTTTGTCGGTTACTTATTAACTGGGATATACCTTGGAATCCAAATCGTTTAGAACAGCGTATGGGTCGTATTCATCGCTACGGACAAGCGCATGATGTATTAGTTTTCAATATGGTAGCAAACAACACCAGGGAAGGGAAAGTTTTGGAGCGATTGCTTACCAAACTTGACATCATTCGTGAGGGTATTGGCGATGACCGTGTATATGACGTTATCCAGGATGTATTGGAAGGAGTAGGACTTAACGAAATCATCCAATCAGTTTTCAACGGAGAGGAAACGGCTTTAGACAAATTTTTAGCTCAGGATGATGAACAACTCAAAGTAAAATTTAAGGAAAAAATAAAAGAGCAAAAAGAAAAGTTAGCCCATAGCACCGTTGATTATAAAGATGCACGAATACTGAAAGAAAACTCAGATGAAAAAAGATTGCAGCCAATTTATATTCGCTTGTTTTTTGAAAAAGCGTTCAAACATTTAGGAGGCGATTTCACAGAGGTAAGACCAAGTATTTATCGTATTGACAAATTGCCTGAAGCAATTACACAAGCTTTACGAGTCAACTACAACATTTTTGCCGACTCCATTCGCCAGATTCTTTTTTGTTTTGACAAGCAGGTTTTTTTGGACTATCAAAACGTAGGAGACTTAGGCAAGGTGCATTACATTAATCCAGGTAACCCAGTATTTGACAGTTTAGTAAATGTTGTGCGCAATCAATATCGGGAAGATATGCTTAAAGGCACAGTGCTTATTTCACCTGATGATAAGGAGGAATATTTTGCCTTTTTCGTGAAATCGCAAATCGTAGATAATAGAGCAAGCAAAAAGGACGATAGCATTGCTGATGAAAGATTGGTAATGGTTTACCAGACAGGAGATAAAGAATTTCATCTCACCTCACCTGCGAAATTCCTCGACCTTCATCCACCAGCGGAGTTTACAAAACCCATTACTCCACACGCGGTGGTAAGCAATGATGAAGTAGTGCAATGGAGCTTCGCAAACATCACCGAAAAGCAATTTGATGATACGAAGGAGCATGTTCAGAAAGATTCTGCCGATAGAAAAAAGTATTTGGACTCGGCTTTTACACAGGTAATAATGGATTTGCAAACGCAAATTCAGGAATTGCAAGGCAAAGTTCTGTTGGGGGATTCAAAAGCCCAAGACAAAATATTGAAGAAGCAGGAACGTATTACACAGCTTATTGGCAAAAAGCAAAACCGCCTGGACAATTTAGAACTCATGGTGCAACTTAATCCCAAAGCACCCGAAATTTTAGGTTGCGCTTTTGTTGTGCCACTTACGCAGGTCGAATATCACGGGCATTATGGAATGAGCCGAGATGATGAAGCAGAAGCCATTGCGATGGATGTGGTGATGCAATATGAAAAAAGTTCAGGATGGAGACCAACAGATGTGTCCGCAAATAATGAAGGCTTTGACATTCGTAGCATAAGCCCCGAAGAAATCAAGCGATATATTGAAGTAAAAGGCAGAAGCGCAGAAGATGGAAGTATAATGCTATCTGAAAACGAAATGAACCGCTTGGCACAGTTAGGTAATACAGCATGGCTTTATATAGTAATGAACTGTAAAAGCACTCCTGAATTGCATCGTATTCAAAATCCTGCAAGCGCACTAAAATTTCAATTAAAAACAAAGGGTGTTCAATACTTCCTGCCGATGGAAGAATGGACGAATAAGACAACCAATTAAAAACACTATGACTAACTACGTAAAATCCGAAATAAAATCTCTGCCAAATTTTGATGGAAGCCAGGAACATCAGGGTGGTCTTAACAGCCCTGAATACATCCAGTGGTTTAAACTCGATGATAAAGAGGACTACCTTGGTCTGACTCCTAAAGAAGCATCTGATTTAGTTAATATCCTAAATAAACAATGTTCCGCTAACGTTATTGGTAATTCTGTTGAGGGCATCGAAGAAGATGACTTACCATATATTGCTTTCAGCCCTAACCGCCCTTTTATCATTGAATATGAGCTTTCTAAAATATTAGATTACTCAGGACTTTTTGATTTTAAAATTATGGGCTATTTACCGCTCAATCATCACCCGTTATGAGTAAAGCAAAGAAGTTAATTGAGGTAGCAATGCCGATAAAGGAAATATCAGCGGAAAGTGTTCGGGATAAGTCCATAAGGAATGGGCATATTTCAACGCTGCATTTGTGGTGGGCAAGACGCCCCTTACCAGTTTGTCGCGCTGTTGTGTTTGCAAGTTTGGTTCCTGACCCATTGGATGAGAATTGTCCTCAATCTTTTCGTGATGCGGTTGAAATTCTTTTGGGTAGTGAGAAACATCCTTTGAATGAGCAAGGTATAGATTCAAATGCCTATAAGCCTTACGATGATATTCCATATACAGCCGCCATTGATAGAATGGAAGATAATCTTCGCAATCGCTTAATGATGTTCATCGGTAAGTTTTCCACTGACTACTCCCTAAACGAAAAAGCTGGAAAGGCTACCCCAACTGCAAAACTAATAAGCGATTACAGCTTAATAAAATGGGAGAATAAAGATAATACGGCAGTAATCGGTAAGGCAAGAAAACTAATTTGGGTTGCACAAAATTCTGCTACTGGTGATTCTGCAATAAAATTACTTTTTGAATTTGAGTCAAAATTTAAAGCAATTGAAATTGCAGAGAATGAACTTTATTCATTGCCTGACCGTCATTTACAAAATGATAAAGTAAAAAAGCTAATTGAAAACTTAGAAGCCACAATTACAACCTACTTGGATAAAATGCCTAAGGTCTTCGACCCATTTGCAGGGGGGGGAGCAATTCCTTTGGAAGCAGCCCGCCTGGGTTGCCTTAGTTATGGAAATGATATAAATCCAGTAGCGCATATAATTCAAAAAGGAAGTTTGGAATATCCTCAGAAATACGGCAAGCCCATTACTTATTCGAAACAAGAATTTGTAAAGTTGTATGGTAAAGAGGAATTTGACAAGCAAAAATTGTTGCAGAACCCTATTTCTTTTGTAGAAAATGAGGTGGTAAAAATTAAAAACCGATTGGCATTTGATGTTGAGTTTTATTCGAAAAAATTATTAGTTGAGGCGGAAAAGGAAGTAGGTAAGTTTTATCCAGCAAATAAGGCTGGTATCAAACCTGTCGCATACTATTGGGTAAAAGTTGCAGTGTGCGGTAATCCGTCGTGCCGCGCAAACGTTCCTTTACTAAAGCAATTTTATATTTCAAAAAGACGAAGCGCAAGCGAATCCCAGTGGGTCTATTTTAATCCTATTATTAAAAATAAGCAGATTGACTTTGAAATAAAATATGGAGTTTTCGAGATGGAGGGATGGAATAAGAGGGGAAATCTTATTTGTCCAATATGCGGAAATACAACTGATGTAAAAGCGATTAGACAGCAATCAAAAGATGGAATACTTAAGGACAGATTAATTGCTGTAATTGAAGAAGCTAAAGAGGGTAAAAATTTTAGACTGCCGACTCCTAATGAAATTTCGATAATTGATGAAATCCCTCAACAAGAAATTCCAAGTGAGAATATTCAGAAACATTCCGCAGGTGGAGATACATTAGGTTGGGGTATCACAAAATACGGTCAAATGTATTCTAATCGCCAGTTATTGGTAATGCACGCCCTCGTAAAAGCGAAAAATGAAAAGATTTCAATTAAACACTTGGTTGAAAAGGGATACCAGGAGGCTATAAATACTTATTTGGCTTTTCTTATTGATAGAATTGCTATGCGTAATACGCGACACAATACGTGGCATTTGCAGCAGGACACTATTGAAAAGGTTTTTGGAAGACAGTCCATTTCAATGGTTTTTGATTATCCAGAAATGCAGCCTTTTTCTAAATTCACAAGTAGCGCATTTAGTCAACTCGAACAAATAATAGATTATATAAATTCTGAGAGCAAGTGTTTTAATGTTTCCATTTGTCAAAATGCGGCAAGTGGAGATAAGAGTCAGTTTAAAGAAAAATACTTGAATATTGTTGTAACCGACCCACCGTATTATGATGCAATTGCTTATGCTGATTTATCAGATTTTTTTTATAGCTGGTTGAAAAGAACTTTATCAGTTGATTTTCCTTTAAACTTTGCCACGCCCCAAACTCCCAAGAGTGAGGAATGCACTGCGCTTAAACATTATCATGAGGGGAATTTTGATAGAGCAAAAGAACATTTTGAGAATAAACTTTGTGAAATTTTCGATGCTATAGAGTCTCAAACGAAAGAACTTGTAAGTATAATGTTTGCCCATCAAAGCACAGAAGCATGGACAACACTTTGCAATTCAATTTTGAAAGCGAAAATGAATATCACTGGAAGCTGGGCTGTTGAGACAGAGAATACTGGGGGATTGAAACAAGATAAGTCTTTTTTAGCCTCATCGGTTACAGTATCATGTAAGCCCACTCAACGTAGAGGATTCGGTGATTACAAAGACGTAAAAAAGGCAATTGAAAAAACAGTTGCGAAGGAAGTTACGGATTTATATCAGTTAGGTTTTCGCGGTGCTGACTTGTTAACGGCTTGTTTCGGACAAGCGGTCAGCGAGTTTGGCAAGTATGAAAAAGTGGAAAAAGCCGATGGCAGCGAAGTAACGGTTGCAGAACTATTAGAGATGGCAAGGGAAAGTGCCTTCAATGCTTTGTTAAAGGGATTTGATGGGGACGATTTTACAAAATTCTACATTGGCTGGTTGCAACTCTATGGATTTGTAGAAAGTGATTTCGACGATGCTGCTAAATTTTCCAGAGTAGGTTTAAGTATTAATGTTTCTGAACTTTTTACGGAACATATACTTATCAAAAACGGGAACAAGCAAACGCTTGGAACATTTGAGGAACGTATTCAAGCAAATAAACATTTGGGTGAAAGAACTATTAACTTTTTAATTGATTCAGTGCATAGGGCAATGGCTCTATACAAAGGGGCGAACCGTAATGCGCTCTTGCAATACATTGGTAAAGTTGCCGCGCAACCTGAAAATAGTTTTTGGCGCGTGGTTACCTCGTTGTGTGAAGTTTTACCAGCAGGCAGCGAAGACCAGAAGCAAGCTCTTGGTCTGCTTGCAAATAAGGATAGTTTAATTAGAGAAAGCAAAGCCATTCAGAGTGCAACATTTGAGCAGAAAGAATTATTTTAATAATCACCCCGAAAAATATTACGATGAAATCATGGTTTAAAAATGTAAAGCCGCACAAAGACATTCAGGATGGACACTTGGATGAATCTGTTTTTGCAGCCAACCTTGCGGAAGTAGCATCGGGAACAGGCAGAGAAATATACACCAGCCCTGAGATGTTTTTTCAAAAGACATATTTTACCGCAGCCTTAAAAAATATAGCCAAGAGAGTAGTGCATGGATTGAACGGTGGACAGGATGCAGATAACCGAGTTATCTCATTACAGACAGGTTTTGGAGGCGGTAAGACCCACACCCTGATTTCCCTTTACCATTTAGCCAAGTGGGGTAAAAAGGCAAGCAAAAGCGATTTCACGAAGGAGTTATTAGAATATACTGGAATACCGAAATTCGACACAGCACACATTGCAGTTTTTACGAACACAACTAACGACCCAGCACAAGGAAGAAAGGTTAACGGTATCACAATTCAAACTCTGTGGGGGGAACTGGCATATCAATTAGGCGGCAAAGATGCTTATGAAATTATAAGGATAAATGATGAGAAAAGAATTGCACCCAAAGGTCTTTTCAAAAAAGTATTAGAGCAATGCAAACCTGCTTTAATACTTATTGATGAATTAGCGGATTATTGCGTAAGCGCATCAGCGGTAAAGGTAGAAGCATCCAATCTCAGCGACCAGACTATCAGCTTTATGCAGGAGCTTACTGAAGCCGTATCTGGAACTGACCAGTGCGTATTGATTGCAACACTACCAGCAAGCGCCCAGGAATTAGCGGCTTCGCCAATATCTGCACAAATTCTTTCGGCGTTGGAAAACAGGATTACTCGGATTGGTGCAAATATGAAACCTGTTGAGGACGAGGAAATATTTGAAGTTGTGCGCAGAAGATTATTTGAGGATTTGGGCGATGAAAAAGAAATTGAGCAGGTTATTTCTGCCTATTCCCTGATGTATCAAACAATGCTTTCAGAAATTCCCAGCTACGCATTAAAAACGGATTTCAAAGAGCGGTTAAAGAAATCATATCCTTTCCATCCTGAACTGATTGATATGTTTCGTTTGCGCTGGGCAAGCAATCCATATTTTCAGCGCACACGGGGCGTTCTTAGAATCCTGGCATCAATCGTTTCTGATTTGTGGAAGCGGCAAAACTCTTTGGTTGGTAGCCAATTCTTGATTCATACCTCAGACATAACACTTGCCAATGTTGAAGCGCTCACCAGCCAGATTACCATTCTGTATGGAGCAAGTTGGGATGCGGTTATTAACGCTGATGTTTCAGGAACCTCATCAAATGCTTTTAAAATTGACAACCAGGTAAAAGGCTTAGGAAATAACGCCATCAGTCAAGGAGTTGCTGCCACTATTTTACTCGGAACATTTGGTTCTAAAGGTCAGAACAAGGGCGTTGGTCTTGATGAGATAAAGCTCTGTATGGTAAAACCTGAAGGATTCAACCACAATGATATAAATGATGCACTTTTTCGAATGGAAGGGAATGCACATTATCTATATTACAGCAGCACAGGGCAAAAAAGATTTTGGTTTGATACTACCCCCAATGTCAACATACTAATTAATCAAGGGAAAGGGGATATTAAACCCAACGACATCATCGCTGAAATTCTTAGTAGAATTACCGCGAAGACAAAACTTGTTCAATTGTTTAATACCTTGGTAAATCCATCGGAGGACATACCAGAACAGATGAAACCAACTTTGGTTATTTTAAGCCCCAAATACCTGGCAAACCCGAATGAAGTATCTGGTATCACTAAAACATTAATTGAAAAATTAGCTACCAAGAAAGGTAATAGTGAAAGAATTTATCGTAACACCATGTTGTTTCTGGGCTGTTCGGAAATTGGGTTTGGAAAATTGCAGGACGATTTAAGGAATTATCTGGCTTGTCAAAAAATCAGTTCTGAATACAGTTCTCAATTAGAGAAGGAACAAAAAGATGACATTAGAAAAAAAATAGAGGAGCACAACAAGCAAGCAGACATTTCTTTAGTCTCAGCATATTCAATAGTATTAAAATACTCCGTGAAAAACGGCATGGAAAAACTGGTGGTAAAACAATTCAAAGACAGTTTGGATACCCAAATAAACAACAATGTTATTTCCGCTCTTAAAGATGATGAATGGCTACTTGAAGCAGTTGGCTTGGGAACGCTACGCAGCAATAATATGTTGCCAACATTGGAGCAGCCTGTAAGGGCTAAGGATATATACGAGGCGTTTCTTCGCTATGATGACAAGCCAATGATAACTGGAGCAGAAGCAATATCTAAAAGCATTTTAAAATACTGTTACAATGGAGAGTATTGTATTGCCACTGGTGATGGGAAAAACTTTACCAGATATTATTTACAAGAGAATATCCCATTCTTCGATATTACTGATGCGACTTATTGGTTAGTTGACAAGAGCCTGAAACCACAAGCCCAGTCAACAGCAGAACCATTAAAGAATGAGAAGGGTGAAGTAATTCCTACGCCTAATGTTGTTAACGAACCAGACCCAAATGAAACAAAAAGTGAAACTGGAGCAGCCAAAAAATTTAGGTCAATAACGGTTTCGGGTAAAGTTCCTTTGGAGCAATACACGCAATTGTTTCAGTATTTCATTTCACCATTTGTAATGAGTGGAAACAAACTCGATATTGAAGTCAAATTCAAAATTAAATCAACTGAAACAAGTCCCATAGACGAAAGCAAATCTCTTTACAAATCAGCCAAGGAAGCTTCAAAGCAGTTGGGGTTGAATTTTGAGGAGGAACAATGAAAGAATTGACAGTAAATACTTAATCTCCTAAACCGAAGCTTTCCGCATAGTATCCCTTTTCCCATCATAAAAGTGCCAGTTATGCTTTGCGTATTCACTGGTCTTGAGTATATAGGATTTCAAAACGATTCAAATTAATACCTTTTATATCGGATTTTCTGTTCAAAATTCGACTGGCAAATATTTCTTGTATTTATTTCGCAAGTAATCAAGACCTTCCTCGTTATCTTGTAAATTCAAGTTTAATTTTTCCTTTATAAACTCATGCCTTTGCTTTGATTCGGAGATTATGTCCCCCCAACTTAAAATAAAAACATCAAAGTTGTCACCTTCTGATACGTGACCATATTTCCTGTTTTTTTGCCTTAACTGGGGTTCCAAATCTTTCTCTACATCTTTTGTAACAAGAATAAACTTCCATCTTGTTTTACTTTTAGGGAATCTTTTATCATTCGCAACCTTAGAAGCATAGGTCATAATTTGGTAAGCATACGGTGAAGTGCATCTTGCCCATGACGTAACCGGTCGCTAAATTTACGCGCAAAACATACACCATGCGCGAACTCTCCGAAAAATACATCCCTCTGGTAGAGAAACTTCTGAAGAGTAACCTTTCCGCGAGGACTTTCAGCGAACAGAACGGAATCAAAATTAAAACAC
>Ga0182030_10025188_pt1 | contig 10862 bp, 7 predicted proteins | sample 812S3MmetaG_FD_121299 | JGI IMG/M metagenome (GOLD analysis project Ga0182030, IMG submission 121299) | Permafrost microbial communities from Stordalen Mire, Sweden - 812S3M metaG (Illumina Assembly) | ecosystem: Environmental > Terrestrial > Soil > Wetlands > Permafrost | place: Sweden... | reverse complement strand
ACCTCTAAGGACCTCCGTAGTATATCATCGCTGCTGATGAGCGAGGGCGACTCATACTACAACGGCAGCGTGTACTTTATCACCGATACATACACCTATGTCTATAGCCATGGCAGGACCTACTCTCCGGTCGATCTCTGGCAGTTTGATACGATGATCTATTCTACTTATGATACTATCACAGGTGTCTTTACTAATTCATCCAGGACCGCTAGAACTTATGATGCTAATGGCCACAATATAGCCTCTCTCGATCAGAATTGGAATACCGGCACCAGTACATGGGACAATTACGAACTGATAAACTATCAGTATAATGCTGCCGGCAATTCTGATACAGTGACATACATGTTATGGAGTAGCGGATGGGTCAATTTTGAATTGGGGATCAATTCATACGATGTCAATAATAATCTGACTCAGCAGCTGGCGCTGGACTGGAGCGGCTCAAGCTGGGTCAATAATTCAATCTATGACTACAACTACAACGCCGCCGGCTACGATACACTGGAGACAATATTCAGCTGGAGCACTGTCACTACTACATGGGACAGCGCCTCCCGGTATATTTTTACCTATGATGCACAAAATAATGAGACCAGTGAGACAGATCAGGATTACAACACGCCGGGCTGGATAAATGCAAATCAATACCTCTACGCCAATTTTATATTGCCTCATGATCCTGCAGAGATGCTTTATCTGGACTGGAACCCCGGTAGCAGCTCTTATGATACGATACAAGGTATCCTGTTCAACTATACTACCGATGGCTTTATCCTGATACAACAAAGCGAAGGCTACAGTGCGGGTACTTTCTCAGTCCAGCCAGGCAACTATATCACTCGATATCACTATATACAGGATAGTACCGTCGGTATCGCACAGATCAGTGCAGACGATGTGAAGCTCTATCCGAATCCAACTACAGGCACCTGCCATCTGTCGCTCACATCAGCCCTCGCAGACAATGGCACAATGGCTATCACGGACCTCACAGGCAGGATGGTAAAGACCATCACGCTAAGCGGTAGTGAAACAACTTTCCAGACCAATGACATGAGCACAGGCATGTACCTCTGCACCATATCATCAGGCGGCAAAGCGATCAGCACAAAGAAACTGATGGTGGAGTGATGGTATCTGACTCTTGATTTGTAGTCTTTATATTGGTGTGATAGAATTAGCTGTTTGCCGGAAAACTCCCCATGATTTGTTAACCTTTGTGTTTAAACTCAACCGGGCTATATCCGTATACCATATTTTGGCCGTATATTCGTTATCATAATCAATGCACATCTACAGCCTGCTTTTACTTTTATTACTTAATCCCGGCGAGGAGATCAAAAAGGATGCTGCCAAAGCACCCATCGTAACTGCCGATAGGACCACGCAGCTCTATACTGAATGCGGGCTCGACGGATTGATACACTATGAAGCTTTTAGCAAGTGTATGGACGGCTATAACCGCTTCAAGCCCGCCAAGCACATCGTGGCGATCTGCGATTTTTCGAAAACATCAGATCAAAAAAGATTTGTGGTCGTAGACCTCGACAATAAAAAAGTCCTTTCGCATACCTATGTCGCTCACGGCAAAAATTCCGGCGATCTCAAGGCGACGAGTTTTTCCAACGAAAAAGAATCGCACAAAAGCAGCCTCGGTTTTTACAAAGTAGGTTCAGTCATTCAGACTGCGTTGCATGGCCCTGCACTGCTGCTCGACGGGCTGGAGAAAGGCAAGAATGACAACGCCCGTGCCCGTGAGATCATCATACACGGTGCCTGGTATGTCTGTGAGTCCTTTGTGAAACAATACGGCTATACAGGCAAGAGCTTCGGCTGCCCCGCACTGCCCGAAGATGTACTCAAAACGCTTATGCCCATACTCGCAGATGGCAGCCTCTTGTATATTTACGCAAAATAGATTGACAATGGATAATGGAGAATTGATACTTAAAGATCAATTTGCAATCAGCTATTGTATTGGCGTTGTAAATTATCCATTTTCAATTATCAATTATTAATTATGTCCAAGCCTTTATTAGTTTTCTTATCCATACTCCTGCTGTCTTTGTCCATCACTGGCTGCAAATCTAAAAGAGCAAAGGTCATTCCAAACCCTGAGATGTACAATTCTCAGGAGTATAGCGACTGTGTGCTGGACAGTGCCTATATCAAGGATGAGCTGCAGAAAGATACCGCCTTGCAGGCATTCGCTGAAGACATCACTGATTTTTATGAGCGGCGAAACTATGAGTCAGCCTGGCTCACCGGCGATACACTCACACTCAGCGCACATGGCTTTCTCAATACACTCAGCAGCTATGAGAGCGAGTTTGGCGACAGCTCACTATCTATAGGACTGGATGAGGCAAGTATCGGCGCTATGATGATGTCAGGGCTGACTGAGGGCCGTACGAAGCTCGACCTCAAACTCACTGCGACGTTTTTTAAATATGCCGAGCGTGCATACGGAGGCACATCTGCCGATCTCAAAGACCTGGAGTGGTATATCCCACGCCGCAAGAAAGACTATCTCCGACTAATAGATACACTGGTCACTTCGCCTTCATCATATTCCGCCTATGAACCTGTCAATGCTTATTACAAAGCCCTCAAAAAAGTTCTCATTCAGTATCGTGCTATCGAGAGAAATGGCGGGCTGCCTATGGTCGCACCATCCAAGCTACCGATCAGGGAAGGTGATAGCAGCGAGGCTGTGATCCCGCTCTGCAAGGCACTCACTACTTTGGGCTACTATATGGGCACTCCTGTGGTGGAGTATGACGAGAGGCTGCGCATGGTGGTCATGAACTATCAGAGTCATATGGGGCTGCCGATGACAGGCCTGGTGGACTCAGTCACCGTCGCAGAGATCAATACGCCCATCAGTACACGTATCAGCCAGCTCATGCTCAATATGGAGCGCCTCAGATGGATGCCTGACTCAATGCCTGCACACTATATCCTCGTCAATATACCTGAGTACAGGCTGCATCTATTCGATCATGGCGCAGACTCGCTGAGTATGGATGTCGTAGTGGGCAAAGCTGCCAGCGCTACGAGTATATTCACCGGCAGGCTATCGGTGGTGGGCTTCAGTCCCTACTGGAATGTTCCTCAGGGCATCATCAAACATGAGATGCTGCCTAAGCTGAAAAAAGATCACGGCTATCTCGCCCACGAACATATGGAGGTGCTGAGCCGCGGCAGCGTGATCGACCCATCTGGGATCAACTGGGACCAATATACCGACGGTGTGCCCTTTGATATTAGACAGGTGCCGGGCCCTGACTGTGCGCTGGGGCTCGTGGCTTTCTATTTTCCAAACACCTTTGACATCTATCTGCACGATACGCCTGCCAAGGGACTCTTTAGTGAGCAGAAGCGTGCCTTCAGTCATGGCTGCATCAGGTTATCTCAGGCTGAGAAACTCGCTGATTACATTTTCAGAAAAGATACTGCAATGACACCCGACCACATACGTGAGTTGATGGATGCACATATCGAAAAGAAAGTTCCCGTACACCCCTCTATCCCTGTATATATAGTCTACTTCACCGCATGGGTGGATGAGGATGGCCGCATCAATTTCCGCCACGACATCTATGGCCATGATGCACGCCTGGCCCGTGAGATATTCGGCAGGTGATCGTAACTGTCCCTAAGCTTTGCATTGAAATAATAGTTTTTATATTTGGCATACATCATCATCATGACTATGAAAAAACTATTACTGGTCTGTACGCTCCTCACGCTGATGCTCGGCGGTTGTAAATGGGTAACTACACTTTTTGACTATTCCGCAAAGGCAAAAGATTTTACCAATTCACTCAATCATAATGATTACGAGCATTGCCTGTCTCTTATAGATATGGACCTGATGCGCGAAAACAATATACCAAAGGATACGCTTTTGGCTGAGTTGAAGCTATCGAATGAGCTGATCAGCCACAATTTTGGTAAGGTAGAATACTCATCTCCCTCTGTAGAGCAGAAGGCGTCATGGAGCAATAAAGAAGGCTCCAACCATTCATACCCCAAGGCCTCGATCAGTTTTGACAATGGCAAGGAGTATGGTATAGTCGATATAACCTTTGATGATTCATCAAAGAAGATACGCTATTTCCAGCTTCGTGATTTCAAAAGGCCAGTCCCCGATCTCACGCTTTTCTGGGTGTTTATGGTGCTGGGCATCATCAACGCAGGCTTTATTATATATGTGGTAAGAAAAGTAAAGCGCAGCAACAGCGAGACTAAGAAGCGCAAATATGCGCTGGCTATCCTGCTCAATGTCCCTACCCTCACCTTTAACGCAGCGAGCGGTCTAAGCCTGAGTCTTTTTCAGATACAATTGCTCTTCGGGTCCAGCTTTGCAAAGATCGGATACATCAATGCATCCTGGGACCTCGCACTGCCTCTCGGCGCCATCATAGTGCTCTATCTCCTGCGCAGGGAGAAGCGACGTGCAGAAAGAGCGGCAGAGGCAGCTGTGGAATATACGAGAGAATCATTTGCCCAGCATACTGACCATAATAGTCCAACCGAAGCGCCACCGTCTGCTGACGAAAGTATCTCATAGGTCCGGCAGACACATTATCACTATCCATTCTTTGTTGTTATCTTTGTATCGAGTATCATTACTCCTTATGACTATTGTCAGTAAAGTCAATCCCCGACTTCGTTAATATTGACATATAATACAATCAAAACAGAATAGCATGAAAGTCCTCATAAGCGTCGATTCACTGGAATCCTCAAAGATCATTTTAAGCGAAGCCTACCCTTTTATCAAAGGCTTCCCTGATGCTGAGATACATATATTCACGGTATTGGACCTTGCATCGCAATCGGTAGGACATGGAGCGGTGGACTCGGTACTGATGGGAGACCACAAGAAGCAAGGCGATGAGATCACCAAAGTAGCCGCAGGCATATTCGGCGAGAGGCCATTCACTTTTAGTTCGGAGATAGGCTATCCCACAGATATGATACTGGAGAAAGCGCAGAAGCTCGGTTGTGACCTGCTCGTCATGGGCACACACGGTCGCACGGGTTTCGATCATCTCATCATAGGCAGTGTAGCGGCCAAGGTCCTCCGTCTCTCTCAGTGCAACACCCTCGTGATCCCGATGAAAAAGCACTTGGAGAAATAATTATCTTTGCCTGTCTCAAACAATTATTCTCATGACAGGCTTTGTGATAAAGACAGCTGACGGCAGGAAGATCAGGTTCCGGTATTATCTCGATGATGCACCTGCTACGTCAGAAGCCTTCGACGGTGAGTTGCCGTTCACACGTACGCTCGTACATGCCCGTGTATCAGGACGGGAGATATGGGCCGAAGCCGGCCCATCGCTGGATATCATTCAGGAGAATGCATCTGTGTTTGTCGTGCCGGGCGAAGTGGTACTCGGCCCTAGCAGGCCTACACGGGTCAGGACCTCAGGCGCACTCGGCATCTACTATGGCGAAGGCAAAGGCCTAGACAGCTGCAATATCTTCGCTAAAGTCTACGACGAGGACATGCATATACTCGCATCACTCGGCGATGAGATATGGAGGCATGGTGAGTCAATGGTAAGTTTCGAAAAATAGCAGTTCACTCAGGACTGTCTAGCAACGTTTGGCGGCATAATATCGTCTTCTCTTTAAGTACGGTAATTTTTCTACATTTATGAAGAATATATACCGATGAACGATACCCAAACCTGTTTATGAGGAAAACATCTACGTATTTTTTTCCTGAGATGTATGCGCTTTGCCGCCAGGCAAAGACAGCGGTGAAGAATGCATATCTGATGCGTCTTGCGCTTGTGGTTTCGCTTTTTGTCAGTTTGGTCAGCTACGGTCAGAATACTTCTTTCTTTCAGGCACAGTTCAATGGCGGTGTGACTGCCTGCGGCTATGGCCCTGAGTATGATCTGGGAGGCACGGGTGTTTTTACTTTGAATATAGCACCCGGCAGCACGATCTATAAGGCATGGCTTTTTGCGGGGCGGCAGGGTGTGGCGCCATCGCTCACATTGACCCTGAACGGCACTTCGCTTACCTTTGACAACACAAATCAGGTGAGCACCACATTTCAATCTGCCTTCTATGGGGGCAACTCGGCGGTACATGCCATCGATGTTTCCTCTGTCGTGAGCGTGGGCACTAATACTTATACTATGGTATTGCCTAATCAGCCCGGCGGCCCCAGTGACCGTTTTCAGGATTTCTACCTGTATGTGGCCTATGCCAATAGCAGCATGCCGCTGATGACCACTTGTATCTTTCTCAATAGCGCTGACTGCCAGCAGACGATCAATGATGTATTCAATTTCACATACCCCATACAGAATATCCAGAATGTGGGCATGGAATTGTTTTTCGGATATGCCTGTGACCTGAGTGACGGCGAGACCGTGGTGGTAGACGGGACCACTACCGGTACTGTATACGGGCCCAACAGCAACTCCGGTTATTGTGCAGGGCCATTTGGTGACTTTTATTATCAGAACGGGACCCTCTACGGCCTGGCGGATGGCGTGCCCGATGAGGCTACCAACGGCCCTGATGCGATCAGCAATATTCAGACCATAGTGGATAACTGTGCAGACAGTGTGGTGGCGAGTTTCTCAGGCGGCGCACAATCCAATGCCCTCTGGGGTTTCTTTTTTACTTATGCTGCCATTCCCATTTCCATCAATACTGATACAGCGGTATGCAGCGGCTCTCCGGTCCAGCTCAATATAAATACAGGAGGCGGTACTGTGTCCTGGTCGCCCACAGTCGGTCTCTCGTGTACCAGTTGCAGCAATCCTATCGCTACCGTCACTACCAATACTCAATATATCGCTACTATCTCCGGCAGCGGATGCAGCCCTGTGATATATGATACTGCCACTATCACTATGAGTGCCGGTTCTGCCTCGGTCCATGTCGATGATACTACTATATGCGGCGGCAATAGTGCGACCCTCACTGCCACACCTGTGGTAGGCGGTGGTACCTATCTGTGGGCACCGGGTGGTGCTACTTCACAGAGCATCACGGTCAGCCCTGCCACAACCAGCCATTATACCGTGACATATACTTCGGCTACCTGCGGATCAGCCAGTGATACTGCTACCGTCACTATAGGCGGGGCTACTACCAGTGCACAGTCGCAGTCCATCTGCAGTGGCTCGAGCTATACTTTTGGCGGACAGGTGCTCACTACGGCGGGTACTTACAGAGATACTATTGTGAATGCAAGTGGCTGTGACAGCATCATTGTTTTGACCCTGAGTATTGTGTCCACTCTGACCACTCCTGTCAGCCAGTCCATCTGCAATGGTGGAAGCTACAATTTCAACGGGCAGACTCTGACGACCTCCGGCACATACAGAGATACGCTCATAAGTGCGGGCGGCTGTGATAGTATAGTAGTACTCACACTTTCTATAGGAACCACATCTGCGAGTGCTTTCAGCCAGTCTATCTGCAATGGCAGCAGCTATTCATTCAACGGGCAGACTCTCACTACGGCAGGCACCTATCACGACACACTGACCAATGTCTCGGGCTGCGATAGTATCGTGACACTCACGCTCACCACCGGGGCTGTACAGACGACCAATATCAGCCGGGCTATCTGCTTCGGCACCAGCACTATCTTTGACGGGCAGACCATCACTACTGCAGGCAGCTATAGCGATACACTGACATCGGTATCTGGCTGCGATAGTATAGTGGTACTGACGGTGACTGTTTTGACCACGTCATCATCTGCTGTCAGCGCGAGCATCTGTCCGGGCAGCAGCTATACATTCGATGGCCAATCTCTCACTACTGCAGGCACATATATGGATACACTCATCGGGGTCAATGGCTGCGACAGCATAGTCACATTGACGCTGACGGGTTTGGCCAATTCATCCTCTGCCATCAGTCAGACGATCTGCAGCAACTCAGGTATTTTATTTAACGGACAAACCATCTCCACCGCAGGTACATATCAGGAAACACTCACTAATGCCGCAGGCTGTGATAGTATCGTGACACTCACGCTCACGGTCGTGCCGGCATCTTCTTCAGCTATCAGTCAAACTATATGCAATGGTACAGGCTATTCGTTCAACGGACAGACACTTACTGTTACAGGTACATACCTGGATACATTGACCAATGCCGCAGGATGTGATAGTATCGTGACGCTCACGCTGACTGTGTTGTCCACTTCATCTACTGCCATCAGTGCCAGTATCTGCAGTGGCAGCAGTTATACATTCAACGGGCAAACGCTCAGCACAGCGGGTACCTATATTGATACACTGACCAATGCTGCAGGCTGCGATAGTATCGTGACCCTTACGGTGACTGTTCTCGCGACATCCGCTACGCCTATCAGTCAGACCATCTGCAGCAACTCTAGCTACACATTCAACGGACAAACACTCAACACTACAGGCACCTATATAGATACACTCACTAATGTAGCTGGCTGCGACAGTATCGTGGCACTGGTGCTCACTGTGATACCTGTTTCTACCCTCAATCTGAATCCTGCCATATGCAGCGGAAGGACTTATGATTTCAACGGGCAAATACTGACTACTGCAGGCACATACATTGATACATTTATGAATGCAGGCGGCTGTGATAGTATCGTGACAGTGGACCTGACCATATTGCCGCAACCGACCGCGAAGTTCATCATAGAGCCCGCCAATACTGCCTACACACTGGGCAGCGTAGTATCCCTGACCAGCCAGTCGACCAACACTGACTCTGTACTATGGCAGCTGAACAATGAAGCAGTAAGCCTGTTGTCAGGAGGACTGCTGCCGCCATTCACTGATACGGGAACCTATTGCATCAGGCTTGTCGCCAGTACATCTGCAGGCTGTGCAGATACATCTATGGAGTGCATCACGGTATATAACAATGCCTACTACATGCCAAATGCCTTCACGCCAAACGGCGATGGGGTCAATGATTACATCAGCCTGTATGGCGAAAGAAATGCGATGAAATATATACACATCTCGATCTTCGACCGCTGGGGCGAGAGAGTGTTTGAATCGACTGACCTCAACTTCCAGTGGGATGGCAAATACCGAGGCCAGATGGAAGAGCCGGGCATATATGTTTATCAGCTCGACATCACTTTCATCAGTGGCAGCAGTATCAAAAACAAAGGCAGTATATCTCTCATCAGGTAATAAAATCCCTCGTCCCTCATTCTACCTCATCACCGTAAACCTCAATGCCTGCGAGCCTTTCACCATGAGTGATTTCACTGTGGCTGTTTCATTATTAACTCTTCACTTTTATTTTTTAATTCCTCAGCGCCCCGCTGTGAAATACATTGCAGTAATACCTGAACGTATCCAGTGCATCGGCCTGCTGCTTGGGGTCGGCGCGATTGGCTTTGCGGATCGTGCCGTCAGCTTCCATCTTCACATTGCGGAGATCATAAAGCAGAGCGGCAGCTTTTTTTGCATTGATACGTAGATCGGAGTGCGTGAGGATTGAGTTGATGAGTACCTGATTGTCCTCGAGCCGTGGGTTTGATGTAGGCACATGAAACTGCCTGTCGGTGAGGCGCAGTTTGTTTTTGATCACTGTATAGTAGTTCTGGCTGTTTTGCACCATGGCGCTGGAGTTAGTGCCGCTGGCATCTCCCGTCACCTTGTAGAGATAGTCTGGATAGAGCGCGAGTATATGCGTGCAGAGCGCATAGATGTCAGAACTGGCGAGCTTGATGGTCTCGATCACACGTATCTGCGAGTCTATGCACTGTATCACAGAGCAGCAGATAGGGTTTCGGTTAAAGTCAAACGACAGATAGAGCACATGTGTTGGGTCAGGCGGTATCTCCTCATAGGCCACATGCCGCAGGCTATCGAAAGCGAATGCCCACAGTCCATCCTCTGCACCATAGTCAGTCCAGTCGCCTTCTATGTATTGCTGGCGGTAGCGCTCATCGAGTCTGCTCCATGCATCCCACTGCTCTGCGGTCACATAGGGATTGTCGCCGGGCAGGGCAGGCATGTAGAAGTACGGAACAGCGAGTGTGCCGCTGCGGTAGGGTTCGTAGATGCGCTCCTTGACCCATGTCTGTGTGGGGTTCATAGTGGCTAGTGTGATCGGCCTCGGCATGTCAGGTATGTACCAGCTGCCCAGTCGGCTGGCGCCCATTTGCCAGAGTTTTTCGGAAAGCTCTTCTATCTGTTCGTAGAGTATGCCATTGGTCTCGAGGCCGAGCAGATCGGTCAGCTCAGGATCATGCGTGATACCCTCACCGCGAAAGTATATCCTGCTGCCGTTGATATACTCCACATAGTAATTGGATGGCTGTCTGCACCAGTGCCAGTCGGGGTCATCGCCGATCACCCGCTCCATCGAGGGGATGGTGGTGGTGAGCAGTGCCGGCATGTCGCGGCGAAATACATGCCAGCGGGAATTAGGGAACTCAGCTGCAGCAAAGGCGAAGATAGACAGCGAGACGAAACTTTTGCCGCCGCGTATCGCACCACCGTAGAAGAAATTCCTGTAGTCATTTTCCCCTCGCAGTGCCTGCATCGCCAGCCTGAAGTAATCCTGCTGCTTGATATTTTTATGGAAGTTTGCCTTCACTGGTTATTGGTTTTATCCCCAAACCCCCTAAAGGGGCTTAAATACAAATCTATTCGGCTGTTGATCCCCCTTTACAAAGGGGGCGGGGGATTTGCCGTTTCATATTCACTGCTTGAGTGCCGGCACCCTGATCGTTTCATTTTCGCTTAGCTCGATGATCACGCCTTCATGCTTCAGTTCTTCTTTCAGGATCTCCAGGACAGGCCTGTCTGTCCAGTGGTGGTTATTCTTCAGTGCGAAGATTGCCAGGGCAGTTT
>Ga0182030_10025185_pt1 | contig 10864 bp, 13 predicted proteins | sample 812S3MmetaG_FD_121299 | JGI IMG/M metagenome (GOLD analysis project Ga0182030, IMG submission 121299) | Permafrost microbial communities from Stordalen Mire, Sweden - 812S3M metaG (Illumina Assembly) | ecosystem: Environmental > Terrestrial > Soil > Wetlands > Permafrost | place: Sweden... | reverse complement strand
TGGACAGTGCGGCGGGCCGGGCGACCACGAACAAGGAACAGTGGACGACGCGTAACACAAGTATCAAGTCACGCGACGCTCAGGATCCTGTACCGATCCTCGTCACGGGCCGGTACCAGGCGTCGTAGCGGCGGACCTGGTAGTGGTCCAGGCCGGTCTCGTTCTTGGCGGCCTGGAAGCATTCCTCGACCGCCCACCGGGTGCCAGGCGATTCGCGCGAATAGCTCATCGAATCCCGCCCGCCACTCCGCATGGTTTAACCTGGGCGGCGCGGCCACCGCCTGATCTGAGAGTTCCTTCACACCTCGATGACCTACGCGGTGGCCGCACCCTTGTCACGCCGCCACGCCGGACAAAGATCTCGGGCTGCGGCTGTAGTACTAGGTGCTAGCATCCTTACCGCCATTTTAAACATTCAGCAGGAGGCATCGTGCGTAGAGCTTTGACCGTAATAGCAGTAATTCTCTGCTCTGTTGCGATAGCCGGCAGCACCGCTCTGACCAGCGCTAACGCGAGTTCAGCCGCGGCGACGAAGGAAGGTTTCCAGTTCGCAAGCGGATCGACTACCTCGTACATCTATAGCGCTATCGCAACCGGTACGTTCACTGCCGGAGGTACCGTCAAGGTCAATGCAGCTACAAACCCGGAGGAGATTGTCTTCCCGCTCGGCACCATCAACGTTCTTTTCCATCCGGGCAAGACGTCCGCGCACATCACCGCGGCCAGCTGCCTGTACACACAGGTGGAAGATGGTACCTACAAGCTGGACGGCGGCACCGGCGCGTACCGCAATATCCGCGGCTCGGGCACCTCGGTCAGCCACACCTTGGCCGTTATGGCGCGCAACGCCAAGGGAAAATGCACATGGCAGAAGAACCCATTGGCTTACCAGCAGGTCATTACCCAGGAGAGCACGGTGTCCGGCTGGTAGCGGCAGCTGCGGGGCCGCCGGGCCGCGGGGCAGCCGGGCTGCGGGGCTCCGGGGGCGGTGAGGCGGACCGCTAGCTGATGATGGCGATCAGGTCGCCTTCCTGGATGACGTCGCCCTCGACCACGTGCATCTTGGTGACTACGCCCGGGCCTTCGGCCAGGACCGGGATTTCCATCTTCATCGACTCCAGGATCACCAGGGTGTCACCGTCGTCGACGCGATCGCCTTCCGCCGCGACTACCTTCCACACGTTCGAGACCATCTCCGCGCGGATCTCAGCCACGGTGACTCCTCATCTGTTCGCCCGGACCATGCCGCCCGGCGCCCCTAGCCTAGCGGGACAGCAGAGATTACATCTGGATGAGGGATCTGCGGTTCACGACCCGGCTGAGAGCTTCGACGGCCCCGGGGTCATATTCACGAGCAGTATCCAGCCGTAGCTGCTGCACGGCCGCCGACGCCCGGCCCGGATCCAGCGAACTGCCTACCAGGTCATCGAAGGCATTGGCCGCCTTGATGATGCGGCTGCTCAGCGGGGGTCCGGCCGGCCTGCGGTCGTCCGGGTCATCGCCATAGCCGCCGGTCACCGGATCGCCGTCGCGGTAAGGGTCATTCTGCCTGCGCACGATCTCCGCCACGGAACCCAGGACCTGCGCCTGCTGGATGACGTCGGCGCCGAGCTCGGCGATGCGCTGCTGATCCTTGGGTGAGACGAAGATCGTGGCTCCGCCGGTGATCGGATCGCGCAGCGACAGCTGCCCGATGTCGTGCATGAGCGCCGCGTACTCCAGCTCGAGCAGCTGGGGCTCATGGATGCCCAGCTCCCGGCCGATGGCGACAGCGAGCCTGCTGACCCGTTCGGAGTGACCGGGCTCGACGTAGCCGCCGATCTCGGTGACCTTGGCGAGCGCGCGGACGGTCTGCAGGTAGGTCGCCCGGATCCCGGCGTACCGGCGGAACGCCACCTGGGTGACAAGCAGCGGGGCGGTGAACACGGCCAGCGCGGCCAGTCCCATCACGTCCGCGGCGAACGCGATAAGCAGCGCCGAGGCGCCGACCGCGGCACCCAACGGAAGCTGGACGCGCAGCTCGTCCACGAGCGCCACCCGGAACCTGGCCCGCTGCTCGTCGACGCGCAGCACGGCGGTGAGAACCGCCTCGAGCAGCAGCGCGATTACGGCCAGGGCCGTCATCAGCGAGAAGTCGAGCCCCGCGTCCCTGGCGACCGCGGCGTTCCCCGCGAGCGGGCGGAAGATGGCGGCGACGCACGCGATGCACAGCAAGCGCGCGGCCATCCCGCTCAGCCGGGCGGGCCGACCGACAGCCAGGTGCGGCAGTGCCCCGACGATCATGCCGATGGTGGCGACCGTCACCACCTGTGCGGCACTGTGCTGAGTCGGGTGACCCCCGACCCGGATGAGCAGGGCGTAGGCCAGCGCCCCCGCGAACCCGATCGGCGCGGACTCGCGGTCACCCGGCAGGTTCAGCCGGAGAAGCTCGCCGAACGCGATCAGCGCGCCGAACGCGACCGCGATACGAGGATCCTGCACCCCGGTCGCCGCGGTCTGCGCCACCGAGGCCACCAGCCACACTCCGGCGGCCACCACGAGCAGCATCTGGCCGGAATCCCGCACCTGCCTGGGATACCGGCGAAGCTCGTTTCCTCGTTCGGTCATCACGGTCTCTACAGGCTATCGATCACCCGGAGTGGTGCGGCGGGATCGTCGTGGTCCTGCGCCGCGACCGCGGCCAGCTCATCGGCGGCCGGGACGGGCGGCACAGGACGATGCCAGCCTTCGCGCTTGATCGCGGCTACGAAGGCGTCGACGAAGGCGGGGTCAAACTGCGTACCCGACCATTTCCTCAGCTCGGCGATAGCTTCATCGGCCGGGCGCGCACCACGGTAAGACCGGTTGGATGTCATGGAGTCGAAGGCGTCTGCGACCGCGAGTATCCGGGCGAACTCGGGGATCTCATCGCCGGCCAGCCCCATCGGGTAACCGCGACCGTCGATGCGCTCGTGGTGGTGCATGATCCCGGCCAGGGCCTCGTCAAGGAAGCCGATCTCCCGGACGATATCCAGCCCGCGCATCGGGTGAAGCTGGATCGCCGCGTACTCCTCTTCGGTCAGCTTTCCCGTCTTCTGCAGGACCTTCGTCGGCACGCCGAGCTTGCCGACGTCGTGGAGCATGCCGGCGTACCTGATTGCCTCCACGCGATCGCCCCGCATGCTTATCTCGCGGGCGATCAGCACCGATCCCCGGGAGACCCGGTCGCTATGACCGCGGGTGTAGAAGTCCTTGGTCTCTACCGCCTGGCACAGTGCACCGACCGTGGCCTCGTAGGCCTGTTGCTGCTCGGCGAACTGCGCGACCGCCCAGCGGGCCACGAACAGCGGGATCAGCACCAGTAGCGGCGCGAACACCCCGACGACGGTCCAGAGCGCCGCGATGAGCAGCCCGAACGCCCCATAGCCGAGATCGGAGAACAGCAGCCGCGTGCTCAGCCCGACGCCGGACCGGGACAACGGCTGCTCCGGGCCCCTGGTCAGCCAGAGGATGCCGCCGAGCAAGGCATGATTAGCGGCCACCTGGACCACAGCCGCGGCGGCGAACGGACCGATGATCTTAGGAAAGGAAGTCGCCTGGGGCAGGCCGACCTGGCCGCCGAGGGCAAGAAACGTGCGTCCGGCTAGGTAGGCGCTGAGGGCGTACACCGCCGCATTGAAACCACGCTGCAAGGCGGTGGGGCCGCGGCGCACGGCCAATGCGCTGAACGTTCCGACTAGGGCCGCACCGACAGGACCGATCAGGACGACCGAGGCAAGCATGGCGACCGAACTCGGAGTCCAGCTCAGCTGTCCTTGCCGCAGTGGCGTCGGCCGTGATTCGGCGATGATTACGAGAATCCCGAGAGCAACAATGTAATGCCAGCTCAAACCGGTGAACGGGCCCCTGGCAACAAATGCGACGGCGGCGACCGCCACCACGCCGACGTAGAGCAGTGCGACCCGCGAGAGCTTGCCCAAACTTCCCCCTCGGAGTCAGGAGTTGAGCATGCCGGTAAGATCCGTCATCCCCAAATCACGCCACGGGCGCGTAGCTGGCAATACCCGCCTGCCACGACCGCACACCTGCCGGGCCCGACTTCACCGCCTGAAAACATAGGCGGACCTCCTTAGGCGAAAAGTGCGTTCGCCGCCCGCGCCAGTAATCGTCCAAACACAGGATAACGCGCGCGCAGACGTTCGCGCAGGCCCAAATCTCATCGTGAACGTATCGTGAGCACGGCCGTCACAATGGGCAATCAAACACTGCGCATGCTGCGCAATTGCCGCACTTCCGGCTAATCGGCCAGCGGGGCCTAAAGATCCGGACTACTACTCAGCGAACTCGATCGTCGCGCGGACTTCCCTGATCCGGACGAGAATCTTCGCGCGCAGCGCCGCAGGCGCCGGGTCACAGCCGCAGTGCTTTTGCACCACGCGCTTGACCGCCTCCTCCAGGCCGAATTCGCGCAGGCAGGGACCGCACTCATCCAGGTGCTGGCGGATCCTCGCGCAGTCCATGTCGTCAAGTTCGCCGTCGAGGTAGCCGTAAACCCGGTCGAGTACCTCGGTACACGGCGTCTCGTGCGGGTTTCCGCAGCTCATCGCGCTTCCTCCCCAGCTGCCGAGGCGTCCGAACCAGTCTTGGCCAGTCCGCGATCCGCCGCGTAGTCCTGGAGCAGTTCCCGCAGCTGACGGCGACCGCGGTGCAACCGTGACATCACGGTACCGATCGGCGTTTCCATGATGTCGGCGATCTCCTTGTACGCGAAGCCTTCGACGTCAGCCAGGTAAACGGCGATCCTGAATTCCTCGGGCAGCGCCTGCAGCGCCTGCTTGATGTCAGAATCGGGCAGCCGTTCCAGCGCTTCGGCTTCGGCTGATTTCAGGCCGCCCGAGGTGTGCGACGCCGCCCGCGCCAGCTGCCAGTCCTCGACCTCCTCCGCACCAGAACGTTGCGGCTCGCGTTGCCGCTTGCGGTAGGTGTTGATGAAGGTATTGGTCAGGATCCGGAAGAGCCACGCCTTCAGGTTGGTGCCCTGCTGGAACTGGTGAAAGGATGCGTAGGCCTTGGCGAACGTCTCCTGCACCAGGTCTTCCGCATCCGCCGGGTTGCGGGTCATCCGAAGCCCAGCGGAGTACAGCTGATCCAGGTAAGGCAGCACCTCCTGCTCGAAGCGCTCACCGCGCTCTTCGAGAGTCTCCGGAACGGGACCCACCCCCTCTAGGTAGTCCGAGACCGGGCTGCGAGCATGCAGACCGTATGAGCGGGAGGATACCGTGCCGGAACCGAAAGCTTCCGCCAGCATGCCCCGAGGGGGCGAAGCCACTGCCATATCGCCTGTAACACGGTGCCGCAGCCGGTCATTCCGCAAGCCGCGGGCTGGCGACCGGGAGCGGGATGATCCGGCCTACTTACTCTAAGCCGACAGGTGACAAAAGCCGCCAGCCGGGAAAGTAAGACGTAGGCGTGCTGGATGCCAGGAACGCCGAGTCAGGAGTTCTGCGCTCGTGCAACATGCGGCCAGCGCGATCACCGCGCCGTACACCGATAATCTTCCGGCCTACTGGAAGTTTCACGAGGCCGTGACGCGCGCACAGCTGGCGGCCTGGCTGCCGCCGGGACGGTGCTTCCTGGTTGACGTCTCGGGCCGGCGCGCGCCGGGCGCGGAAGTAGCCGCCCAGGCCGGGCACACCGTGCTGCGCGTTATCAGTGTTGGCAGCGCTGACAGTGTTGCCCCGGGGGGGCGCCGAGGGGGTCTGGGGGGAACGGTTCCCCCCCAAGAGCGGGGGGGTCCTGGCCCTCGGGGTCCGGGGTATGCCCGGGGGGCAGAGTGTCCCCCCGGGACAGCACAGCCCGGCCGGATCATTCCGCTGATCGCCGACTCCAGCAGCCTGACCTTCCTCGCGGACGCCTGCGCGGATGGCATCATCGCCGACGACCGGGCGCTGTCCACGCACCTGGCCGCCGAGACGATGATCGCGGAGATCGCGCGCTTGCTCCGCCCGGGCGGGCGGGTGCTCGCCTGCGTCGACTCACTCGTGCTCGGTATGGCCGTGCTTGCCGACCAGCACCACTGGGCGCAACTGGTCGACCTGCCGCACGCCGAAGTGGTGCTCGTGCCCTGGCCGGACGGCACCATCACCAGGTGCTACGGTCCCGACCAGGCTCGCGAGCTGTTCAGCGGGGCCGGGTTGAGGGTGAACTGGATCCGTCCGCGGACCGTGTTCTCCGAGTCGATGGTGACGCACCTGCTCCAGCGCGACCCGGACTGCCTGAATAAGCTCGTGCGCGCCGAACTCGGCGCCCGTTCCGATGAGTCACTCGGCGCCCAGCTGGTGATATCGGCCGGCAAACCGCCGGCGCCCTGAAGACTAGCGCTGAGGACTAGCGGAGCCGCTTGGCGTACTTGGCCTGGCAGTCAACGCAGCGGGCGGCATCGGGCCGCGCCTCGAGCCTGCCCTCCGGGATCTGCCGCCCGCAATCGACGCACCGTCCGTAGCTGTTGTCCTGGATCCGGGCGAGCGCGGCGAGCACGCCGTCTCGCTGCGTGCGGGCCGACAACAGCACCGCCTCGGTGCGGTCGGCTTCGGACAGCGAGGATCCCGCGTCGGCCGAATCCTGCGGGTACCCGGCGCCGGCCACCGGCCCGGGATGCTCGCCCTGCAGGATGGATATTGACCGGTCCAGGTCGTCGCGCATTTCCTCCAGGCGCTTGAGGGCGATGCTGGTCTCCACTGGTGTCCTCGCTTCCTGCCCGCGTGCGGGGCAGCCCAGGCTCAGGTTGAGCCCCGGCGGCCCGCCGCGGGCTCAGAACAACTCGCCGGGCGGCCGCTGCTTGCCGGCGGAAGCCGCGGCTGACCCGTCGCCGTCTGGCGCAGGCGAGGCCCCGGCAGGCAGGGGCTCGATGAGCTCCGGTCCGTTATTCCGCACGAAATTGACGGCCGTTGATACGGGATGCGACGTCAGGCCGCCGCCCGCCATCGCGGGCAGCATCGCCGCTTGGAGCTGGCCCGGCTCGGTTTGGCCCGGGTTGAGCCAGTCCGCCCAATGGTCACGGGAAATCACCATGGGCATGCGATCGTGGATCTGGCCGACATCGTCGGTCGCCTGGGTCGTGATAATCGCGGCCGTCCACAGCCAGGCATGTTCGTCATCAGACGGCCGTGCGTCATCCCGCCAGAGCTCATAGATGCCAGCGAAGGCAAGAATGCCACTGTCCGTTCGGTAGATATAAAAAGGCTGCTTGAGAGCTTTTTTTCCTGCTGCCGGGACGGCTTGCCACTCGTAGTAGCCGTCCGCGGGCAGGATGCACCGGCGCTTGGCGAACGCGCGCCGGAACGACGGCTTTACCGCGACGGTCTCGGCCCTGGCGTTGATGAGCCTGCCGCCGCCCGAGGCGTCCTTGGCCCAGGAGGGCACCAGGCCCCACCGCACCACGCGCAGCTCGCGGGCCTCCGGCTCCTCATCGCGGGCCGGTCTTTCCAGGACCGCGTACACCCGTTTGGTCGGGGCGACGTTGTAATCAGGGTCAGGCTCCGGGTCGGGTGAAGCGGTCACGCGGTCGCGTTCAACGCCGAACTCCTCAAGGAGCTCAAGGCGCTTGCGCGCTGACACGAAACGACCGCACATGCAATCTTCCTTGATGGTTATAGTCCGGACACGTCCCGTTAAGCCTGGATTGGCCTTTCATAACCGCAATCCGGGCGGGCCAAACCCTGGCCGGGAAAGCGCTAGTCCCGCCCAGCCCCTCGGGCCGGGCTAACGGGCATTCAACGATACGCTCAGCCGTATGCACCCGGATGACAACCACGGCCGGCTCTGGCCTTCCCCCGCGGCCACCGGGCCGGTCAGCGCCCGTGTCCGGCTGCCCGCGTCGAAGTCCATCAGCAACCGCGCGCTCGTCCTGGCCGCCCTCAGCGACGGGCCTGCCGCGATCGCGAACCCGCTGCGCGCCAGGGACACCTTGCTCGCGGCCGCCGCGCTGCGGGCGATGGGCACCGAGATCATCGAAGAGACTGGGCCCCGGCCGACCTGGCGGGTCGCGGCCGGGTCACCGCCTGCTGGCTCGCAGGTCAGCGTGGACGTGGGCAACGCCGGGACCGTCATGCGATTCCTGCCCGGGGTCGCGGCCCTGACGTCGGCCGCGGTTCATTTCGACGGAGACGCGCGAGCCAGGCAGCGACCGGTCGGCCCGATCCTGGCGGCGCTGCGCCAGCTCGGCACGCAGATCGACGACGGCGGCCGCGCGGCGGTCCCGTTCACGGTGCACGGCCGCGGCGCCGTCCGCGGCGGCACCGTCACCCTCGACGCTTCCGGGTCTTCGCAGCTGATCTCGGGCCTGCTGCTGACGGCACCCCGGTTTGACGAAGGCATCGAGATCCGGCACGAAGGGCCGCCGGTGCCCTCGGCGCCGCACATCGCCATGACGGTCCGGATGCTCCGCGCGGCCGGGGCCGACGTCACGGAGAGCTCGTCCGGGGCGGCCGGGTCCGGGGCGGGGCGCCGGCCGGATGCCTGGCGGGTCCGGCCGGGACGGATTGACCTGGGCGCCATCACGGTGGAGCCTGACCTGTCGAACGCGGGCCCGTTCCTGGCCGCGGCGCTGGTGACGGCGGGCACGATCACGGTGCCCGACTGGCCGCAGGACAGCCTGCAGGCGGCCGGGGAGATTCTGGACGTGCTGACGCGCATGGGCGCCCGGTGCGAAGTCAGCGCGGACGGGCTGACCGTCACCGGCACGGGCCGGATCCACGGCATCGACGCCGACCTGCGCGACGTCAACGAGCTCGCGCCGGTGCTCACCGCGGTCGCGGCGATGGCGGACTCCCCCTCGGTCTTCACCGGGCTGGCGCATACCCGCAGCCACGAGACCGACCGGCTGGCCGCCCTGGCCAAGGAGATCAACGCGCTCGGCGGCGACATCACCGAGCGACCCGACGGGCTGCAGATCAGGCCGCGGCCGCTGCGCGCAAGCGAGCCGTTTGGCAGCTACGACGATCACCGGATGGTGATGGCCGCGGCCGTGCTCGGCCTGGCCGTGCCCGGCTTGCAGGTCGTCAACGCGGACACAGTAGCCAAGACCTTTCCCGGATTCACCGACGTCTGGGCGGCCATGCTGGAGCGGGAACCCTGAGCCCGCGTGAGCTAGACGAGGACGACGTCCGGGTCCGTCCTGGCCGCAGTTCCCGGCCGCGCACCAGACGCCGTCCCGCCCACGAGAGCGCAATCCAGGGCTTTGTCACCAGCGTGGACCGGGGCCGGTACGGGTGCATGGCCGACGGCCGGCTAGTCGTCGCGATGAAGGCCCGCGAGCTCGGCAAGGGTTCGGTGGTGGTCGGTGACCGGGTCGCGCTGGCGGGTGACACATCCGGTTCCGAGGGCTCGCTGGCCCGGATCGTCCGGGTCGAGCCGCGGACCAGCGCGCTGCGGCGGTCCGCCGACGACACCGACCCGCAGGAGCGGATCATCGTCGCCAACGCCGACCAGATGGTGATCGTCTGCGCGCTGGCGCAGCCGGACCCCAATCTCCGGTTCATCGACCGCTGCCTGGTCGCCGCGTACGACGCCGGGCTCGATCCGCTGCTCCTGCTGACCAAGGCGGACCTGGCAGCTACCCGTGCGGTCCGCGAGGTCCGCGCCTTGTACGCGCCGCTCGGCCTGCCGATGCTGACCACCAGACGGCCGCTGGCACCCCAGACGCTGACCCGGGTGCGGTCCGCGGTCACCGGGCGGATCAGCGTGCTCATCGGGCCTTCCGGCGTCGGCAAGTCCACGCTGATGAACACTCTGGTCCCGGCGGCAGCGCGGACGACCGGGACGGTCAACCCGGTGACCGGCCAGGGCAGGCACACGTCGTCTTCGGTGGTGGCGATCCCGCTGGACGACGGGTGGCTTATCGACACGCCGGGACTACGGGGGTTCGGGCTGGGTCACGTGAGCGCGGAGCGGGTGGTGGAGGCATTCGGGGACCTCGCGGAAGGCGCTGCTTTGTGCCCGGCTGGCTGCGATCACCTGTCCCCCGACTGCGCCCTGGACGAGTGGGCCCGCGACCATCATGCCGAGGCCAGGCTCGACTCGCTCCGCCGCCTGCTGCGCAGCCGCGAAGGCGCCCCGGACTAGCCTCGCGCGGGCATTTGCGCGGAGTATTTGGCGTTACGGATGATCCAGGCAACTATGGCTGTCCAAAGTTTCCGTGAAAGCCATGATTTCCATTAGATCTTTAAGGCTTCTGGCACATGGCTGACTTCGCCGTTGCCTCCCGCGAATCCCACGCCGCCTGAGCCTCAAGCACCACAGCAGTTACCGAAGATCTTGGTCGATTCAGGCTTGATGGTTGTCTAGGTGTGCCGGAGCGCCCACAAACAACCGGCAAGCCTGAATCCACCACGGAAACGGCTGAGCGCGGTCGGCTGGCCGGTCGTTAGGCCGGTTCCGGCCAGCGATGCTAGCCGGAACTGGCAGCTGTGGTGAAAGTGACACTGTGATAATGACGGGCGTTAAATGACGGTGCCGCCTGCGCGCCAGTAGGTACCGGCGGCGGTTCTGGACATGAACGTCTCGTCGACCAGGTACCGGCGCAAGGCGCAATGGTCATCGGAGAGCTTCTTGAGGGTCTCGTCGATGACGGCTTCGGAGTACCTGCGGCCGGGCTGGAACGCCTGCGCCACCTGGTCGAGCAGCAGCCTGCGACGGGTGCGCTTGGCTGGCATCGAGGTGATCTTGCCGGCACGGATGAAGGCCCGCAGCTGATCCGGCGGGTCGGCGAGGAGAGCGTCAGCGTCATGAACCACCACGGCAGTATGACCCGGAAGCCGCGGAAGCGCACACGGTTATCCCGGCGGCACAGGCACGCGGGCAGCGCGCGCAGGCACGCGGGCAGCGC
>Ga0182030_10025184_pt1 | contig 10864 bp, 4 predicted proteins | sample 812S3MmetaG_FD_121299 | JGI IMG/M metagenome (GOLD analysis project Ga0182030, IMG submission 121299) | Permafrost microbial communities from Stordalen Mire, Sweden - 812S3M metaG (Illumina Assembly) | ecosystem: Environmental > Terrestrial > Soil > Wetlands > Permafrost | place: Sweden... | reverse complement strand
CTTCGGCAATGGCCTGACCTCAGCCACTTCCAGCGGGGGCAGCACGACCTCTGCTGGCGCGGGTTCGACGACTTCGCCCGGCGGGCGGCTTTTGGGGGGAAATGCTTTGAGCACCGTCCTCAGCAACAGCACAAGCACAATCACCACCGTGACGGGAAGCCCTTCCTCTGGTGGCGGCTTTTCGGCCAATACCGCCAACGGCATCTCCCCGGCCACCGCCTTCCTCAACGCCGACGGGGTTTCCGCGGTCATGTCTTTCCTCAATACGGACGCTGACACCAAGTCCATCGCCCTGCCGCGGACTGTCTCGCTGGATGGCTATTCCAATCGTCTGGCGGTGATTCAAAACTACCCGATTTTTGTGCAGGATCAAAGCGCCCCGCTGGCCGGGGCCGCCGCAGGATTGCAGAGTGCCCGGCCGGTGTATGACATGAGGGCGGACGGCAACTTCCTCAGCGAAGTGGGCATCAGCTTGACGGTCATTCCGCGCATTGCCGGGCTTTCCAACGTCATCATTCAGGTCAAGCCGGAGATTTCCTCGGTGGACGCCCAGACCGCCTCTGCCACCATCAACGGCCAAGTCAGCACCGCTGGCATTTATGACCGTGACAGCATTGAAACCCGCGCCTCCGTCCCGAGCGGCTATACCCTGGTATTGGGCGGCTTGGACAAGGACATTATGAACAAGACTTACACCAAAATCCCTCTTCTGGGTGATCTCCCGGGAATGGGCAACATTTTCGGCAGCAACAGCAAGACACACACGCGCGACACGATCATTATCTTCATCACCCCGACCATCATTGCCGACTCTGACTTCCAGGCGACGCCAACCCGTTTTCTGGCCACCAAGCCGGCGAACATCGAAAGCGGCCCCGACAGTGCCTGGGATTCCGCCGTGCCGTTTGACTGGACCAAGCCCCGGACAGACGTGCAGCCGACTTATCAGCCTTAAACGCCCAGAAACCTATGCAACCGGCCTCAACAAATTGCGCGTGGCGAAAAAGGACGATCTCCCGTTGGATGTGCCTGTTCGCCGGCGTGGGTGCGCTCGCCGCGGCGCCCGCCCTGCGCGCGCAGTTGGTCAGCGCCTCCGTGATTTACGCCGAACCCAACGCCTCCATCACCACCTTGGGTGGAGGGCCGCTCGAAACTTGCGGCCCGGTGTCCGGCGACACCGACGGCAATACTTATCTTGACTCCCAGTTCAACGGCCCCGTCGCCATGGCTCTCAACTCCCAGGGCACCCTCTTTGTGGCCGATCGGACCAACCGCGCCATCCGGGAGGTGACCCTGGCGGGCAACACCGGTTCCAGCCAAACCACGTCTCTTTTCAGTTCATTCATCTCGGCGAGCTCGAATGAATTGACCGGCCTGGCGGTGGATGCCGGTGACAACCTTTACATTCTTGTGCAAGGCGCGAACGCCATTCTCAAGTACAACAGTTCGTTCAACGAACTTTTCTCGTTCTCTCTGCCATCGCGGCCGAGCGCTTTTGCGGTTTCGTTGGACAACAAGACCAATATCTTTGTCACCTTCACCAACGGAGCGGTCATCAAATACGTGCAGAATGGCAGCAGCATCGTCAGCGGGACCACGCTGGTCGCCAGTGGTTTGGTCAAATGGCAGCCCTCGGGCATTGCCTGGCGCGACGACGGGCTTCTGGCGGTGAGCGATTTGACCAAAAATGGGATTTACCTTGTTTCCAGCACCAATAACTACGCGCCCACCCTTTACATCGGCAGTTCCAAAGGCTATCCCGGTTGGGTAGATGGCCCGCCACCATTCGCCCAATTTAACCAACCCGCCGCGCTGGCGTGGTCCGCCGACGGCCAATTGGTTGTGGCCGACCGCTCCAACAACGCCCTGCGCCGGATTGACAGTAGCGGCACCGCCAGCACCATCTACGGCGTCACCAATACTTTCTGGGGCGCAACCGACTGCGCGGACGGTATTTACGCCGGTTGGGTGGACGGCGGTGCGGGCGCTTACGGCACCAACGCCACGGGTCGCGCTCCCACCAGCGTCCTGCTCGCACCCAGCGGTGAAATCTTCGTCACCGAACTGGCCTACAGCCTGTTGCGCGAAGTCAGCGGCGTCGGCTTGCTCCCCGTTGTCAACACTAACATAGTCACCGGCACCAACACCGCGACCAACATCGTCATCGCCCCGCCGCTCTTTGGCCCAAACTCCGGTTATTACCCCGCCTGCCAAACGATTGCCGTCACCAGCACGGTGCCCCTGGTCTATTACACGCTCGACGGGAGCGCGCCGACGACCAACAGCTTCCCGGTCGTGAACATGACCAATAATGTGGCCGACGGCGAATACGAAGGCTCGTTCCTCTGGTGTAATTCTTTCTTGGACCTGAGCTCGCTCCAACTGATCGCCTCCAACGGCACCAATACCAGCGTCGTCACCACCGGCCAGAGCACCTCGGTCAACGAAATCGGTTTTCCCGCCCCGACAATTGGTGGCGTCGGCTCGATTGCCATCGTCCCTCTCGTCATCAATCTGGTGAGCAACCAAACCCTGGCCTCATTGCAATTTCGCGTCGAGGTCAACCCCACCACCGCCAACACGCCGCAAATCAGTTCCCTGACACTCCTGCCCATCTCGACCAACGATTTCGTCACCCTCGCCGGGCCGGCGCCGGGCAACGCCCCCGTCAACTATCAACCCTTTGGCTACACCAACACCAGCGGTCCCTATGGAGGCCAGGGTTTGTTGATACTGGCTTCCGGCACCAACTCCGGTTTCACGGTCCAGAAATTCGCCGCGGCCGTCGTCCTGGAATTTCAAATTCCCCCCACCGCCCTGCCCGGCCAAACGTATGAACTCACCGTGCTCGACCCCTCCGGCACCTCGGATGGCGCCCAGGGCAACGTCCCGATCATCGTCATGGCCAACCAGACTTTGACCGTTTCCAATGTGCAGTACTTCGTCGGCGATTCCTCCCCTTCTCTGGGCTATTCCGCCGGCGAATTCGGGGATGGCATCCTCAACAATGCCGATGTGAACAACGCCCTTTTCGCCTCCGTTGGAATCCACGTTCCTTTCCCCGGCACCGATGCTTTCAACGCGATGGACGTCTATCCTGAAATTTCCGGTTCCCCCGGCAAAGGGTTCATCACTTATCTCGACGCCCAACTTATCCTGTTCCGTTCCGTCGGACTGGACACCAACAACTTTGTCCGGTTCTGGAGCCTCGGCGGATTGCTTGATGACGAGCGCATCGCCTGGTCGCCGGGCAGCCCGGCCGTCGCGGTTGGCCAGACCCCGGCTGAATTGTCCCTGGCCGTGACGACCTCCACGCTCAAAACCCCTCCGACTCCGCCTGGACAGGTTTGGTTGCGGCAGGCGGCGCTGGTCGGTGGAAACGTGGGTGGCCTGCTCCCCGGCAACACCGCCAGCATCCCGATTTCGGTCAGGGTCCTCCCTGGTTCCAGCCTGGCCGGGCTGCAATTCCGCGCCTCGCTGCAACCCAACGGGGCCGCTCCTTTGCCGGGCGCGGTCAAGTTCACCTCCGCCAGCGGAATCCCCGTCCCGGCTGAGTACGCCGGGCTGAGTGTGAACGAGAGCGTTTGCGTATGGTCGCTGCTGGACCCGTTCAGCCCCGCCCTTACCGGCAGCAATCTCCTCGGCACGATTTCCTTCCAAGTCCCGGCGGACGCCTTGCTCGGGCAATCATACACTTTGCGTTTCCTCGCGGTGGGCGGCGCGCCTGACCTTGACACCCTGTATCAGTTGGAGAGCATCCCCGGGTCGGCCTGGGTGGCCACCGCTCCGGCAACTCCCCCAGCCCAGACCTCGGACGAATGGAAAACCAATTTCTTCGGCAGCCTGACCAATGCCTTGGCGGCGGACAAGGCCGATCCTGATGGTGACGGGGTGGCCAACTGGCAGGAATACCTGGCGGGGACGGACCCCACCAACCCGCTCTCCAATCTGAAGTTCAGCGGAGCCAGCCCGGTGGCGGGAAATCCGCGGGGAGTTGCGTTGAGCTGGCTGACCGCGCCCGGACGGAAGTATGTCTTGGAATCCGCCCCGGCGCTCGGGGGAACCAGTTGGACGGGCGTCAGCACCAATCTGGGTGACGGCGACGCCTTGCAGCTTGTCCTCACCAATTATCCCGGCAACGCGGTCTTCTATCGCATCCGACTCCAGCCATGACAACAAATAATAATTCCATTCCCGCGGCCGGATTTCTGCGGCCCGCGCTGGGGGCTTTGACTTCCGTTCTATTGGCGACGGGAGTCCAGGCCCAGCAGATTTCCACCGCCATTTCCAGCGGCCTGCGTGATCCCAATTACGTCACCACGGATCTAAAGAACAACGTCTATTTCACTGACGCCTCGAACAACCGCATCGTCGAGTTCGTGCCCACGACCAATGGGATCCTGACCCTGGCGGGTCTGACGGGCACCCAATATGCGGGAGCGACCAACGGCACTGGGCCGGCCGCCCGCTTCAACCAGCCTTTGGGCATTGTCTATGATCCTTACCGGAACGGGCTGGTCGTCGCCGATTCCGGCAATCAAGTGCTGCGGTTTGTCACCCTGGCGGGCGTGGTGACGAATCTGGCGGGCGTGAACGCGCCCAGTCCCTTCAACGGCGGCGGTTTCCAAGACGGCGTTGCCGCCAAGGCCCAGTTCAGCAGCTTGATCACAGGTCTGGCCGCCGACGGCGCGGGCAATATCTACATCGCCGACACGGCCAACAATGCCATTCGCCGTCTGAGTTCCAACAACCTCGTTTCGACCATCCAGGTCACCAACTATACCTTCAAGGAGCCAAACGGCGTGGTGGTGGATTCCAGCAACAACCTTTGGGTGGCGGACACCTTCAATGACACGATTATCGTCATCAGCAATATCAGCCTCATCAGCAACCAATCTGCCACGATTGTGGCCGGCACCTTGGGGATTTCCGGCACCAACGATTCTCTGACGGCGGGTTCCGCGTTATTCTACTATCCCTCCGCTTTGTTGTGGGACCCGAATGGCGCGGGATTATTCATCAGCGACACCGGCAATCAAACGATCCGCCGGCTCTGGGCCAACCCCTCCCAAGGGGGAGCCTTCTCCGTCCAAACCGTCGCCGGAATGCCGACGATAAAGGGATTCGTGGACGGCACCCTCAATGTCGCCGAATTGGACAATCCCGTCGGACTGGCCGTGGATTCGATCAACAACGCCTACTATGTGGTGGACCGCGCCAATAACGCCTTGCGCCGATTGCAAGCGACGGCTCCCCAGCCCCCCGTGGGCGACCCGCAGATCGGCTATGTCACTTTCGTCGCGCCTCCCGGCGGTGGGGCGGCTGTATCCGTCTTCAATGTCGCCACCAATGAGACATTTTTCAATCCGGCCATCATCGCCATCAAGGCAGAGACGGGTGTGCAGACCTACATGACTTTTGGCACGACTCCGCCCAATGCCTACGTGAACACCATTCCGACGCCAAGCCCAACCACCGGAACCTCCCCGCAGATTTACGCCGGCGACGGCAACCCGCCCAGTGCCACGCTGCCCACCGTGCTGCAGCCGGCGGCGGATGAGACGATGTATGTCATCAGTGAATCGCCCGGGCGCGCGGCCAGCGACATCGTCAGCGCCCGATTCCGCTTTGTCACGGCCAACCCCTACATTGGCAGCATCAATGCCGAACAAGTGCCGCTGACCGACACTACCACCGATGCCGTGATGTGGTACACCCTGGACGGAACGACGCCGACCAACGACGGCAGCAATGGCATCGGCCCCATCACCAACGGACAAGTCGTCTCGTTTCTTCCCTTGAGCAACACCACCATGACGGTCATCGCCTTTGCGCCGGACTTCGCCCCCAGCGGCACGGTGGTTCAGGTGTTCGCGCCCAGCAATTTTGTCGCGAACTCCATGACCTTTGGATTTGACCAGGGCGAAGGCTCCAGTGAGTTCGTCGGGTCGGCTGGCTCGCGCTTCTTCGCTCCCATCACGCTCTCCCTTCTTCCTGGGGCCACCATGTATTCGCTCCAGTTTAACGTGACCGTCACCAACTTGGGGAGCGCACCACTGCCCGGGGCAATGGGATATGGCATGAAGTTTGACTCCATGCTCGACGAGCCGTACCAGTTCAACGGGGTGACGTTTTATGTGCCTATTCCCCCCGAGATGCTGGCTGGTTATGCGACCAACATTTTTACCAACATTGTGACCAACCTCCTCACGACGGTCACAAACTATACCACCAATCTCGTTGCTTCTTACCAGTCGCTGCTCTTTACCAACGCCTCGGAAAACCTGCTCGGCGTCGGCTGGTTGGAGATTCCACCCTTCTCAGATCTTTACCCCACGATTTCGCAAACCCTGATCAGTTTTTCCCAAGCGCATGAAACCCTCTTCACGGCGGCCAACGGCAAAGTCATTGTGGGCGGATACTCTTTCATCATTCCGCCCTCGGCGACCGCCTCCAACCAATACCAAATTCAAATTGGGCGACCCTCGGCCGACGCCGACGGCTTTGCCCAGAATGTTTATGTGGAAACGATCACCAACGGTTCGCTGGGGCCGGGCCGGATTAATTCCACCAAGAATGTTTCCATCGGCGTCACCCCCTATCTGGTGGGCGATGTGGCCCCGTTCCGCTGGTTCAACGCCGGTGATTTTGGCGATTCTTTCCTGCTCAACAACGACGTCCTGGAAGTGTTCCGCGCGGCCATTTACCTATTTAACCAGCCCCCGTTGGGCAGCGATTTCTACGACGCCTACGATTCAGCGGACGGCGCTTACAACGGCCTCTATGACGGGAACGACACGGCGATCAACAGCATCAAATTCGGCGACACCAATCTGGACGTGAGCGACGTCTATGTCACCTACAGCCGCTCGCTGGATCCGGCGTTGACCTGGTACGAGCGGTATTGGGCCAATGGAATTCATTACGCGCAGGCCGTGCCCAACGCCAATCCCACCGTGCTGACCACGGCCACCAACGCCAGCACCACTCCGGCGAGCCTCGCGGTGGTGGGCGCGCGGCGTTCGATCACCTTGGCGGCGGACCGCGTTCAGGCCGCCCCGGGGCAAACAGTGCAAATCCCGGTGCGTGTCGTCTTGGCCGATGCTCTGCCGGTCAGGGTGATGATGCTCAATGTGGATATTGCGCCGCTGGATGGTTCACCGGCCGTGAGTAACAGCGTGGTCTTTACTCCTGGCGCGGGCTTCGGCTCGCCCACGATGAACATTTCGCAGGGGGCCAACAATTACGGCGCCGCCTGGCTTGATTCGACAGCCGCCGGATTCAGCGGCACCGGGATCCTCGGGACCGTCACCGTGACCCTGCCCACCAACGCGACCGCTAATTCCGCTTATTCGGTGCATTTCGAACACTTCTCTGCCTCGCCCAATGGCATCGCCACTTTCAAATCCGCCATTCAAGACGGCCTGATCACGGTTGGCAGCCCGCGCACGGCGTCCTCCTGGAATGATGGCATCCCGGACTGGTGGAGGTTGAACTGGTTCGGCACCATCTCCAACATTCTCTCGGCCGCCAGCCTTGATCCTGATGGCGACGGCGCCTCCAACTGGCAGGAGTATGTGGCGGGAACCAACCCGCAGAACCCGGCCTCTGTTTTGCAGTTGACAGGATCGCTGCCGCTGCCGAACCCGACGGTGCAATGGCCCTCGGTCCTGGGAAAAACTTACACGGTCCTAAGCTCGCCCTCGCTGTTTAACAGCCCGTGGACGGCCATTGCCACCAACCTCATCGGCACCGGCCAAACCATGCAACTGTCCGACACCAATCCGCCCGCGCCTCCCGCGGTGTTTTACCGGGTGCAGGTCCAGTAATTTTTCAGGTTTTGACAAAGCGAAATCCCTCCGAGGCGGGGACGGCTCGCCGCCGTCCGCAGTCGCCTCGGCGAGGCAACCCTGCCAAAACCTGATTGGCGCCTTACTGGATTGCCAGTTCCTGTTTGATTTTGAATTTTTCGACGCGTTTGCGCAGCGTCGCCCGGGTGATGCCGAGGAGCTTGGCCGCCTGGACCTGGTTGCCCTTTGTCTCCAGGAGCGCCTGGATAATCAACTCCCGCTCGACCGCCGGCAAAACCTTCAGCTTGCCCTGCGCGCGCGCCCATTGGAACAAAGTCCGCCCGACGGCGGCCCAATCCAGCAAATCACCCGTTCCGGCGGGCGCGGCCGCCGGGGCCGCGGGCGCGGCGGAAGCAAAGGGCGCCTTCTCGACCCCGGCCGGCGGTTGGCTGGAAATCTCGGGCGGCAGGTCTCCGGGGAGGATGACGTCGCCCTTGGCCATGACGGTGGCGCGTTGCACGACGTTTTCCAATTCGCGCACATTTCCCGGCCAGTGGAATCGTTCCAGCATTTGCACCGCCGCAGGCAGAATGGACTTGGGCGTCCGCCCTTGGCCAACGGTGAACTTCTTCAAAAAATAATTGACCAGGAGCGGGATGTCGTCGGGACGATCGCGCAAGGGCGGAATCTGGATGCGCACCACGTTGAGGCGGTAAAACAAATCCTCGCGGAACTCGCGCGCCGCCACCGCCTGTTCCAGCGGCTTGTGGGTGGCGGCGATGACCCGCACGTCCACCTTGATGGACTGGTTGCCGCCGACGCGCTCGAAGGCCCCGGATTGCAACACACGCAAAATCTTCGCCTGGGTCGAAAGGGTCATGTCGCCAATCTCGTCCAAAAAGATCGTGCCGTTGTCGCATTGCTCGAATTTGCCGATGCGCTGCGCGGCCGCGCCGGTGAACGCGCCCTTTTCATGTCCGAACAACTCGCTTTCCAGCAGGTTTTCCGGGATGGCCGCGCAGTTGATCGCCAGAAAAGTCTGGGCGTTGCGTTTGCTGTGGTGATAGATGGCGCGGGCGACGAGTTCCTTGCCGGTGCCGCTTTCGCCGGTGATCAGGGCGGTGGCGTTGCTGCCGGCGAGTTGGCCGATGACTTTGAAAACATTCTGCATCCCCTCGCTCCGGCCGATGATGCCCAGATCGTAATCCTCGGATTCCAGCAACGGCTCGTAGGAAACGACCTGGCGCATGTCCCGCGCCGCCTTGAGGGCGTTGAGCACGAGGGTCTTGAGGCGGGGCACGTCAAAAGGCTTGAGCATGTAATCATACGCCCCCAGTTTCATGGCCTCGATGGCGGTCTGGGTGGTGCCGTAGGCGGTCATCATGATCACCATCAATTTGGCGTCCAACTGCCGCAGGCGGCGGAGTGTTTCCAGGCCGCTGATGCCGCCCATGCGGACGTCCATGATGACCAGGTCCGGCTTGAGGCGCGGGATGATTTTCAGGCCCTCCTCGCCGCTGTCGGCCGTGGTCAATTCGATTTCCGGCTGGTCAAAAATGCGGCGGAACGAGTACTGCACGTCCGCTTCGTCATCAATTAACAGGAGTTTGTCCATATTACTAATAGGCGAGAATACCCTGCCGGGCGTCCATTTACAGGTCTTTTTTCTCCCTGGCCCGAAGGTATATGGCCCCGATCTCCGGCTTTTCCGATTTCACCTCTGCTGAAGCAGCGAAACGACACCCGCCATGCTGGAACTCCTCACGGCGGGTCAATCCAAGCCCAGGGCTTTGGCCACGGCGGGTTCCAAGGCGGGGCCGCGCACGTCGCGGGCGATGATTTTGCCTTCGCGGTCGAGGAGGAAGGTCGAGGGGATGCTGTTGATGCCGTATTTGACCGCCAGTTTGTTTTGCCAGAACAAACCGTCGTAGTACTGATGCCAGGGCATGGCGTGATCCTTGGTGAAACTCAAGACCTTGTCCTTGTCGCCATCGCGGTCAAGGCTGATGCCGATGATTTCAAAGCCTTTGTCGTGGTATTTCTTGTAAGCGGCGGCGACATTGGGGACCTCCCCGACACACGGCCCGCACCAGGTGGCCCAAAAGTCAATCATAACGACCTTGCCCTTGTAGCCCGCCACAGAAAGGGGTTTGTCATCCAAGTCCTTGACGTCGAAATTGGGGAAGGCCGAGCCGGGGACCAGGCCGGCTTGCACGACGTCCGCCGCCTTGTTTTCCTCGATTTTGGCCAGGATTTCCCCGGCGTTTTTGCCCGGAGGGGAATTGGGGAAGTCGCGTTGGATCTGTTTGAGCAATTCCTCGCCTTTGTCCAGGTTTTTGAACACTTGCAAATAGAGTGCGGCTTTCATGAAAGCGACCTCGGCCACTTCATCGTTGGTGGCGCCTTTGTATTTGGCCAGGAGGGCGTCGAACTCTTTGAGGTGGTCGGCCTGTTCGGCCTCGGTTTTTTGGCCGGCTTGGAGGCTGGTGTTGATCTTGGTGACCAGTTCGTGCAATTCGTTGGTCACGACTTTGGGGTCCGCCACAACGGCTTGGGCTTGGGCGCAGGGAGCGACCGCCAGGAGAAATCCAGCCAGCGCGAGGAGGAGGAAAATGAATCGCTTGGTCATAAATGATCCTTGTCAATATTAATTATAGCGGACGAGCAACCCAGCCAACATAATGGGTTTCCAGTCGAAAGCAAGGGCGATTCAAGCCCGCTCTGCCGCCGGGTTTTTGGCCTCGGCGCGGGTGAAGAAGCTGGTGCCGCCGTCCTCGATGTAGATCGGCTCCTGGATGCCGTAGAGGGAGGAAAAATTGCGCAGGCGGTGGATCAGCATGGGGGTGATGCGGTTGCCGGCGGTGACGAGCAACATGCCGCCCTTGGTTTCGAGGTCGGAAACCAGGACATTGCCCACGCGCAAATTGGCAAAGGTGATGGCGGCGGCGGAAGGGCCGGGGGACTGCTCGCGGACGGCGCCGGCTTTGGTCTGGTTTTCCACGGCGTCGAGCAGGCGGGGATCATAGAAACCGGGGCGGGCGCGCAATTGTTCGAGGGCTTCGGCGCGGCTGGCG
>Ga0182030_10025182_pt1 | contig 10865 bp, 14 predicted proteins | sample 812S3MmetaG_FD_121299 | JGI IMG/M metagenome (GOLD analysis project Ga0182030, IMG submission 121299) | Permafrost microbial communities from Stordalen Mire, Sweden - 812S3M metaG (Illumina Assembly) | ecosystem: Environmental > Terrestrial > Soil > Wetlands > Permafrost | place: Sweden... | reverse complement strand
TACAACGAGTTGGCAGCCGGCAAAGCGTGTGGTTAAGAACTGAGCATAGGGCGCCAAATGTACTTTGTTTGATTTTCGATGCATCAGTTTGCGGATCGCGCCACTTGATACGCTAAGCTGGATACCGGCATTGCCGGCGATGTTCTGGCCCAAAACGCATTTCTGTTCCAGTAAATATTTCAGGGCAGACAACTCGGCAGCGATGGCACGGTCTTCAATATTTGCAGTAAGCCGAATTTTGATAATTCCTTTCAAGCATACGGAACTGTTGGTCCAGTACACTAAAAATTGATCGGGTTCGTTGGTTGAAACAGCAAAGGTTCTTAAAATGTTCACGAGGTTTTTCCTTAAATTAATGTGCGGGCTAGTAGCACCAAAAAAATAATCAGAAGGATGACGCTGACGATCTGCCAGCAAATGAGTCCAATTTGCAGTGGCGACCATGTCGCACTATTCAGGACTCCCACCACGGTGACCTGATCAGCTGGCATCGTTATCTTTTCGGCTTCCAGATAGATCGTGCCGACGGATGGAAAAATGCTTCCTTTGTACGGTACGGTGACGCGGCAGCTATCTGCACCATGTGGTTCGGTTGCAACTCCGTGTTCTTGCATCAGATCACAGCCATCGCGTTTAATAATTAGTAGAGTCGGACGAATTTCAAATTGATTGATGACATAAAAACCGACACCGATAAAATGAATGCAGGCGATCAAAAACAAACTGAACAAGCGACCTTGATTTCGGTGCCACGGGTTTTTGGTAATGCGGGTGTTGCTATTAGTAGAGCTGTTTTCTGTTGATGAATTTTCTTGCGTTGCTGAATCGTGTTGCATTTTGTTTCTCCTTTGGTTAGGAGATTATTTTGCCTAAGTCGGCCATTTGCCAAAGCTTTATTTTTGAAGTGATGTGCGGTTTCGGAACCACGAGAAAGTTTTGCTGAAAATATTATGCTCACTGTCAGTAATAGACATTGCAAATATGTTTGCAATGTATAAAACGAGTTCACAAAATTCGCTACGTTTTCATTTAGACGGCGTCAAATTGCTTTAGACGCAACATTTAGTTCACCCATAAGTCCGCATTGCCCTTCTCGTCAGTAATCAAAAATCGTTCACCAAAAGAGACAATTTTCACGCTCAACGGGATGTAATTCTTTTGAGCACGCGGGCGCGATTCGGCCGGACACATTAAATTTAATTTACGACTTCGCATCCGCAACTTCGCTATTTGGCAAAACGAAGTTGTGTGTATATTGGGAAACCTAAACCGAAAGGAGAAGGTATGTCATTTGATGCAAAACTTATAGCAGCAGTATTAGGATTTCTGTTCAATCTAATTTGTGTGGAGGGGTTGATGAATTATATCGATCAAACCAAAACACACCCGCTTGTTCAACTCACATTAATTCAATCCGGATGCGAGTTCATCAAACGAAGCAGTATCGATGCAGACGAGAGTAACGGAATCTGCACGATCAAAGTCCGGTACCGAAAGAATGAGGATGATGAAGGTGGCGTCATTGAAATAAATGGCTCATCAATATCCGTCAACAGTAATCAGGTTGTCGGACGACACCAACTCGATGACGGTAGTGATGCACCGTGGTCGGACGAACACAAAATGGCATTGGAATGGTTACTCGGCCCGGCCTTGTTCATGATTTTCATCCTGATCGCATTGTCATTAGTCAAAGATCTTCCGGAGTCCAAAAAGAAACTCGATAAAACGAGCACACCCCAACCGGGAATGAATGCACACAAACAGGATGAGGGTAGTGAAGGCGGGTTGTCCATATCAGAAACATCAAATGCGTCAAACGCATCTTCGCAGGAGGATAAGTGATGAGCAACACAAAAGAAAAAGTAGCGACGGAAGATCAGAAACCGCTGGTGCAGGAGATCATTCAATTGAGCGATGATTTTGGTGAATTCAGCCATGTCAGCGCATTTCTTGGGCACGCACTAGCCAACGCGCTGGCAGCACACGAGTGGCTCGACGACGACATCATTGCCGGTGGCCGGTTATGTTCAAACTGGCTGCAAAAGCGAACGAGTCAGTTACGAGACGAGATGCGACATGTGCAAGAGCGCTACATCGAAGAGCATGAAGAACAGGCATAGCGTCAATTGATCTACAGAGGATCACAAAGATTCGCGGGGTGGTCAGTCAATTCGTCATCGGCACCCCGTGAGCGCAGACATGGCAGGGTCATGTGTCCTGCGCATTTTTATAAATTCAAAATCAAAGGAAAAGAATGAACACATCAATAGTAGAAACATTTAGCAAACATATCGTCATATTTGTAATGATCATTGTGTGTTGCTTAACTGGGTGCCTGGGTGGTGGTGCAGCCGGGACCGGAGGAACTACCGGAAACTCAACGCCGACACCCTCAGAGGTCGCCGCAATCACACCGACCCAGATCACGCAATATTCGGATGAGCAAATCATCGCACTGGGTACGAATATCCGATACTTAAGTGACACCACGCTCATTGCACTAAGCAACATGACCGGTCCCAATAATTCGGTAGGTCAAGTCGAATCGATTTCTGTATCAGAGATCGCTGTACTCACCCCCGCGCAGGTCAGATTGATCGGCGCTGCGGGGCCGGGTGGATCTATTGGAGCCTCATTGATTGCATATCTGAATGCTGGAGCATGGGCTGTGCTGACAAGTGATCCTGCACAGGTTGCGGCGATCACGCCTGCTGAAATTTCAGCACTTTGGGATAAGCAGATCACCGCGCTGGGAACAAACATTCAGTATTTGAGTAACGCCGCACTCATCGCATTAACGCCCTGGACTGGCCGTTTGTTAACTGGACAAATCGAATCGATTTCCGTCGCGCAAATCGCAGTATTATCGCCGGCACAAGTTCGTCTGATCGGGGCCGCTGGACCCGGGGGTTCCATCACGACTTCGATGATTACCTACTTGAATTCCGGAGCGTGGTCGGCATTGGTGAGTGATCCGATTCAGATGGCTGCAATGACACCGGCAGAAATCGCAACATTTGGGTATGAACAAATCATCGCGATGGGAGCCGATATTCAGTATCTGTCGGACGCGGCCCTGTCAGTGATCTCCATCTGGGCAAATGTTTCAAACAAGTTTCAAAATGGTCAAATGGAATCATTGACGGTGGCTCAGATTACCGCGCTGTCACCGGCGCAAATCACTTTACTGGCAGCTGCAAGCAGCGGCTATGGTTCAGATACAGGTATCGCGTTCTTGAATGTGGGCGCATTCGGTGCGTTGAGTGCTGCGCAGACCGCAGTCCTGACCCCCTCCGAAGTCATCGGTGTGAACGATACATTATGGGCCTCGTTGTCCGATTCGGCATTGGCCGGATTGCCCCCCGCAACCATCGCAAGTCTTACTGGAGCTCAAAAAGCGTTGTTATCGTCGACTCAACATACCGCGTGTAGCTGTTAAGCGTTGCGAGAAACTTAGCGCACATACGTCAATGAGGTGAGGTGAAAAATGAAATTAGAAAATGGAAATATAGTGCTGAGTGCGGTTGAAATAGAATTGCTATCACTGATCACAATGCAACAGATTGACCCTCAATATCAAGTTGAGGAATTTCTAGGTTCGATGGCTTCCATCAAGGCTGAGTCGCAAGAATTTATCCGGGTAAAACAGTCAAAACCAGATTTCAACGAACGGGATACGCTGGAAATCGGAGTCACACAGGCTGTGATTGAAGTTTGTGAAATGCTGAGTGAGGGGGCCTACGATACCGTGAAGGAAGCTGGGTATGTAATCAAATGGCAATAGTGTCAGCAAGGCGGGGTTACTACGGGTTGACGGTTGCGCAGATTTCCATTGCGAGTCTATCCGCCAATCAGAAAGCGTTGTCGTCGTCTACTCATCATGCTGCGTTAGGGTATTAACTAAATATGAGATTTAATTTTATCAAACCAGATCGAAGTGCCGTTACTTTGACAGGGGCGCTCAGCATTACTTCGCTAGCACTGTCTTTGTCGACCGCCGCAGCACTTGATAGAGCTGTGACCCTTTCTGACAAAATACTGATGGTTAGTCTTTATGTCACATTCTGCCTAATCAGCCATTTGATTTTATGCCTGACCAGACGAAAATTATCTTTTCGAATGCTCTTCCCGGTGTTGGCTCTATGGCTGTTCAGTGTGGTTATGACGTGCAGCAATCATCTTACCTTTTTAGTCCGGGCAGATCTAAGGGCAGGGGACGAGAGAGCGAGGATGTCGGTTCCGGTTGAAACGAACAAGAGCGAAATAGAATTAGTGAAAGATACCATTTCACAAATGACCGCGCGATCAGTTTCAGTAATTGCAGCAGAAATGGCCACGACTCAGGATCGTAAAAAACGTCATGCACTTATATTTGAACTTGATGAAGCGAGGCGCCGGGTAAGACTCGAAGATAGTTTGCTCGGTCTGACTCACAATTCGCCGGCGATTCAGTCAATTGAATCCGAGGATCCTTTTGTTCACAGAATTGCGTTACTACTCAGTAATACCGATAGTAATGTAACAATTACTATTAATCTTTGCACATCGCTGTTCCTAGAACTGGCCGGCGTCATCTTGTGGTTGGAGTACTCACAAGGCAAAAAACACGAACAGGAATCGACCGGAAAAAACATATGCTCAGAGGAGCAGATAACGAGCCAGAACAAGCCGACGGTAGCACAAATCCGGCTATTTCTAAGGTGCGGGCAACAAAAAGCGATGGAAATTCACCAACAGACCGAGGGGTCACGTAGAAAAAACGGCAACCGAGTCATAGGATAAATGAAAAGGCTGTTGAGCCCTGTTTTATGAGGCCTCAGGATATATTTAAACCCTTGAACCGAGATGCCCGGGTCAGAGGACTCAATATGAAATGGCGGTTGTTCGCAGCGTTTAAATTCAGTTGCATTACTGGTCGCACTACTGAGTAATACAAGCAGTAATGCACTTGTCTACCTGAGTAGTGGAGTACTGAACATGATTACTTTTCAATCGGTAACGCAACTGCTCATCCATCAACTAAATGCAAAAGCAGTCCAGCCGTGAATATTTAGCTAAAAGTTTTACTTTGGGATTTGGCGTGTTTGGGTACACTGTGCTTACAAAAAAGGAGCAGCAAATTATGTTGAACAAAGTAGAAGAAACGAAGATGTCTGAACAAGATTTTGCGGAAGGTTTAAAAATTCTTCCTTGCCTAAGCTGTGGGTCGACTGGTCATTTGCATTTGGTTAAAGATTTCAAGATCGTGGCAACGCACCATGACAAAAAAATTGAAGCGGTCGGCGAGGCCACTGTTTGTGGTGAATGTGATTATGTTTTTATGTCGGACAACTTGACTGAAACTGTGGCCAACCTGATCGAGAGAGTTTTTAAGGGCAATACTGATAAATATATGGCTGTTGATAAAAGTAACGGCCAGTTGACTGAACACTCGATCAACTAATCTTGTTTTGCAAAATTCGTACTCCCGAATCGAAAAAGTTGGCCGTGTTGAGCGCTAAATGAATTTCAGTTCGTATTTCGATCAACGTGAATATCTTCTACTGCATCAATATATACGATCAAGTGGCAATACTTGGTGTCAGGAAGGTTTACGTGGTTTTTCAGGTACGGTCAGCAATTCTGCCATTGACACCCCCAACGCGCAGGCGATCCGCTCGATGTTACCGATCGAGATATTGCGCTCGCCGCGTTCAACTGAGCTGATGTAGTTGGGGTGCAGGCTTGCCCCTTCGGCAACATTTTCTTGAGTGAGACTTTTGTCTAAGCGGATGCGCTTCATATTGCTGGAAAACAGCAACTGAGCACCACACTTTTGGGTTTGATTTTGCATGTATGCAGTTTTGACGACTGGACTGCACAAATCCACCCACTTTGAGTTTGGTTATTTTGTGGTAATGTGTAAAATAACACTATGGGTTTGGTTTTAAATTGGTGATCACGTCAAAACAGGAACGAATCAGTTAACTCTATTGGCGGGAAAGACCTAAGGCAGTAACGCGCAGCCTTTGAAATATTTTTATGTAATCTAAGAATTTACTACTGGAGATATTTATGAATTATTTTGCAGTTTGCTTTATGTGGTTTTTCAGTGCTGGGTTGATCATGATATTTCCTTTGAGTGTGTTTGCTGATGCCGAGAGTGATCTAAATAAAGTTGCAATCAATCAAGTAACAATCAAGAAAGCTACAGAACAAAAATTAGTGGACGTCTTTAGAAAATCTTTGACGGAAGGTGACTGGACGAATTGTGGCCCTGTAATTGAAGTCAAAAGTAAGATGGTTAAAATTTCATCTGCTGTCGCTAATTATGGAAACGAACATTGGTTAATACGAAATCAGGTGTTCCCATCTGGTTATAGCTGCGATTTCGTGAACGGCGAATATCAGCCGCCACAATTGAAGGCAGCCCTAGAAGAGGATGAAATAAGAACCATGGCACCGAAAGCGAATTTTGTTTCGCAGGGTGGTCTAACTTGGTCGCCGATAAATGGTTCAAGCATGAATTGGCCAGATGCCAATGCTTATTGCAACAACACTGCAATCAGCGGGAAAAGCGGCTGGCGCTTGCCTACGAAAGACGAACTGAGCGCCTTGTATAACTCGGGGGCGATGAAGGATCAAGGGTGGACGCTGCTCGCCACTTGGTCGTCGACCCCCCGCAGACCTGATGTCCACTACTTCGTCGCCCTGAACTTCGAACTCGTTGACGTAGGTGGTGACTCGGCTAACGTCTGGGTGACGTGTGTCCACTAGAGCATTGACTTATATCACTAGAATAAATGGAGGGAAGGTAAATGGAACTCGTACCGAAAATTATTGCTGGACTGTTAATACTGGGATGTGCCATTGGGACTGTGAATGCTGATAACTTTGTTTCACAAGGTGGTCTAACTTGGATGCCGGTAAGTTTTGTCAAGAAGTGGTCGGAAGCCAAGGCCTATTGCGCCAACACTGTTATCGACGGAAAGTCCGGGTGGCGCTTGCCGACGAAAAACGAACTGAGTGCCTTATATAACTCGGGTGCGGTGAAGGATACGGGGTGGAAGTTAGGCGATACTTGGACGTCGACGCCAGACGACTCTGGCAACCACTACTATGTCGTCAGCCTGCACAACGGCAATGCTTACTCGACCCACGAGCTGAACAATTACTTTGTGACGTGCAACCAAGGGCCAAATAACAATCAACACGACACCGGCGTTACTTCTAAAAATTCGGTTTGCGAACCAAGCGCCGAGCAAATTAACACATTCAAATCATTCGTAGCCCAAGAGTATAACGTGTGCGTAGAAATCGGTGCGGAGCCTGTTGTACAGGAAGGTCAATATAGCGTTATTTGTAATTATCCTCATGGCACAAAAGACCAATCTTTCGTTCGAAAGGATGCCGATTGCGGATATACCGCCATGGCGATCAGTAACAGAACAGGAACTAGGCAACTATTTCATATGTCACCAGGCAGCCCAACTTGGAGATGAAATTAGTCGGGAATGTTTATTGAGAGTAAATCCTCGTGACCCAAAATATTTGTGGTCTGAGCCTCGCAAGAGCGAATGGAGCGCTAGTAAAAAAGATCAGCTCGAATTTGTCATATACAAAATGGAATGCGAAAACGAAATTATGCTGAAAGATGCCCAGGATCAAATGGCTTCAGACTGGATCGCGGCCTACAAGAAGTACGTGCACAAAAAAGGAGGACACCACAAATTCAAGTTCGGTCACGTTGATTAACGTGCAATAGTAAGATTGACATTAGATCCATTGATGCAATTCACCAGTTAAAAGGGGTGGCTACTATGAACGACAAAAATAAGATCGATCCGAATCAGGTAACAGAATTCGCAACTCCTTCTTCGATGAATTTGTCAGTGATTGACGGTGGGTTTGACGAAAACGAAAAGTTGTTTAATCGAATAATTTGCGAGCCTCAAACTTTCAGTCTTGATGAGTTTAAAATACTGATCGATGAAAGATTTAGATCTCGACTAAATTTCAATGTAATTGAATCGTTAAGCTATACCCGAATTCAATACCTTGTGAGAGACACTCTTGAGCGGGATTTGATACTTGCCATCATGGACGGGAATGATGCTGAAACTAATCGATTGCAAGGCGTTATTGAACGTCGAAACCAACTGGGAATTCGTGTTGTTAGTGAGTTAAATGAACGTTCTTCGGCGAATGAGGCGGCTCTCTAATTTCAAAAGAAAGGCATATAAATCGGAGATGTGTGAGCGTCTCTTGATCAGAGTATTTCAGCCTCTCAAGTTTTGCTTCAATTTTCGGCAGCAGGTAACACATAAGCTATTTTTCACCTGATGACTTCGTCCAGTTTTTGTATAGCGGATTGCCGCATTATCCAGTTAAAAAATGAATTTACCTTGCTCAGTGAAGACCGATTTTTCGGCATGACCAAATAATATCCATGATCAGTCTGGATAACCTGATCCAACAGGCGAACCAATCTGCCTGCTTTTAAATCATCGACAACAAGGCTATACCATGTCAGCGTCACGCCCAAACCCGACGACGCGGCTTGAATAGCTAAATTGGCATCGCCGAATTTTTTTATGCGCAAGGGGGTAGTAATATTGGCTCCCAGTGAGGAAATCCAAACACCCCAATCGGGAAAAACACCATTTTCAGTATGCCACTCATCCTCAAGTAAATTGCAGCGGGTAAGATCCTCTGGTGACATGATGGTCTCTGCCAGTCTCGGATTGGCAACCGCAATGATCGCTTCTGGCATCAGCCGATCGCCTACTAAATCACCAAATTCGACTTTGCCGAAACGTATGCCAATATCAACGTCTTCCACTTGAAAATTGACTAAACGTTTGGTGGCAAGTAAACGAATATCGATGTTCGGATGAAGGGTTTGAAAATCATCGAGTCGAGGAATTAACCAACGCGCAGCAAATGCAGGGGGCGCTGAAATAACGAGCGTATCTCCAGTTTTTTTAGGACGCAATTTCGTCATCGTCCGCTCAAGCTGGTCGAATGATTCTGAGATCAAAGGTAGCACTTCGTTTGCGGGATCACTGAGCGTGAGTTTCTTGCCCCGAATAAACAACTGAGTTCCAAGATGGTCTTCTAATAATTTGATCTGCTGACTGATAGCTGCGGGCGTGACGTGCAATTCTTCAGCCGCGCGGACAAACGACAAATGCCTAGCTGCCGCTTCAAAAGCACGCAACGAATTTAAAGGGGGTAGATTCCTAGACATTAGATATTCTAACCCATCCAATAAGAAATATTCGTTTGAGCAATGTCAGTCAGGCAAATACAATTCGCCATCAATAAATATTTCTAACGGTCATGCGGGAATGAATTCAAATATATATCTTTTAGTCAGCGTATCAGCATTTTTCTGGGGCGCGAACTTTGTTCTGGGCGGATATGTTCTTCACGACATCGATCCACTATGGGCTGCCGCGATCCGCTTTTTGTTGGGGGCCGCGATTATGTTTGCCATCGCTGCATGGCGTAAAGAGCCGTTATTTGGTTTATTGAGACAGCATGCGGGAACCTATCTGATGCTTGGTATCATCGGCACGGTGGCATTCAATGTGTTTTTCTTCTATGCATTGCGCTATACCTCTGCCAATGATGCATCACTGATTATGGCAACCAATCCTTTAGTGACAACTTTACTGGCAATCGTGATATTGGGTGAACGTCCGACCAGCCGCCATCTGCTTGCACTGCCAATCGCATTAGTCGGCGTGACGGTTGTTATCACCCAAGGAGAAATAAGTCACCTGTTGAATTTGCAATTTTCGATTGGTGACATATTAATGCTAGCGGCGGATGGATTTTGGGCGCTATACAATGTCTTGTGTCGTCGCTATATGCCGCAAGCTTCGCCATTGGCTAATACGACATGGATCATGGCATCAGGCGCATTAGTGCTTTTCTGCATTGCGCTGGCTGGCGGTACACATTTGACCGCACTCGGCCCCAAAGCTTCGGCTGCTATTACAGTGATGGTTATAGGAGGAACAGTGTTGGCCTACCTGTTCTGGACTACAGGCATCGCGCGTTTAGGTGCTGCGCGAACAGCTATTTTCTTAAATCTGGTTCCGGTTTTTGCAATGTTGCTTAGCACTGCAATTGAATCTCCACCAACCTCTGCTCAAGTGGCTGGTGGATTGCTGGTCATCTTTGGCGTCATTGTTTCTATGCTACCGTCACGCTCAGTTGCAACTGCCTGAATGATTTTTAACCATGATTGATCTATTAACATTTCTGAGCGTGGGCGCTTTACTGGGTTTTCTCGGTGGGCTTTTTGGTATTGGTGGCGGAATCGTCGCCATCCCATTTTTGGTACTCACCTACGGAATGGAACAAGCTGTGGCGCAAGGAACCTCGCTTGCGATGATGGTGCCTGTTCTGCTCATTGGCTGGTGGCGTTATAGTCGTCTCCACCCGATCCCCGTGAAAGTCGCTCTCCTGATCGGCTTGGTGGCCGCAGTATCGACATTGGTAGTAGCTTACGTTGCCACCAATCTAAATTCAAAAATACTGACTATCGTATTCAGCATTTTTCTGTTGTTTCTGGCGATTCGCATGCTGGCATGTCAACGAAATTCTGCCCCGGAGGAAGTTGGCAACCTCCGCAACTCGCGCCTAATGCCGCTGGTCGGGATATTGGGAGGAGGATGTATGGGGTTGCTCGGAATTGGCGGTGGTTTGCTGGCAACGCCGATATTTACCGGCTACTTTGGGCAAAAGCAAACCGTGCTTATCCGGTTGTCTCCCAAGGCTACTAGATGTAGTGTGTCGCGTTTAACAAGCTTAAAACTCCAATTAGTTTGAAGGGCACGTAAGCAATGCAAATTAAGTGACGGATGGAGCGT
>Ga0182030_10025181_pt1 | contig 10865 bp, 5 predicted proteins | sample 812S3MmetaG_FD_121299 | JGI IMG/M metagenome (GOLD analysis project Ga0182030, IMG submission 121299) | Permafrost microbial communities from Stordalen Mire, Sweden - 812S3M metaG (Illumina Assembly) | ecosystem: Environmental > Terrestrial > Soil > Wetlands > Permafrost | place: Sweden... | reverse complement strand
GCGTGAATGTCGCGAAGGAGGCGACCTGTCTTGACTACGGCGCACCGCTCCAGCCGCCCTTCACCGATGAGGGTCGGGCGATGCTGCAGATCGTGCATGCGGTGGCGCCCGCGGCGGGTCTCGTCTTCTATACCGGTAGCAATAGCGAGGCGGACTTTGCCAATGGCATCGGTGTGTTGGCCAGTGCCGGGGCCAAGGTCATTGCCGATGATCTGGGTTATGCGGATGAGCCGTTCTTCCAGGACGGAATTCTCGCGCAGGCCGTAAATGCCGCTGAGACGCAGGGCGCGGCGTATTTTTCCGCCGCAGGCAACGATGGCTCGACGTCCTGGCAAAGCACGGCGCCGAGCTTTACTACACTTTCGAGCAGCGGACCGAACAGCGGGGAATACCTGCTGAATTTCGACACCTCCGGCGCGACCAAGGCGACCGCCCTGCCCATTACGCTTCCGCCTATTCCGCCCGGAGATTTCGTGTTCATCGTCGTGGAATGGGATCAGCCCTACGTCACCGGCGCCCCGGGCAGCCCGGGCGCCAGCAGCCAGATCGATGTGTGTATTACCGGTGGCACCGGCAGCGACACCATCATGGATTATGACGGCACTGCCGTGAGTTGCTCGGGGCCGAATGTCACGGGCGTGGATCCCTACCAGGTCATGATCATCGGCAATCCGGCCAATGCCGCTGGCAACACCGTCTCACAGAACCTGAACATCCAGGTCGGTCTTGCCAATGGCAGCGTGGCGCCCGGGCGCGTGATCGTCGCGGTCGAAGACGACGGGCTGGGCAGCACGATCAATGCCTATGACAGCACGGGTGGTCCCACACTGCAGGGGCATCCCGGTGCGGTCGGTGCGGGGGCCGTCGGGGCAGCGTTCTATTTCGAGACCCCGCGCTGCGGGACGACCCCGGCGCAGCTCGAAACCTTCTCCTCGCAAGGCGGCGCGCCGATCCTGTTTGACACCTTCGGTAACCGCCTCGCTACGCCGCAGGTGCGTCAGAAACCAGACTTTGTTGGTCCTGACGGCGTCAACGACACCTTTCTCGGATTCACGCTGGCAAGCGCCGGCATCACCCGCAGTGACGGACTGCTCAGCAACGCAAGCAGCGAGTGCCAGAATAATCCGGCATATCCGAATTTCTTCGGCACCTCGGCGGCCACGCCACATGCCGCCGGCATCGCGACCCTGATCATGCAGGCCAATCCGAGCACGACACCTAGCCAGATCTACGCCGCGCTGCGTGGCAGCGCCCTGCCAATGTCGGGGACCACGCCGAATTTCAACTCCGGTTACGGTTTCATCCAGGCCGACGCGGCCCTGGCACTGATTGCCCCCGGCCCGGCTACGCTGACCCTGGCTGCAAATTCCGTCGCAGTCGGTACTGCGACGACCCTCACCTGGAGCAGCATCAACGCCACTAGCTGCAGCGCCTCGGGCGCCTGGAGCGGCTCGCTGGCCGCCAGTGGCACACAGAGCGTGACCGCCACGACCGTGGGCAGCTCCACCTATACGCTCACCTGCGCCAATGCGGCCGGCACCTCCACTCCAGCCTCAGTCAGCCTGACCGCCACGGCGGCACCCAGCAGCAGTGGTCACAGCGGCGGAGGCGCTTTCGGTGGTGCTGAACTGCTGGCCCTCGTCCTGCTGGGCCTGGCGCGAGCGCGGCGTCGTTCGCGACGGGATCACGAGAGTTGCTCCGGAATTGAGCCTGAGTCCGATCATGATCCGCCCGTCAGAAAACATGCTATCCGGCTCGTGTAATGAATGTCCCTGGACACTGCTGTTGTAAGAGACTGGCATCGCATCGCTGCTGGGATACCCTCTACAATGTCAATTGCCCCGATACGCCACAGCAGTACTGGAAATTGCGAACAGCGTGTCGCGAAGACCGCGCAAAAACATCGCTCCGGGTACGCTCACCTTGCATGCCGACCGGGCCGCCAGGCATGTGCTCCAAGCTCGTGGCCGCCTTGCTCGTGGATCTGCAGGTGGCGAAAACTCACATCAAGTCGATCGTCAGCATCGGATCAATTGTGCTTGCCTTCACATTGAGCTTTTCGATCGGGGTATTCTTCGGCTTCTATCCTGCCCAGCGCGCTGCGCTACGAGTAACTTACAAATCACCGATAGAGTTGCGACAGCGCGGACGCGCAAGACGGCTTGCGCCGCGATCCCCCTGCGGCAAGCGCATAGAAGATCCGATCACGCTTGATGTTGTGACCCAAGGCGAGGACCGCCCTTGCAGCTCATTGAAGGGGCGCGTGTTCTCGGCGTCCATTCAATTCCGGTTGCGAGCGAGCATAGGGAACTTCAACGGCGGGAACCGACGAGCGCAGACGATGTCCTATGGTTTGCTACGTTCAGTTACAGAGCATTCCGTCATGCGAAGATCAGCAAACGACCAATACGGCCATACCTCCCGCCAATTTGTGCCGCAGCGGTGGCGGAATGGCGTCCGTCCATACGATGGCCTGCCGTCCTCATCCGCGTCACGTCTGTCGCTAGGACAGCGCGATCGACCAAGGTGCATGTGTACACAACTTCTCAACAACGCTTTACCGAACCTTACAACTCCCTCCTCCTTTCCGTAGTAAGAGCGGCCACCGTAATGTTTGGTTCCAACCGAAATGGAACCCTTTGCCAGCAGAACCATGAATGCACAGGGAACGGGACCGATGTCGATCCGTTTCACCAAGAGCGCCAGCGAAGCACATCGTCGATTAAGCTCCCATGACGCGTATTTTGCTAATCGATGACGACACACAACTGGTCGGGCTTTTGACCGAGTACCTTGCCCGTGAGGGATTTGCTGTTACTTCAGCGAGCGATGGCATTGGCGGCGTAACAAAGGCGCTGAGTGGTAACTACGCTATTGCTGTGCTTGATGTGATGATGCCGCGACTCAACGGGATGGATGCTCTGCGCCAGATCCGGCGCGAAAGTACACTGCCACTACTAATGCTGACTGGACGAGGTGATGACGTTGATCGGGTTACCGGCTTGGAACTTGGCGCCGATGACTACGTCACCAAGCCTTGTACGCCGCGCGAATTGACGGCGCGCTTGCGCGCCATATTGCGACGAACTACACCGGGATCGGCTCCTGGGCGCCCATGTGGGCCGCTGATCTGCGGCGCACTGACCATATGGCCCGAACTGCGCAGTGCACATTGGCTGGGTCAGCCTCTTATATTGACCAGCACGGAGTTCAGCGTACTAGAAATACTGCTTCGGCATGCGGGGACCCCTGTGACCAAGAACCACTTATCGGAGCACGCTCTCGGCCGCCCGCACACCCGATACGATCGCAGCATCGACGTGCACGTTAGCAGCGTTCGACGCAAACTCGGCTTACTCCCCAACGGGCGCTCGCGCATCCAAGTAGTTCAGCGCATTGGCTACCAGTTCTTAAAGGAGTGAGCGTGGGACGCTTATTCTGGAAATTCTTTGCGCTTGTGTGGCTCGCGCAGCTGGCATTTATAGTCACCTCAGGTGCATTGTTCTGGCTTACCAACCATCGCCGTGATTTTGTGCATGCAGATATTGCCTCAGGACCTGTAGCCGCCATGCAGGTGCGCTCGGCCGCAGAAGTGCTGCGTTATGCTGGCGTGCCGGGTTTTCGCGACTGGTCTGAACAGTCACGAATACCAACCGTACTTGCTGTAGATGCGAGCGGAATCGACTTGCTTGGTCGCCCAGTCTCGATCGGCGTGTTAACGGCGGCAAGAGCCCTGCAGAGCGCAGGACCTGACGTACCTGAAATCGGCACTGTCTCCATCGCGGACGGCCGGCGCTACATTTTGTTCGCCGTCGATTCTGAGGCCCCACTTCCCAGAGCCGGTCCCCCACCTTCTCGTTCGCCGAACTACTGGCCGCGCAGTCTGCCGCCCCCAGCACCGATATTCGCGACATTGGCAGGCAGCTTGCTAACGGGGCTTCTGCTGGCTCGGTATGTTGCCAAACCTATACGTATCTTACGCGGCGCATTCGATGCCGCATCGGCCGGTCATCTAGACTCTCATATCTCCTTGCGATTCGGTAAGCGGACAGATGAGTTCGCCGATCTTGGTCGCGGCTTCGACAGAATGACGGACCGACTGCGCGCCTCGCTGGAAGGACAGCGCCGACTTCTGCACGATGTCTCGCACGAACTGCGATCACCGCTTGCGCGGATGCAGATAGCAGTGGGACTGATGCGGGGGGAACCCAACCAGTGCGAGGAGTGGGTCCGGCGCATCGAAGACGATATAGGCCGCATCGACAATCTTGTGAGTGAGCTTTTAACGCTGTCCCGACTGGAGGCGGGCGAACTTGGGAACGACCAAGAGGACGTCGATATGCACGACATAGTGCGCGACATCGTCCGTGACGCGCAGCTTGAAGCACAGGCCCGCGGCCTCGCAATTCTTTGGCACGACGGCGGCTCAGCCGTCCTGCAGGGTACGGCTAACCTACTCTATCGGGCCATTGAGAACATTGTTCGCAACGCGATCAAGCACACTCGGAGCTACGGCACCATACGCATCGAGACGGACCTCAGCCCGGATCAGTATCTGTACCGTTTGCGCGTTCTCGATCAGGGCCCTGGCGTCGCGCCCACGGAATTGGCAAAGTTGTTCACGCCCTTTTTCCGTGGTACTGCTGCTCGGGGTGAGGGCTACGGACTGGGGCTTTCCATTGCTCGTCGATGCGTTGAGGCCCATGGGGGCTCAATACACGCCGAGAATCGTCAAGGCGGGGGCTTAGTGGTCCAAATCGAGGTGCCTTGCCGCCGCGGTCAATCCGGCGAGTCCAGTAGCGGATGTTGAGCACCTGCTCTCCAGCGCCTCCCTCGTAGGTACAGTCCAACCGTGGCGCGCTAGCCCTCTTTCCAAGGCTCCCAATCGAGCCACTGGGCTCGCGAAACCCATGCGCCAGCAGATGCGGCATTTGACGCAATCTTCTCTGCTGTACCGCCCACTGAAGGCCTCGGATGCCACTCCTCGTTGATATCTAGTTCGCCCATTTAGAAACGGCGCCAGTACTGCTCCTGCCAGGGCGCGAACGGACACCGCGTCGTCACAGCGCCGGTACCGTATGGCAGTGTTGCGGGCGACACACGATCGCGCTGATCCAGTCTGGTCGTCTGGAAGATCCGCTTATCGCGACGTGTTGTCAAAGCAACGTGTAAAGATTCGCAAATACGATTGCCGCAGCATTTTTCATTCCCTAGGCTAAGAGACACCAAGAATTCTGGTGCCTAGGATAGTGCGTGGCGTAGCTCTCAAACAACACCAAGTGTTGGTCACGACAAAGCGGGCCGGCAGGAACAGAGAGACTTGTTGCGATTATGGCGGGAATGCAACGACATGATGACGCTGGTAAGCAGCTAAATGGAGAAGCTGCCGGATTCCGACGGGAAACGGAAGCCACTACTGCTGTCCGCTCCATCGCGCTAACGATTCAAACGTGTGTAAAGGGGGAATCATAAGATGTTTCGTATGGAACAGGCAGTTGCGGCCGCCCTGCGCGCGGAGCGCAGAACTTCAGGTCTCCGCAATTCTTCCATTCTAAGGCAACGGACGACCGGAACCGCACTGTGCGTTCTGACTGCTGTGTTAATTTGCTCACCTGTTCTGGCGCAGCAGACGCCCGCCGCAGGGGGCAGTGACACGTCCCAGCAGCTTGAAGAAGTCACTGTCACTGGTTCGCGCATCAAGCGCACCAGCGATTTCACGACAGCGACCCCCACCACGGTATTTGACGCCACTGAGATCGAAAACCGGGGCATTGTCAACATTGGCGACGTGCTGAACGAGACCCCGTCGAACATTTCCAGTGTGACGCCTTCGACCACCGGCAATTCCTCCTTCAACGCCGGCTCCTACATCCCAGATCTGCGCGGCCTGAACCCCTTCTTCGGCAGCCGCACCCTGACGCTGATTGATGGCCAGCGCGCCGTGTCAACCAACACCTTGGACAGCTTCGACCTGAACTTCATTCCGCAGGTGCTGGTGCAGCGCGTCGACACCGTCACCGGTGGCGGTTCGGCGATCTATGGCTCCGGCGCCGTCGCCGGCGTGGTCAACGTCATTCTCGATCACCAGCTGGAAGGCGGCAAGTTCAACGCCGACACCTACGATACGCACTACAATGACGGCAAGACTAACCATGTCAGCGCGGCCTACGGCCACGGCCTGTTCGACAACCGCGTTCACTTCGTGATCGGCGCCGAATACCAGAAGCAGGATACGGTCTCGTGTCAGCTTTCCGGCCGCAGCTGGTGCAATTCCGACAAAGGTCCCTATGACACCGGTTTCACTCCTGGTTTCGCGACAGAGACGCAAGCCGTCGGATCCGGCCTGACCAGCAACAACAGTCCGTATGGCGTGTTGTCACCGGCAACCTACAACGGCTACAACGCTTATTCGCTCAACGTCAATGCGCCGCTTCATTCCGCCTCTGCGGATGGCTTGGGACTGGTTCCCTTCCAGGCCAACAATAGCTTTCTCAATATAGATGCGGCGCCGGGCGGTTCCGGCGAACCGGATAACCTGTACACCAACCTGGTGACTCCCGTGAAGCGAGGCGTCATCAGCGGCTCGGTGACCGCTAAGATCACGGACAGCATCAACCTGACCGCCGACATCAACTGGGGTAAGGTCTCCGCATTCAATCCCAGTGACAACTTCGGCACCGACAGCGGAGTGCTCGGGAACGACAATCCCTACTTGCTTGGCATAGGGGGCAGTGCGTGGGCAGCGGGTGGGTCAGCCTATGGATCGGGTGCCACCACCGCCCCCGCTGCGTACTTCGAAAAAGATTTCAGCGACCAGATCAATTTTGGCCTGACCAACACCACCACGCTCAAGCAGGTCGCTCTCGGCCTGAACGGCACGATCGGCGGCAGCTCCTGGACCTGGGATGCCCACGGTCGGTACGGCCAGACCGAGAACCTGCAATCTGGACAGGAATTCTCGGTATTGGCCAGCAGCATGGCACTCGACGCCGTGGCCGGTGCGAGCGGTGCGGCCACATGCCGCGTGACGGGCGCTGGCGGTCTTGCCGGCGCCGCCACCTCCGCCCTCAGCGCCTACGGTGGCGGCGGTTTGAGCGGACTCGCGTTGCCCACGTATTTGCAAGTGTACAATGCCATCAATGCCGGAGGGGGCAACCCGACGAGTCCGGTCTCGGGATTGTCCGAACTGCAGACCTTGCAGTTGTTTTCGCAGGGTTGCCAACCCCTGAACCCGTTCGGCAATCAGCCGCTGTCTGCCACCAACGCCAATTACGCCATCAATCCGCTGGCGCTGCAATTGGAGCAGACGCTGTCCTCATTCAACGTCAACGCCACGGGTGAATTCTGGAAGGGTTTCGGCGCGGGTGCGTTCTCGGCGGCCGCCGGCTACGAGTGGCACAGGGAGATCACAAACAACCAATTCGCCACCTGCTCGGGAGCGGAAAACACGCTTGGCAATGCCAATCTCACCACTGCGCAGAAGGATTGCCTGGCCGTCGCCTCGGACTTCGCCTACCAGTACGGCAACGATTACGGCGGTGCGACCACGATGAACGAGGTGTACGCCGAGTTCAGTCTGCCGCTGCTCAAGGATGCCCCATTCGCGAAGACGCTCTCGCTTGACATCTCGGGCCGGGATACGTTCTACGTCAACGAGGCAGAGTATGGTGTTGCTGTCGTCCCGGGGAGCAAAGGCACCGGTTCACTGCCCACCTGGAAGACCGCGCTGGTCTGGGAACCCATTGAAGGTATCCGGTTCCGCGGTTCGCAATCGCACGATTCGCGCGACCCCGATCCGCGAGACCTGTACTACTCCCAGACATTTGTCCCGGGTAATCCTGCATTCAAGGGCCTGTTTGACGCGGGCTATTGCTTTGACGGCGCCGGAACCCAAAGCGTGCCGGAAAGCCTCTGCACCACCGATCTGCTGGGTAACGTCAAGCTGAAACCGGAAACGTCCAACACCACAGACCTGGGGTTTGTATTCACGCCGCCACAGCTGCCGGGCTTCCAGGCCTCGGTCGACTGGTTCCACGTCCGTCTAACGAATGGCATCGAAGGGGCCGGGCTCAACGGTCGCACGAATTGCTATGCTTCCATTCAGTCGGTGGGAGTGACGTCCGCGTTCAAGAACAGCCAGTTCTGCCAAGGTTTGACGTTCAACAACCTCTCCTACAACTCGGCGGGTCAAGTGGTTGCGGCGGGTACAGCAGGGGCGGTCACGGGAGCGAATGCCTTTGCGCTGGGCAACGTGGCAAACATCGTGGAGGAGGATACTCAGGCCTACAACGGCGGGAGCTTTGACGAGCGTGGCGTCGACTTCTCGCTGGCTTACGGCCTTGCGCTGCCGGGCTCGGCAGGTACGCTGACCGCGCGCGCCCTGACGACCTGGGTGGGTGAGCAAATGGTCGTGGATCAACCGGGAAGCCCGGAAATCAGTGTGCTGGGTGAGACCGGCGCGAACGGCCTCTTCCTGCCGAACTACCAGCCGGCAGCCCGCTGGCGCGGCAACATGTCGATCACTTGGAGCGTGGCGAACTTCAGCCTGACTCCCAATCTCAGTTGGGTCGGTCAGGGCATCCTCGGCACCAATGACATCAGCTGCACCAGCGCGGATTTCACCACTGCGGGTTCACCGTGTCAGTTTGCCAGTGTGGGAGTCAATAGCCCATCAAGCACGGCGACTGCCGCCCAAAAGGCTTATTACAATGCCGCCGCGAATGTCTCCGCGCTCACGATCCTGCCTGCTGGCGTCAGCAACCATGTTCCGTCGTACTTCCTGGTCGGACTGAATGCCTCCTACACCCTCACTGGCATCCCGGGGCTGAAGGGCTTGGTGCTTTGGGGCCAGGTCAACAACCTGCTGAACAGGGCGCCGCCGTTCGTGGACTCCACCACGAGCAACCCGGTCTTCTTCGACCAGCTAGGTCAGGCCTACCGCGTAGGCTTCCGCATGACGTTCTAAGACCTACCCGTTCCAGCTGCGCCTATGGCAGCCGGAGCGGCCTTTTTTTGGTCCGCCAGGCATGGCGCGCAGCGCCGTGACTAGCGCTATCCGAACCCGGAGAAGACACGAAACGGAATATTGCGCACTCTAAGCAGCCGCGGCGAGGTCGGCTGAGCGGGTCCGAAGGGGCCGGAACCGATCCGGGCCCATGGTCTGATCGGCTTCCCAGTTGTGAGTTTTCCTTCAACATGTCAGTTTTAACCTTCAGGATGTCCTTAAGGAAAAATTATTGCCTTCGGCCGATGACGGCAGGCATCCGCGCACCCACATATTGAAGCTGCGCGAGCCCAACTTTCCGAGATTTGTCAGCTATGCTTTGATAGGTAGCGCGACTGAGGACCTCGATGATGCGGCCGGTTACGCCGTCTGACAACTCCAAGAGGTACTCTACAAAGCGCTTGGCAATCTCCACCACCGATTTCTTGATGGGCAGTAACGACAGGTACCCGGCAATGAACCGGCGCAGCTCCTGCGACTCGGTCCACACCGGAAGTTCGTGCTGCTCAAAGCGGCTCGCGATCTGTGGGTCGGAGCGCATGACGTGCAAAGCTTCGTAGGTGCCGGCGGCAACGATGGAGACGCGCAGCTTGTTGGCCAGATACTTGATCGCATTGAGCGCTGCACGCTGATCGCGCGCGCTGTAGGAGAGCAGGTTATGGATCTCGTCGATCAGTAGCATTCTGGGTGCCGCGCGCGCCACCATATTGATGGCGGTGTATTCCAGTTCATGCAGCCGCGTGGTGGGCGACACATCGGCATTCATCGAACGGATGATTTCAGCATAGAGGCTGCTCAGAAGCGGAACCGGAGGCAGCTCGGCGGCGATAATTATATGGCGGCCGCTTCGGCGCTCGGCGATTTGCGCAGCATGGATTTGCCCGCACCACTGACGCCGTAGATGAGCATGCAGGTGACCTGCCGGCATTCTGCGGTCCAGTAATGGCTTAGGAGATGATCGGTTTGACCGGCCCGGGAAATTCGGACCATCATCCCCCCCGTATTGCCTCACGTAATTTTGTTACCGAATGCCTCATCAACGATGTTACCGACGGCGGTCAATCTTGGTGTGCTTGACAGTATTTTATCGATCTTCAACAAAGTGCAGTCTGACGCCGAAGGCGTCAGAAGCTCCGTCTCTGATTGACCCTGGACCGTCTTGCTCTCACTTGTTGAGCTGACATCCTGGGTATGCTCCCGCAGCTCGAAGATCAGCCGCTGAATCGCTTCTCTGCGCCAGACCTGTACTCGTCTCCGCAGCGTACGCAAATGGCTGCGGCGGTAAGATCCTGGATAGCGCGCTTGAAATTCGGTGAGAAGTTCGACAGCGGTCTGATCGGGATGCTCTTCCAGCCACTGAGTCATCTCAGGCCAATGAGCAGTGCAGCTGTACGGAACGAGGGAACGTCCTCGAGGCTTATTGCTGAAGCGGCGGTATTTTGTTGGCGGGATGGCGACGCCTCGAGCACGCGCATCCTGGCGCCACTGTTTCACGTGTTTCGCGAGACGATTTACGTGCTTCGGATGAAAGCGTCCTGGGAATTGGACGCATAGTTCATCGAACAATTGCGCGGTGGTTATGCTCGGGCATCCTTCGAGGCGGCGGCAAACTAATGGCCAGATCATCGTGAACGCGTGATACACGGGTTTGCCGGGCGTGGCGTAGATCAGGGTAGGTCGTTCAGTAAGGGGCTTGGCCGATGTAGGAAGCGGAGCCTGCTTGGGCGGCCCGGAGGACGGTGCATTAATATCGAGCGGCGTGGCCTTCTTGGGCATCTGTCGCAGATCGGGTTGAACCATGGCCTGAAGGCTGCGCAGATAGCGCGGCTTGGCGTCACCGGAGAACGTCGGACGGACCTCG
>Ga0182030_10025180_pt1 | contig 10865 bp, 12 predicted proteins | sample 812S3MmetaG_FD_121299 | JGI IMG/M metagenome (GOLD analysis project Ga0182030, IMG submission 121299) | Permafrost microbial communities from Stordalen Mire, Sweden - 812S3M metaG (Illumina Assembly) | ecosystem: Environmental > Terrestrial > Soil > Wetlands > Permafrost | place: Sweden... | reverse complement strand
CCGCGAAGAAAACTGCCAAGAAAAAATAGAGGGTCTGCAATGAGTGAGATGAGGACGGAGTCCGATTCCATGGGCATGATTGAGGTGCCATCGAATCACTACTGGGGCGCGCAGACCGAACGGAGTTTGCACCACTTCGCGATTGGACACGAAACGATGCCACCGGCACTGATTCGCGCATTCGGAATCTTGAAGTTTGCGTCGGCCCAGGTGAACCACGACCTAGGCAAACTTGATGTCGAGCGGGCATCGCTGATTGAACGCGCATCACGCGAAGTCATTGATGGTGTCCTCGCCGATGAGTTCCCACTTCGTATTTGGCAGACCGGCTCTGGTACGCAGACCAACATGAACGTCAACGAGGTCATCTCGAATCGCGCCATCGAGATTTCCGGCGGCGTGATGGGCAGCAAAGATCCAGTTCACCCGAACGATCACGTCAATATGTCGCAGTCCTCCAATGACACTTTTCCGACCGCCATGCACATCGCCGCGGTGCTCGAGATCACCGATCGTCTCGTGCCGTCCGTAAGTCACTTGCGCGACGCCCTCAATGTAAAAGTGGAAAAGTTCGCGGGCATTACGAAGATTGGACGGACACACTTGATGGACGCGGTGCCGCTCACGCTCGGTCAGGAATTCTCGGGCTACGTCGCCCAACTCGACGCCGACCTCGCGAGACTGGCACTCGTTCTGCCCGGACTTTATGAGTTGGCGGCGGGCGGCACGGCCGTGGGAACTGGCCTCAACACGCATCCCGCGTTTGGTGAGCGAGTGGCCGTCGCGATCGCGGCGCTGACGGGCAAGCCCTTCGTCACGGCACCGAACTACTTCGCCGCCCTAGCCGCGCACGACGCACTTGTCTTCGCCCACGGCGCGATCCGGACGCTGGCGGCGAGCCTGGCGAAGATCGCTGATGATATTCGCTGGCTTGGATCAGGTCCTCGTTCGGGACTCGGCGAACTCATATTGCCCGAGAACGAGCCGGGCAGTTCCATCATGCCGGGGAAGGTCAACCCGACACAGTGCGAAGCGATGATTATGGTCGCCGTCCAGGTGTTCGGCAATGACGTCGCCGTGACGTCGGCCGGTGCGCGCGGCAATCTCGAACTGAACGTATGCAAGCCCGTCCTCATTCACAACTTCTGTAATTCGGTCGACCTCTTGACCGACGCGTGCGACCGATTCCGCGAGTTTTGCGTCGAGGGACTCGAGCCCGACGTTGAGCGCATTGCCCAGCATCTGAACAACTCGCTAATGCTCGTGACGGCGCTCGCCCCGAGCATTGGTTACGACAAGGCCGCGGAAGTCGCGAAGAAGGCTCATCACGAAGGCACGACCTTGCGCGAGGCCGTCATCACTCTTGGTCTACTTAGTGGGGAAGAGTATGACGCGGCCGTGGTGCCCGAGGACATGACGCACCCTTGAAGAGTCCCGCACGTCTCGACGACCGTGTCATAGAGGCGTGGACCACGGCGCATCCCCAGTGGGCCATCGAAGACTCACATTTGGTTCGTTACGTCAAAACCACCGATTACCCGAGTGGCGCTCGGCTTCTTCAAGCGCAAGTAGTTCTCGCCGAAGGTCTCGACCACCATCCGGACGTGACGTTCAGCTATCGACGGTTGCGTTTTGAACTGTGGACCCACGACCGCGACGCAGTGACGCAGTTGGACCTCGACTACGCCGAAGGACTTGATGCAATTATCGAGAACGACTTCGCGGGATTCGTACTTTAGGAAACGGGAAGGTTCCACAGCGCCATCCAGCGCGAGAGATCTTTTTCCATTGGGAGGTCATCTCCTAAGAAGGAGCGCACCCGCAGTTCCAACTCGTTGTCACGCTGATTGGGGCCGGTCGGAGCGAAGGGATAGAAGGTTCCCTGCTTGAGGAGATAGACCAATCGCACCGCGCCGTCGCCCGGCGGTGTTTTGGGGACGAAGCCGAAGACTGCGCACAACAGTCGGGGACCAAGACCGTGTTCGACCATCGTCGTGTTGGCGCCGTGAATCCGTGTCACCAGGCCATCGAGTTCAGGGTCGGTGACGACCAACCACTTGAATCCCAGATCGTCGGTCGTGACCTTTACGGTGCCGGACTTGTCGTCGAAGTTCAGGAGCGCGATGATCTCATCGTCGGTCGTGATCGTCGTCTCGCCACTCCCGGCCTTGAAGCAGAGGCCGGCGTTGCCCGACGGGACGAGGTCTAATTCGCTTTGCAACGTCAACGCCGCTGACGGTAACGCAAAGAGCCCGTCGAGTTTCGGCGCGACTTGTTTCGTGCGCCCGAAGAGAGTGTCGCGAAGACCCACTAGCCGTTGAGTTCGACTTCGAGCTTCTTCAGCGCTTCGAGTCGTACCTCCAGCGACGGGTGCGTTGAGAAGATTGACGCGGCCGTTTTGCCGGCGAGGGCCGGGGCGAAGAAGAAGGCGTTCATGCCCTCGGACTTACGCAGATCGGTGCGGGGGATCTTGCCCATGTCGCCCGTGACGTGCACGAGCGCACTGGCGAGCACGCTGGGCTTGCCGATGAGTATCGCACCCGAGCGGTCGGCCGCGAGTTCGCGGTAACGCGACAGGGCCATCGTCAATAAGTAGGCAATGATGTAAATGACGATCGAAATGACGAAGGTCAACATCTCGAGCAGGACGATCTGGTTGCCGTTTCGGCTGCGCCCGCCGCCTGAGAGCAACGTGCTCCACAGCGCGATGCGACTGACCAGGCCCGCGAGCATGCCCACGCCTGACGCGATCGTCATGATCGCCACGTCGCGGTGTGCGACGTGGCTGAGTTCGTGAGCCAGCACGGCCTCGAGCTCCTCGTCATCGAGGCGGGTCATCAGTCCTCGGGTCGCGCAGATCACGGCGTGCTTGGGACTGCGACCGGTCGCGAAGGCGTTGGGAATGTCCATCTCAGCGACACCGACTCGGGGCTTTTCCATGTTGGCGAGCAGGCAGAGCCGGTCCACGATCTCGTGGAGCTTGGGCTCTTGGGCTGGCGTCACTTCTTTGGCGTGCATCGAGAACATCGCGATCTTGTCCGAGAAGAAGTATTGGGAGAAGAGCAGTCCGGCGCAGATGACGATGACGAAAACGAGGGCAACCCCGACATTCAAGAGGACCGTGAAGATGATCACGTAGAGGATGACGAGCGCGAGACCCGTCATGAACATCCGAACGTTCAATCCGTGGTCGCTCTCGATCTTCGACTTGGCCATTACTTGGTCTCCTCGGTGCTCGCCGCGGCGTCAGCCGCCGGAGCATCGCCCGGGGTCAGTTCCGTCGTGGCGCCGCTCGAGACCTGCGTCTTGAGCGCCGCGATCTGCGCGTCGATGTCCGAGGTGCCCTTGGCCTTGTCGAGCTGAGCCTGAATGTCGTCGTTCGTGCTCGTGAGATCAGTGAGGGCGCCCGAGGCGAGTAGCTCGTCGAGTGCGCCACTTCGCGCCTGCATTTCGGCGACTTTGTCCTGGGCGCGCTGCATCGCGGCACCGGCGTCACCCATCGACGTCGAGATTCCACTGACGGCTTCGGAGATGTGCGCCGACGCTTCGGCAGCGGTGTACGTCGCCTTGATCGTCTCTTTCTTGGTGCGGAACGCTTCTACTTCAGTCTGGAGGCGCTGAGCGGTGTCGGTCAGCTTCTGTTCCTGGTCGACGATGGTGGCGTGTTGGGTTTCGAGGTCGGCCAACTGCACGGTGATCGCCTGGCGACGAGAGAGGGCCTCGCGCGCGAGGGGCTCGTTGTTCTGGGCGAGGGCGGCCTTGGCCTGCTCGGCCAACTTGTCGCCCTGGGTCTTCAACTGCTCGGCCTGGATCTCAACGCGCTTGCGCGCGGTGGCGACGTCGGCGACGGCGCGCTTCACCTTGGTGAGGTTGTCGAGCTGCTGTTCGTACGAAAGATCCAGCGTCTGGCGGGGGTCCTCAGCCTTGTTCAGCGCCGAGTTCGCCTTGGCCTGAAAGAGAGTGCTGACGCGCTTCATGATACCCATGGGGGCCTCCTTAGTTACGAGTCCACACTAGGGGGCATCTCGGGTGCACGGCGAACGAATAGGCACCAGCGATTTCTAAGAAAGTCGTTAACGCCGCGGCAAGTCGCGGTCTTGTTCGGCGGCCTGCGACGTCAACTCCAGTCGGTACTGCTCGAGGGCGTTCGCTATCGCGTCATCACCGAGTGAGAGGATGCGCGCGGCGAGCAGACCGGCGTTAGTCGCGCCGTTAATGGCGGTCGTGGCGACCGGTACGCCGCGCGGCATCTGGGCGACGGAGAGCAACGAGTCCAGACCGTCGAGTTGCGCGAGCGCGACCGGTACGCCGATCACGGGCAACGTGGTCACCGCGGCCAGCATCCCGGGCAGATGGGCCGCGCCGCCGGCACCGGCGATCAGTATTTTCAGTCCACGCGAACGAGCCTTGAGTCCGTATTCGATCATGGCCTCTGGCGTGCGATGGGCCGAAACGACGTGCATCTCACTCGGCACACCAAAACGCTCCAGGATCGTCTCGGCGCCCTTCATGATCTCGTGGTCCGAGGAACTACCCATCACGATCCCAACCACTGGCTGCACTATGTCTCCCGTGTCCGCGTGCCGTACGCCCGCGCGCTCTCCCATGCTGTCACGTGCGCCACACTCGCGTCGTCGCCCACGACGGTGACGTGACCAAGTTTTCGATCCGGACGCCAGGACTTGCCGTAGTCGTGGACGTGCGCCCCGGGGATGGCCCTCGCTCGTTCGATCGAACCGGGCTCGTCGGCGCCCACGACGTTCACCATCACGGCCGAGGCCACCATCGGTTCGGTCGAACCGAGGGGACGGCCACTGACCGCCAAGAGGTGATTCGTGAACTGACTCGTGCGCGCTCCCTCGATCGTCCAATGTCCCGTGTTGTGAGGACGCAGGGCGATCTCATTGACGAACAGTCCTCGGTCACTCAGGAAGAATTCGATGGCGAGCACTCCGACGGCCCCGACGAGGTTGGCGATCTTTCGACCGAGTCGATTGGCTTCGTGTCGCGTCGCCTCATCGACGTCGGCGGGAAAGCGCACCTCGACGCACATCCCCTTGGACTGGACCGTCGCGACGAGGGGATAGTTGGCGTAGCCGTGAAGGCCACGGACCACGACGAGTGCGAGTTCGCCCCGAAGGCTCAATCGCTCTTCGACGACCACGCTCGTGGTTCGTGAGAGTTCGTCGATCATCGCCAGCGTCTCGACGCGGCTCTGGGGAAAGAGCACCCCGCGTCCGTCGTAACCGCCGCGCGCGGCCTTCAAGACCGGCGGGCCCACGCTGTCGAGGAAACCCTTCAACATCGGATCATTCTTGGAAGTCACCACGATGAACCTCGGCACGGGAATGCCCGCGGCGTCGAAGGCTCGTCGTTGGTGGCCCTTATCGACGGCGAATCGAAGGGCGCGCGCGTTCGGACGAACGACCACACCACGCGCTTCGAGCACCGAGATCTGATCGAGATCGACCAGCTCGTGATCGAACGTGACGACGTCGACTCGGGTGCTGAGTTCATCCAGTGCACTGACGTCCTCGGGCGATCCGAGGATCACGGCGTCGGCGCTGGCGACGGCCGAATCTTCCGGTGAGGTCGCGAGGACGGTCAAAGTGACACCGGCACCGTGCGCCGCGTCGCCCATCATGCGCGCCAGTTGGCCCGCTCCCACCACCCCTACCGATACGGGACCAGTAGGTTGGGATTCGATCAACACGACCGTAACGATATCGGTCGAGCGAGGAGGTCCTGATGGACATCGCCATCGGAATGGACGTCGACGGACCACTGGACAAGACGCTCGAGCGTGCCGCCGGACTCCGGACGCGCGGCTTCACTCGAATGTGGTCCTCGCAGATCTTCGGACCGGACACGCTCACCGTATTCGCCGTAGTCGGGCGTGAGTACCCCGACCTCGATCTCGGTACGGCCGTCGTACCGATTCAAACGCGCCACCCGACAATGCTCGCGGCCCAAGCGCGCACGGTGCAAGAGGCCATTGGCGGACGACTCTCCCTTGGTATTGGGCTCTCGCACAAAGCGGTCGTCGAGGGCATGTGGGGCATCTCCTTCGATCGTCCGGCGAGCTACATGGGCGAGTACTTAGAGATCCTGGCGCCACTCCTTCGGGGCGAGCGCGTGCGGGTTCTGGGTGAACGTGTGAGCGCCACGACGATCGGCACCTTAGGACCGCGCGACACGCGCACTCCGGGACTACTGGTGGCCGCCCTCGCACCGAAGATGCTCGAAATGGCGGGGACATTGACCGACGGGACTTTGACATGGATGACGGGCGTGAAGACGCTCGCCACGCACGTCGTGCCGACGATCACCGCGGCCGCGACGGCGGCCGGCCGTCCCGCGCCGCGAGTCGTGTGCAGCCTGCCGATCTCGGTGACCGGCGACGTCGCTGACACGATGGCGAAAGTGAACGAGACACTCGAGATCTACGGCACCCTGCCCAGCTATCGCGCCATGCTCGATCGTGAAGGGGCGAAGGGTCCGGCCGACGTCGGTCTCTTCGGCACTCGTGGGCAGGTTTTGGAAAAACTCGACGCTTTGGCTGAGGCCGGGGTGACGGAGTTCTCGGCCTCGATGACCGGTGGGGCCGATGATCGAGAAGAGACCTACGACGCGCTGATGGAATACCAGTCGAGATAACTCGCTTAGCGCGGTAATTGCGTGTGTTTGAACTCGTTCAAATCGGCGCGACTGGTCATCATGGTGAGCAGCGATGTGATCAGTTCGACCGACTCTTCGGGACTGTCACTCGGTTCGCTCATGTAGCGCACGAAGGTCGCGTCGTCGTTCACGACGAACGTCGGTACGCCGAACGCCTCGAAACGGTCGAACTCTTTGTGACTCGCCGCGATCACGTCGTGGGGACGGCGTGAGGCGACATCGGCGGCGACCTTGGCCATGTCGACGCCGAGTGGCGCGAGGACGTTGCTGATCTCGTCGAGGGTGACGAGACGGATCGCGCGGTCGTGTCGGGCGCGAAAGAGTGCTTCGTGCGCGTCGAGGAAGTACTCACTCTGTTGGTCGCGCACGGAAATCCCGGCCGCCAGCGAGAGTAGATCGCCGTCGTACGCGGGGTCGTTCCAGACGTCGGGTGCGCCGACGCTCCGGCTGCCCTGACTCAACGACCACGGCACGAAGTTGACGTTGAAGTCAGCACCGACGCGCAGCGCCGTGACGACGTGCAGATGAATGTTCTTCGCGAACGGGCACCGGTAGTCGAAGGAGAGGTCGAATTGCATATCGCCAGACTAAAGGTCGATCCGCGAAAGACCTCAACTGTTCAGACGGGTACGGCAACTCCTGCGGCGCGACAGAGATCTTTGTACGAGCAGAAGCGACACGACCTCACCGACGGGGTCGCCGGGAAATCGCCGTCGCCGTAAAAACGATTTATCTGCTCCCACGCGTTCGCCGCGGACTGTGAGCGAGCCCGAACGACGACGTCGGACACGTTGCGTTCGATGCTTTCGCCCTTGGCGACATACATCAGTCGGATCTTGGTGGGCTTCTCGCCGAGTCCGACTTCGCACAAGGCGGCGTACAGGTCGGCGTTGGCGAACGTTTGGGAGTCGTAGTTGCGATTTGGCAGGCCACCGGTCTTGTAGTCGACGATCGTGAGGGTTCCATCGGCGTCGCGGTCCAACCGGTCCAGGATGCCGAAGAGTGGCGCGCCGTTGATGGTCACGCCAAGTCGCAGCTCCACGCCCTCACTGGTGACCTTCGTCGGATCTTCCATCTCGAAGTACGTCGTGATGATGTGATCGGTCTCGGAGAGCAGCCGAATCATCATGGCGTCGTCCATTGCGATGTCGACGCGAACGTCGTCGGTGAGGATCTCCTCGACGGCGGCTGGTATGAACTCTCGAGCTCGCTCGGGCGTCCGCTGTTCCGCGGGGAGATTGAAGAGTTGTTCGAAGACGTAGTGAGCGAAACGGCCCTTCGCGCTCGCGTAGGACGCCGGTTGGGGGATGCGTTCGATCGAGGCGTACTGGTAGCGCTTCGGGCAGGCCTGGAAATCTGAGAGGCGAGAAGGGGAGAGGGAGCGTGGAAGCTCCTGCGTAAAGGGCATGACCCCACGGTACGACAGGGCTGTGACGTCAAGTGAGCACGTGGGCAACGAGTAAGAATGAAGCATGAAACGCCGCGCCGTCGTCACTCGTCACGGTCATGTGGTGCGAAGCACCCGCTGGAACGGGGTGCGCGCTGGCGACGAAGTCGTCGTGGACGGTGCCAAAGAACGTCGTCAACACTGGGTCTTCGTCGCCCACGTCGTGAACGAGTCCACGAACGATGAATGGGTCGAGGTTCGAGGCGGTCGAGTCGGTGAAGCGAAGGGCCGGTCGTTTCGACCGGAGGTTATATACCCAGGTTCTGCGAAGAAGGGTTCTCGCCTCGTGGGGATGTCGCTGGCGGTGGCTCCGCAACTACCGATCCCTTGACGCGGTCCTTGTCGACCTCGTTGATCTTGCGCGAGAGGATGATCCATACTCCCGGGGCACTCGCGACGAGGCTCATCACGACGAAGTAGGTGCGTACGCCCCATTCGGTGGCCAAAATCCCCGCGAGCACTACCCCGAGCGGCGCGAGACCTAACGACATGAACCAGTCGACGGAACTCACGCGTCCCAGCAATTCGCGTGGCACCTCGGATTGCATCATGGACTCCCAGATGACGTTGCCGAGGAGCAAGAGTGGCGAGGCCACGACAGGAAAGATCATGACTTCCCAGAAGTTGGTGGCAAAGCCAATGATGATCCCCGAGAACGAGGCAATCGTCCAATAGGCGATCATGACTCGAATTCGTCGTCGCGGCATTCTCATGTTCGACGCGACGAGCGCGCCGATGGCGCCGGACAATCCCATGACGGCGAATGTGTAGCCCACGATCACTTTGCTGTCGTGCAAGGTATGGCGCAGCAAAAATGGAAGTAATACCGCCAAAGGACTGAACATGATGGCGTTGACGATGCCGGCAACGACCAAGTTGGTGCGGAGCCATCTCGTATGACGAACGAATCGCACGCCTTCTTTGATCTCGGAGAGCATCGAACTTCCGGGAGTGCGTTGTGGCGTCGGCGTCGGTCTCATCAAGAACAGCGCGCTCGCCGAGACGAGGAATGTGGCGCAGTCGACACCGATGGCCCAGGTCGTGCTCGCCGCGGCGATGACGCCTCCGACGGCCGGGCCGATCATGTTGCCCATCAGATTGTTCGAGAGCGGTCGAACCGCGTTCATGGCGGGCAACAGGTCCTCGGGCACGATCTCCGGCGTGAGCGCGGTGATGCACGGCATGAAGACCGCGTCGAATGTGCCGAAGAGAACGGCGAAGATGATCAACTCGACATAATGCAGATGATTGGTGGCGAGAAGTACCACGAGGACCGCCGTCAGCAGTGCTCGAACGCAGTCCGAGATGAGGAGCAGAATCCGCCGAGAAAATCGGTCGACGATCGCCCCGCCCACCAAGAGAAAGACCACGAGCGGGGTCATGCGAGCCGCGACGAACCACGCCAATTTCGACGCGCTGTTCCCCGTCGTGTCGAGTACGAGCAGCGTGAGTGCGACCAGGGCGACGCCGTCGCCAAACTGGGACACGGTTTGACCGATCACGAGCAGACGTGGCTCACGATGCTTCGCCAACTGCACGAGCGCGATCTTCTTTTTCACCAGAGACGACTCTACGTTGGATCGAACTCTCGGAATCTTCACCGAGCGACCGATCAGAGACTATCGGTGCAGAAACCACTCGGTATCGTGCACTGGATGGCTCTGGATTTAGAGGACGCGCGACGTCGCTATCACTTCTCGTTCACGCGCGAGGACCACGATCGACTGCCGTTCTACTCCGCGTTGATGATCGCACTCGAACTCGACATCGTCGCCCAAGAGTTGCTCGCCAGTGTCCGAGTAGAGCAGCGCAATCCCATGTTGGTACTCGCGTCGCTCCACCTCGCGGCCCTGCGTGGACATCCGGTCTTGTCACCGATCTATCTGGACGCCCGATACGGTCGTATCGCGAATCCCGACCGGGCCGCGAGAGACGTGATCGATGTCGTCAATGCCGAACCGGAGTTGGTTCGATCGGAACTCCATCGTTCGACGCAAACCAACGAACCGGGCCGCTCCGCCGTCTTCCAGAGCGTGATTGCGCTCATCGCGCAGCGCGGTCATTCGTCGATCAATCTCGTCGACGTCGGGACCTCGGCCGGAATCAACCTTCACTTTGACCAGTTCCCGGTGCGCGAATGGGACGACGGTAATCCGTTGACGCTGATCTGTCGCGACGAGGTGCCGATCGATCGATCGCTGCCACTCCCGGAAGTGCTCTCACGCGTCGGCGTTGACCCCTCGCCACTGGATCTCTCGGTCGACGAAGACCGACTGTGGTTGCAGGCCTGTCTGTGGCCGGAAGAGCCTCGACGGATGGACCGGTTGGACGTAATCATCAAGCAGCGTCCCTCGTGGCCCGCAACGAAGGTCTTGCGCGGCACCGCCGCCGATCGCCTCGGCGAGGCAATCGCCTTCGGCGATCCGTCGCGCTTGACGGTCGTTCTCAACAGCTACGTCGCGGCCTATTTCTCCGAAGAAGATCAGATGGCGTACTTCCAGGACATGGTGGAGCGATGCGCCCGCAGCAACGTCGCCTGGATTTCACTCGAGTCGCCGTACATGGTGAATTGGCCGACGTCATCGAGGTCGAGTGAAGGCGCGAAAACGGGCGCGACTCAAGTACTCGTGACGCTTCCAGGCGAAGGACCGCGTGACTGGGGATGGTGTCATCACCACGGACTGTGGACGAGATTGGCAGTCCCGAGTTGGTCTGGGTGAGTCGCAAATCGGCGATGATT
>Ga0182030_10025178_pt1 | contig 10866 bp, 7 predicted proteins | sample 812S3MmetaG_FD_121299 | JGI IMG/M metagenome (GOLD analysis project Ga0182030, IMG submission 121299) | Permafrost microbial communities from Stordalen Mire, Sweden - 812S3M metaG (Illumina Assembly) | ecosystem: Environmental > Terrestrial > Soil > Wetlands > Permafrost | place: Sweden... | reverse complement strand
TTCGCACGGCTGTGGATCGACTTCGCACGGCAGCAGACCGATCTTCTCCGCCGCTGAAGCGATCGACTCCGCCCGCGGAACGCTTCACTCGCGACGCGGACCTGTCCTCTCCGGTCGAGGACAGTGCCACGGCGCCAGCGCTCCAGTCCTCAGCGCCAGATATTCCGTCCACAGCGCGCGCGGGGCACCTCCTCACGAGCTGCGGCCCGATTCACTCCGCGAGTCGACCGCCTCATTCCGACCGAGAAGCGCTTCACTGGCGTGCGAAGTCGTTCCTCTCGCGGAGAAAACCAGTTCACCGCCGTGCGAAGTCGCTCCTCTCGCGTGCGAAGTCGCTTCACAGCCGTGCGAAGTCGTTCCTCTCCCTCAGCGAGCCCCGTCTGTCCGTCAGGGTGATATTGTGCAGCCCCTGTGTCCGGGTCTGGAAACACGACGGTCCCGGTCTCTCGGGACGGTTCCTCGCCCGTCCTGTCGGACAATCGCCTCGTCCTCGCTGTGGTCCTCGCTTCGAGCGCCACCCAGCCGGAGCGTGTCGGGGAGATCGCCTTCCTCGACGACGCCGAGCACTCCGAATGGGTCATGGTCCGCGCCCCTCTGGCCGAGGATGACCCCACATCGCGCCAGGTCTTCGTCCGTCAGCGTCCGGGCGGTTCCACCGACGGAGGGCCTCTCGTCGCCATCCTCCGCCGGCTACCGATGCTGGCACGCTACATGAGGACATCGACAATGATCGTCGCCTTGAGGGAGCTGAATGGGCACGGGACACATGCGGAGTAAGCTGGTGACCTTGGCGACCATGCTGTCGGTGTCGACTGCGGCCGTCATGTCATTCACCATCGCGTGCTCGCCATCGAGTGCGCACTCCCTTGGAAGCGATTGCGCAACTGCGGGCGGGAGGTGCGCTGTTGGTCCCCCGACGACGTGCGTAAAGCAGGCGCCCAGTAGCGCGCAAGATTGCTCTAGCGGCGGTCTGACTCCCGCTGAGGTCTATTGCTGCCTCGAGTTTGGGGACGGTGGTACCGATTGACACGGGTGCACCCGCGTCTTGAGGCGAGGTCGCGAGGCTCATCACCAACGCGCAGGAGGCTCGGCCCCTTGGTGTAGTCTAGGGATCTGGGTATGCCACCCCCCGATCCCGAGACTCTCGTGTCGACCTTCCTCGCCCAGGCGGCGGTCCGTGGCGAAGCGCCGGCGCTCCGCAGCAAGAGGGACGGGGTCTGGCATCCGGTCTCGTGGCGCGAGTGGGAGCGGCGTTCGCGGGCCGTGGCGGCGCGGCTCGTCGAGGCGGGCGTGGAGCGCGGGGACCGCGTCGCCGTCTTCGGGAGCACCCGCGAGGAGTGGCTCGTCGCCGATCTCGCCGTGATGATGGCCGGGGCCGTCACGGTCCCCGTCTATGCGTCGCTCATCGGCGAGCAGGCTGCGTACATCCTTGGCGACTCCGGGACGAAGGCGCTCTTCGCGGAGGACGCCTCGTACGTGAAGCGCGTGGCCGACCACGACGCCGGCGCGATCGAGCGCCTCGTGCGGACCTGGCACTTCGCCGACCTCCCCATGGACGACCCTCCGCCGGCGCTCGCGCGACAGGTCGACGAGCGCATCGCCGCCGTGCGCGCCGACGACCTCGCGACCATCGTCTACACCTCCGGCACGACCGGGCCGCCCAAGGGCGTCATGCTCACCCACGCCAATCTCGCCTGCGAGACGCGCGGGCTCGACGGCCTGCTCCCCCTGACGGCGGACGACGAGCAGCTCCTCTTCTTGCCGCTCGCGCACATCTTCGGTCGCGTGCTCGTCGCGATGCAGTTCCGCGTCGGCTACACGACCGCCATCGCCGAGTCGCTCCTCAAGGCGCTCGACAACGCGATGGAGGTCAACCCCACCTTCATGGGCTGCGTGCCGCGTCTCTACGAGAAGGTGTACGCCGTGGCCAACGAGAAGGCCGCCGCCGCCGGGGGAGCGAAGGAGCGCATCTTCCGCTGGGCGACGGCCCCGGAGAGACGCGACGCGGGCGGCCTCACGGGCTGGCTCGCCGACCGTCTCGTGCTGTCGAAGATCCGCGCGCGCTTCGGGACGCGCCTGAGGTTCGCCATCAGTGGCGGCGCCCCGCTGGCCAGGGAGCTCGCCGAGTGGTTCGACGGGGCGGGCCTGCTCATTCTCGAGGCGTACGGGCTGACGGAGACGACGGGCGGAACGACGATCAACACGATCGAGCGCCACCGCTTCGGGACGGTCGGCCCCGTCGTGCCCGGCGTCGAGGTGCGCATCGCGCCCGACGGAGAGATCCTCATCCGCGGCGCCACGGTGATGCGCGGCTACTGGAACAACGAAGCCGACACGCGCGAGGTCATCGACGCGGAGGGCTGGTTTCACTCCGGCGACATCGGCGAGCTCGACGCCGACGGGTGCCTCCGCATCACGGACCGCAAGAAGGACCTCATCGTCACCGCGGGCGGGAAGAACGTCGCGCCGCAGAACATCGAAAACCTGCTCAAGCAATCGGGCTGGATCAGCCAGGCGATGGTCTACGGCGACAAGCGGCCGTACCTCGTGGCGCTGCTCACCCTGAACGCCGAGGCTGCGGCGCGCTTCGCCGAGGAGAAGGGCCGCCCCGACGCATCGGACGACGCGGAGCTCCGGGCTGCGGTGCAAGGCGCGGTCGACGCGGTGAACGCGAAGCTGTCGAGCTTCGAGACGGTGAAGAAGTTCGCCATCCTGTCGGGGGACTTCACCATCGACGGAGGCGAGCTGACGCCGACGCTCAAGGTGAAGCGCAAGGTCGTCATCGAGCTTCACCGGGCAGTGCTCGACGGCCTGTATCGCTGAACGGAGGTTTGGCGCGTGTCGGACCTGTCTCGCAGCGCGCTCGCCATCCGCGCCAGCGTCTTCGCGGAGCTCGCGCCGCGGATCGAGGCGCACGCGCGCGCCGGCGGGGATCTCGTCGCGCTGCACATCGGCGACACGTACCTCCCGCCGCCGCCGGGAGCGCGCTTCGGCCGCGTCGAGCCGGGAGAGACGGACCCGGCGCTGTACGCGTACGGCGCCATCCCGGGCCTCGACGCGCTGAAGCAGGCGTTCGCGCGCGGACTGGTGGCGGCGGGACGCGGACCCGGCGAGGTGGACCCGGGGCGTCACGTGCTCGTCGGCGCCGGGGCGACGCACGCCATCTACTGCGCGCTGCGCGCCGTCCTCGATCCGGGCGACGAGGTGCTCGTGGCGGCGCCGTACTGGCCGCTCTCGGTCGGCGTCGTCCGTGCCGCGGGAGGGGTGCCCGTCGAGGTACCGCTGACGACGCGCCTCTACGAGGACCCGGGCGCGAGCGCTGCGGCGATCCTCGAGCGGTCCATCACGCCGCGGACGCGGGCGCTGTATCTCATCTCCCCGAACAACCCCGACGGCTACGTGTACCCGGAGGCGCAGCTCCGCGACATCGCCGCCCTCGCCGTGGCGCGGGACCTGTGGGTCCTGTCGGACGAGGTGTACGCCGACTACGTGTACGACGGGGCGCATGCGTCCATCGCGCGGATGCCCGGCATGGAAGAGCGGACGCTGAGCGCGTATTCGGTGTCGAAGAGCCACGCCCTCGCCGGCGCGCGCGTGGGGTTCCTCGTCGCGTCGGAGCGCGTCGTGTCGCTGGCGCGGAGGGTCGCGACGCACACGGTGTTCAACGTGCCGGTCGCGTCGCAGCGCGTGGCGCTCGCGGCCCTGGAGGCGCCGCCGGACTGGATGGACGCCGCGCGCCTGGCGTACCGGGGAGCGCGCGACGCGACGATCGCGGCGCTCGCGGGCTCGGGGGTGCGGGCGCTGGTGCCGAAGGGCGGGAGCTACGTGTTCGTGGACTTCACGCCGGTGCTCAGGGGGAGGCCGCTGCGCACGCTCCTCGAGAGCGCCATCGACGAAGGGGTGCTCCTCGCGCCGGGAGACGGATGCGGGGACGCGTTCTCGTCGTGGGCGCGCCTGTGCTTCACGTCCGTGCCGCGAGAGAGGCTGATGCTGGGGGTGGAGAGGCTGAAGAAGGCTGTGGAGGGGCTGGGCAAGTAGGCGGGGCCGACGTCGAAGCCGGCCGGGCCGACGCTCGAGGAGCCGGGGCCGGCGGCCGAGGAGGCCGGACCGACCGGCGAGGAGGCCTGGCAGGCGTTCGAGGAGGTCGGACCGACCGGCGAGGAGGCCGGGCAGGCGGTCGAGGAGGTCAGGCAGGCGGTCGAGGAGGTCAGGCAGGCGGTCGAGGAGGCCGGGCAGGCGGTCGAGGAGGCCGGACTCCCAAGTCAGCGGAGGCGGGCCATCGCGCGAGGAGCCGCGGCTCCTCCGCAAGGAGGCCGGGCAGCTCGACGAGGAGGCCGGGCAGCTCGACGAGGAGGCCGGGCTCCCAGGGGGACGGAGGCGGGCTGTCGCTCGAGGAGGCGCGGCTCCTCGACGCGGAGGGCGGGCGGCTCGTCGAGGAGGCGCGGTTCCTCGAGGTGGAGGAGCGATGACCCGGCGAGGAGGCGCGGTGGTGGAGTGAGGAGGGCGGGGAGCTCGGCGAGGAGGGGCGGCTCCTTGGGGTGGAGCGGTCCTGACGCGTTGCGACCGCGACCGCGACCGCGCACCGCGGCTCAGAGGCTCACGCTCCCTCCGCCCTGCTTGCGGGGCGGCGGGCCGAGGGGGTGGGGTCTCCGCCTCAACCTCCCCAAACCCATCGCCCCCACGACCAACCCCAGCGCAATCCCCCCTCCCGCTTCCGTCAGCCCGCGCGAGCACCCCACCCCCGCCATCGCCGCAGTCACCGTAGCCGGCTCCGCGGCGCGCGACGGCAGCACCCCGGGCGCGCGGCCCAGGATGATCCCCAGGAGCTCCCTCCTCGCCTCGAAGAACGGCTTGCCCCGCGAGCCCCACGACGGGGCGTCTCCCGCCTTCGCTTCGTCGAACGCGGTCGGCACCAGCCACCGCGCCACGGCGTCGGCACGCGCCGGATCGCGGTCGCGCGCCATCTGGAGGTAGCCGGCGTCCTCGAGACCGCGTCGCCAGTTCTTCAGGCGGATGGAGGCGAGCACGCCCTGGAAGCCGAGGGAGTGCTCATCGAACGCGTCGAGCTGCGTCCCCGGGTAGAGCAGCATGCCCTCCCCGTTGGCCCACTCGCTCTCGGTGCTCAGCGACTCCGCGTCGGCGAACGGATCGATCGGCACATCGCCGTGCTCCGCGTACCAGTGCATCGAGTCCCGCACGACCCAGCGCGGGATGCGGAACATCGCGCTCAGCCAGCCGTTCACGCGCGGCGACACGGCGTCGTCGTCGACGAGGAACGTGCCCGTCCGCGGCCTCACGCCGTCGTATACCCACGACTCCTTGCCCTGCGCGCGCGCCGCGTTCACCTCGGCGACGTCGAAGGTCGCGTGCATCATCGGCACGTCCACGGGCTGCGCCGTCGGATCGAGCGAGCACGTCCAGCCGACGCGCACGCGCCGCAGGTTCGCGTCGTCGGAGTCCCGGAGGAGCGAGCGCCAGCCCGCGCCCCACGGGCTGGAGCACTGGTCGTCGGCGGCGTAGAGGACGACGTCGGTCGCGCCGAGGAGCTTCTGGTCGGCCACGCGGTCGGCGACCGTCCGGAGGCGCTGCAGCGTGGCCGCGTCGGGGCCGCCGAACGCGCCGTGGGCTCCGATGGCCAGCACGCCGTCGCCCATCCCGGGGGCCGGACCGACGTAGCCCTGCGACGCCGTGTAGAGAGAGCCGGACAGCGACGGGAACTCGCGGTCGACGTCGGACGGCGACGTCGCGTCGTTCATCGGGGCGATGCGGTGGGCGTGAAGGAGCTGCCAGAGCTGCCGCTCCGCGCGCGGTCCGACGCGCTCCTCGAGCGCCTCGTGATCGTACGAGAGCGCCGTGGCCACCGTGCGGTCCGGCAGCGTTGCGTCGACCACCTCGAGCTCCACCGGGAGTCGCGCGAGGACGACGTCTTGCACGTGGACCACGACGTCGCCGCGGTAGATGCCGGCCGCCTGCGCGCGCGGGACTTCCACGTCGATCCACACGATGCCGTTCTGCCTCGGCGCGACCCGCAGCGGGTACGGGCTCCACTCGTGCGCGACGTCGACGGGGAGGAGCGCGTCGGGGACGGGGCCCACCCACTCGCGCTCGGGCGGTCCGGAGCCCGCTTCCCAGCCGGGCGACTCGCCGCGCTTCTTTCCACCGGAGGCGCGCCGCACCTCCACGAAGTGCTCCACGAAGCGCTCGATCCGTCCCGAGCCGGCGACCGCGCCGCGCACCGCCGGCGGGCCCTCGACCATCTTCGCGCCGTCCGGGCCGTCGAGCTCGTCGAACTCCACGGTCACGCCTTCGAGCTCCGCGTCGTCCGCCTCCACGACCACCTGGAACGCGACCGACTCGTTTCGCATCGCGAAGAGGTGCGCCGCTTCGCCCGGTCGCCAGATCGCGTTGTCCACGCCGGTCTCGAACGACGTCGACACGGCGTCGCGACGGATCTTCTCCCCGTCGTCGACCATCCACACCGACGGTGCCGCGGCGGCGCGATGCGTGGCGAACGCCGTGGCGAGGAGCACCATCGAGGCGGAGAGGCGCGCGGCACGCATGGCGGTCACCTAGGTCCTCGAGATGAACTGGACGACGAGGCGCCCGAGCTCCTCGCCGGTGTCTTCCTGCAGAAAGTGACCCGCGCGCTCGATGGTGACGTGCGGCTGGCCGGCGGCGCCCGGGATGCGTTTGTGCATCGGACGCTCGGCGCCCTTCGTGACCGGGTCCGAGTCGCTGAACGCCGTCAGGAACGGCTTCTCGAAGCGCTCCAGCGAACGCCACGCAGCGCGGTTCGCCTCGCTCGCCGGATCATCGGGGCGCGTCGGCACGAGGAGAGGAAACTGCCGGGCGCCGGCCTTGTAGCTCTCGTCGGGGAAGGGGGCCTCGTACGCCGCCACGACCTCCGGGGCCACCGACCGTGCGCACCCTGTCTGGATGATCCTTCCCACCGGCAGCACCTCCGTCTTCTGGGAGAACGCCTGCCATGCCAGGAATGCTTCCGAGACCTTCTCGTCGCCCGTGGGGAGGCCCGTATTGGCCGCCACGACGCGCGCGAAGCGCTCCGGGTGCTCGGCGACGAGGCGCAGGCCGAGGAGGCCGCCCCAGTCCTGGCAGAAGAGCGTCGTGGCCTGGAGATCGAGGGCGCCGAGCACGCCCGCCATCCAGGCCACATGGCGTGCGTACGTGTAGTCCTCGCGCCGTGCCGGCTTGTCGCTGCGCCCGAAGCCGACGAGATCCGGCGCTACCACGCGGTGCCCGGCGGCGACGAGCCCGGGGATCATCTTGCGGTAGAGGAAGGACCACGACGGCTCGCCGTGCATGAGGAGCACGGGCGCGGCGGAGCGCGGTCCCTCGTCGACGTAGTGGATGCGGACGCCATCGACGTCGATGTAGTGGGGCGCGTAGGTCCAGCCGGGGAGATCGTGGAAGCGGTCGTCGGGGGTGCGCAGGAGGTCCATGCGTCGGTCGTACCATGGGGCAAAGTGTAAAGCGTCACTTGACACTACCGATCGGACGGGTCACCCTCTTCCTCGTGCGCAGCAGGCTCCTCGCCCCCTTCGCCCGAGGCCTGCGCCAGCTCCGGCGCGACGTCTCCACGGCGGCCGGCGCGCTCGTCGGACACAACCCGCCGCCTCTCGTCCGCGTGACCGCGAAGCCCGCGAGCCCGGTCGCGCCGACGCACACCCCCCGCCCGATGCGTGTCGCGAAGCTCGTGCGCGAGACCGTGGACGCCGTCACCGTCGTCCTGGAGCACCCGGACGGCGAGCCGGTGGTGTTCGCGGCGGGCCAGTTCTTCACGCTCCACGTGCGGCTCGAGGACGGGGAGATCGCCAAGCGTGCCTACTCCGCGTCGAGCAGCCCCCTCGACGCGGCCCGCGTCTCGGTCACCGTCAAGCGCGTGGCCGGCGGTCGCATGTCGAGCCACCTCGTGGAGCGTCTTCGCGAGGGGGACCTCATCGACGTCCTCGGTCCCTCGGGGGCCTTCACGCCTGCGTCGGGGCGCGGGCCTCGTCGCGTCGTGCTGGTCGGGGGAGGCAGCGGGATCACGCCGCTCACGTCCATCGCCCGCACGCTCCTGGCAACGGAGGCGGACACGCGCGTCGTCCTCGTCTACGGCAACCGCGCGCGCGAGGACGTCATCTTCCACGACGCGCTGGAAGCCCTCGCGCGGGAGCACGTCACCACGGGTCGATTCGTCGTGCGTCACGTGCTCGAGTCCCCGCCTGCCGGGTGGACGGGCGGCGCGGGTCTCCTCGACGGGGCCGCTCTCGAGCGGGAGCTCGGCGCCGTCGGCGAGGCGAACGGCGTACCGAGCGAGTACTTCCTCTGCGGGCCGGCCCCTCTCATGCACGCCGCCCGCGCCTTCCTCGCAGGGCGCGGCGTGCCGCACGTGAGTATCCACGAGGAGCGCTTCGTGTCCGCCCACGCGAGCCGCACGGCCGCGCCGTCCGCTGCTCACACGGTGGTCGTGCGCTCCCGCGCCGGGGCGCGACGCATGGTGGTCGAGCCGGGGCGCACCGTCCTCGAGGCGGCGTTCGATGCGAGGGTCGACATGCCCTTCTCGTGCACCGTCGGCGGGTGCGGCGCGTGCCGCGTGAAGCTCGTCGACGGCGACGTCGCGATGGATGAGCCCAACTGCCTCACCCCGGAGGAGCGCGCCGGCGGCTACGTGCTCGCCTGCATGTCGCGTCCGGGCGGACCGTGCACCCTGGAGATCGCGTGACGATGGGTGCCGCCGCCGCCCGCGTCGCCGAGGCGTGGCCCTACAAGATGCGCGATCTCTGCCGCATCACCGGGATGCCGCGCCAGGCCATCCACTTCTACATCCAGCAGGGCCTCGTGCCGCCGGGGCGCAAGACGGGGCGCAACACGGCGCTCTACGGTTCCGGTCACGTCGAGCGCATCCGCGTCGTCAAGCAGCTCCAGAACGAGCGCTTCATGCCGCTAAGGGCGATCCGCGCGGTGCTCGACGGCAAGGACGACGCCTTCACCCCCGAGCAGCGCGGCGTGCTCCTCGACGTGAAGCAGCGCCTCTCGTCGTCGCTCGCCCGCCCGCGCGCGAAGACGGCGAGCCTCGACGCTCGCACGCTCCTCGCCCGGCACGGCCTCGACCGCAGCGACCTCGACGATCTCGTGGCCGCCCGGGTCCTCGAGGTCACGCCGGGCCCGCGAGGCAGGCTCCTGGTCGCCGCGGACGACGCCTGGGTCGTCGAGCTCTACGCCGAGGTGCGCCGCGCCGGCTTCACGCGGGAGCTCGGCTTCGACGCGAAGCTCCTCCGCATGTACGAGCGCTCGGTCGCCGCCCTCTTCGAGCGCGAGAAGAAGATCCTCACCGATCGCCTCGCCCGGCTTCCGCCCGAGCGGGTGGCTCCCATGCTCGAGAAGGCCATCCCGCTCGTGACCCAGTTCTTCGCCCGCTACCACGCCAAGAAGATCCGCGATTTCTTCGCCCGGATGGGAGACTGACCGATGTTCGACCTCACCCGCCTCGCGCGCATCCTGCCGCCCCGCATCCGCGACGCCCTCGACGCGCACGTCGAGGCGCTCTCGGTGTTCACGGAGATCCGCGATCCTCGCGTCCTCTCCTCGCTGGCGCCGTCCGGGGTGCGGGGCCTGCTCTTTCATCGCGGCAAGCAGGGGGTGCCGACGCGGATCCGCGCGACGCACGCTGCGCACTTCGACTGGTCGTACCCGAGCGACCAGCCCGAGATGCGCTCGCTCTACGATCGCGCGAAGAAGGGGCAGTGGGACGGCGCGTCGCTTCCGTGGAAGACCAGCGTCGATCCCCTGAACCCCGAGGTGCCGCTCATCCCGGAGCGCTTCGTCGACTTCCGCATCCTCGAATCGATGGGCGTGCGGCTCAACGCGGCCGAGCGCCGCGCCTTCACGGCCAGCCTCACGGCGTGGATGCTGAGCCAGTTCCTCCACGGCGAGCAGGGGGCCCTCTTCGCCGCCGCGCAGGTCACCGAGGCGGTGCAGTTCTTCGACGGGAAGCTCTACGGCGCGACGCAGGTGATGGACGAGGGGCGCCACGTGGAGGTGTTCCACCGCTACGTCGAGGAGAAGCTCGGCAAGCTCTACCAGATCAACGACAACCTCTTCGTCATCATCGACGCGCTGATGAGCGACTCGCGCTGGGACATGAAGTTCCTCGGCATGCAGATCATGGTCGAGGGGCTGGCGCTGGGCGCGTTCGGCACGCTCTTCCGGCTGACGAAGGAGCCGCTCCTCAAGGAGCTCCTGAAGAACGTCATCCAGGACGAGGCGCGGCACGTGCACTACGGCGTCCTCGCGCTCCGCGAGCACATCACCAAGGAGCTCTCGGAGAGCGAGCGTCGCGAGCGCGAGGACTGGGCCTTCGAGGTCGCGCTCCTGATGCGCAACCGCTTCATGGCCTACGAGATCTTCGAGGAGCAGTTCCAGGGGGTCATCAGCCGCGCGCAGTGGCGCGACTTCGTGCTGCGGACGCCGGGTCTCGAGGAGTTTCGCACGGTGATGTTCTCGCGCCTCGTGCCGAACCTGCGCGAAATAGGGCTTCTGACGCCGCGGATCATCCCGCACTACGAGCGCGTGGGGCTGATGAAGTACTTCGGCGGCGCCGCCGCGGACAAGCTGAGCGGCGACCAGATGATCCGGGAGCTCGAGCAGGCCGCGTGAAGGGGGAGCGGCCTCTCGTCTCGGTGGTGATGCCGTATCGCGACGCGAGCGGGACCCTCGACGAGGCCGCGGCGAGCATCCTATCGCAGGAGGGCGTGGAGCTGGAGCTCATCGCGGTCGACGACGGATCGCGCGACGACGGGGCGGAGCGAATGCGGGCCCTGGCCGGGCGGGATGCGCGCGTGGTCTGCGTGCGAGGAGAGGGCA
>Ga0182030_10025177_pt1 | contig 10867 bp, 10 predicted proteins | sample 812S3MmetaG_FD_121299 | JGI IMG/M metagenome (GOLD analysis project Ga0182030, IMG submission 121299) | Permafrost microbial communities from Stordalen Mire, Sweden - 812S3M metaG (Illumina Assembly) | ecosystem: Environmental > Terrestrial > Soil > Wetlands > Permafrost | place: Sweden... | reverse complement strand
TGCTGCTGTATTCGAGCCGGCCGAAGTCGATCACGCTATGGCCAAGTCTCGGCCTGCCGGTCGAACTCATGGGGGCCCGCATCCCGATGCTGCAGGTCGTCACGATCATCATCACTTTGGCCGTCCTCATTGTCCTCACGCTGTTCCTCAAACGCACGCGCTATGGTTTGGAGATGCGCGCGGCCGCCGAGAACTTCACCATGGCTCGCATGCTCGGGGTGCGCGCCAACGCGGTCATTATGCTGGCGTTTGCCATCAGCGGCATGCTGGCGGCGGCGATCGGGCTGATCCTGGCTACCAACTCCGGCACCGCGGATATCGGGATGGGCACCAACGTCATGCTGATCGCCTTCATCGCCACGGTGATCGGCGGCCTTGGCAGCGTGCCGGGCGCCGTTGCCGCCGGCTTCCTGATCGGCAGCGCCAGCGTCTTGTTTCAGGCAACGCTGCCGCATGACGCCCGCGTCTTCCGCGATGCCTTTGTCTACGGCGCGGTGATCGTGGTCCTGCTGGTGCGCCCGCAAGGGTTGTTCGCACCCAAATCCGCCAAGCAGAGGGTTTGATGATGCCGCCGCACCGGTCGGTCATCTGGCGAACGATCGCGACCCCGATCATCCTGATCGTGGTGCTGCTCGTCATGGCCGCCCTGACCTATCAACTCTGCGGCAGGGCCTTCAATCGCACCGTGGTCGAGATGTTCATAAACATCATGGTGGTCGCCGGGCTCTATGTATTCGTTGGCAATGCCGGCCTGCTGTCATTCGGCCACATCAGCTTCATGTGCCTCGGCGCCTATATGACCGCATGGCTGACCATCCCGCCGATGATGAAATCGGTAACGCTCAAGGGGCTGCCGTCGTGGCTGCTGCACACGCAGTTGCCTATCTGGATCGCCACGCCGATTTCGGGCGCGTTCGCGGCCCTGTTCGCGCTCATCGTCGGGCGCGTGATCATGCGCTTGTCCGGGATCGCCGCCTCGATCGCCACCTTCGGACTGCTCGGCGTCGTCAACAACGTCTATTCGAACTGGGACTCGGTGACCGGCGGCCAGGGCTCCATTGTCGGTATACCGCCCAATATGAACGTCTGGATCGCATGGCTGGGCGCCGCGGCCGCCATCGCGATCGCCTATCTCTACGCGATTTCCCGCTCCGGCCTGGCGCTGCGCGCCGCCCGCGACGAGGCCGTAGCCGCCACCGCCTCCGGAATCGATATTGTCCGCGAGCGGCTGATCGCCTTCGTGGTCAGCGCTTTCATCATTGGTCTCGCCGGCGCGCTCTACGCGCACTCCCTGAGCATCGTCAATCCGGGCTCGTTCTATCTGCGCACGACGTTCATCACCTTGTCCATGCTGGTGGTGGGTGGAATGTACAGCCTCAGCGGAGCCGTCGCCGGCGTCGTGGTGATTTCCGCGCTGATCGAGATGCTTCGCGACCTCGAAAAGGGCGTCAGCCTCGGCGGTCTGACCGTTGCACTCCCGAACGGAGCCCAGGAGATCGCAATCGGCATCATCACCATCGTCATTCTGATGTACATGCCGACCGGCCTGACCCGCAACCGGGAATTCTCCTGGAGAGGATGGCCGATCGAGCGGCGGCTGCCGCGACCTGTGCAGACGGCCCTGAAGGAACTGAACTGAAGTTGGGTGAACAAAAACGGAGGAGTGATCAAATGCGTTTCACGACAATACCAGTTACCCTGGCTGTGGCGACCGCACTGTGGTGTACACCGACATTGGCCGCCGACGAGATCGTGGTCGGATTTGCCACCGCGGCGTCCGGCTTCATGCAGGCCTATGACAAGCCGGCCCAGGACGCCGCACTGATCCGCATCGACGAGATCAACAAGGCGGGCGGCTTGCTCGGCAAGAAGATCAAGCCCGTATTTGCGGACACCAAGACCGATCAGGCCGAGGGCGCCAAGGCCGGCCTCGCGGTGCTCGATCAAAACGCCGATCTGGTGATCGTCTCCTGCGACTACGACTTCGGCGCGCCGGCGGCTCTGCAGGCCCAGTCAGCCGGCAAGGTTTCCTTCTTCCTGTGCGCCGAATCGATCAAGGCGGGTATCCCCGGCGTCGGCCCCTATTCGTTCTCCGCCTCGGTACTGGCGGCCGTGCAGGGCGCGACCATGGCCGAATGGGCCTACACGAAAAAGAATGCCCGCACCTTCTACCGGCTGCTCGACAGCTGGACCGTCTATAACAAGGGCATCTGCGACGGCTTCGACTGGATGCTGCCGCGTCTGAAGGATGCGACGCTGGCCGGCAGCGACACGTTCAAGAACGATGATGCCTCGATCGCGTCGCAGATCACGCGCATCAAGGGCCTGCCCAAGGAGCCCGACGCCATCATGCTCTGCACCATGATGCCGGGCGCTGTTTCGGCCATCAAGCAGATACGGGCCTCTGGCATCAAGTCGATGATCCTCAACGGCTCGGGTGTCGATGGCAGCTATTGGCAGAACGCCGTTCCCGGCCTGTCGAACTTCTACGTGCCGGTACAGGGCTCGATTTATGGCGACGATCCCAATCCGAAAGTCGCCGAGTTCAACAAGAAGTACAAGGAAGTCACCGGCGGCGACCCTTCCAGCCAGTACGTTTATCCGGGCTATGTCCTGATCGACGTCTGGGCGAAGGCCGTCGAGCGCGCCAAGACAACGGACGCCCAACCGGTGGTGGCGGAGCTCGAGAAGATGAAAAATGAAGCCACGCTGTTCGGGCCGCGTACCTTCAGCAAGGACCTGCACCATCAGAACCAGGGTCGCTACCTGATCGTCGACACCGAGGCGGGCAAACCGAGCGTGGTCGATCAGTGGACGATTTCGGAGAAGATCCCGGTCGACTATCTGGTGTCCAAGTAGGCCGGCAACGCGCCGCGACAGGTTGAGTGTCAGCGGCGCCTCCATCGGTCGATCGCCATGAACTTGACGCCCGTTGAAGTCGGCAGGCGTCAAGTTCGGCGGGTTTAACTGCCGGTTTTTGCAAACGCCGCGCCGGAATGCCGCGGCCGGGAAGGAAACGAGAGAATGGCTATCATAAATTGCGACATGGGCGAGGCCTTCGGTCTCTACAAGATGGGCGACGACGAAGGCCTGATGCCGCTTATCGACGTGGCCAATGTCGCCTGCGGATTTCATGGCTCCGACTTCAATCACATGCGCAAGACCGTGCGGCTGGCCAAACAGCATGGCGTCAAGGTCGGCGCGCATCCCTCGCTGCCCGATCTGCAGGGGTTCGGGCGCAGGGAGATGAAGATCGGCCGCGAAGAACTGACGAACTGCATGCTCTACCAGATCGGTGCGCTCAAGGCGTTCCTTGATGCCGAAGGCGTCGTCCTCAATCATATCAAGCCGCACGGCGCGCTGTATGGCATGGCCACGCGCATGGAGGACGTCGCCGAGGCGGTGGCCGACACCGCTGATGTCTACAAGGTGCCGCTATTGGGCATGAAGGGGACGCTGCACGAGAAGGTCTATCGACGCCGCGGTCATACCTTCGTCGCCGAATACTACGCCGATCTCGACTACAATGCCGAAGGCGGCCTTATCATCACGCGCGAACACGACGCCAAGGATCCGACCGACGCGGCGGCAAGGTGCCTGCGGGCATTGACCGAAGGCAAGACACGTACGGTGGCCGGCAACGACGTGGCGGTCGGGTCCGATGCCATCTGCGTCCACTCCGACACCCCGAATGCCGTCGCCATCGCCCGGGCCGTTCGCGAGGCGGTGCGCCCCTATCTGACCGCGCATTAGTGCGACGGCGCACCTGGACAGAAGCGATCAAACGACGAGGAACTCATGGCTATACAGCAAATTTTTTCGCCACTGCCGGGTATATTCTACCGCAAGCCGGCGCCGGACAAGCCGGTCTACAAATCCGACGGCGACACCATCACGCAAGACGACACGATCGGCCTCGTCGAAGTCATGAAGTCGTTCAACGAAGTGAAGGCGGGCGTGGCCGGCAAGATCGTGCGCTTCCTGGTCGAGAATGAGGACGCCGTGATGGCCGGCCAGCCGATCGCCGAGATCGACGTTTGAGGCCGGCAAACCGTCCATGACGATCCACAAGCTTCTCATTGCCAATCGCGGCGAGATCGCTGTGCGCATCATTCGCGCGGCGCGCGAGTTGGGCCTTGCGACCGTGCAGGTCTACAGCAAGGCCGACAAGGACTCGCTTGCCGTGCGGCTCGCCGACGAGTGCGTCGACATCGGTCCCCCGCAGGCGTCGAAGTCATATCTCAACCGGGACGCGATTCTCGCCGCGGCCAGCACAACGGGCGCCGACGCCATCCATCCAGGCTATGGATTTCTGGCCGAGAATGCCGAGTTTGCCGCCGCGGTCGAGGCGGCGGGGCTGACCTTCGTGGGACCGACGGCGCAGTCGATCCGGCTGATGGGCGACAAGGTCGCCGCCCGGGAGGCCGCGGCGGCGGCGGGCGTTCCCACGGTTCCGGGCAGCCGCGGCCGGCTGGAGTCGGCTGAGGCAGCATTCGTCCTGGTGAAGACGACTGGCTTTCCCGTGATGATCAAGGCGGCGGCCGGCGGCGGCGGCCGCGGCATTCGCATCGCGCGCTCGGCCGAGGAGTTTCATCACCAGATGCCGCAGGCGCAGGCCGAGGCGCTCGCGGCCTTCGGAGACGGCGGGCTCTATGTCGAGAAGCTCATCGAAGGTGCGCGGCATATCGAGGTACAGGTGCTGGGCGACGGCCAGGACGTCATCCACTGCTTCGAGCGCGAGTGTTCGCTGCAGCGCCGCCGCCAGAAAGTCTGGGAAGAAGCGCCCTCGCCGTCGCTGACGCCTGCCATCCGCGAAAAACTCTGTTCGTCGGCCGTCGCGCTCGCCAAGGCGGTGCACTACCGCGGCGCCGGAACCATCGAATATCTGTACGACGACCGCAGCCACGAGTTCTATTTCCTGGAGATGAATACCCGCATCCAGGTCGAACACCCGGTGACCGAGATGGTCACCGGCATCGACCTGATGCGCGAGATGATACGGATCGCCGGCGGCGAGCGGCTGCGCTTCCGCCAGGATCAGGTGCGCGTCAATGGCCACTCGATCGAGATCCGCATCAATGCCGAGGACCCGGCGAAAGGCTTCGCCCCAAATCCGGGCACCGTCACCGCCCTCAGCGTGCCAGGTGGCAACGGGGTGCGTTTCGACAGCATGCTCTATGCCGGCTACACGGTGCCGCCGTTCTACGACAGCTTGCTCGGCAAGCTGATCGTCCACGACGAGGATCGGGCCAGCGCCATTCGACGGCTCGATGGCGCCCTCGGTGAACTGGTCGTTGAAGGCCTTGCGACGACCAAGCCTTTGCATCAGGCGCTTGCTCGCGATCCCGACGTACAGGCCGGACGCTTTCATACAGCGTGGCTCGAGCCGTGGCTGGCATCTCATGCCGGAAGTCTTGCCGTGCCGGCCTCGGCGCCAAATCCAGCTCCCACGGCAGAGGCTGCGCCGGCCGCGCAGCCCGCTGCCACGACAAGACAATCCGCCCCGTCGGCAACAGGAGACCTCTGACCCATGCAAACCCGATTTTCCTTTGGCGGCGATGAGCACGTCTTCGCCGAGGTGGACGAATCCATGTCGCTCGAGGCTTTCTTCAAGAGCCTCTTCATCACGAATGCGGTGCGCGATGCCAGGATCAAGGGCGTGACCGAGATCTGCCCGGCCAACGCCTCCTATCAGGTGAAGTTCGATCCGGATCTGATCAAGCCCGATGACATGCTCGCCGAGCTGAAACGGCTGGATTCGGCAGCCGGGAAGTCCGAGCCGGTGATAGCAACACGGATCATCGAGATCCCCGTGCTTTACAACGATCCGTGGACGCACGAGACCCTGATGCGCTTCCGCGAGCGCCATCAGGATCCCAACGGCACCGATCTCGAATACGCGGCCCGCATCAACAATCTCGATGGCATCGACGCGTTCATCAAGGCGCATTCAAGCGCACCCTGGTTCGTGTCGATGGTCGGCTTCGTCGCCGGCCTGCCCTTTCTCTATCAGATGGTCGAGCGCCAGCGACAGCTTCAGGCGCCGAAATATCTGCGCCCGCGGACCGACACACCGAGGCTCACGGTCGGTCACGGCGGCTGTTTCAGCTGCATCTATTCGGTGCGTGGCGCCGGCGGCTACCAGATGTTTGGCATCACACCCATGCCAATCTACGATCCAGATCAGAAGATCAGCTACCTGCGTGATTTCATGTGCCTGTTCAGGCCGGGCGACATCGTGAAGTGGAAACCGATCGACCGGCCGGCCTATGACGAGGCGGTCGCCGACGTCGAGGCAGGCCGCTTCGCGCCGGTCATCCGGGATGTCTCGTTCTCGCTCACCGAGTTCAACCGCGACATCGATGGCTACAATCGCAAGCTCGAGGGGATCCTCCATGGCCATTAAGGTTCTCAAGCCTGGTCTTGCGACCACCGTCCAGGACCTCGGGCGTCCCGGCTATTATCACATCGGCATCCCGCTTTCGGGCGGCATGGACCGGCACGCGCTCGCGGCTGCCAACCTGCTGGTGGGCAATGCGGAGGGAGCTGCCGTTCTGGAGGCCGTATTCATGGGGCCCGAGCTCGAGTTTACCGATGACGCCATGATCGCGGTCACGGGGGCCGAGTTGCCGCCCAAGCTCGACGGCGTTGCGCGGGAGATGTGGGCGTCCTTCAAGGTGAAGCGCGGCCAAAAGCTCTCCTTCGATTTCCTGAAAAAGGGCGCGCGCGCCTATATCGCGGTCGCGGGCGGAATCGATGTGCCCGTAGTGCTCGGCTCGCGCTCGACCTACGCGCTGGGCGCGCTCGGCGGCTTCAAGGGTCGCAAGCTCGAGGCCGGCGACGAACTGCCGGTCGGTGCGGCCGCGGCTTCGGTCAAGGAGGGCCGCACGGTCGGCGAGGAATTGCGGGGTCTGCCGACCGCGATGCCGACGGAGTTGCGCGTCATGCCTGGACTTTACTGGCATCGCATCACGGATGCCGCCGGCCGAGGGTTCTTCGCCGATACCTGGAAGGTGGCTCCCGAAGCCGATCGAATCGGCTACCGTTTCAAGGGCGGCAAGCCGCTCGAGTTCGTGCCGCGTGAGCCACCGTTTGGCGCGGGCTCCGATCCCTCCAACATCACCGATGCCTGCTATCCGTATGGTTCGATCCAGGTGCCCGGAGGCACCGAGCCGATCGTGCTGCACCGCGACGCGGTTTCAGGCGGTGGCTATTTCATGATCGGTACGGTTATTTCGGCCGATATGGATCTGATCGGCCAGCTTCAGCCCAATACGCCGGTGAAGTTCGTCAAGGTCGAAATGAACGAGGCGCTCGCGGCCCGCCATGCGCGTGCCGAGCTGCTGACGAAGGTCCGCTCGTCCTTGAAATCATCGCCCTGAGCAATCGACCGCCGTCGCGCTCGGTCTTGCTCCGAACGGGCGCCGGCTGGCGCCATCAGCAGATGCGCGGCAACTGCTCGCCCGTCAGCATATCCAGGCTCCGGTTGCCGCCGATGGTCTTGAGCTGAACCTCGCCACGGCTCGCCGGAGCTGCGACGTATCCTATCACCGCCGCATCCTTGTCGTGACGCTGCAGAATAGCCACGGCCCAACCGGCAGCGTCCGGCGGCACGAACGCAACGAACCGTCCTTCATTGGCCACATAAAGCGGATCGAGACCCAGGATTTCGCATGCCCCTCGGACGGGCCTGGATACGGGAATAATGCTATCCTCGATTCGGATGATGACGTTGCCCGCCTCGGCGATCTCGATGAGCGCCGTGGCAAGACCGCCGCGGGTCAGGTCGCGCAAGCAATGGACGTCGATGCCGGACAATAGCAGTTCGCGGACCGGCGTCACCAGCGCGGCGCAGTCGCTCGTGATCGCGGTCTCGAAGCCGAGCGCCTCGCGGATCGCCATGACGGCGATACCGTGGCGGCCGATATCGCCGCTGAGGATCACCGCGTCCCCGGGCCGAACGCGCTGCGGCTTGATTGGCTTCGGAGTCAAGAGAAGGCCGACGCCAGAGGTGTTGACGTAAAGGCCGTCACCCTTGCCGCGCTCGACGACCTTGGTATCGCCGGTGACGACCCGTACGCCCGCGGCGATCGCTGCCTGGCGCATCGATGCGACCACGCGGCGCAGATCGTCCATCGCGAGTCCTTCCTCGATAACCAGCCCGACGCTCAGATAGAGCGGCTCGGCGCCGCACATCGCGAGATCATTGACCGTGCCGTTGACGGCGAGCAAGCCAATATCGCCGCCGGGGAAAAACAGCGGCCGCACCACGTAACTGTCGGTCGTGAAAGCAAGCCGTGCGCCGGCGATGTCGAGAATTGCGCCATCATGGGTCAGATCGTCGGACGATTGCGCGAAGGCAGGGCGGAACAAATCCTCGATCAGACGGCGCGTCATCAGACCGCCGCCACCATGGGCAAGCTCGACGCTGTCTCCTGCCGCGGCTCCGATCGGGCAGCCAAGGCCGACAGGCGGCGTCTCCGTCACGACGCCCTCCTCGCCACCATCGCTGACCGGCGATAGCGGTAATACGCCGCGCAGGCTCCCTCCGACGACACCATTGTCGCGCCGAGCGGATGCTCGGGCGTGCAGCGCGTGCCGAACGCCGGACACTCGCCGGGCTTCTTCAGGCCCCGCAGCACCTCGCCGCTGATGCAGTCGCCGATGCGTTCCGGAGCGACGACGATATCCGGAAAGCGGTGCAGCGCGTCGAAGCGCTCATAGGCCGGCGCCAACCCGAGGCCGCTCAACGGAATCTCACCCAAGCCGCGCCAACGCTGCGGCCTAGCGACGAAGACACGGGTGAGCGCATCCTGGGCAGGCCGATTGCCGTCGCGGCGTACGATGCGGCTGTATTGGTTCTCTACCTCGGAGCGCGCCTGTTCCAGTTGCCGGACGCAGAGATAAATACCCTGCAGAAGGTCCAGCGGTTCGAAACCGGTCACCACGATCGGGACCCGGAAACGCCGCGCGATCGGCTCATACTCGCGATAGCCCATCACCGTACAGACATGACCGGCGGCAAGGAATCCCTGAACGCCGTTTGCCGGATCGCCCAAAAGCGCCTCGATCGCCGGCGGCACCAGGAAATGTGAAACGAGGATCGAGAAATTGCCGAGTTCCTCGCGCGCGGCCTGCAGCACGGCCATCGCGGTCGTTGGCGCTGTGGTCTCAAAGCCGATCGCGAAGAAGACAACGTTTCGGTCGGGATAGCTGCGGGCAATGGCGAGCGCGTCGAGCGGCGAATAAACTACGCGAAGGTCAGCGCCCCTCGCCCTGGCGGCATTGAGGCTGCCGCTCTCGCCTGGTACCCGCAGCATGTCGCCGAAGGAGCAGAAAATGACGCCCGGTTGCCCGGCGATCGCGATTGCCGTGTCGATCATCGCGGCCGGCGTCACGCAAACCGGACAGCCCGGACCGTGCAGAAGGCTGATGCCTTCGGGCAGCATCTGATCGATACCGTGGCGAACGATCGAATGGGTTTGGCCGCCGCAGACCTCCATGAGATTCCACGGCCGCGTGGCAATGCGGGCAATGGCCTCGGCCGTACGACGCGCCACCTCCGGGTCGCGGAATTCGTCGACGTATTTCATGTGAGCTCCTCCAGATCGAACTCGGCCAGATAGGCGAGCGTCCTGAGCGCCTCTTCCGCGTCAATCACGGTGATGGCGAAGCCGGCGTGGACCAGCACATAATCGCCGACCTTTGCCTCTGGCACGTAGGCGAGGTTCGCCGACTTCACGAGGCCGGCGAAGCTGACCTGCCCCTGCCGGGCGAGGGGATCGTCGCCCTCGATGCTCAGAAGTTCCCCCGGAACGGCAAGACACATTAGCCTTGCTCCTCAAGCAGTGGCCGGCTGGCGAAGATGGCCTGCCCCACTGCAAGCCCGCCGTCATTGGGTGGCACGCGATGATGCCAATAGGGCTGGAAGCCGGCCTCCCGCAAACGGCCGATGGCCGCTTCGGCAAGCCGCCCGTTCTGGAAGCAGCCACCGGTCAGGAGCACGCGACCGATCCCGACACGACGGGCGACTGCGACGATGGCGTCCGCCAGCGCATCGTGAAACGCGGCTGCCAGGGATGCGGCCGCAGCGCCTCCGCGGCGCGCTTCCACCATCGCCGCCAGCATCGGCCGCCAGTCGACGATGAGGCAGCCTTCGCCGTCGGAGAAAACGAATGGCGGAAGCGGTGTCCCTGCCGTGGCGTGTTCGGCTGCGAATTCAACCGCCATTGCCGCCTCGCCCTCGAAGCTTGCTCTCTCGCAAAGACCAAGAATTGCGGCGACCGCATCAAAGAGCCGGCCAACGCTGGAGGTTGCGGGCGCGTTCAAGCCAAGGGCCAGCATTTGCGCCAGAACCGGCCGCTCGGCGGGCGCGAAGGAGGCGACCGGCGCCAGATCCGCCATCCCGATCACATCTTCTCCGAAAATCGCATAGAGCGCACCAAGCGCGGAACGACGAGGCTCACAGCTGGATGCCTCGCCGCCGGGCAAACGAAACCCCGCGAGATGGGCGGCGCGCCGCCACTTGGTGTCGTCGACCGCCAGGAACTCACCGCCCCAGATTGTGCCATCGCGACCATATCCGGTCCCATCCCACGCCACGCCGAGCACCGGGCCATCGAAACCATTGTCATTCATGCAGGCGAGCACGTGCGCAAGGTGATGCGGAACGCGGATGACCGCAGGCCCAAGTCGTTCGGCAACACGGGTGCTGTGGTAATCCGGGTGAGCATCGCAGCTGACCGACTGCGGCTGCAGACTATAGAGCGAGATCGCCCCTTCAATGGCCTCGGCAAGCGCCGCTCGCGTTTGGGCGCCGCCGAGATCGCCGATATGGGGACCGAGAACAATGTCACCACCGGTGGTA
>Ga0182030_10025176_pt1 | contig 10869 bp, 10 predicted proteins | sample 812S3MmetaG_FD_121299 | JGI IMG/M metagenome (GOLD analysis project Ga0182030, IMG submission 121299) | Permafrost microbial communities from Stordalen Mire, Sweden - 812S3M metaG (Illumina Assembly) | ecosystem: Environmental > Terrestrial > Soil > Wetlands > Permafrost | place: Sweden... | reverse complement strand
TGGATAATGCATCCCCCGTAGGCGTAGCCGTGCGCCTGCTTCAACTCTTCTCCCGCGGCGTCCGGGAACCGTTGGAGCAGCAGCGGTTTTATGGCGCTGTCCCAGGCGGAATCGACAATCGCCTCGTGGGTGAGAACGGAATACGAATCGGCGGCGGGAGCCGTAAAAAACAGCAACAGCCCCAGAGCCGCCGGGCGCCGCAGTTTCCATAGCCGGCAGGGCGCCTCGCGCGCAGGGCGCATCAGTTGGCGCTCGATGCCTCGACGATGTCCGTCAGGCCACCAGACCACTCGTCGATCTGTTTTACGGCTTCCTCCCTGGTGACTCCATATCGCTTCTGGATGCGCCCGGCCAGATGTCCCTTGATGCCGGTGATGGCCTGCCAGTCGTCCTCGGTGAGTTGGCTCCAGTGCGCCCGGGCCGACCCGGCATACTGCTGCCACCGACCTTCGATTAAATCCCAGTTCATACGGTGTTTCTCCTTTCGGATCTTGGCACTAGCTTGTGCACGAGCCCGGCCAAATGCGTCGCACCGGACATGTCGCAGCCGGCTTGTCTGGCTACCCGGTTGCTTCCGGGAATGGCAGATTGCGGATGAGCAAGATTCGCATCTTCAGATGCAGAAGTTGCACTTCGCCTCCAACCACTTGTCGGCAATCGTCGAAAGCCGTCGTTGTTTGGACTGCACCCGGATCGGGCGGCATTGTCTCCTGGCCGAAGGCTGCAATCATTTGCGCTGGGCTGGGACAAGCCAGCAGTGACAGCCGGGATTGGGGTTCAGAAAACCACGTTTTGGCACTCAGAACATTCAGACCTCCTGATCTCGTGGAAGCTTAGATGAGCCCGGCAGTGGCGATATGTGCGCTTCGCAGGCAGTCTTGCCTGCACCCGGCCTTTCAGACCGCCGGGCGGGCTGAAAGCCCGCCTGCAGCCACGATTGGCTGCCACACAACAGCGTTGCGGCTCAACTCAATTTCCAGACCGCCAAACTCGCCGGGGACGAGATCAGGAGGTCTGCACCTTCCGTTTTTCTATCGTCGCCAAGGACGATCCAGGATGGCCGACTGCTGGCCCTTGGCGTGCTAACGAGGTGCGGTACGCCGGATCCTCGAATCGAATGACACCTATCGAAAGGACGATGGTTATGGCAAAACCAGCGACGGAACTGACCGAGGCTTTGCGGGGCGTCGTCGAGTTCGAGCGACAGAAGAAAATCGCGGCACTGGCATTCGAGTTTTGGCTGGCGAGAGCTTTTCGGACCGGGTCACCGGAATCCGACTGGCTCCGGGCCGAGCAGGAGGTGCGGCACAAAGCGGGGGCCGCACCAAGAAGGCAATCGACTGGACTGTTTCTAGTCCAGCGGAAGCCGTCCAATCCAGTGCGATCTGACCAGCGACAGAGAACAGGCTCGCTTTCCGGGAGGACTTATTAATTATGGATTTGGAAAAAGTACTGGCGGAATTGCGCAAAGAACGTGACGCAATCGACGCGGCTATCCTTAGCCTGGAGCGCCTGGATCGTCGTAACACCCCGGGAACGGTCCACGTGTCTCATTTGGCGGTGGGCAAACCTAAAAATGGCATAAATGGCGTCTACAGAAATCCCGGCCCGGGAGAGAGCAGCTAGACTCTGCTGGCCGATACGAGCCGCGGCCGGCGATTGCCACCAAGTGCCAACTCTATCTCTGGGCCGAAGCTCTAAAAAATTTCTAGAATTCAGGCGGACCGTCCCGAGTTTCAGGCGCGAAGGGTAACCATGTCTAAGCTCGCTCCGGAATGGCAGAAGACCAGCGTGTTTGAGACGGTATTCGACCAGCTTACCGATGCCTTGGTCCTGTACGATCCGGAACTTCGGATTACCGGGGTCAACCGTGCCGCCGAGAAGCTTTTTGGCGAGTCATCCGGGGAGATGCTCGGAAAACACTGCCACGAAGTATTCCGCTCCATGGTGAGCAGACCAGGATGCGGGCCGCTGTTGGGATTCGAAAAACTCCCGGCCGCGCACCAATTGCTCCGTCTGGATCTGGGGAACGGGCTGGAACGGCTGGTCGCGATGCGTACCAGCCAGATATTCGACGAGGCAGGCCAACTGGCGGGCGTGGCAGCGACTATCCGCGACATCACGGAAAGAACGTCGCCGCAAGAACAACATGCAGTGATTGCCGAATCGCCGGTGATGCTGGAGATTCTCAAGCTGGTACGGCGTATCGCCGCGAGCGAGGCCGGCACGGTCCTGCTCGATGGCGAGAGTGGGACCGGCAAGGACCTGATCGCCAAGACGCTCCACAACCAAAGCCTCCGGCAGGCCGAACCGTTCATCGCCGTGAACTGCGCGGCCATCCCCGCCACCCTGCTGGAGAGCGAGTTGTTCGGCTACGAAAGAGGCGCATTCACGGATGCGCGCACCCAGAAGCGCGGTATTTTCGAACTGGCGGACCGCGGCACGCTCTTCCTCGACGAAGTCGGGGAGATTCCGCTGATTCTACAGGCCAAGCTGCTGCGGGTCCTGGAGGATCAGAGCTTCCGCCGCCTGGGCGGGCTGGCCGATATCCAGCTCGACCTTCGGGTTGTGGCCGCGACCAATAAGAACCTGCGCGAGGCGGTGAAACAAAAGGCGTTCCGCCAGGACCTCTACTTTCGTCTCAACGTCATTCAGATAACCGTTCCGCCTCTCCGCGACAGGACCGATGACATCGCGCCGCTGGCCAGGTTCTTCATCGAGCATTACAATCGCAAATTCAAGCACAATATCCAAGGGTTGAGCAGCTTCGCGAGTCAACTACTCCTTTCTTACAACTGGCCCGGCAACGTGCGGGAACTGCGTAACGCCATCGAACGCGGCATGATCCTGGAGGAATCGAACTGGATCACGTCATCGAGTCTTCCGATTGCCGTCTCACGTATCGACGGGCAGGTGGAATTCCTCGATCTTCTTGAAAGCGAACGCATTCTGGTAGCCCGGGCCTTGGAGCAGACCTGCGGCAACCAGACTCAAGCGGCGCGCCTGTTGCACGTTACGCGTGACCAGTTACGTTACAAGAAGAGAAAACTAAGCCACCCCTAGCCGGCTGGCGGCCGACCGGCAAAACCCGCAGTCTTAAGGTGCAGATATTGCATGTCCCCATCGATAAATTCCCGCTAACCCCGTGCTGCCGCACCACGGCTTCGAGAAAGACAGGAGTTAGGTTGTGGACTATCCCGTGCATTAAGAGGGCGATAAACCACGAAAGAGGACGGTTATGAAGATCGTAGCTGCAAAAAGCCGGGTCCAAGAGATCCTCGAAGCAAAACAGGCCGAACTGACTGGGGGGTTGAGCAACCGGGAGGGCATCACCATCGAGAAGAGCGCGGATCAAATGGATGAGATTCAGTATGCCACGGAGCGCGATCTGGCGATCCGGAACGTAGACCGCGACTCCACCTTACTCCGTCAAGTGAAGGCCGCGTTGCTACGGATTCAAACCGGCAGCTTCGGAGTCTGCGTCGACTGCGAAGAGCCGATCAGCCCCAAACGCGTCATTGCCGTGCCGTGGGCGTTGCGTTGCATCCAGTGCCAGGAAACCGCCGATCGCGAGGGATCGGGCTCAGAAGATCTAAGCGAGACTCTCGACAATGCCGCGTAACCAGGCTCCCGGGAACATCGCTCGAACCATCGCGTTCATCGGCAACTACTTGCCGCGGAAATGCGGCATCGCCACGTTTACGTCCGACCTGCTGGGCGCGGTGGCTGCGCACCAACCGGCAAGCCGATGCTTCGCAGTGGCCATCAATGACGTCGCGGGTTGTTATCGGTATCCGGACGTCGTCCGCTTCGAGATCGAGGAACAGGACCTGGGTTCCTACCGCCGCGCCGCCGAATTCCTGAACTCCAGCAAGGTGGACGTCGTCTCGGTCCAGCACGAGTTCGGAATCTTTGGCGGCCCGGCTGGCAGCCACTTGCTGGCCTTGCTGCGCGAACTCGAGGCCCCGGTTGTCACCACGCTGCATACCGTTCTGCTCAAACCGAACGCCGACCAGCAGCGGGCGATGCGGGGCTTGATCGCGCACTCCGCCAAGCTCGTGGTCATGACAGAGCGCGGACGAAACATTCTACAGGAGGTGTACCACGTACCCCTGGCCCAAATCGATCTCGTTCCGCACGGCATTCCGGACGTACCGTTCGTCGCTCCGGATTGCTACAAGGGCCAGTTCGGCGTGGAGGGACGGAGGGTGTTGCTGACGTTCGGGCTGCTCTCGCCCAACAAAGGGATCGAACATGTGCTCCAGGCGCTCCCGGAAGTGGTGGCGGAGTTTCCCGATGTCGTGTATATCGTGTTAGGCGCCACCCACCCCAACGAGTTGCGCACGCGAGGCGAAAGTTACCGCCTTGGCCTCGAGGCCATCGTCAGGGACAATAAGATCGAGAAGAACGTCATCTTTCACAAACATTTTGTGGAGCTCAAGGAACTGACCGAGTTCATTGGGGCAGCGGATCTCTACATTACTCCTTATTTGGACGAGGCGCAGATTACGTCGGGAACGCTCGCCTACGCGTTTGGCGCGGGGAAGGCTGTGATCTCGACGCCGTATTGGCATGCCGCCGAATTGTTGCGGGACGAGCGTGGCGTACTGGTGCCATTCGCGGACCCGAAGGCGATTGCGCGCGAGGTGAGCGGGCTATTGCGCGACGAAACACGCCGGCTAGCCATGAGCGATAGCGCCTACAAGTTGGGCCGTGCCATGGTCTGGAGCAGCACGGCGGGGCTCTACATGGCTTCCTTCGAAACGGCACAGCAGCAGGGAACAGGGGCGCCGCGCGAGCTTGTCTCGGCCATGGCTTTCGGCCGGCCGCACGAATCGCCGGAGTTGAATCTGGACCATCTTTACCGCATGACCGATTCCACCGGCATCTTCCAACACGCCAACTTCACGGCGCCAAACCATGCGGAAGGCTACTGCACGGACGATAACGCCCGCGCACTGATTCTGGCGGTACTCCTTGGCCAGTTGAAAGAGGCGCCGAAGCCGGTCCGCGCTCTGGCCACCACCTACGCGGCATTTCTGGACTATGCGTTCGAGCCCCAAACCGGACGTTTTCACAATTTCCTCAGTAGCGATCGCCGTTGGCTCGACGAGCGGGGGTCCGAAGACAGCCATGGCCGGGCGATTTGGGCGCTGGGAACGGCGGTTGGCCGGTCGCCGCATGGGAGCTCACAGGCGACGGCCAAACGACTCTTCGACCAGGCCCTGCCAGCCGTGGCGTACTTCACCTCGCCGCGTGCCTGGGCCTTCAGTCTGATTGGCATTCACGAGTATTTACGTCATAGAAAAGGCGACCACCTGGCCGTCGATGTCCGTGAAGAGCTCACGGGCCGGCTGATGTCGATCTTCGATCAGGTTGCCGGGCCCGGCTGGTACTGGTTTGAGGATGGGCTGACTTACGATAACGCCAAACTGGCTCATGCGCTGATTGTCACCGGCCGCGCTACCGGCAAGGAGAACGTATACAACCGAGGCATAGAGGCGTTGCGCTGGCTGGTTGGCGTGCAGACTTCGCAGCATGGAAAACTGCGGCCCGTCGGCAGCAACGGATTCTATCGGCGCCACGGCGCACGGGCGGAATTCGACCAGCAGCCCATCGAGGCACAAACCACCGTGTCGGCTTGCCTGGAAGCGTACAGCGCGACATGCGACCCATGGTGGTACGAACAAGCGCAAAGCGCCTTCGATTGGTTCCTCGGTTGGAACGATCTTGGGGAAGAACTCTACTGCCCGCAGACCGGCGGCTGCCGCGATGGGCTGCACGCGGACCGGAGCAACCAAAACCAAGGGGCCGAGTCGATGCTGGCCTTTCTTTTGTCGCTAGCCGAAATGCGGCTGGTACAAAACACCGCGAGGGCCGTTCCACGCGTCCAGCGGGCTGCCTCTATCACCCAATGAAACCAAGAAACGCACCATTGCGGAGAAGCAACTCATCGTTCCCAGGGGATATCAATGGACAGGAAATAGATTCTAAAGGAGAAAACAATGGCAACCAGCATCTTATCGGCAGCGACACAAACGCATTGTGAAGACGTCTTAGCGTACTTACCAGCTTCTAAGACCACAGAGTATGGCAAGGGCCAGATGATCTACGGCATGGACACGTTTCCCAGGAGTATCTATCTGGTGATCAAGGGCACGGTCGGGATCTCGCACATGGCCGTTGACGGTACCGAAGTGCTCTTGGACATCGTGCGGTCCGACGAGGTATTTGGCGAGTCGGCATTCCTCGAAGCGGCTCGCCGCACCGAACGGGCGGAAGCCATCGAAAGGGCCGAAGTAATGAACTGGACCGTCTCCGACATGGAAGACCTCGTCGCGAAACGGCCGCGTCTTGCGGTGGCGATGCTGCAAGTCCTCGCCCAGCGCAACGCCGACTACCGGCGCCGGATCGAGAGTTTTGCGATCGACAGCATCGCGCGGCGGCTCGCCCGTGCGCTTCTCCGCTTTTCCGACCGGCTGGGTACCGAGGAGGAAGGCGGCTCGGTTTCGATGATCCCGCTTACCCAGGAGATGCTGTCACGGCATATCGGAACTACACGCGAAATCGTCAGCCACCACATGAATCAATTTCGAAAACACGGCTTCGTATCTTATTCGCGGAAAGGCATCTGCCTGCACCGCGAGACACTAAAGACCGTGCTCGACTAAGCGCGGCTTTGCCCGGGCGCTGAAACGGGACAGCGGTATCTGCCCGTTTCAGCTATCGGGGTTCCTCAGAAAGAGCTATTTGCCGGACTTTCTCCTGCGGCGGAGCAGGCCCAGCCCTATCAGGCCAACGCCGAACAGACCCATCGTGCCCGGTTCGGGGACACCGGCGGTATTCACGAAAGCGCTGTCGAGAGAACCCTGCACTGTGGTTTCTCCGATATTGGCGCCCGAATTGGGAGCTACGATCCTGCTGGTAGTGGTGATATTGAAAAACGTTGAGCCAAAATTGCCGGTCAACGTATTGGCGGCATCCGGTCCAATCTGCAGCGGCTGCCAGTTGAGGGTTACGGTGCTGGAATTGAACGCAACCGAACCACCGGGCGAGCTTCCGACAAACACGCCGGTAGCTCCGTCGGTCTGATCGGTGATGACCAGGTCAAACGAGAATGCGCCGAAGGTCGCGGAGCTGGACGGGTTTGCCGCGCAAGTATCGCATTCCAAGGTAAAGATCCCGTAATTGATGTTGGACGGTACGCCGATGGCGATGTTCACGTCGGGTTGGAACGTGAGAGTCGCCGCGAGGCCCGACGAGCTGTTGAGAGTTAGGCCGGTTGTCGGGGAAACGAATTCCGTATTGGCTGCATTTGTGCTGTACGTAATGGTGCCAGCGTTGGCCTCGGCGGCCATCAGAAAGATGGCTATCGCCGCCGCCGGAGCGACCTGCAAGAGGCGTTTGCTTGTCATTTTCAAGGGTTTCTCCAATTTGAGCGTCAATGTGGGCAGTGCTACTGCTGTGCGCACGTCAATGGTTGCAAGCATGCTAACAGCCAATCCATCTATGGCCTGTGGATCGACTCATCCCACACTAAATGCGTAGTCTTAAGCGCGCTCTTCGAACGCACATCCTGCGCTCTAGTCAGCAGAATCTGCACTTACTCCAGCCGTCCCCCGCCGCGGAGAGCCGCACTTCTATTGCCCCCATCCCTTCAACCCCTTTGCATGCATGGTTCCCGGTCCGGCCGGCACCGAGTTTCGGACGATGGTGCCCGCGGTGCACTGGCAAAGCAGTTGCGGCGAACAACTGTGACAGAAGAGGCATAAGAGATGAAATTAGCAATCGTGGCCGGTTTGGCCCTCACAACAACACTGCTGGCGGTCGACAGCGAACCGGCGCGTCGACTGGGCGAGGCCTCATCGGTCTTTTCCGAGATTATGGCAGCGCCCGACAAGGGCATTCCACAAGATCTGCTGGAAAAGGCCTACTGCATCGTGATTGTGCCGGGTGTCAAGACGGGAGCTTTTATCGTCGGGGCCAAATACGGCAAAGGATATCTCAGTTGCCGTGCGGGAAGTGGCCATGGCTGGTCGGCGCCCGCCGCGGTTCGCATCGAAGGCGGAAGCTTTGGCTTTCAGATCGGGGCTTCCGCAACCGACCTGATTATGCTGGTTAACTCGGAACGCGGCGCAGAGAAGCTGCTGCAGAGCAAGTTCACCCTAGGCGCCGAGGCTTCGGTAGCCGCCGGCCCGGTGGGACGCACAGTGACGGCTCAGACGGACGCGCAGATGCACGCTGAGATTCTCTCCTGGTCGCGGTCGCAAGGCCTGTTCGCCGGCATCGCCCTGGAAGGCGCCACCCTGCGGGAAGATCTGGACGACAACGCCGCTCTCTACGGCACAAAACTGGAGAACCGGTACATCGTGAGCAGCGGCACCAGGCCCCCCGAGGCAGCCGCGTCCCTGATGACCCTCCTGAACGCGTATTCGTGGCGAGAGCGCTAGGCCGAACGGAATTATAAGGACACAAATGAAACTCATAGTTAGTCTCGTGGCAGTATGCGGACTCGCAGCGGCGCAGGCGGCGCAAGCTCCCAGCCCAGTCCAACAATCCACCGGCAGCGCGTCCCTCACGGGCTCCATGCCGATCTACCGGGTCACCGTGGTAGCCCGAACCATGAAGGCGATCAACTACAACCACCGCAGCGGATCCACCAGGATCGATTTCCGCGGCACCGCTCTCCTGCCCGAAGCCCACGGTGAGGCTACGGTGGAAAGCAAGCAAGGCGTTATCAAGATCGACGCCCGCATGGAGAAACTGCAACCCGCCAATCAGTTCGGTCCCGAATACCTGACTTATGTGATGTGGGCCATCACTCCCGAGGGCCGCGCCACCAACGTCGGCGAAGTCCTCTTAAGCGGCGACAAGAGCAAGCTGGACGCCACTACCGAGTTACAGTCGTTCGGCCTGATCGTGACCGCGGAACCGTATTTCGCGGTGACCCAACCGAGCGATGTCGTGGTCATGGAGAACTTCGTCAGGCATGACACGGCGGGAACGATTGAGGAGGTCGACGCCAAGTTTGAGCTGCTGCAACGGGGCCAGTACATCTTGAATGTCAACCCCGCCGAGATCAAACCAGTGCGGTGGAATTCGAAAACGCCTTTGGAACTCTACGAAGCGCGCAATGCCGTCCAGATCGCACGCTGGACTGGCGCGGAGCGATATGCCCCCGACACCTACAAGAAAGCCGTCCAGGGGTTGGACAATGCCGAGGGCTATCTGACCGGCAAAGCGGGGAGCAAGCCGATCGGCACGGTAGCGCGCGAGGCCGTCCAAATGGCCGAGGATGCGCGCATCATCACCGTGAAGAAGATCGTTGAAGAGACTCTGGCCAGCGAACGCCAGGCCGGGGCGGAACGCGAGGCGGTGGCGGAAAGCGGACGCGCCGCGGCCCAGGAAGATGCCGCTCGGGTTGCCAAGAATGCCGAAACGGCGCGGGTTGCCGCGCAGTTGGAAGCGGACCGCGTGCAGCAGGAGAACGCTGCACGGATGGCCGCCGCGCAGAAGGACGCCGATCTTCTGAAAGGGCAGACCGACGCCAAGGTGGCTGTCGCCCAAGCTGAAGTGGATCGCGTAAAGCAGGAGCACGCCGCACAAATGCTCGCCGCGCAGCAGAACGCCGATCTCTTGAAGGGTCAGAACGACGCCAAGGCGGCTGCCGCCCAAGCTGAAGTGGATCGCATGAAGCAGGAGCACGCTGCACAAATGCTCACCGCGCAGCAGAACGCCGATCTCTTGAGAGGTCAGAACGACGCCAAGGCGGTTGCCGCCCAAGCGGAAGCGGACCGGCTAAAAAGCGACAACGCGTCACAGTTGGCTGTCGCCCAGGCAGATACCGATCGGCTGCGGCGCGAAAACGAAACACAGCGTGCCGGCGCCCAGGCCGACCGGGAGCGCGCGGCTAAGGAGAGGGTAGATCTACGAGCTCTGCTCTTGGGACAATTCAACGCCATTCTGCAGACGCGCGACACGGCGCGCGGCTTAGTGGTGAACGTGTCGGACGTCCTTTTCGACACCGGCAAGTACTCATTGCGGCCTCTCGCCCGCGAGAAACTGGCCAAGGTGGCCGGCATCGTCTCCGGGCACCCCGGCCTCAGGCTGGACGTAGAAGGCTATACCGACAGCGTGGGCGGCGACGACTACAACCAGACGTTGTCCGAGAATCGTGGAGGGGCGGTACGCGACTATCTGACGCAGGAAGGGATGGCGTCGGGGTCGGTTTCGTCGAAGGGTTTCGGAAAGGCTCAGCCGGTGGCTACCAACGACACCGCAGCGGGGCGGCAGCAGAATCGGCGCGTGGAAATAGTGATCTCGGGCGAAGTAATTGGCACCGAGATCGGCAAACCGGTCGTGTTGCAGTAGTCGGCACGTGTGCAGTACTCGGAGGCTGAAGTAAGAGGGGCCCGGCAGGCTGCTGCCGGGCCCCTCTTGCAGCATGCGGCTTCCGGCTTCTGTATGTCCCCGACGGCAGGCTCCCACGGGGACTCGGCATAGGATCTACAAAATCAATAGGAAGCGGTGAATGCCGCTCGGAGGATTTATGGAAAGACAGTTAGTGCATCAGGCAAGCGTATGGTATTCGTGCGGCCTTGTGCTAGTGCTTATGTTCGTTGCGGTTGCTGGTGCAGCGATCAGAGACGTTCGTCTGGTAAACGCTGCTGCAAGAGCGAAGCCGGAATAGTATCGCTGCCGGGTGTCTCCGTGGCGATCGTGCACGGCAATCTCGCTGCAAGAGCGAAGCCGGAATAGTATCGCTGCCGGGTGTCTTCGTGGCGATCGTGCACGGCAATCTCGCTGCAAGGGCGAAGCCGGAATGGTATCGCTGCCGGGTGTCTCCGTGGCGATCGTGCACGGCAATCT
>Ga0182030_10025175_pt1 | contig 10869 bp, 6 predicted proteins | sample 812S3MmetaG_FD_121299 | JGI IMG/M metagenome (GOLD analysis project Ga0182030, IMG submission 121299) | Permafrost microbial communities from Stordalen Mire, Sweden - 812S3M metaG (Illumina Assembly) | ecosystem: Environmental > Terrestrial > Soil > Wetlands > Permafrost | place: Sweden... | reverse complement strand
CCTGGCCGAGCAAGCGATCCGGATATAGCGCTACCGGCGCGACCAGCGTGTTCAACTGTTCTGGGGAAAGCCGCGGCGCCGGCGCTTGTGGGGGCGTCCCCGGTTGTTGGGCGACCAAGAGACCTGCTGCCAGAATCGGAACAAGCGCCAGACAGCGCGCCTGGCGGACAACCCACGGAACTTTGATAATCATCATGAGATACTCCTCGCGAATCAGATCAAAACTATATGCACTCCGTTGTCCAAGCCGTAAACCACTGAGGGCTATGGGCTTGATGCGGGTGTCCAGGCGCCGCGGGTGGTTGAAAAGCACCGATTCCGGTGCATCTCGACCGAAGTCGTCCGCAACGCGCGCGGGGAGCGCGAGATGCGGCGCGCCTGTCCGTGCGTCGGCGGTCTATCGATCATTTGCCAGCCACGGACCGCCGAACAGGACCAGTCGACGCAGCAGGAACTGTTGCGGCGCGACGACAGTGGAATTCGCCTCGCCGTCCGGCAGCTTCTCAGTCGGCGCGAAGCGCTTGAATCGTGTCGACTCGCGCCGCACGCGCAGCCGGTACTAACGATGCCAAGACCGCTGCCAAAACGACGACCGCTGCCGCTCCTATCAACGGAATTGGGCCCGGAAGCTGAAGTTCCTGAATGTAATTGCCGGCCAAGCGTGACAATCCCCAGCCCAGGAGACCGCCCGCGGCAACACCAATCGCAGCCGTGGTTGCTCCGTCGAGCAGCACGTTCAAGAGAATCCGGAGCGGCTGGGCGCCGACTGCGAGGCGGATTGCGAACTCGCGCGTGCGCCAGCTCACCGAAAATGCCAGCACGCCCGCAATTCCGACCGCTGAAATCGCTAACGCGAGAGTGGCGAACCCGCCAAACAGGATGGCATTCACGCGGTTGTTCGCCAGGACTTCGGTGCGGACATCCTCCAGAGTGCTGGCGTGCTCCACGGGTTGCGTCGCGGCCACGCCGCGGATGGTTTTCGTGATCGATGGGACCATGGCGAGTGGATCTTTGCTCGCGCGCACCAGCAGACACGCTCCGAACAACGGCCCCTGAGCGAAGGGTTGATAGATGGTCAAATTGTGCTGGGGGAGGATGTTGGCGTCGTCTACGTCGGCCAGGATACCAACGATCCGCCGGGCATTCGGGCTGATGCCGGCGACCTTAGTCAGCGGATCCGTCCACATAATGTGGCGATTGATTGCGCCTTGTCCGGGGAACAACTGCTGCGCGACGCTCTTACTGACCACGACTACCATTTCGGATTCCTTCCGATCGGCTTCTGTGAAGTCACGCCCCTCGATCAGCGGAATGCCCAGCGTGGCGAAGTAGCCTGGCGAAACAAACCGGAAGCGGGCACGCAGGTCGTCCGTGCCGCTTTGCCCTTTTCGACCCTCGACTGCGAATTGCAAAGTGAAGCTCAGATAACGCCTCTCGAGCCACGGGGCCCACATGGCGGTTGAGGCGCTCTCCACTCCCGGCAACGCACTTACTTTACGCTGGGCTTCCTGGTAGAACTGGGCCACCTGTTGCGGTGTCCGGCCATCGGAAATCAAAGGCAGATTGGCAATCAGAACGTGACCGGTCTCAAAGCCCGGCTGTGCGGTCTGCATGGAGCGCAAAGTAGTCAGCAACACACCCGCACCGGCCAACAACAAGAATGACGCGGCGACCTGGACAACCGTGAAAATGCGGATGCGGCGGCGGCTGCTGCCGGTGACCCGGCTGCCGCCACTGGTGAGCGCCGGTCCGTGCGAACCATTGTCGGAAGGCAGGCGGGGCGCGAAGGCAAGAAACACCGCCGCCGCCAACGCCAGAGCCAAACCCATCCATAGCAAGCTGAAATCGACAGTCAGATCCGCTGCCCTTACGGAGAATCGAAACGCGTAACGCGCAAGTATGCTCACCATGGGGATGGCTACCAGTACGCCGGCGAGGCCCCCGCTGCCACAGAGAACCAGGCCCTCGGCCAACAGCGACCTGCGAATGTCGGCAACGCTCGCCCCCAGCGCGGCGCGAACCGCCAGCTCCGATTCGCGACGGAGCGTGCGAGCAAGAATCAGGTTTGCAACGTTCGAGCAGGCAACGACGAACAGCAGGCCGGAGGCGCCAAACAACAGCCAGAGGACGGTGGTCGCTTCCGAATTGATCTGGTCCCGCAACAGCCGGGCGCCGATCTGGTAGTGATTCTGAGGCTTGTAGACCTCAGGATGGGCCGCCGTCATGTTTGCGTACACGCCACGAAGTTCGGCGCGCGCGGAACTCAGGCTCGCCCCGGGCGCCAGGCGGCCGAATATGTCGGTCATGCGATGCTCGCGGCCCTGCACCATGGTTGCTGACAGATGGTGCGGGCTGGTGACTATGTTGGCGATGATCTCCGTTTCCGCCGGATATGGCACGGACGGCTCCAACACTCCGACGACAGTTGCCGAACGGACTTCCATCATGCTACCCAGCCGTATCGACCTTCCAATCACGTTCGGATCGGAATGCAGCACGGTGGCCCAGAACTTGGACGTCAGCACCACTGCGCCGGGAGCGCCCGGCCCATCGTCGCGTTCGTCGAGCAGGCGCCCCAGAACGGGCTTCAGCCCCATTACGTCAAAATAGCCGCCGTCGACCACTCCGGCATGGATTTCGCGCGCCGCGCCGAATCCCTCCGCGGAAAAGTCGACGGTGGAAAACGTGCCAAGCTTGCTGATGGTCTTCAGGTGCGCGCCTATGTCGGTGACCTCAGGAATTGAGAATGTGGCGTTGCTCACTTGCAGGCCGGGCGCGCTTTGTTGGAGGTAAATCAGCCGGTCTTCATCCCGATTCATCAGCGGACGCAATAGCACGCCGCGCACAACGCTGAAAATGGCGGTGTTCATGCCAATGCCCAGTGCGAGCGTGAAGGCGACTGTGGCCCACAACGAAGGCGCCCGCCGCAGTGAGCGGATTGCCACCCTGAGGTCACCGAACAACCCGCCCGCGTAGGCGAGCGCGCGAGTGATGCTTGCCGCTCGCTCTGAACCGTTAATCATAGAGGTGCTCACCTTGTCCGCATCGCAGAAGCTGAATTTGACCACACGTACCACTGTCTATCCCGCAAACTGCTGGCCACCGCTACGCGCTGGCAAACCGTTGTCGATTGAAGAAGATGGCGCATGTCTGATCGATTCGCGCCGCAACTGCCTGTCCGGTTGCGACATCAACTTTCCCGAAAGCGAACAAGTGGCCTTCCGGCTACGCCGGTGCAGCGCCGGCTGCCTCGATGGTTTCGACGTTGCGGCAGGCGGCCATACGAATGGTGAAGAGGGGATCATGCGATACATTCTTGCGATAGGAACGGGATGACTGGTCCTCTGGATTTCGAGGCCGCGCTGGCTGGCTTGCGCGTCGGCGACAAGGCTGCGATAGACGCGGTATTGCCGACGCTCTATGCCGAACTGCATCGCATCGCGTCGGCTTGCCTGGTGGGCGAACGACCGGATCACGCGCTGCAGCCCACAGCGCTGGTGCACGAGGCATATCTGCGCTTGCTGGGACAGCACCACGTGGATTGGTCCTGCCGCCCGCAGATTTTAGGTCTCGCGGACCGGATGATGCGCCGCATTCTCGTCACTCACGCGGAGGCTCGTCATGCACAGAAACGCGACGGCGGCTTCCGAGTACCACTCGACGACCAGTTGGAACAGGACCTGGCGGCCCGCGAGCCTGACAACGTTCGGATCGGAACCGTGCTTCAGCTTGCGCCAGGGATACTCCGGGAAACACGGAACTGACCCTTCCGATGAACCGCACTACCGATATGACTGAACGCTGTATTCCGCTATTGACTTTTCAACTGATCGAGCGCGTCCTGGACAAAGGTCGCCGAGCCACGCGGATCGTTTGAATTGACCTTCTCGAGGTGCGCGATGCCGGTTTTATCCACGAGCCACGTGCGCGGGATGCTGAGAGGCGGCTGGATTTGTGCGAAATAGCTTTCCGCCATCAGGACCGGGAATGTGTAGTGCTGCTTCTTGATGAGCAGATCCGACAATCCCGGATTCTCATCGACACTGAACGTAATGAGCTGAACATCGTCGCGGCCCTTGATTTTTTCATAGAGTTCCTGAATGTGCGGAAGCTCCGCCGTGCACGGCCCGCACCAGCTTGCCCACACGTTGACCAGAGTCACTTTACCTTTGAGATCTGAGACGGTCCACATTTTACCGTTGAGATCGGAGAGGTTCAGATCCCCGAGCGAGCGATCGATCTTGGTCCACCCGGAGTTGACATTCATGGGGGCCGTGGCTCGTTGGATTGGTGTCCCTTCGGCAGGCTTCGGCTCAATCGGCTTCGGCTCAACCGGCTTCGACCACGCAATCCAGCCTTCCCCGGTTCCCCCCAGTTCCTTCCAAAGAGACTGAGCGCGGGCAAGAACCTGGTTGCCGGGGTATTGCCTAGCTGGTCCGATCAGCACTCGCTGGTAGTAGGCGAGGGCATCGGCTTTGCGCCCCTGTGCTTCGGCCACTTTCCCTTGAGCCACGCTGAGGAAGCCTTCCCACCTGGGATAAAAGCCCGCGATATTGCGCGGTGTGTCGGGCTCAACCGGGTGTGCCATTAACCAGGCTTCCATGTCCCTGGCAACGCGGCTGGCGCGCTCGGTCTCTCCTATGCGGAGCAAAGAGTTCAGCAACGTTTCCCAGATTTCGAACCGCCCCAGTGTGCGAAAAAGGTCGACCTCAAGCAGACGCTGGCTTTTGATCGGCACAGGTCCATCGGCTGCTACGGTCCGGTCGAGGTCGCGTAGCGCCTGCTCAGCAATCCCCGGCACGTCTTGCAGGCGGATATCGTAGCGGAGCCAGGATGCCGCGATCTTGTCGTAGGCGCCCCAGCGCTGGTCGGGGTTGCGCTCGTGGGTGGCCAGCTCCATGACTTGTTCCCCAGCCTGCCGCGCCTGGTCCGCAGTGGAGGCAGTTTGCAGCATCTGCATCCAACTGAGGAAGCTGTTGGGCCAATTCGCGGCCAGTTCTTCGGCTTCCTTGCGCTCTAACTCGCGATAGGAACGCCTATCCTCGGGGGTGCCGTTGGACTGCGAGTAAGGGTGCTGTTCATTCCACTTCCGCCAATGCGCACGCACTGGATCGTCCGGAACGAGGAGCTCTTTCGCGGCTCGATCGGCGGCTTCGGCCTGGCCGGTGAGGTCGTAGCCTTCGCGAAGAACTGTCAATAGCGTGTGGTCGGGTTTTTCGAAAGTCTCGAGGCGCTTCAGGTCCTGGCGAATGCGCGCACGAAGCTTCTCGAAATCGGCAGGCGGCGTAGAGCGAAACTCGGCCGCCCAGAGATCCGTATATCTCGCCAGCACCTGAGGATCGGTGTTGCCTTCGATTGCCTCGCGGAACTGTCGCACCAGGGTGCGGGCCGCATCGCGATCCGTGATTCGCGAGAGATAGCGGAAGGCGTCAACGTTCGCTGGACAAAGGTCGTGGTACGCGCGGATGTTTATCGCGAGCTTGGCCGGATCGGGCTGCGGGGTGGCGTACACCTCAATCAATTCGACGTAAGGCCACGGGTAGCGAGGGTCTTTCGCGATCGCCTGGTCGAAATCGCGAACCGCTTCCGAAGCGTCTTTCGGGAGCGATGAGACGCCCACCAGAAACAACGTCGCGGGATCGTCCGGCGACTGATGCAGTTTGACGCGATATCCCGCCGCCAAAGTGCCCGCCCAATCCGTTGCAAGCGCGCGAGCCTCGTCTGGATATTGGCAGGTAACCTCCGCGGATTGGCTGGCTAAGGCTCCCAAGAAACCAACTACAAGAAGGCTCAACGGTAATCGGATCATTCGCGTACCTTTGGGGTGAAACCTATTCTTTCTTAATGACGAGAATCAATTGATCCGCGTTGAGTGGTTTGTTAGTCCCTGGAAAAGCACGCCAAGGCCCGCTTTTTACACGATCTGATCGCCGGCGACGGGATTCGACTTTTCCGCTGGCCGTCCCATGATTCGTCAAGTTGGCTAAATACCCGTTACCTGTCAGTGCCGATATGTCTCCAGCACTATCCTCTTCTCCGTTGGCCAAGTAAGTGCTGTAACCGCTGGGAGGTGAGATTATATTTATGCGCGGATTTCGATATCTGGCGTTAGCAATTGTGGGAATCGGGTTGACGACCCCCGCTCGCGATGCTCAGGCCCAGATTGGCGTTAACATAGGCGTAGCCCCTAACTGTCCTTACGGTTATTACGACTACGCCCCCTACAGCTGTTCTCCTTATGGCTACTATGGACCGGATTGGTTCAATGGCGGATTTTTTATCGGAGCTGGCCCCTGGTTTCACGGCGGTCACGGCTTTTACGGCCACGTTGACAATCGCTATGATCCTCGTCGCGGTTACAATGGACCTTTGCCAGAGCGTGGCGAACGGTCGTTCAATCACTTCCACGCGAACGAGGCGCGAGACGGGCAGGGTCACGTCGGGAATGCTGGCCATGACGGAGCCGGTGAACACAGCGCGGGATCTCAGGGGGGCCGTGGCGGTGGTGGCCATGGTGGCGGCGGTCGCCGCTAGAGTTTGAATCGGAAGCCAGAGCGTCGAGGGAGGACGATATCCGTCCTCCGTGGCGTGCTGCGCAGCGCCGACCGCCCCAATCGCGGAACCGACAGGTTAGTGTAAACCGGCCGGCCGCGTCCACGTAGTTGCCCATCAGCACCCCGTTATCGTTGATCGAGACCAACGCCACGGCGTCCTCACTCGGGAGCGCAAAGGTGGTGTAAACCCCTTTCCTCAATACAAATCCTTGCTCGCCGCCAGCGTCGTTGATGCCGCTGCTGGCGCAGGCCCTCGACGACCTTCTGAAGCCTTTCAAGCGTTCGCGATTTTGCGAAGTGCTGGCCACTGCCAAGCTTCATATCGTGCGAAATACGGAATACCTGCGGGCTGCGCCCGACGGGCCCGCCGATCTCCTGCTCATCAAAGCGGCTGGCCGCCTTACGTCCGCATGCATCTAGAAAAGGGCAGCCACTTCGTCCGCGATACGATGAACAACTTGGAGCGGCGGCTGGAAAAGAACGGCTTCATCCGCATCCATTCGTTCCACCATTGTGAACGTCAACGAAATCTGTGAGATTTTGCCTCTGCTCGGGGGCGATTACACCGTGGTGCTGCGCGACAAAACCAGGTTGACTCTTAGCCGGAGATACCGTGCGGCTAGAGCTGCATCCGAACCCGTCTCCTCGTCAGGAGGAACGACAGACCCAGGATGAAACCTGTGAATACAAGCGAGCGCAGCGCTCCCGGCCAGCCCCTCCGCCAGGGAACTGTGATAGCCAGCGACACGGTTGCAAAGTAATAGAGATCCGGCAGCAGATAAGTGAGTAGCGTGTTCGCGCCCGCCGGCCTGACGATCGCCGCCCACGCGCGCCAACCACGCACATCGGCCAGCCAGTAGGTGACAAGGAATAGCAGCACCGCGATTCCCGAACTGTAGAGGCACCAGGTGGGAGTGGCGGCGTTCTTCGAGATTCCGAGAAATGCGAACGCCCAGCCGGCGGTGAACAGAATCGCCGCGTAGCCCAGCGCCCACACGGCCTTGTCCCGGAAAGTCCTGGCGAAACGATTGTCCGCGAAGATCAGCGAAGTCACGATGCCCGCCATCACGACGGACGGCAGCGCACCCGAATCGAACGGCCACAGCCAGTGTGGGAAGAATCGCTCGGGGTTCGGCATCCCCAACCGGGTTGCAATGTTCCACCCGCTGAGAATCACCAGCCATACCGCCGGAGCCCAGGCCTTCTTACGGAACGGCACGTACAGGATGCACGCCGCCAGGTAAGCCTTGCCGATCAAGCCGAGAATCTCCCAGTATCCAAAGTCCAACCAGGCTTCTCCGGTTGGCGTCCTTCTTCTAAAAGTAGCCAGCATGGCGATCAATAGCGCGAGTCCTGCATATTTCAAAATCCGGTACGCTGTCTGTCTCCGCGGCGGTGTTGGCGGATAGACGAGCCAAAAGAGAATGGCGCCGATCAGCGCGAGCAGCGGCCATACGCCAGGCGGCATTCCCGTCGCGGCCGGATCCGCGCCATCCGCGTTCGCCAGAACAATGCCGATCACGACCAGGCTCAGTGAGCGCATCAAAATATGGCGCCACAGCCGCGGCATCGAATCGCCATGCTCCAGTCGGTTCCGGATCGCCAGAGGAATGGACAATCCGACGATGAAGAGAAAAACGGGGAACACCACATCCACATAGGTCATGCCGTTCTTCCCCGGAGCCATGTGATAGGTCCACCAGGGCAAGCCCTTCACGCCGGCGACCTCGTTGACGAAAATCATCACCATCATGGTCAGACCGCGAAAGATGTCGATCGATCGAATTCTGTAGGATTCTTTGCCGGCTGCGGCGCTCATTTTTGAAGAGTCTATAACATGAAGTGGAGCTACGCGCACTGGTCCTATGAGAAGAAAACTGAACACCCTCGCCTTTATGACTCTCTTCGGCATCGCGCCTCTGCCGGCGTTTTCGGCCCAGAAGGCGGTCATTGGTTACGTCTTCGCGCGAGGCAAGCCGCTGGCTGGTGGCGATATCGCCGCAGAGAAACTGACCCACATCAACTATGCCTTTGCCAACATCCGGGATGGCCAGATGGTGGAAGGATCCGCGGACGACGCTGCGAACTTCCGCGTTCTCAATGGACTGAAGGCGCGTAATCCGCATCTGAAGGTGCTGGTCTCCGTGGGCGGCTGGACATGGTCCGGGAACTTCTCGGATATGGCGTTGACCCCTGAATCGCGGAAGCGATTCATCCAGAGCGCGGTCGCGTTCCTGAGGCGTTACCAACTTGACGGGCTGGATATCGATTGGGAGTATCCCGGCCAGCAGGGCTTGAACAACACGTACCGGCCGGAAGATCGCGAAAACAGCACCGCACTGCTGGCCGAGCTGCGCAAGGCTCTCGACCGTGCAGGCAAGACTCGCGGCAGGCAGCGGTATCTGCTCACCATGGCCACGGAAGCGTCGGATGAATGGCTGGAGCATACGGAGATGGGCAAAGCGCAGGCATCCCTCGACTTCGTGAATTTGATGGCCTATGACCAGTTCGGCGCCGATTCGGACGCCATCACCGGGCACCACGCGCCCTTGTTCACCAGCCCCGCCAATCCCAAGCACAATTCCGCGGCGACATCGATCGATCACTTCATCGCCGCCGGAGTGCCGCCGCGAAAGCTGGTGCTCGGCGTGCCCTTCTACGGGAAGGCCTGGGGCAATGTACCTGCCACGGAACACGGCCTTTACCAGCGCGGAGGTCCCACGGAAGCAAAGCTCGAGACCTCCTTTGGCGCTATCAGCCGGGACCTGGAGAATAAGAATGGCTTTGTCCGCCAATGGGACGATGCCTCGAAGGCTGCGTACCTTTACAACGCGGACCGGAAGATCTTCATCACCTACGAAGATGAGCAATCGGTCCACGAGAAAGCCCGCTTCGTGATGGATCGGGGACTCGGTGGAATCATGTTTTGGGAGTATTCCGAAGACCCGGATAACAAGCTGTTGGACGCGATCGATGGTGTTTTAGCCCACCGGTAGCCGCTACAATAGCCAGATTCCTATGCGATCACTCGTTGCCTGTCTCTGCCTCCTGGCGCTGACCCTCCATGCCGCGGATTCCACCGCGCCTCTGCGCGGCTACACGTCACAGGAAGCGCAGGTGGAGCGCGATTGGGAAAAGAAACTCCGCGCCATCCCGTCCGCGGAAAACGAGCGCGAGTATATGCGGCGGCTTTCCGCGCGGCCTCATCACGTCGGCTCGCCTTACGATAAGGACAACGCCGAGTGGCTGGCGGCAACGCTGAAGTCATGGGGCCTCGATGCCCGGATCGAGACGTTCGACGTCCTGTTCCCTACACCGAAGGAGCGCGTCGTGGAACTGCTGGAGCCGGTGAAGTTCACCGCGAAACTGGAGGAGCCCACTCTCAGTATCGATCCCACCTCCGGCCAGAAATCCGAACAGCTACCCACTTACAACGCTTACTCGCGGGACGGCGACGTTACCGCGCCACTGGTCTATGTCAACTATGGAGTGACGGCGGATTACGAGCAACTGGAACGGCTCGGCGTCTCGGTAAAAGGCGCCATCGTGATCGTGCGCTACGGCATGTCATGGCGCGGCATCAAGCCCAAACTAGCCGCGGAACACGGCGCGGTGGGGTGCATCATCTACTCCGACCCACAACAGGATGGCTACTTTGAAGCCGACTCCTACCCGGACGGTCCGGCGCGTCCCAGCTTCGGAGCGCAGCGCGGCAGCGTCATGGATATGCCGGTGTATCCGGGCGACCCCCTGACGCCTGGAGTCGGCGCCACTCCCGATGCAAAACGTCTGCCGCTCGAGGAGGTCAAGACTATCACCAAGATTCCCGTTCTTCCGATTTCCTACGCGGACGCCGAGCCGTTGTTAAAAGCCATCGCGGGGCAGATTGCGCCTCCAGCCTGGCGCGGCGGACTGCCGTTTGCGTATCACGTGGGCCCGGGGCCAGCCAAAGTGCACCTGAAGCTGCTGTTCAATTGGGACCGCAAGCCGCTTTACGACGTCATCGTGCGCATCCCCGGCTCGAAGTATCCGGACGAGTGGATCCTGCGCGGGAATCATCATGACGCATGGGTGAATGGGGCGGAGGATCCGATTTCAGGCGCGGTCGCGCTGCTGGAAGAAGCGCGTGGCTTTTCAGAGTTGATGAAGCAGGGATGGAAGCCCAAGCGGACGCTCATCTACTGCCTTTGGGATGGAGAGGAGCCCGGATTGCTGGGCTCGACAGAGTGGGCTGAGACGCACGCGGACGAACTGCGCGCGCATGCGGTCGCTTACCTCAACACGGATTCGAACGGCCGCGGATTCTTCGGTGCGG
>Ga0182030_10025174_pt1 | contig 10869 bp, 13 predicted proteins | sample 812S3MmetaG_FD_121299 | JGI IMG/M metagenome (GOLD analysis project Ga0182030, IMG submission 121299) | Permafrost microbial communities from Stordalen Mire, Sweden - 812S3M metaG (Illumina Assembly) | ecosystem: Environmental > Terrestrial > Soil > Wetlands > Permafrost | place: Sweden... | reverse complement strand
GCGTATCACGGATGCCGTACACAGGGCAGGAGGGCTGATTTTTGTTCAGTTATGGCATCAGGGCGCGGTTTCTCATCGATCACTCTATGTCGACGGCCGGCTACCGCTCGGACCCTCCGCTGTAAATCCCGAACAACTGATCCACGTCAAGGGCGGCAGGATCGTGAGCGAGGTCCCGCGTGAGATGACTCTCCCGGACATCAAGCACGCCGTAAAAGACTTTAGACATGCCGCGCAAGTTGCACGTGACGCGGGCTTCGACGGTGTCCAAATACAAGGCGGATTTGTCTACCTTTTTCAACAATTCCTGCACGAGGTCACCAATCGACGAACCGACCAGTACGGCGGACCCATGGAGAATCGTGCCCGCCTCCTCTTTGAGGCACTTGAGGCTGTGCTTGAAGTCTGGCCAAGTACCAGGGTCGGAGTCAAGGCTGGACCGATGATGAGCGAGCGCGGAGCGTTCTGTGCTACCGACGAAACGCTGAGGACGAGCGAATATGTGTACCGGAAAATAGCTGCCTACAAGCTATCGCACATGCTTCTGATGCGACAGATGGCGGATCTTACTGGCTCCCCCATCGAGCATATGAGCGGGGATGCGATAGTACATCACTTCCGTCACCTCTACCCTGGAACGCTCATCCTCAACGTTGGAATTAACGCCGTACATGGCGCACGCCTCATCTCTGAAGGAGCTGGTGATCTGATCGCCTTCGGCCGAGACTACATCGCAAACCCTGACCTTGCCGAACGTATCCGCCTTGATGCCCCACTCAGCGAGCCGCGGCCGGAATACTTCTACGGCAACTCTGCAACGGGTTACACGGACTATCCCACCTTCTCGACGAGCCAAATCATTCAGGAGAGAAGTAATGCTCAATAGCGACGCTCCCGGGCCATTGGAGTTCTACAAAAACCGTTTCGACATTGAGAACAACCTCACCCGGAACATTCTGAAGGCAATCCCGCCCGACAAGCTCGACTATCGACCGCATGAACGGTCTCCCTCGACCGGTCAAATTGCTTGGACGATCGTTCGCGGCCTCTATGTACGTGTCGATATGGCCTCGCAAGGCACCAGCGATGTGATTCGTGATCCTCATCCGGCTCTCGCGGAGATACTCAATTGCTTCGAAGAAATGTCCCGTCGGCACGCCGCGCAACTGAAGTCCTTCCAAGTGGAAGAGTGGGCGAGGGCCGGCCAGCTACGCATCGGCGACCGTATCGCCATGGAAGGTCCGGCAACTGATATTATCTGGCTTTTTCATTTCGACGAGATCCATCATCGTGGTCAGCTCTCCACGTACCTACGCCCCATGGGTGCAAAGGTCCCATCGATTTACGGACCATCGGGCGATTCCGGGCTACCCTAGTAATACTAGGTTAAGTAGTTAGGATGTGTCAGTGAACTCCGTGAGACACCAAGGGCAACGGCCAACGATCCTAAGGAGCAACGCCAGGAGTTCCTTGCGGACTCTCGGCAGTGTCCAGGTCGCACCAGAAGTTTTTTTTAAGGCGCGCCTGCTCGGAACGCAGAAAGGCGTAGGCCATGGTGACCAGGCAGACATGATGGTGCCATCCCCACCATTGGCGGCCCTCGTAGTGGTCCAATCCGAGTTCTTCTTTCAATTCGCGATAATCCTGTTCGACTCGCCAGCGCGCCTTGGCGATGCGCACGCAATGGCGCCATCCCGGCCGTTGCGAACCGAGTTGAACCAGCCAGTATTTCGTGGGCTGCTTCTCGTCCTTCGGCCATTCCACCAGCAACCATTCTTTGACCCGCAGGGGATGGGCTTGTTGCCGCCACCCATGGGCCGCCCAAACCGGCAGCAGGGCGAAACGGGAGCTTTGCGCTCCCCGGCTGCCCTGCCGCCAGGTCAGGGTGCGCCAAGCCGACGCGGGCAACTGGTGGGCCACCTTCTCCAAGCTTTCTGCTCGCGGCAGCGCCTCCAGCGGAGGATAACGCCGCGGTCGCCCCATCTTGCGCTTTTTCGGTGGCGGCAAGGGGAGGTTCGGATCCGTCGTCCAAACCACCGTGCTCGGCTCGACCTGCACCGCGTAGGGAAGGTGGCGCTCCCGCAGCGCCTGTCGGAAAGCAAAATCATTGCCATAGAAGGAATCGGCCACCACCGGCAAGGCAGGCAATTCCCAGGCCAAAGCCTGATCGATCAACTCCAAGGCCAGTTCGGTTTTGCTTTGATGAACGGTTCCCGGCGGCAGCTTAACTTCCTGCGCCCGCGCCGCATCCTCGAACCACTTTTGCGGCAGGTAGAGCCGCCACGACAGCGGGCAACTCGCCGCCTCGCTCGACCAGTGCAGACTCACCGCCACTTGGCAGTTGGCCACTTTTCCCAAGGTGCCACAATACTGCCGCGCCACCCCTACGGAATGCTCGCCGGCCTTGGGAAAAGCCGTCTCATCGAGGATCCAGACCTGCGCATCGCTGATCAGGTCGACCATCTTATGGGCCAAACGCCGCTGGACTTGTTCCACTTCCCAGGGGCTTTGCCCCACGAACTGCCGCAAGGCCTGCACGTCTGCGCCGGGGATGCGCGCCGCCAGGGGCTCAATCGACTTGCGTTCCCCGTCCAGCAACAGTCCCTCAACATAAACCCGAGCCCAATGGCGCCGCTCGCTGCGGCCCATGGGTTCCAACAAGTCTTCGAGAAAACGCATGAGACGACTCTCAAGGCTTTTCAGGCTCTGCGGTGTCATGCCGGCAATGTAGCACACACCGCACTGACAGGCAAGAACTACTTAACCTAGTATTACTAGTACTTGCTTAGATTAATTCGCGCAATTTTAAGTCATTGAAATCAAAGCGCAACCTGTACCCAGTTACGTCGGCGAATTAATTCAAGCAAGTACTGGGTTTTTGCTGAAAATCCTTCTTCTCGGGATCGTCAAAGCTGAATCGGCGACAATCTATAACCTACGGGAACAAAACCCTCCGGCGCATCAAAGGCAGTTACGCGGCGTAAACCTGAAATTGATTGTCGCGCGCTTGGCCGCCTGCGTCTAACTAAGGGCAATTTGCCTTGTTCAGTCCGGAAGACAGGCAAGCGCCTCCACGCCATCTTCAAGCCGCGGCTCCGGCCAAGGGAGGTCCAGAGCCTTCCAGCTCCGTCCTGCATCATCAGATCTGAAGAGTCCGTGGTTATTGGCGGCGTAGATGACGCCTGGTTCGCCAGCGTGAGTGGCGAATTGGCTTACCGTCGTTCCCTTCGCCTGCGGCAGGCCGTTCATTGCCAGCTCCCATCGCTTGAGCCCAGTCTTCCGATAGACGTATGCCTCGGCCCGCCGCGGCGAATAGGCCGACCCGGGGCCGTCTGTTGCGGATACGATCACAGTATCTGGATCCGCCGGATCCACGGCAATGCCCACGAGGTAGAGGTGCTTCAATCCATCCTCAGGCGATCTCCACGAGTCCCCGGCATCATTGCTTTCAAAATACCCGTCGCCGGCGGCCGAGTAGATCCGCCCGGGTGCAAGGGGATGGGTTACCGCCGTATGCGTGTCGTGCGGACCGCCGTGAACGCGATCACGCCAGGTCCGGCCGCCGTCGAACGTGCGCACGAGCGCTCCAGCCTCGATCGCGACGAAAACGCGATCCGCGACCCTCACATCGGCTTCGATCCACCGGACATGATGCGTGTGGGGCCGTGGGGGAAAACTCCAGGTGTCAGCCGAAGGGAGCGTATGCAAGCCGGCGAGGTCCACCCAGCTGCCGCCGCCAGTGTCGGAGCGAAACACCGCACTTGGTTCGGTGCCGGCATAGACGATGCCGAATCCTGCAGCTTGTTTCGCGTGACTCACAGCCACCGCGGTGACCATCGGGTGGTCGATCCCTGGTCCGACGGGTTCCCAATTCCGGCCACTGTCGCGGCTTCGAAAGAGGCCGGCACGCGCAGTTCCGCAGTACACCTGAGTCGGGCCGCGCAGGTCCGCCGCCACACATTGGGGCGATCGCCCTGCCAGGTGTTCCTCGATGGTCCAGGTGGAGGCGCGCCGAGCGATCAATAGTGCCGCTCGTGTTACGACTACGATGCCGGCCATGGCTCAATCTCCTCCTGTTTGTGGTTCAGTGTTGCTTTCCTCAGCCGAGGCGGTACTGACCGCCGTCCACGACAATTGCCTGGCCAGTGATGAATGCCGCGTCATCACTTGTCAAAAAAATTACGGCGCCTGTGACATCCCCAGGTTCTCCCAGCCGCTTGATCGCCGGCTGTTCCCAGGTGCCGCGTTTTTGCTCTTCCGATTGGGGCGCGATTGCGAGGGTATTCGTCAGACCAGGCAACACGGAGTTCGCGGTAATGCCGTCATTTGCAACATCATTCGCCAGACCTCTCATGAACCCGATGATTCCCATCTTGGTAGCGATGTAGTGGCTCATGCCGGGTATGGCCAAGCCCACCATGTTTGAAGATATTCCGACGAAGCGACCCCACTTCTTCTTTCGCATGCCAGGCAAGAAAGCCTTCGCGCTCAAGAAATGTGAGTCCAGATTTGTCGCCATGGTCTTTCGCCACGTCGGCAGATCCAGTTCGTCGATCGAGCGATTTGGGAAATAGCCCGCGTTATTCACAACGATATCTACTCCGCCCAAATCCTGGGCCTTAGCGGCTACCGAACGCCACTGCTCTTCCTGCGTTACATCCAGCTCAAGCGCGTATGCCGTGGAGCCGATCTTACCTACGGTTTCATGCGGAGCCTTGAGGTCGGTGGCGACGACCTTCGCACCTCGTTCAGCCAATGCCATTGCAATCGCTTGACCGATACCCTGCGCAGCGCCGGTTACCAGGGCCACTCGCCCTACGTGAGTTTTTATCGAGTTGTTCATGTGTCCTCTGCCAGAGCCCACCCGGTCGATTTTCAGAGCGGCCTGTCAAAAAAGGGCCACCCGGCCGTGGAAACCATTGGAAGCGGATTCTGGTCGCTAGGTAGTCTTGTTCAATGCTGTCCAGGCAGCGAGAGAATCCATGTAATCTCGCCAACGCACGATTTTGCGGTTCTCAATCGTGATGATGGAGACAAACCTGTTGTCGTAGGACATGCCCGTGGCGCGCACCCTCCCATGCACTGCATATTCGAGGGTTACAACACGACCGTTCTCGGAAGGATGCACAGCCAGCGAATCGCCACGCTCGAGCCGAATATTGTTGCCGTATCCAGAATAAAGCGACATCACGTCAGCACGGCCGCGCGTTGCTTGCGGCCAACCCGGGAAATTATAGAGAAACTCAAATAATACATCGTCGGCGAGAGCATCGAAATAGTGCTCACCGTTTACAAATTTCGAGAGTCCCTCCATGACAACTGCGAAGAAGGGGTCGAGTGCGTGAAAAGCTGCGTAATCGCCTTTGGACATCTCCTACTCCTTAGGGCTCCGACCTGACCTTTGGACCCGATGCAAACCGTGCCGAGTTCACTTTGGGACAATTGTGCTTTCAGAGGCTGACAGTCCGGGCACCATGATTAGTGGTCTCTGAATCCGCCTCTCTGCAATGTCGCCGTGGATGCTACGAACGCTCGCGGGCCGTCTTTAGGGCCGTCGTCCACCAGAGGAGATCATCGATCATGATGTTCGCCTGCTTCTCCGACTCCGCCAGGCCTTTTTCCACATCCCCACCCTGAAAGTGCGCCCACAGCGTTGCTACGGGAATGTGAACAGATGATCGAATCGGCGCCATCTGAATCTCGATTGCTGTCTCGTGAAGCTGCTGGACGGCTCGTGCACCCATGGCGCTGCCGTAGCTCACGAACGCTGCGGCCTTCCGGTTCCATTCCGGGTAGACCCAATCGATTGCATTTTTCAGCACTGCGGAGGGGCCGTAATTGTATTCCGGCGTGACGAATATAAAACCATCCGACGCCGCGATTTGTTCTGTCCACTTCTTAACGACGTCGTGTTCGTAAGGCGGCCGGCCCGGCATAGCCGGCGGCAGGGGTTGGTCGAAGAACGGCATTGGGAAGTCGCGGAGGTCGAGTAGCCGCGCTTCAATCGCCTCTCTCTTCTGCAGTTGCTGAAGAATCCATTGAGCCGGCTTTTCAGAGAACCGGCCCTGGCGTGTGCTGCCGATGATTACGGAGATGGTCATCATATGTTTCCTTCGCTCCTTGATGATGGATAGTCTGGATGTGCCCCGCGCTCCAGATAAATCTCGTACGCGCGATCCCTAGCCCACACGAAGCACAATCTTGCCGTGTGACCTGCGTCTTGCCGCTCCCGGCCCACTGGGCGACATCCCATGAACCCCTGGCAGGTTCCCGGCGATGTCCTTCCAGGCCTGGGCCGCATCCTGAAGCGCGTATACGGTCGCGACGTCTGGTCGTATCGTCCCCTCTTCCAGCAGTCGCGCGATTCTGCCGAGCCCGTCCCCTGACGGCGCGAGCCTCATCATCGCGCCCGACACACGGTGCCTCGCGGTCTCTTCCTGCGATACGGGCTGGGTGGCAGCGACGAGATGGCCGCCTTCCTTCAAGACGAGGAACGACCGCTTCTGTGTATCGCCACCGATCAAGTCGAAGACCACATCGACCTTCTCTCGCAGAACCTTCTCGAACTGCGCCTCTCGATAATCGATAACCCGGCTGGCTCCGATGGAGTTGAGGTACGCCTCATCCTCGCCGCGTGCCGTGGCAATGACGGTGGCGCCGGCATGCGATGCCAATTGCACCGCATAGGCGCCCACAGCGCCGGCACCACCATGGATCAGGATCGTTTGTCCCTTTTCCAGGTGACCGTGGTTGAAGATGCCCTCCAACGCAGTTTGGGAAGCCACCGGCACTGATGCCGCCTCCTCATAGGAGAGGTTGGATGGTTTCCTTGCGACGGCCGCCGCCTTGACAGCCAGATACTCCGCGTACGCGCCCATTCCGGTGGTGGTACCGAACACGGCATCACCTGGCGCACATGCCGAAACGTCACTGCCAACCTGTTCGACGACCCCTGAAAACTCATGACCAGGTATCCACGGCAGGTCGATCGGGAGTATCTGTCTTGCCGTTCCGGAGGCCTCAACAAGATCCAGATGATTGACGGCGGTACTCTTGATCTTCACCAGGATCTCGTCGCGTGCGATCGTCGGCGTCGGTACATCGCTGAACACCAACTGCCCGCCGTATTCCAACAATCTGACAGCTTTCATGAGAGCCCTCCTTGAGTCTGCCCATTTGGTGGCGCGTGGCGGCGTGCCCAATCGGGGAGCTTCGTGAGCGCGCGGCCGAACTCGCGTTCCAGACCAGCGATGTCGGCACTGTACCCGACATGCTCGAACCATTCCAGCATCACCGCCGTATCCTTACTGTACTGTCGGACCTGTTCGATTGGCGTCTGCGCGAACGCAATCGGCCGACCCAGCGCCTCCGTCAGGATCTCCGCCGCCTCCGGCATCGTTCGTACGTCACCGGCGAGATCGATCTCGCGGCGGTTCAAGGCGGCGGCGTCAGTGAACGCGCGCGCGCCGAACCATCCGATGTCGTCCACCGCAATCATCTGTAGCTTCGTGCCTGGCCCGAGCGCCCAGGCCAGCGTGGAGCCCTGGAGACTGAAAGGCGCTAGCAGGTTCTCCATGAAGAACACCGGACGCAGGATCATATGCGAGGGGAAGCGGAGGCCGCGCACGGTTTCCTCGATGCGCCACTTGTTGTCGAAGTGCGGGATGCCCGTCCGCTTATGCGCCGACCCCACGGAAGTGTAGACGTAGTGTTCGACGCCCGCCTCGCGCGCCAGCGTCGCCAGACGCTTGCCCTGCGCCTCTTCCCGCTCGACGCCCGCCTCGAGCGTGTTCTGGACGCCGAAGACGCCCCATACGCCGGCCAACGCACGGCGCAGCGTCGCCTCGTCATCGAGATCGCCCTTGACGACGTCGACGCCGTGGCGCGCCAGCGCCGCCGCATGCTCGCTGTCCGGCATACGAGTCAGGCCGCGCAGATTGAACCCGGTGCCCTGCAGCGCCTGAGCCACCGCGCCGCCCTGATTGCCTGTCACTCCGGTGATGAGAATCGTTCGATTATTCGTCATGATGTATTCCTTTCTATGAATTAGCGTTAGTTGGCTCTCAGGGGGACTTTCGTCAAATCCCTCGAACTCTTACTTGATCGATCCATGCGCGACTGGAACAACCCGGTAAATGCCGGTCGCACATCGACAAATATTAAGGCCCACAGCACCGCCACGAAGAGGGCTAGGGGAAGCCCACTTGGGGCCATCAAAGCGTGAAAGCAAAGAATATTGAAGATCACCGGCCCGAGAACGGCTAGCGCCAGGGGCACATAACGGTTTGCCAGCAGAAGCACTGCGCCAATCACCTGAACCCCGAAGATCAGCGTCAGGTAATGCGAGACGAACAGGGCACCCATGAACTGTCCTGCGACACCACTCGGAGGTGGAAACGGAATGAAGTGCAGAAAGCCGTTCAGGTCGAAAACAAGGAAGATCACACCCGCGAGGTATCGGGCGACTGCGGAAACGATTCTCATAGAAGGTTCTCCTTTGATTGACAGCCACTAAGCATGACATCAATTATCTTGATGTCGATAGATTGGATGTCGTATACTTTCAGAGGATTCAGGTTTTTTTATGGCCGAAGGCATTCAAGGGACGGAACACGTCTGGCTAGTAATGATGAAGGCGATGCGCGCCCTGACAAGGTACGCGGCCGCAGGTATTGAAGAGACCGGACTCGGCCTCTCGGATTTCGGCGTGCTGGAACTCCTGCTGCACAAAGGGCCTCTGCCCGTCAATACGATAGGCCCAATCGTCAATCTGACCCCAGGTTCGATTAGTGTCGCCGTGGACCGCCTCTTCGAGAAAGGCTTGGTCAGCCGGGTCGAGAGCACCGAAGACCGGCGCGTGCGGATCGTCACCCTCACCCCTCGCGGCAAAGACGTCATTGTTCCAGCCTTCCGGAAGCATGCTGGGCAGATGAGGACTGTATTCTCTGAACTGAGTCCGGAGGAGCTTCATGGCCTCGAAGTGGCGCTTAAGAAAATCGGCAAGCGCGCTGCCGCGATGATGGAGCAGAGGGGCTGAAGAGACGCAATCAGCCGTCGATGAGACACACGGGCCATCGTGCTGATGTTGCCCTCCTTCCCCAAGGCTACCTCCGTGTGGACGACAGAATCCCAGGCTACTTCTGCTTAACAAGCAAGGGGCTGGCGCTTTCGAGCGCGACGCTACGGGCGATCTCCCGGGCCACTGCTGCGAAACACTTGTCCGAACTCCTACGTCGGGTTCCGGATATTAGCGGCGATCCCCTGCACGCGTACACGGGAAATGCGGTGCTGGTCTTCGGCAGCTTCCTCTCAGAAAAACAGAAACTTGGTGACATCGATGTTGCGGTTCACTTGGAGGTTAAACAGTCTACCGAGGATGAGTACCGTCGGCGCCTGGACGGACTCCTGACCCGGGCCTGGCTGGAAGGAAGAACTCCCAGCAACGTGGTGGATGCCAGCTGCTGGCCGCGCCTTGAGGTCTTTCGAGACCGCCGTCGCGGTCTGAGACAACTCCGGCTACACGAGCTTTATGGTCTTCAGAAGTTAGGTGGTCTGGAGTGCTGCGTTGTCTTCGGAGATCCGGAGACTGTCAAAACGATTCTTCCCAAAGCCAGAATCAAAACTTTCCGTGCTTTGGGGAATGAGAGCAGACTCTGAAATCCGCGACGATGTTGTGTAGTTCTCTGATAGATACCAAGGCAGACCGCAGACGAGTTGAACCATGAGGCCAGCTTACAGGACAGGCGGGCGACCGATGAGCGAGCCGCAAGCTGTTAACCAGCGGGACGCGGAGGATTGAAAAATGGTCGAAACATTTCACAAGAGCAGTGGGAACGTGTTTGAAGATATCGGCTTTACGCCCTCCGAGGCTGCGGAACTCACCGCAAACAGCATGCTCATCACCGCTATCGTAGAAACCATCGACAAACGCAAGCTCACGCAAAAGGAGGCCGCGCATCGTTGCCGCACCGACCAGCCTACGCTTTCCAAAGTCCTTCGTGGCCGCATGGAGAGCGTGACAATTGATCGGCTCACCGCCTGGTTTACGGCGCTTGGTCGAACTGTCGAAATCCATGTGCGCCCTTACGACACCAAAGCAAAAACCGGACACCTTGTGGCTGCGCCTTAGCGGAAGCTCGGGCGGAACCGCGGGCGGGCACCACGCACCAGCGACTTGCACTCTTGTACACCCCATAGTCCTCGACGAGGTAGCTGGCGAGCCTGATTTCGTGGCGTCGGATGAGCGGGGAGAGACACTTCGTGTAAAATAATTGCTGTGTCCGGATTACTACAGTGTTGACCGATGGCGTGTGGGCAGAAGTCAGGGTGGGCAACGAACACCTGCGGCTCTTCTCAGAGCACAACGCGCAGGGCGTACAGGCGTCCGTGTACAACGTGACTACGAAGAGTTGGCTTGCGCCCTCCGAGCCGGTAGAAGATATCGAACAGGGCAAGGAAAGAGCGGCGGAGCGCGCGCGAGCCTACTTGAAGCGTGCCGCACATTCGGAACTGCCGCCGGTCACGTGGAAGGAGTCCCGCTCGCGGTAGCATTGCTGGCGACCACGCGTTGTCTCTCACCTTCTCAATCCGCCCGGGAATGAGATTGAGGGAGTGGAAAGAAGATTCAGGATCCGCGCTTTGTCGACAAGTATCCGTTTTTAACGTATAGTCTACCCATGCAAACAGTCGTCGAAACAGAGACGTATCTTCGCGACGCGAAGGCGGCGAAACTGTCAGACGACGAATGCAAGGAGATCGTGAATTTTATAGCGGCAAATCCCGGCGCCGGTCACGAAATCCCTGGCACCGGAGGCGCCCGCAAGGTTCGCTTTGCCGGAAAGGGTAAAGGCAAAAGCGGCGGCTACCGGG
>Ga0182030_10025172_pt1 | contig 10869 bp, 10 predicted proteins | sample 812S3MmetaG_FD_121299 | JGI IMG/M metagenome (GOLD analysis project Ga0182030, IMG submission 121299) | Permafrost microbial communities from Stordalen Mire, Sweden - 812S3M metaG (Illumina Assembly) | ecosystem: Environmental > Terrestrial > Soil > Wetlands > Permafrost | place: Sweden... | reverse complement strand
CTGGTTGCGCTGTATGTCACGCTTTCAATGTTTTTGCTGGCCTTTCAACATCGCCCGGAGAATGGACTGAGCCTGGCAATCAACGGCGTCCTGTTTACTGTTTACATCGGTTGCAGTTTGCATTTTCTATATGCATACCGGCAGAGAACTGCCGGCGCGTTCGTCACAATCGCAGGATTCCTTGCATGGGCAGCCGTGTTCGCAATTGCGCCGTGTCTGGGAACGGTCTTGCCGAATCTGCATTTAGAAAGCGAAGTCTGGAATCTGCCCAAATATGTCGTTGCGGTTGGCATGATTCTGCTGCTTCTTGAGGAGCAGATTGAGCACAACAAGTATCTTGCATTGCACGACGAACTCACGGGGCTGCCAAACCGCCGACTTTTCCAGGACCGGCTGTCGAGCGCGCTGGAACGCGCCCGTCGAACGGGATCGCACACAGCGCTTCTGTTGGTCGACCTGGATCATTTCAAGCAGGTAAACGACACACTGGGCCATCACGTTGGGGATCAACTGCTGAAACGGGTGGGGGCGGTGTTCACCGACCGCGTTCGCCGATCCGACACCGTGGCGCGCACAGGCGGCGACGAGTTCTCTGTAATTCTAGATGACCCAATCAGCCGCTCGGATGCCGAACGCGTAGGCATGTCTTTGATCGACATGCTCAACGAACCGTTCGAGATGAGCGATCGGACGTTGCGGATTGGTGCAAGTATCGGCATCGCACTTTTCCCAGAGGATGCAGCTGACGGGGAAGGATTATGCATCGCCGCCGATTTGCGCATGTATGACTTCAAGCACAGGCCCGAGTATGGAGGCGAATTGGCACGTCCACCGGTGTCTGCCTCGCCACCGCGCAAGGAAGACGAGCCTCGCTCGCAGCAGGCTGGATAGAAGGCAGTAACAGACGCGGCGACCACATTCAATCAGCGGAAGATCTCTCAAGAATCAAAGAACAGAAAAGGCCGGCACTCATTGTGCTGGCTTGATTGCCTTGGACATTGAGGACGGATGTCTCACGGAGCCGCGGTGACGACGACGACTAGTTCTTCTTTACCATCCAGTGAAAACTCAATAGGCAGGGCGCGAGCCGATGCAGCTGATGGTGCGACATCACGTTCGATCTTTCCGGTGGTTGCACCAATGATGGTCAAATGCATTTTGGGCGAAGCCAAAGTTGAACTTTGCGGGACGACGCCTTGGATACGGCTTGTGGTTTGCGAGGCCGGTTCCGAGATGGCAGCAGTGGCGAGGCTCAAGGTGTAGTTTCCCTTGGGCCAGACACCGAAGTTAGCCTTTCCAGCACCATCAGTTGTCCGGGCAGCACATCCTCCGCCGGGATTCTTTCCCAGCTTCACGTCGATTCCCTTCAACGGTGCGCCGGCCACGGCGTTTTGTATGCAGAGAACACAAAATACAACTGCCAATAGAAGTCGAAGCCTTGTTCTCAAGCGACTCTCCATCTCTTGTCCCAAACCTGGTACAGGGTATGGGAGGCGACACACGAAAGGCAAGATGAAAAAGCGAGGCCCGGACACACGGTCCGGGCCTCGCAAGTGATTCAAAGATTGCCAGCACTTATGCTGGACCGCCAGGTCCGCGTCCACCACCGGGGCCACCTGGCCGGCGACGACGGCGACGACGTTTGTTGTTGGTGGTGTTCGCGGGAGGCCGTCCGGAGCCGGCTGCTTGACCTACCGGAACCGGCGCACCATCGACGCGGTTGAAGTTCGGCTCGCTTTCCTCGTCGAACTCCTCGCTTCCCCCTTCATCGAAATCGTCTCCGCCTTCGATGAGGATTGTGCTCTGGTTGGATTTCGGCTGACGTTCGTCGAACTCATTGCGCGGCCTGGGCGGCGGAGGCGGAGCAGGCGCTGCGAGCACAGCTACGGGCTCAGAGACCCCGCCCTCGTCATCTCCTGGCTCTGCTGCCGGAGCGGATTGAGCCAACTTGGCCTTCTGCTCCTTGATAAGCGCCTTGCGGCTGAGCTTGATGCGGTTGCCTTCGATGGCCAGAACCTTGACCATCACCTGATCGCCTTCGCGCAACTCATCCTTGACTTCCTTGACGCGATGTTCGGCGATCTCGGAGATGTGGAGGAGTCCGTCGGTTCCGGGGAACAGCTCGACGAAGGCGCCGAACTCAGCAAGCCTCACCACTTTACCGAGGTAGACCTTACCAATTTCGGGAACCGCCGTGATGTCGCTGATCATTCCCAGGGCTTTCTTGAGGCCATCGGCATCGCAGGAGGAAACATTGACGCGGCCGGTGTCGTCGACATCGATCTTGGCGCCAGTCTGCTCAATGATGCCGCGGATGGTTGCGCCGCCCTTGCCGATAAGGTCGCGGATCTTTTCGGTGGGAATCATCACGGTTTCAATGCGGGGCGCATAGGCCGAGCGCTCGGTGCGCGGTCCGTCGAGCACAGCGTCCATCTTGTCCAGGAGGAAAAGACGGCCGCGGCGGGCCTGCTCCATAGCCTGCTGCAGAATCTCGCGGGTAAGGCCGCCGATCTTGATGTCCATTTGGAGAGCCGTGATGCCCTTGCGGGTACCGGCTACCTTGAAGTCCATATCGCCGTAGTGATCTTCCGCTCCGGCGATGTCGGTGAGGATGGCGTAGTCGTCGCCTTCCTTGACCAAGCCCATGGCGACGCCGGCAACAGAGCCCTTGAGGGCAATACCGGAGTCATAAAGGGCCAGGCTGGCGCCGCAGACTGAGGCCATCGACGAAGATCCGTTGGACTCGAGAATGTCGGAGACGATGCGGATGGAGTAGGGTGACTCTTCGGCGCTTGGCAGCACTGCCGAGATAGCGCGTTCCGCCAGAGCTCCATGGCCGATTTCGCGACGCCCGGTGCCGCCCATGCGGCCTGTTTCACCAACGGAGAACGGTGGGAAGTTGTAATGGAGCATGAAGTTCTTGCGCTGCTCGCCTTCGTAGCTTTCGAGGCGCTGGCCGTCATCGGTGGTGCCGAGGGTAGCAGTAACCAATGCCTGGGTCTCCCCGCGAGTGAACAACGCTGAGCCGTGAGTGCGGGGCAGAACGCCGGTCTCGATGGTAATGGGGCGAATCTCATCGAAGGCGCGGCGGTCCGGACGGATTCTTTCCTTGGTGACCTGCTCGCGGAAGAGGCGCTCGCGTAGATGCTCGTAATAGGTACCGAGCTTCTTCTTCGCAGCGGGATCGTCCGCGGGAAGCGCCGCAGCCAACTCATCCTTGATCTGCTTGATGAGCGCGTAGCTTTCGGTCTTGCCGTGGGTCTTGGTGTCGAGAGCGTCTTTCAGGCGATCGCCGATCTTGGCTTTGAGCTCGCCGTAATATGCTTCGTCGAACTCAGGCGCAGTGAACGCGCGCTTGGGCTTGCCAGCCTTGGCAACCAGCTCGTCGATCGCCGCGACGATCTTCTTGATCTCTTCATGAGCGAACTCGATGGCGGCCAGGATGACTTCTTCGGTCTCTTCCTTTGCGCCGGACTCGATCATTACGATTCCGTCTTTATGCCCAACGACCATGATGTTAACGGTGGTGGCTGCGCGCTCGGCATAGGTAGGGTTGATGACGAACTGGCCATCGACGCGGCCAACACGGACGGCGCCGACTGTGGCGCTGAAGGGGATGTCGGATAGCGCCAGAGCCGCAGCGGCTGCGTTGATGCCAACAACGTCAGGATCGTTTTCCTTGTCGGCAGAGAAGACAAGGGCGATCACCTGTGTTTCGTTACGAAAACCATCAGGGAACAGGGGACGGATGGGGCGGTCAATCTGGCGGCAGGTGAGAACTTCCTTTTCGCTGGGCCGGCCTTCGCGCTTGATGAACCCGCCGGGGATGCGACCGCCTGCGTAGGTGTATTCGCGATAATCAACGGTCAGCGGGAAGAAGTCGATTCCCTCTCGTGGATCGGGCGAGGAGACAGCGGTAGCCAAAACGACGGTTTCGCCCGTGGTGACCAGTGCGGCGCCAGAGGCTTGCTTGGCCATGCGGCCGGTCTCAAAGACCAACCGTTTGCCGCCGGCAAGCTCGACAGCTACTTCATGCTTGGTAGACATAGAGTCCTCTTTTCAGTTTTTTCGCTTGAGAAACATGTGGGGGGATGGCGCCGAAGGGCGCGGAAATGAAGGCGGTGATTCCGGCGGAAGGCAGGACTTGCAGGAAGGGGCTCTCCGCATACGCGGACTCTCTGAGCCGATGCGAGCGATGCCGCGCAGAGACGGCGCACAGAGGATAGCTGTGCGCCGTCCCTGGCAGCGGGTCGAGTTTGCCAGGTACACCATGGCCCCAGGTTCTGGGTGGAACAGGAGCCGTGACCAATTTCCGGTCTGGGCGCTTCCGGGTCAATGTCAGCTTTCTGATTACTTGCGGATTCCGAGTTTGCCGATCACGTCGCGGTAGCGATCGGTATCGTGCGTCTTCAGGTAATCCAGCAGGCGGCGGCGTTTGCTGACCAGTTGCAAGAGGCCGCGCCGCGAGGCGTGATCCTTCTTGTGGGTTTTGAAGTGCTCGGTCAGTTCGCCAATCCGCTCACTCAGAATCGCGATCTGGACCTCCGGTGAACCGGTGTCCGTATCGTGGGTGCGGAAGCGTTCGATCAGTGTGGTTTTCTTTGCAGTCGCCAGCACGGCGTGAGTTACTCCTCTTGTCTTCTCAGGTCCACTTCTTAAGTGTCTAGTGTGAGATTACCATGAACCCACCGCCTGGCGCTATTCGCCGGGTGGTGGGAACCTGGAAGTAAACCCTCCGCGTTCAGCGATATCAACCTTTTAGCTTTAGCCGAGAAATTTGGCGGCCTAACGTCTGGGGAATCGCGTCCTGGAGTGGGTGCTGCCAACGCAAGACCGTTACGGCTGCGGAGCCGACCAATAATTGGCACGGGCAACGATCCGGGCTCCGTAATCCACGGCGGTTTTAACGCGGATGGTGTGGAGGCCGGGAGAGGGGTCGGAAGGGCTGAAGGTGATGAGGTAGCGGTTGCGCATGTGCTTTGCTGCATCGACTACGCGCTGCTGGAAGCGCTTGTCGCCTGTAAAGGTGGTGTACTCCCCGCCGCTCATCTCGGCGACTTCTTTTGTGATGTTCTTCTTGAACGCCTTGATGGCCATAATCAACGTGGAAAGCATGCTCATGGTGGGCTGGTCTCCGTTGCCCACAACATCGTCTTTGACATCGTGCGTTAGTTCAGCGAGCGCCGGGGAAAACGACACGCTCAGCACCAGCACGTCGGAACCGCCGATCTTCTGGATCAGTTGCGCGGGTTTGGTGTGCTTGCTTCCGTGATCGCGCTCCTCGCTTATGAGAAGCAATACGCGCCGGAACTCCTTGGGCTGAGTTTCCAGAAGATCGACGGCGGAACTCACGGTGTCGAGGATGGCTGCTCCACCGTCGCCGGGGTCGAGATGATTGAGCGAATCGTTGATGTCTGCGCTGGAGTGCGTGTAATCGTGGATGAGATGGGGGCGGGAGTCGAAGCCCATGAGTGCGGCCTGACTGCGGGGATCGGTCAGGAACAGGTCGAGGAGCGGCCCGAGTTTGGCAAGCTTGTCGAACTCGAGAACGCTGACGCCGCCCTGCTCGACAGCAACGACTAAGGCGACGGGCGCGGTGTCCATCTCCTCCTGCACGCGAATCTTCTGCGGCATACCGTTGTCTTCGAGAACGAAGTCGCTGGGCTTCAAGCCGTAGACAACGCCGCCGTCACGTTTTTCAACCAGCGTGGGCACCAGGACCTCGGTGGCTGTGACACGCAGAGTGGTTGTGTCGGATTGGGCACTGGGCATGGGCTGCGGAGGTTCAATGGGAGGCAGCTTTTGTGCGGTGGCAGCGGGAGTGGCGGCAGCAAAGATTGCAAGTGCGCAGAGCGCCAGAGAGCATCGGGTCAGCGGGAAGGGCGCACATCTCATGCAGGAAAAGGCTCCAAGTCAGTCATCATCTTTTATTTTCCAACATCGGACCTGGAGGAAGCCCCGCAAGGCTAAATCCGCTTGCGTGCCTCGCGTTGTATCTGGCCCGTCCAAGCGAGAAAACTCAACAGCTCCCAGCGCGAGGTCCATAAAAAACTCATCACGGATTTGGCCGTCAGCGTCTCGGCCCGTTGGCCGGAGTAGGTTTCCACCCGCCAGCGCAGATATTCGCTTCGCCATGGGGCTAACCTGTGGCCGCGCGTTGCATTCCAGAGGAAGCGGAGAGGAGCCAGCAAGGGGTGTCCTTTCTATTGAGTATAGACGGCAAGGAGGAAGATGGGCAGATGGAGGCGAGAGGCGCGGAAATCGACAGATAGAAAACGCGGGACCAAAGGCAGGCAGGTTCCTCAACCGCGGGATTATTAGAGCTTACTGAACAGACTGTTGGAAGCGGAGCCGAGTTGAGCAATCACATCTTCAAGTGCGGTCTGTTGTGACTCCGTAAGGGAGAGTTGCGTCGCCACCTGCGCGACGTCGGCCTGCATGAGGTTGGTCTGCGCGGATGTCAACTGCGTTTGCTCACTGCTGACTGCCTCAGAGGCCGAGGTGATCTGGGTAATCGAGTTGTCGATCGATACGCGCTGCTGAGATACGTAGTTGAGGGCCGTGCCCAGGGCCTGGGTATCGCTTACCGCCTTGGCGGTATTCACCGTGCCGGATGAATAGTCGGCGATCAGGGCGTTGAGCGCAGAAAATACACCGTTCGAGCCGCTGCCGGAGAAGATCTGGTCACCGGGTATATTCAGCTGTATTTTCTCTCCGTTGGGCATCTCGAGGTAGTTGATATTGTCGTCGCCGCGGTAGGTTGTGACGGCCGGAGAGGTCGAGGCGGAAGTGCTGAACGGCGCACTGGATGTCTGGCCGCCGGCAAAGATGTATTGGCCCTGATAGCTGGTGTTGGCCAGCGTCGTGACCTCGCCGAGAATTCCGGAGATCTGACTCGCAATCGACTTCACATTGCTGGAGTTCATGGTGCCGTTGTTGGCGCTTGTGGCCAGAGAAACTGCCTGGGTGAGCTGCGCAACGACGCTTCCCAAAGCCGAATCAGCTACCTGAAGCTGTCCAGTCACCTGGCTTGCGCTTTGTGTGAAAGAGTCATCCTGCTGGATCTGATTCAGCAGCAGAACGTTCTCTCCGGCAGTGACCGGATCCTGGCTAAGCGAGCTGATGCGCGTGCCGTTCGACAATTCGGCGGACAGCTGCTGTTGGGACGCCTGGGCCTGGTCAAGGGAAGTCGTTAGATTGGTAATGAAATTCGGGTCTACACGCATTTCACTTCTCCATCATCAAGGAACGCGTTCGATCGTGAAGCGTTTTCGATCGCGTGATAAGTCAGGGGTCCCGAAGGCAACGGACCGCATGGAGCGGTTGAGTGCCTATCTAGGAAACGGCCGTCTGATCGCCGAGGTTCAGCGCGGAGGCTATGACCGTATTGAGCATCGTAAATACCTGCGAGGCTGCCTGGTAGCTGCGTTCCAAAGTCGTCATTGCGGAGGCTTCATCGTTAAGGTTTACGGAGGAAAGCGAGTCGTTTTGAGTCTGCAACTGGGTTACAGAGGCGTTTTGCGCCGTGTTCTCGATTTGCACCTTGGAAACTGTGGAACCCAGAGTGGAAACGAAATTCGAGTAGAAGTTCGACGGGGATTGTCCATCCACGATGGACTGGCTGGCCAATGCGGCCATGGCAACAGTGTTGCTGTTGTCCCCTGTTCCCTTTCCGAGGGCGGCAGCGGAGACTTGACTCGGATCAGTCATGACGACGGACATCGATGCGGCACTGCCTGACACGTTGTCGCCGCCCGAGGTCTGGTTAGCAACCTGCGACGCCGGACGCGAGAAGATATCGAGAGTCATGGCGCCGGTTGTTGAAGCGCTGACGGCTGCGCCCGTCGCGCCATTCGCATCGATTCCGGCATTGTTCAGTGAATTCACCTGGGTTGAGACGTTGTAGGCCAATTGATCGAGCGAAGCCATGACGGCGGGAATATCCTGATCGCGCGCCGTCAGATCGCCGCCCAAGGAGCCGCCGCCTGAGGCGAGCTGACTGGTCACATCCGCCGTGCCCACAAAGAAGTGCGTAACTTCGCCGGCGGTTCCGGTGGTCAACTGGAAGTTCGATCCGTTGGAGACCAGCAGTTGTCCGGCAGTGGTAGTGACGACGAGTCCGTTGTTCTCAGTTTTTGATTGATTGATGCCGATCAACTGCGAGAGCTGGCTCAGGTCCTGCTGACGCTGGTCCTCCAGGGTGCCGGCGTCGGCGTTGGGCGAGGTGGACTGGATCTGCAGGTTTAGTTGGGCAAGGTTGCTGGTAAGGGCGTTCACCTGACCGGCCACGCCGGCAGCCTGCTGGTCCAATGCCGACCGCTGTGCGTTAAGGCTGGCGGCTGCGTTCGATACATCGCTTGCCAGAGTGGAGGCAGAGGACAACACTTGTTCGCGCAGGGAGTTGTTGGTGGGGTTGGCCTCCAGTGAGGAGAAGGAATTGAAGAAGCCTGTAAGATCGCTTCCAATGTCCCCGGCCGTCGAACTGCTCGAGCCGGAGGCCGGCGTGAAAAGAGCTTGTACTGTATTGAGCGCAGCGAGGCGGGAGCCTGAGGCGGATGCTAGTTGCTGCTGCTGGTTCAGCCGTTCTTCCAGGACCTGGTCACGTTGAGAAACGGCGCCGGTCTCTACGACTCCGGTACCGATCGACATTCCGTTGATTTCGATCGGTTGGTTTTGCTGCCAGGTGGGCGTCTCTTCCGTGTAGCCCGGGGTACTGGCGTTGGCAACATTGTTGGCGACGACATTGAGGGCCGACTGATCGGCGTTGAGGGCCTGCGACATGATGCTGAGTGCGGAGCTAATTGTCCCCATCCCGGCCCTCCTTTCCTGCCGGACCCATCAGCTGCGGGCTGGAGTATTCAAGGCGGCCTGTACGCAGGTCGCGCAGGCGCTTCATCACATTCAGGTTGGCGCGCGTGGCCTCGAGCACTCGAGCAAATGTCGCCATGTCTCCGGCAGCCTCACGGGATTGGCGGGCGAGGGTCTCTCGCTGTTTGCGGCTCATCGGGGTCAGCTCCTGGTTCAGCGCCTGGCAGGACAGGGCAAGCTCCTCCAACCGGTCAGCGTCCAGGCGCGCCAGTGCCCGCGATGCCTCCACAACCAGTTGTTTCAGCTCCGGATGCTCACGGCGCGTTCCTATTCCCAGCATTTCCCGCTTCCCCTTCCTCGCCCAGGGCCGAGGCCAACCGGCTATCTTGTAATCGGGCGCTTACGAACCTCGGGCTCAACTCACACCGCCATGTTTATCCCCGGCCAAGAATCCCGCGAAGGTCACTGATCGCCGCTCATCATTGCATCCACCATTTTGGTTGCGACCGCTGCGGGCGCAACATTGTAAGTTCCGGCCGCCAATGCGGCCTGAACGCTGGCCACCTTGTCTGTGCGCACGCCATCTTCGCCAGCCGTGAGCTGGACCTCGCTTCCAGCGCTGCTGAGGGTCGCGCGATCGCTGCCGAGGGCGCTTGCGCCGGCGGTTGCATTGCTTCTGGGCCCGGATGAGGGCTGCGCCGGGGTGTTGTTCACCCCCAAGAGAGATTTCAATCCATCAAGACTCGTGCGAATATCCATGCGCATTGCTCCTTACTGGGACTATCGGCCTGTGTATTAATCACTTTAGTTATTGATGGACTCTCATCACGGTATTGCCGTGCAGATTTCCGGTTACCTTCCCAGGATTGTTCCTCGTTTCGGAATGGGAAAGATCATGCAGGATTCTGTCGGCCATGCCAAACCCTCCATGCTGGCTGAGCGCCTGACCGAGTGCCTCGGACGCGAATTCACCCATTGCACCGTTCGAACCCCAATTCCCTTCCGAGCTGTCCTCATCGCCGGTAAGCGCGTCGTTGCCAGTCATAGGCTTCAACAGCTCCTTCATCATCTGCGCTTCGAACTCGTGCGCCGCGCGCACCAGCCGGGGTTGGGGCGCGCTTGCCTTCGCTGCTTCCGCTGCCACGTTTTTGTCTGTTGCTGCGATTGCCTGCATCAGAGCACCTCGGGCATCAGAGCACCACCAGGTCGGCCTCGAGGGCGCCGGCCTCTTTCATCGCCTGGAGGATTGAGATCACATCCCGCGCCCCCGCACCTGTCCGTTGCAATTCCTGGACCAGATCCTCGACCGTGGCGCCTTGTTTGAGATCGATGCGGTTGACCGGCTGGTCCTGGGCCTGGACTCGGGTCTGCTCGACGACCTCGGTGGCACCCGAAGAGAGGGGGTTGGGCTGCGAGACTTCTGTGGTCGAGATGACATTGACCGACAGCCCGCCATGAAGAATGGAGACCGGCTGCAGGCGCACTGTTCCTCCGATAACGACGGTGCCGGTGCGCTCGTTGACGACGACTCGGGCTCTCGGATAGACCTCGACTTCGACCGACTCAACCTGATCAAGTAGAGACGCGACATCCTCATCGGGTTTTGCAGCTATCTCGACACGGCGGCTGTCGACGGCATGCGCACGAACCGAACCAAGCTTATCGTTGATGGCAGAGGCCATCCGCTCGGTGGTATGGAAATCGGCATCGTTAACGACAACGGTGACCGTGCGCATCTGCTTGAGGTCAAAGGGAACGGACCGCTCAACCAAAGCTCCGCCCGGAACCCGAGCCGTGGTAGGGTGGTTCATCTGCCGGCTGTTGCCTCCCGAGGCAGCCATGTAGCCGCCCAGTACCAGTGCTCCCTGAGCCTCGGCATAAATCTGGCCATCGGGGCCGTAAAGCGGCGTCATCAACAGGATGCCTCCTTCGAGCGAACGCGCATCGCCGGCCGAAGAAACCGTGATGTCGATCTTGTAGCCTGGCTGGCTGAAGGGCGGGAGCGTGGCCACAACAAAAACACCGGCCATGTTTTTGACTTGCATATTGCTGGCACTGTTG
>Ga0182030_10025171_pt1 | contig 10870 bp, 12 predicted proteins | sample 812S3MmetaG_FD_121299 | JGI IMG/M metagenome (GOLD analysis project Ga0182030, IMG submission 121299) | Permafrost microbial communities from Stordalen Mire, Sweden - 812S3M metaG (Illumina Assembly) | ecosystem: Environmental > Terrestrial > Soil > Wetlands > Permafrost | place: Sweden... | reverse complement strand
TGTGGAGTTAGCCTATGCTATGCAAAACAATATGGCTTTTGCAAAGATGCAAAATAAGGCAGGTAATTTCATTACGCCAAGTATAGCCAGCGTTACAGCGGCTGCTAATATTACGATTCCTGCTGACGCAAAAATTATGATCACAAACACAGATGCTCCTGATGGTTACCCTATATCGGGGTTATCATGGGTGTTGATCTACAAGGAGCAAAAGTATGGTGATCGTAATTTAGAGAAAGTATCGAAAATGGTGAAGCTGATACAATGGATGATCCATGATGGCCAGCAATTCAGTGCGCCGCTTAATTACGCCCCGCTTTCACCAGCCGCTGTTGCTATTGGCGATGCGCAACTTAAAAGCGTTACTTATGACGGTAAGCCGATACTACAGTAAACAAAATGCATATTTCAATGGCACAATTTTATAATCTTATTGTCCGGAGTTTGAAAATTGTTTTTTGAGGTTTGAAATTTAATTTTTGAAACAATGGAAACATCTGTTGATAATGATTTAATTACCCGTCCTGATCTTACCACAGGACGGGTAATTGCTTCTACAAAAATACAGGAGGACGTGAAAGGAATTAAAAGGGTCAAACGATCGCATAGGCAAATACGTGCGGAAAATGTTTTCAGACGCACTTTAGTTATAGTAGCGTTGACCATGGTCGTGTTGGTATTGGGAATAATGCTTACACTAGTTGTACAATCCATACCATCTATTAAATCTGCAGGCCTTGGTTTCCTATGGGGTAAAACATGGGATCCTGTAAAAGATGTTTTTGGCGTATATCCTTTTTTGCTTGGTACGATACTTACCTCTTTCATGGCATTGATCATCTCCATTCCTTTTTCTTTTGCGGTCGGTATTTTCCTGGGTGAATATTATCCTAAGGGCTGGGTATCGAATATTTTGAAAAATACAGTGGAGCTAATAGCAGCAGTACCTTCTGTAATATATGGTTTTTGGGGCCTTGCTGTCCTGGTGCCATTGGTAAGAGGGTTTGAGACTAAAATCGGGGTTGATCCTGTAGGTTTGGGAATTTTTACATCATCCCTTATACTGGCGGTGATGATCATTCCGTATGCAGCATCTCTTGGCCGCTCCATGATACAGATGGTTCCTTCAAACCTGAAAGAAGCAGCTTATTCTTTAGGCGCTACCCGGTGGGAGGTGATCCGCAGTGTCATTCTTCCATACACAAGGTCTGGTTTGTTTGCAGGCATTATGTTATCGTTAGGCCGCGCTCTTGGAGAAACAATGGCTGTGACCATGGTAATTGGCAATACGAGCCTTATTCCGAAAAATATATTTTCTCCTGGAAATACCATGGCGAGTGTAATAGCTAATGAATTTACGGAGGCAGACCATCCGGTATATCTTTCAGCTCTTATAGAATTAGGCTTAGTGTTGTTCGTTGTAACTGTAGTCATTAATATGATAGGAAAGAGATTGATCAAAGGGTTTTCAAATGAATAGTTTATGAACAACACCCTTGTAAAGTATAGAATAGGGAAAAGCATTGGTTTCCAGGCATTGACGATTTTACTGTCAGTGGCATGTGTATTACCGCTAATCTTTATACTGGTGTACATCATACAGGCAGGCATTACAAAGATCAACTGGCACTTCATTACTAATCTTCCAAAACCTGTTGGCGAAATTGGCGGTGGAATTGCAAATGCATTAGTTGGGAGTATTATTATTATTGCATGTGCCTCTCTCATGGCTGTTCCTTTTGGTATTCTTTGCGGTATTTACCTGAGCGAGAATAAAACGAGCAAGCTTGCCTACTGGAGTCGTTTGTGCGTAGACATTTTGCAAGGCGTTCCATCTATAGTGATAGGGATCATTGCTTATTTCTGGCTGGTAAAGCCGTTAGGCGGTTTTTCCGCACTTTCCGGCAGCGTGGCTTTGGGAATAATGATGCTGCCTATTATTGTTCGTTCCACAGAGGAAACATTAAAACTATTGCCAGATACACTTCGTGAGGCTGCTTTTGCTTTGGGTTTGCCTTTTCACCGGGTAATATTAAAGGTTATCGTTCCGTGCGGTATCAGTGGTATCCTTTCCGGTGTTATGCTTTCTATTGCAAGGATCACCGGAGAAACAGCACCGCTTTTATTTACGGCATTTGGCAATCCGTATTTATCCACAAATGTTTTAAAGCCCATGCAAAGCCTTCCATTACTCATATTTAATTACGCAACAAGCCCATATAATGAGTGGCACGACCTGGCATGGGGGGCATCGTGTATATTATTGATCTGGGTATTATTGTTAAATATTTTTACAAAGCTGATAACCAGGAAATGGAAAGTACAATTGTAAAGTCGATCAATTACAATGCTTATTTTGGAGATAATCACGTTGTAAAAAATGTGAACATAGAGATACCCAAGAATAACGTTATTGCTGTAATGGGCCCCTCAGGCTGCGGTAAAACCACTTTTCTCCGGGGCATAAACCGTATGCATGAATTGATACCTGGCGCTACCGCCAAAGGGCAGATCATGCTCAATAATGAAGACGTAATGGAGATGCATCCCATTTTTGTGCGACTTAAGATAGGTATGGTATTCCAACGGCCAAATCCATTCCCCAACCTCAGTATTTACGATAACGTCATAGCAGGGTATAAACTAAATGGTATAAAACTGCCTAAGGCGGAGAAGGACAGGATAGTAGAGCATTCCCTTACACGTGTAGCCCTATGGAATGAGGTAAAAGATTCGCTTACTAAAAAAGGCTCTTTCCTGTCCGGGGGTCAACAGCAACGTCTTTGCATAGCACGGGCAGTAGCTATGGAGCCTGAAGTATTGTTATTCGATGAGCCTACGTCTGCCCTTGATCCAATTTCTACTTCTACTGTTGAAACGCTGTTTCATGAGCTGAAGAAAAATTATACGTTGATCATTGTAACGCATAATATGCAGCAGGCCGCGCGCGTTAGTGACAAAACGGCTTTTTTCTATATGGGAGAACTGGTGGAATATGATGACACCAAGAAAATGTTTACAAACCCTACAGATATACGCACGCAAAATTACATTACCGGAAGATTTAGTTAATGCCCCAAAAATATTGCAACAATGACACAGTTGGAAAATGAGATAGAAGCAATTAAAGTGGAAGTGGTAAGCATGTGGAACCTGGTGGAATCACAATTAAAGAAAACCAGGACTGCTATGCTTAATTTTGACCGGGACCTGGCACGGGAAGTGGTACTAAAAGAAAAGCGTGTCAACGCTTTTGAACTAAAGCTGGACCGTGATTGCGAGGATATATTTGCCTTGTACTGCCCGGTGGCTATTGACCTCCGTTTTTTACTTGCCGTACTGAAAATCAATAATAACCTGGAGCGCATAGGTGATATAGCAGAAGGAATTTCCACATACATTATTGAGTCTATAAACGACTTTGATCATAACTTATTTGTTGAAGCGGGACTGATCAAAATGTTTGATGATTCTATCAGCATATTGGCAGATTCACGCGTGTCTTTTGAAAAAGAAGATACCATACTCGCACGAAGCATTTTTAAGAAAGATGAGGTGCTTGATGAAATAAACCAGAATGCAATAGAGCGCATTAGCGTGGCGATACATGGCGATCCGGCTATTATGAAAGATGCGTTGTATGTACTTTCTATTATCCGCAAACTGGAGCGAGTAGGCGACCAGGCTAAAAACATAGCCGAAGAGATTATTTTTTATATAGAGGCCAAAGTGCTGAAGCATCAGCAGGAATCTACGGGGAAAAACTAAGGGCAAGTCCTGATACCGCATAAAGTGCTTGCGTGTGTGGAGTGTGTAAAAATCACGTTAAGCGCTTTATTTAAAAAGAAGCTATTCTAACAGATAGCTTCTTTCCTTTTTACAGGCAACCTGCCAGAAATTATACCGGTATAAAAGAAAGCAATGAGAAAAATGCATGTATAGACATATATTTGCCTTCCAAATCAAAAAATAAACAAACAAAATGAAAAAAACAGGACTTTTTTTAATTGCAAGCCTGCTGCTGATAGCAGGAGCAAATGCCCAAACAACCAAATGGGCAGTGGACGGAACCCATTCTTCTATAAAATTTACAGTATCCCATCTTACTGTTTCGGAAGTGGAGGGGCGTTTTAAGGCGTTTAATGGCACAATAGAATCACCATCTAAGGACTTTAATAATGCCAAGGCAGATTTTATTGTAGTAGCCGCATCAGTAACCACAGATGATAATACACGTGATAATCACCTAAAAAGCGATGATTTTTTTAACTCGGAAAAATATCCACAAATCACGTTTAAAAGCACTTCATTCAAAAAGGTAAAGGATAAAATCTATGCGCTGGAAGGCGACATGACTATACGGGATGTAACTAAGAAAGTAAAGTTCGCAGTTCTTTATAATGGCACGGTCGTGGACCCATATGGCAATACGAAGGCAGGTTTTAAGGCAACAGGCAAAATAAACCGTAAAGACTATGGGCTAAAATGGAGTAAGCTCACAGAAGCTGGCGGCGCAGTAGTAGGCGATGAAGTGAATATTTTACTCAACTTCGAGTTTACCAAACAAAAAGCATAGAAAGAAATGACTAACATCGGAAAAACGGCAAGGCTCAGCTCTGCCGTTTTTTTATGCTTATTTTTGGACTCAATTACTAAGCTTTGTATCCGGATATATGGAAGTTGTAAACAATAAAAAACAATCCCGGTTTGAGATCTTATTGCCGGATGGCGAATATGCAACACTTGAATATCGCTGGCTGAAAGGGAGTATGGTACTCATGCATACCGTGGTTCCAGTTTCCGCACGCGGTAAAGGCATAGGCGCCACGCTGGTAAAATATGTACTAGAGAATGCGCGTGAACAAAATCTGCGTATTATAGTGTATTGCCCCTTTGTAGCTAAATATATGAAGGCACATCCGGAGTATAATGATTTGCTAGCTGTTAGCGGGTAGGAACGACAAAGAGGTCCTATAGAAGAATAGCAAATTTTGTATGTAGAATTCAATGAATTAATACATCACCCGTTTTCAATATCCTCTCCCGTGGCCGCCTTTATAGATAGTTCCAGCGACAAGAGGCTTTGTTTTGCAATATATGCTACAAATGAATTTACATCGCCGGCATCCGCTTTGTTTAATGCAAATAAATAATCTTTTTTATTTACTGATTTTATAATTACAGGCGGAAAGCCATAATAATAAAGCGCATAGTTCATCAGCAGCCGGGATATACGGCCATTGCCATCGTCGAATGGATGAATGCGGACAAATTTATAATGCAGCAATGCAGCAAGGGAAACAGGATGCAATGCTTCTTTTTTTATAGCGTCCAGGTACCATTGCACCAAGTCGGTCATTAATGCAGGTGTTTCTTCAGGTGAGGCGTAATTGAATATTTCTCCGTTTTGCAGCCTTCCCGAGTTGTAATGCTTTTTGTATTCGCCGGGAGTTATAAGACGCCGGGTTTGCTGTCCATCCGGTGTGATAGCATTTGCCCAATAGGGACGCACTAAAATAATTTCATTGAGATTCCTGATAAAAGCTTCTGTTAAAGGTCTTTCTTTATCGGCGGCAAATTCCTGTATCAGTTTTAATGCGACATCGCTGGCCCGCATCTCTTCATATTCGCGCCCTTCATGTTCCCCGGTTGTTTTATCAAATATCAGGTACAGTACTGTTTCTCCATAGGTCAATGTATTACCTTCAATATGGTTGGAGTTGTAATTAAATTCTAACCGGAATTTTTTATTCAGTTTATCCTGCCTGTCAATGCTTAGTGGCTGAAGGGCAGCAAATTCCTGCTTTAATGATTCAATCTTATTAATGAGGTTAGAAAGCTCCATAATCTGTCATTTTCAAAATAAAAATTAAAAAGCGGTCGCAATTAAATTTTTAAATTTCAGGATACATTTTATCAATATTATCATTTTCCGTTTACCCATCTCCTTTCTTTATCATGTTCTTCATTTCCATGACATCCATTTCCAGATCTGCGAGGCGATGATAGACCTCGGCCGGCTCGCTGAAATCGCTGCTTATTTTCATGCGGCCATACCATACCTCTTTCACATCAGCGGGATCTATTTCTACTGTGGGGAACTCATGGCGGTGCGCTACGGTATCTGATTTCAGGTATAGCTTGCCCCGCTCTTTGAGGCGGTTTACAACGCGCTTAACGGCCACTCCCCCTTCATGAACGATCACATATACCCTGTTATCTCTTATTTTGTCGAGAGCGTCTATCCACTCGCCTATTATGCGGTCGCCATGCAGCACATTTGGCGCCATTGATGGGCCATCTACTTCAAACATCCTGTAAGTGGCGTTATTGAGGCCCGGCAGGCGAAAGGTGGGCAGCGTTTCCATGAACTCTGCGTCTCCATAGCCGGACAGGTATCCGGCCCTGGCTTTTACATGCACGTATACGATATTATCGTTGCCGCTGTTGTCTACCGTTATTACCAGGGGAATATTATTATAGCCAGTTGATAGTTTAGGCGAAACTGCGCGCAGCACTGCATCTTTTTCATTAGATTTAAATGCATCCTCCATGTTTTTTGACAGGAGATCATCCAATGAAATGCCAAAAAAATTGGAAAACAGTACTAAAGTTTCCAAATTCGGTTCGCTAACGCCAGCTTCATAATTGGCGATGGTGGTACGCCCGATATTAACGGCGGAACTCAGCGCATCCTGCGTTTTGCCGGATTTCTTTCTGAGATATTTCAGGTTACTTGCTAAGTACATCATGCAAACCTAAGATTATTTTTCCATAAAATTTGGATTTGTCAAAATAATTGGAATATCTTTGTATCAAAGGAATCGTAAGACAACAAAGTTAATGGTTAATTATTAATGATTAATTGTTAATTCAGTCATTAGTCGCCCAACAATTAACAACAAAAAGCACATATATGATATACGCACCGACACAACAGATGAACACAGCGCGCCACATTGCACGTTCGGCGCAGCAGCAGATCAAGAATAAGACAGGGATGAGCGTTGTAGTTATGTTCTCCCCGTTTGAAAATACCTATGATGCTCCAGCTGAAATGCTTGAGGTAATAGCTGGGGCACTCGGAATGAGCCCGGACTGCTACAGGATGAAAACACGCCGGCGAGATATTGTGGAAATGCGGTTTATCGCAGCATTATTATTGCGCATGCATTTCCCCAGATTTACGCTCACACAAATAGCCATGCTATTCGGCGGACAGGACCATTCGTCCATACTTAGCGGTATTGCGAGGGCGCATAGCCTGATATATACTGGCGATGCCTCGTTCATTCAGAAATACAACACCGTTTTAAAGGCAGTAAATACATGGCTGAGGAAAGATACTCCAGCATGCGAATTAGCAATGAGCGCATAAATCGGTTCCCTCCGATGCCGGAAAAGCTTTTGCGGAGGAGGGATGAGCTACATGTTTTGCAACATACTTTTACCAGCGCTATTGCGTTTTATTTTATTGATGTGCTACTGTTTGGCAGTAATTTAAACATCGCGAAAAAAATATTTAACTAACACGGCGCCAGTGGCACACGATTTTTATAGCTCTGGTACAGTTAATACCAGAAAGAATAGTGAATTTCAGCAGGTTTAGATAGCGGAAATGCAGGCAGCAACATAAAGCATTAAAAACATTAAAATCTTCATACCGGAGAGGGAGGGCAATATGAAAACAAAACGCGAACTAAAACACGAAATGTACCTGACATTTATGGCAAACGCCAAAAAGTCAAAGGTACTGCGGAGGTCTGCCCACGTAAGGCCTAAATTATTGTCAACATTGCTGTCGTTATTTATTTAAGCTCTACGCTCGCTTTACTACTTTTTATGAAGCATCGGAATGTGGTGGTATGATTTTTTAAATAAGAAAAATTAGTAGTTGCCCTCTTTAAAATAAATATTATGACTAGAACTGCATACGTAGCCGGCAAGATCACCGGGCTTCCGATAGGAGAAGTAAAACAGAAGTTCAATACGATATCTAACGAATTGACGGAGAAAGGCTACCAGGTAGTAAAGCCCCTTGCCATCAGTGGTGACAGCCGGTGTTGGGATGATGTGATACGCAATGATATAAAGCAGATGATGGAATGCGATGAGGTACATATGCTGCCCGACTGGCAAGAAAGCCGTGGCGCCCAACTGGAAAGGGATATAGCGCTGCGCTTAGGTATACAGGTAGTGTACCATTGATTAGTTGACAGGTTGAAGAGAATTATACGATGTGCATGAATTTTATGTGCATCGTTTGTGTTTGTAAATGTTTGCTGGGTTACCTGTTCAACGCTTTTTTATATGCCTTTAAGCAACGGTCTCTTGCGATGGTGTGGTCTGTGATGGGTTGCGGGTAAGCAGGGCCTTCAAATTCAGGTACCCATTTTTTTATGTATTTTAAGTCGGGGTCAAATTTTTTGGTTTGCAGGTATGGATTAAATATCCTGAAATAAGGTGCGGCATCGCAGCCGGTTCCTGCAGCCCATTGCCAGCCACCGTTATTGGCGGCAAGGTCGTAATCGAGCAGCTTTTCGGCGAAATAAGCTTCACCCCACCGCCAGTCTATGAGCAGGTGTTTGGTGAGAAAACTGGCCGTGATCATGCGTACCCGGTTGTGCATATGGCCGGTTTCATTGAGTTCGCGCATACCGGCGTCTACTATGGGATAACCTGTTTGTCCCTTGCACCACAGCTCAAATTCCCGTTCGTTATTGCGCCATTCTATGTTGTCATAGTTTTTTTTGAAAGCGCCATCTGCGACATGTGGAAAATGCCACAGGATCATTTGGTAAAATTCCCTCCAGATCAGTTCATTGAGCAATGTTGCATTTAGACTTTTTGCCTGTGCGGCTAACTGCCGGATACTAATCGTTCCGAAGCGCAGATGAACACTAAGCCGGGTAGTGCCATTTATTGCCGGAAAGTCACGGGTTTTATCGTAGTGAAGGGCTGTATCTTCATTAAGTTTTGGAGTTACGGCATTGGGTTCGGCTTCTCTAAAACCGATGGCTGCTAGTGAGGGAATACGTTTTGGCGGATGCTGCAAAAAGTTTTTGAAATACCTATGGTTTGGATAAGGCTTCAGGTAAAAATCATTGAGTTTTTGCAGCCATTTGCGGCTATATGGGGTAAATACGGTATAAGGGGCTTTGCCGTCTTTGGTTATTTCATCTTTCTCAAAGATCACCTGGTCTTTGAAGGTGTGGAAAGCAATATCATTTTTGGTCAAAAACTTTCTTATTTCATCATCTCTTTTTATGGCATAAGGTTCGTAATCATGATTGGTAAAAACTGCTGAAATATTAAATTCTTCAACAAGTTTTTTGAAAGCTGCCTGAGGTGTGTTGTGCAACACATAGAGGGTGCTTCCGCACTCTTTCAGGTTTTCCTGTAGCCTTGCGAGTGCATTATGGATAAAGTGAACGCGCCTATCCTGCTTTTGTTCCAGGCCATCCAGAATATGAGTATCGAAAATGAATACAGGCAATACGGGTCGGCCTGATCGCAGGGCGTTGTAGAGTCCGGCATTGTCGGTGAGCCTGAGATCTCGGCGAAACCAGAAGATGGAGATGGGTTGTGACATCGGAGGCGCTAAGTTAACGGATATGGCAAACAATTATGTTAGTCCGTAAGGGCACATATTAAATAGCTAAAACTTTTACCATTTAGCTAATTTATGTTTTTCTATTCTTTTCATTTGCTGTAGGTTTGCTAACTTAGTGCGCTTCATGTGGTATAGGAGGTTTGTATTCATTTTGTTGGGTATTTTTTTGGCTTATGGTTCCTTTGCGCAACTGCAGGGGGGTGAGATCGTACAGTCACGTATACTTATATTGCTCGATGAGTCGTCGAGCATGATACAGTCATGGGAAGGCGGGAAAGAAAAATACAAGGCCGCAGATGATATTATCCTGCGGCTGATGGATAGCGTGTATGCGGTGAATAACCAGGTGGAGTTTTCGCTGCGGGTATTTGGCCACCAGAGCACGGTGCAGGAAAATAACTGCTATGATACCAAAAATGAGGTGCCGTATGCTAAAGATAATAAGGTGCAGATGCTGCTGCGCCTCAACGATATTCATCCGCTTGGTGTGACCCCTATAGCCTATTCACTGCAGCAGGCCGCGGAGCACGATCTTAATGACCCTGTGCATAATGTGTACAGCATCATACTGCTCACAGACGGCGGCGAAAGCTGCGGGGGAGATATATGCGACGTGATGAAAAAGCTGATGAAGGAAAAGGTTTATTTCAAGCCCTACATTGTGAGCCTGGAAAATGATCCTGCACTCAAGACCACCTACGCCTGTATGGGCGATTTTCTGCAGGTGACGAGGGAAGTGGAGATATCTCCTGCGGTAAGCAAGATAGTAGAGGCGTTTCGCCCGGCGCTGAAGATCAATGCCAACCAGTATAAAGAAGTACAGAACGTTGCAGCCAATGAAATGAAAACCATTGCGGCCAGCGCGCCCAGTGTGCTGAAAGTAAGCACGCCACCGATTGTGCCCGAAAAAACAGTAATGCCCGTAAATATATGGGTAAAGCCCGCGGAGGAAATGCTTGCTTTCATGGAGCCTGCCCATCTGCATATGATACCTGTAACACCTGCAAAAGCAATAGCTGCTGAAGCAAATGTACCGTCCGTTACGGTGAAGCCTGCTGCAGACAAGGTATTGACAATAAAGCCTACCGGCCTGATCACATTGAATGCTGCTGCACCGACACAGGTAAGAGCGAAAATGGTGGAACTAGTACCCTTGCCGGCATTAGTTATAGAATTGCCGCCGCCAGCAATACAGGTGGCCAAAATAAAGCCAACAGGATTAAAGCAGTTTAACGTGATTTTTGTGATTGAGGACCA
>Ga0182030_10025170_pt1 | contig 10870 bp, 11 predicted proteins | sample 812S3MmetaG_FD_121299 | JGI IMG/M metagenome (GOLD analysis project Ga0182030, IMG submission 121299) | Permafrost microbial communities from Stordalen Mire, Sweden - 812S3M metaG (Illumina Assembly) | ecosystem: Environmental > Terrestrial > Soil > Wetlands > Permafrost | place: Sweden... | reverse complement strand
TCCGGCCAAGCTGTACCGGCTGGCTGGCACCATCTCGAAACTCGAAGAGATCGAGCGGCGGCTCAGCGACCGCGCCCTGCCGGCGACGGTGCGATCTGCGGCCCCGCGTCGAGGCAACGGCATGAGGTTGATGGAGTGACGGGTTCCCCAGACCGGGTGCCCCTGGGCCTGCTCTGGCCCTTCGGCCTCGGGCGGGGCGGGACCGGGCGGAGAGACACCGGAAGCCGTAAGCCCGCACGGGGGCTTTCAAAACCACGCGCGGCCATTGGAGGGGATCGGCGCGGTGGTTACCCGGCTCGGCTCGCAATTCGATCAAGAAAACCGTCGGCGACTTCTGACACCTCGGGGCTGTCGAAAAGGTGCCGGTGTCAGTGTCCCCCCTAAAGGGGGTGGCACTTTTGACACCTCGGGTGTCAAAATGGGGTTCTGACACTTCTGATACTTCTGACACCTCAGGGCTGGATCGGCATCCATTTTCTGCTCCCTTTCGATTTGAGAATGCGCTTGGTGGCCTCTAACTCCCGGCGTGCCCGGTGCCAGGCGGACTCGCTGACGCCCAGTTCCGTCTTGGCTTCTTTCTGCCATTCGGTGGCGGTCAATCCACCGTCGGGCAGGAGGGAAAGCACCTCCTCTGCGGCAACCTCCCGCGGGCGCCCGGCCTTGGGGATTTGGTCCGGCTCCGCCTCAAGCCAGCAAATCCCGTGCTTGCTGTGCGCGAGGTGACGCGAATAAACCCGCTGGCCGTCCGCGTCCGCCCATTGAAGCCGGGCGCCACGCTTCCCGGCCTGGAGCTCGAAAACATCATGTGAGCCGATGGACCGCACGGCCAAGACCCCACGCGCCCAGTTGCACCATTCCGCGCTCCCGGTGCCCAGATAGGCGAAGTCGCTGGCTTTCCAGTCCGGTTTCTGGTTACCGGTCGGCGGTTTGTTGGTGTGGTGCGCTATGATGGCACCGCAACTGTGACGGTGAAGCAGGGGGTTCAATCCGTTCCGCAGAAAAGCGCCAACGTCCTTTTGGCTGGCGGCGTCGCCGCCGATGTAGGCAAGGGCAGGATCGATGCCTAGCAGGTCCGGCTTGTGCGCCTCCAGGAGCGGCGCCACGGTGCCAGCAAAAAACGCGGGGCCGCTCTTGACGTCTTCCCGGTGGGTGAAAACCCGCTCCTGTGCCTGCTCCGCCTCAGTCGGTGTCAGTCCAAGCCCCGCGATCACGCCATCCCGCATTTCCGCAAGATCGCCGTCGTCATTCTCGGCTTGGATCAAGACCGATTTCAACGGGCGGGCAGGCTCAATTCCAAAGGCGGCCTTTCCAAGTGCCCAAAGGATCATCCCCTGTAGCAATAACGAGCTTTTCCCGATCCCGGTTGGACCCACCAGCAAAAGCCCACCCCCTTGGCACAAGAACCGATGGCGAAGCAGTTCGGCGGGATCGTTGTCGGCATGGTGGACAAGGGCGGAGAGCGGGCGGGCAAGCGTGGCGAGCGTGGGCAATTCGGCGCGCAGTTGCGCCAGCCCTGCGGCGAGGGCCGCGCCAATCGCCGGGGCGTCGCCTGGGTTGGCGTGGGCTTGCTCGTTGGCGTTCCAGATAAGCTGCGCGGTCTTCCGCGCGGTCCAGTCTGCCAGCACCGTCCCGGCCTCAACTTCGGCAACATCCAGGGGCAAGGCGGGGGCGTTTAGGAACATCCCGAGTATCCCTGTTGAATTGGCGGGCAGGCTGGCCATGATCGCCACCGCGTCCGGGATTGTCCCGTTTAGCCCGGAGCCGACACTGCCGGCCAGTGTGCGGACTTCCGGCAGAATGAACGCCTCGGGGCCAAGGCGGAAAAGCCGGGCAATGTTCGGCGGGGTTGGCTCGCCGGGGTGCTGGCAGAAGCTGGCGGCGATAAAGGTTTCGCGGGCCGTGGCGGCGGCGGCCGTGGCGCTGGGTCCGGCAGCCCTCACCGATCACCACCTGCCGCGTCGCGGCGTTGAAAACGTCCGGGCGGCCGTCGCAGGAAATCGCGCACCGCGTAGCCGGGCCGCCATCCCCGGCGGAGGACGGTTTCCAGGCGGGCGCGGTCACTGCCAGAGGCACGGGAGAAGCGGCGATGCGATTTCACGCTGCCTCCTCGGCTTGGCAGTGCCGAATATAATCGCGCACGGAGCCAAGATCGAAAAGTCGCACCCCCGACTTCTGCCCTTTCACGCGCAGCAGTACGCCCTTGATCTTGCCTTCCCCGAGAAGGTTGTACGCGGTTCCACGCCGTATGCCAAATTGGCGCTCAAGGTGCTGCCAGCGTCCGAATTCCGGTTGTGCGCCGGTGAAGTCGCCCGCTCGGACCGGGGCGGTGGTCATTACTGGTTCACGCATGGCCAAACGTTACCAAAAGCGGCCTACGCGCTCAGGACGGGCCAAAGCGAGCAACGCGGGGCGGTTTCGGGGTCCGCCGCTGGCAACGCGGGCGGTTTTTGTGCGAGTCGGCTGGCAAAACGGGTTTTGCGTCTGTCAAGCCTGGGGTGCGCTTTTCTCGGGTCTCTTCCGCGGCCGGGCCTTGCCGTTCGTCATTTGTTGGTGGCCGAGCTTGCCGGCACGTTGCTTGCTCCGCCGCTTCTCCTCCTCCCACCAGTCGAGATAAACCTCCGCGTGCCAGCGCCAGCCGTCCTCGTCAAAGCCTTCCTTTTGGATTCGCACGAACTCCTTCTCAGCCAGGGGGTCTATCGTCTCAGGCGGCCAGGATTCACCGACTGTTCGCCACACGGAATACCTCTCGTCAAGCTGCTTTCTTAGGTACTTCTTGAATCTCGGCTGGCAGTCGGCCTTATCGCGCGCCTTGATGACCAGACGGTAAAAGTTCTCAAGGGTTGCGGGCCATTGGGGCGGCGCGGGGATCGCGTGGCAGGCGGCGTCCCTCGCCCCCATGTCACTGTGAAAGCAGAGGCTCGCGCTGGAAATCTCCCAAAGGTCCAAGGCTATGTTGACAGCGTTGCCGAGGGCATCGCCCGGAAGCGCGCGCGCAGGGCCGAGAAACCGCGCAGCAAGTTCCGCCAAATCGAACGCAGAATTTGGAGGCGCGTTCGCCACGTACCTGCCCAACGCCTCGGCACATACCTTCACGAGGCGCACTGCTTTTGCGGCCGCTACTCCGGGTGTGGCACCGTCGAGGACAAAAGACGCCGCCAGCGTGGCGAGGTCCTGGGCGGTGAATTCAACCTGCCTCGCGCCGCTGGTGGGTGGGGCGCTCTCGCGGCGCTTTGGTTTCATGCCTTGGTCACGTCGGGCAGCTTGGCGATGGCGCCGCGTAGCGTTTCGAGCTCGTGGTGGGTGTAGCCGCGATGGACAGCTTCCGTCGTGTGGCCGGTCAATTTCATCCGCAGTTCCGGGGCCACGCCCGCGTTGGCCAAGGCACTGGTGAAAGAATGCCTGAGCGCGTGGAATGTCCGCCGTGAGAGGGTCCGCACGCCGACCTCCCGCTCGACCCGCTGGGCGTCCACACCGGCCTTGCGCATGATGGCCTTGAAGCTCTCGCTGAGGCCGTGGCGCCCGCCGGGGCCTTTGTCGGCCATGCCGGGCATGATGAATTTCGGCGCGGTGTCCAAGCCTGCAACGCTTTCCAGACGCGCGCGCAACTCCGGGTGAATCGGCACGGCGACTTCCTTGCCGGTCTTGCCCTGGGTGTAGGTCAGCACGCCGGCAACCAGGTCCACGGCCTGCCACTCCATCCGGCAGCAGTCGGAAAGCCGGGCGCCGGTGTAGTAGGCCAGGAGGACAAGGGTTTTCCATTCCTCTTCTGCTGCCTGCACCAGCATGTTGACTTCGGCGGGCGTGAAGGCGGTGCGCTCGACGCTGTCGTTGCGCGGCAGGTCCACGGCCTCGGCCGGGTTGGTGGTCAGCAAGCCTTGGCGGCGGGCCTTGTTCAAGGCGGTGCGGATGACCTTGGCGTCAAGCGCGACGGTGCTGGGCGAGAGTCTCGCCTTGATCCGCGCTGTCACGAAGCTCTCGACTTGGCCGGGCGTCAGGCTGGAAAGGGGCTTGTCGGCACGGTCGCCCAACTGGGCCAGGAACTCGGTGACCGACTTGGCGTACCGGGTTGCCGTGCCGTTCGATTTGGTGGCCTCCTTGTCCGCCAACCATTTGGTGAGGTAATCGCGAGTGGTCGGGCAGCGCAACGTCTCGCCGCTGGCGGCGCGCTCCATGATGTCACTCAGAATACCGCGGGCTTGGGCCTCGGTGAGGCTGCCCGCGCCGGCCAACTTCTCGGCGCGCTCGCATTCCAGGGCAAAGGTCAGCGCCTTCGTTCGGTCGGTCTGCTTTGTTGAACGGGCTATGAGGGTGCCATCCGTGGCCCGCCAAGCGGCGCGCCAGTAGGGGGAACCGGGTCTCTTGTGGATGCTTGCCATATTACTGGTAACTATACTGGTAACGTTCAAGGCTGTCAAGGCCGTTTAAGAATGGCCGGTTTATTGGATTTTTCGCGTTGGAAACGGGCGGAATGGAAACGTGGGTTCGATTCCCATCACCCGCTCCATCTTTTTTCCCCGGTAATTCGGCACTTTCGGCCTGGATCGCGTACACGCCGGGGCTTTTCCGTCAGTTTCCACTCAACTTCACGCCGGGTGCCGAAGAACCCCCGCTCTGCCCTGACATGAAGGAACCAAACACAAAAACAACCTTTGCCGCGGCGACGCTGATTTGCGATCCTGACGCCTGCTGCCGAACATGAGTTTGATGGGCTACAAGCGGATTACGATCGTGCTGGGCTTGGTGTGCCTTGGACTGCTCGTTTTGACGACAGCGCTTTTTTTGGGCTACGCCCCGCTGCACCTGCGGCTGGCTTTTGCCAGCGAGCAGACCCAGATTTTTGAAGAGATGCGCACCAAGGCATTGAAGTCTGGGGTGGCCGAGGCAGCGGGCTGCTTGGAATACGTGACCGCCTACTACCCGTCTGGCACCAAACAGGTGACCGGCTCCCGGCTGGACCGCATCGTCGAACGCGAGCGGGCCGCTGCCGTCCGGGACATCATCGCCTACCTGCGCAAACAAACGACCAGCGACCTTGGAGACGCGCCCGAACCATGGGTGGAGAAGTATGCGCATCGGTAACCGGATCCCAAATCGCCACGCGGTTCTCGCTGGGGGCGACCCGGGCCAACGGAATCAGCGGGCTCATGTTCCGTGCCAACAGCCAACCTTTATAAAACCCGGAGTCAGAGGCGCGGAAAGGACCGGTGCGTGCCGGTGCCACTGGACCCACCGCTGAAGTCCTGAAAGGAAGCAATTCGCCAGCCCGGGGCAAGCGAGTCTGCGAGCGCAGCCCCGGGTGTGGCGGCCCAAGAAACCCATGCGCCCCGCATGGGCGCCGCGTCTTGGGGGGCGAGGCTCGCCGAGGTGCTGGGTTCGCACCGGCACGCGGCCACAATTACAGGCGGGTTTTCCCTCACGTGAGATTTCCCACGTGCCAGTTTGGGAATCTCACCCCCGCTTGACCCTGGCGCGAGCCTCGATGACCATGTGCGCCTATGTCTGACCAAGCATCCACCGCCAACACGTTTAACGAAGTCGCGGACAAAGCCCTGCTCGCGATGAAAGCCCGCGCGGGCGAACTCAACATCAAAGGAGTAGCGGTGGTGGCTTGTTTCGAAGGCGGTGTGGTAACCGGTTGGTGCTCCAAAATGCTTGTGGTCGGCGCGCTCAAGCGCCCCCCCGCCGAGCCGCATCCAGGCACGAACTTCCTCGCCGTCGCCTATTCCAAGCTGGCCGAAATGGCCGACACACTCCAAGCCAGCGGCAGTGGCGCCCGTCCGCCGCTGAAAGGCGAGTTCGGCTATCAAGGCGGCCTGGTGGTGCGGGGCCGCTCGGGGTACCTGCTCGCCGCCTTCAGCGGGGCCAAGGCCGAGGATGACGTGAAGGTTTCCCAGGCCGGCCTGGACGTCATGACTGCCTCCCTGTAGCGCCGGGCGTTGGGTCGAGGCCCTGCCCGCTCCCCGGCAACCCCAATCCCAACGAGATTGCGCCCCACAGCGCAGGGTTGGCGCGTCACCGCTTACCCGGGGTGCGATGCATCAGTACCTCATTACCCCTGAAAGGGTTACGGCCGGGACGCGCGGAGACTCCCGCGAGGGCCCCGGCCATCCCTGCGTGGCCCGGGAGTGCCGAGAAAGAGCGCGGACCGCGGCAACCGATCACCCCGCTGGCGGGACCGGCGCTGCCAAGGCCACCCGCTATCCGCCCCCCAAGTCTTCCTACTTGCCCAACGCCGCGAGGACGGCCCGGAAATTGTTCAGGCCCGCTTCGATGTTTTCCACGATTTCTTCCGCCAGATCCTTGGGGTCGGGCAGGTTGTCCAGGTCGGCAAGGCTCTTGTCCTTGAGCCAAGTGAGGTCGAGGCTGGTTTTGTCGCGCGCGATGATCTCGGCGTAGGTGTACTTGCGCCAGCGGCCGTCGGGGTTTCTCTCGGCATGCCACGTTTCCTTGCGGGCGCGGCGGTTGGCGGGGTTGTAGCACCGGGTGAAGTCCGCCAGATCCTCCAGGCGCATCGGGTTGCGCTTGAGGGTGTGGTGGACGTTGGTGCGGTAGTCATAGTACCAGACTTCCCTGGTCCAGGGCGCCTTGGCGGCGGGCTGGTTGTCGAAGAAGAGGACGTTGGCTTTGACGCCCTGGGCGTAAAAGACCCCCGTCGGCAGGCGGAGGATGGTGTGGAGGTCGGTGTTTTCCAGCAGTTTTTTCCGGACGGTTTCCCCCACGCCGCCCTCGAAGAGGACGTTGTCGGGCATGACCACCGCGGCGCTGCCGGTGGTCTTGAGCATGGTGCGGATGTGTTGGAGGAAATTGAGCTGCTTGTTGGAGCTGGTGGCCCAGAAGTCCTGGCGGTTGTAAACAAGGTCGTCCCTCTCCTCGTCGCCCTCCGCGTTGGTGAAGGTCATGCTGCTCTTCTTGCCGAAGGGCGGATTGGCCAGCACGTAGTCGAAGCGCTTCCCGTTGTCGGCGACGAGGGCGTCGTTCGAGGAGACCAGGCTCTCACCGTCGATTTCGCCGATGTTGTGGAGAAACATGTTCATCAGGCAGAGTCGCCGGGTGTTGGCGACGATCTCGTGGCCGAAGAACGTCTCGTGCTTGAGGAAGGCTTTCTGCGGCTTGTTCAGGGCGTGGTTGGCGACCAGGTAATCGTAAGCGGCCAGGAAGAAACCGCCGGTGCCGCAGGCGGGATCGGCGATGGTCTTGCCCGCCTCGGGGCGGATGCACTGCACCATGGCCTTGATCAGGGCGCGCGGCGTGAAGTATTGACCAGCGCCAGATTTGGTGTCTTCGGCGTTCTTCTCCAGGAGGCCCTCATAGATGGCGCCCTTGGTGTCGGCTCCGAGCACCACCCAGTCGGTCTGGTCGACCATTTCGACGACACGGGCGAGTTTGGCGGGGTCCTGGATCTTGTTTTGAGATTTGGTGAAGATCTGGCCCAGCATCCCGGGCTTGCCGGCGAGCTCCCGGAGGGTGTCCACGTAGTGGATTTCGAGCTCGGCACCTTTGAGGCTCTTGAGGCTGGGCCAGGCGTAGGCGGCGGGAATGGCGACCTTGCGATTGTAGGGCGAACGGCTGTATTCGTCCGCCATCTTGAGGAAGATGAGGTAGGTGAGCTGCTCGAGGTAGTCACCGTACCCGACGCCGTCGTCGCGCAGGGTGGTACAGAAACCCCAGACTTTGGAGATGATGGAGTCGGTGGTCATGAGTTCGGAGCTGCAACCGCGGATTTCGCGGAGGGACGGCGCGCACGGGGTGCGCGCGGTGTCTCAGGGTTATTCTGGGTCCCACGCTCACGCCATGTGCGGATGCGGGAAAGGAGGGCGGATGCGGGTTCGTCGGCGGGATCCTGGGGGACGAGTTCGCCGGCGAAGGCCTTTTTCAGGATGGCCTGGCGCAGGGCTTCGGCTTTTTGCAGGTTGGTGTCGATGTCGGAGGCTAATGCCCAAATCGCCGACAACGCAGCCTGGACGGTGTTTACGAGCTGTCGTTGCTCCAGAGGCGAACAGATGGGGATTGGAGCAGAGGACACGTCTGTTTGGTTTACACTCGCCTGATTGACGGCATTCTTCGCATTGACTCGCAGAAATGCTCGACCTGCTGAGGACGAGAGGAACAAGGAGACGAATGCTGGCTCGAAACCGGGCGACAGCCGCAGCCTCATGATGTTGCTTTCAAAGACGGTTGGCGAACTGAGTCTTCTCACCAAACCACATTTGGCCAGGTGCTCCATGCTGTTCACGCGATTGATCAGGATGTCGCCTACCTGGAGGGCGTATTTGTCCGTGTCGTCAGGGATAAGTTGCAGTTTTTTCTGCGGCTTACCGGTGAGCATCTCCCCATCGTAAAAATCGTCGATCCGGACGATATCAATTCCAGATCCATAATCCGATGAGGGGCGGTAGATGCCGTTTTGCGGATCGATCTCAAAGGCTTCTCCGAGGGGGCACCAAGCCCAACCGTTTGGAAGGGTTGCCAGCTTCTGGCGTACCAGCGGGGAGATGGGGGGTGGCTCGGCGGGCTTTGTCGGCTTGCTCGACTTGGGGGACTTGCCGCGATTATCGGCACCCTGGGTCCGCGAACGTTCGAAATCAGCGACTTTCTTATTATAGCGCGCTTCCCTCTCCGAGCGCGTACGGGCGAGGAGTTGCTCGGCCGGTTCGAGCTTCTGGGCGTTGGCTTTGCGCCAGGCGACGGTAGCTTTGCCTTCGAAGGCGTGTTTGAGGAGGGCCTGGCGATAAATGGTCAGTTTGGCCCGCGCCTGCTTCAGGTTCTCAATCCCCGCGTCCAGTTCGGAAAAGAGTTCCTCGATTTTCGCGACGATGCGGCGTTGCTCCCCTAGGGGCGGGATGGGAACCTGAAGTGTCTTGAAGCGCGCGAGCGTGAGATTGAGACCGCTGTCGCTGATGCCGGTCTTCAACTCATCAATGCGCTTCTTCGTGTCGTGCGCCCGCAGAAAGGCCTCAAGGTACGTGCCGAGGGCTAGCCTCGGGTCGGGTCGAAAGCGGTACATTTTGCCCGAGATCATCAGACGACTGCGTGTCTTGCGGACCAGGCAAATGACGCCGCAACGCACCCGAGGACCGGCGCACGTCAACAACAGGTCGCCGGGTTGGACTTCGATCGAGGGGTCTGGATCCAATCCGGCGGGGAGCTGCTTGTTGTGTTCTGGCTGAAAGTCGCCATCCTGAATCGCTGTGGTCTTGAGGACGCCCCAGGTGTCCTCGGTCTTGGCAGGAAATGACTCGCATTGGGGGCTCCACCCCTGGCGGAGTGTCTGCCCGTTCTCGAACGGGAGCAGAATTGCTTCGATGCCCGCTGTTGCCCAACCTTGAGGAAGATCCGTCATGCCGCCAATGCCTCGTTGAGTTCAGTTAGCAGCGGGTCCATTTGGTCGCCGAAGAGTTGGAACATTTTGCCGGGGCCGTCCATGCGGTCGAACGGGGCCATGTCGAGGTCGTCGCGCTCCAAGTGGAAGCGGAAGCGGAAGACGCCCGGTGGGGGCACCGGGCCTACAAGACGGGATGGCTGGTGGCAGCGGTTCATGTTGTAGGCCGGGTGCCCTCACCCGGCGATTTCCAGCCGCCGCCGCGCAGAGCCGGAGGTTCGTTGGGGACGGGGCCGGCGGGGCGCTTGTAGGCCGCGTCCCCTGACGCGGCGTTCGGGGGCAACGGGAGTGCGCCGCGTGGGGGCAATGGAGCTGCGCCGCGTGAGGGCACGCGGCCTACAACACCAGGCTTGTCGTTAGAAAGAGGGGGGGGTATCGCGAAGTCGTCGCGCTCCAGGTGGAAGCGGAAGGCGCCCGGTGGGGGCACCGGGCCTACAAGAGGGGATGGCTGGTGGCAGCGGTTCATGTTGTAGGCCGGGTGCCCTCACCCGGCGAATTCCCGCCGCCGCCGCGCAGAGTTCCATCCTGCTCAACCAACAGGCCGGTCTCCAACAATAGTGGGGTGCCGGGGACCACGCGGGGACCGCCCGGCTCATCGTAGAAGATCTCACCGCCAAAAGGCCACTGTTCGGGCCGGTCCGCCAGCCTGGCGCGCACCGGATTCAAACAGATGTATTCCCATTTGCGAGCCTCAGCTTCCGGGCTGCGAAACTTGTGGTCGTGGAAACCCGCTTGCCAGCGCCAAGGGCGTTTGAGCCGGGTGTAATCGTGTGCGGCCGGAGCGGGAGCGCCCGCATCGGGAACGCCCGGTGGGGGCACCGGGCCTACAGGGGTGGGCGCGGTGGGGTCGCAGGGCGATGGCAGGTCCGGTACCCTTACCGGGTTTTCGTCGCGCGGCTTCAAGCCGCCTACCACCGCCTTCATTGCCTTGATCCATTGTCCGAGGCGCACCGCATCGTAGCCCATGTGGGCGATCAAATGGAGGTGGTCGGGCATCAGGACGAAACGGCGTCCGAACCAGTGGTAGCGGGCAGGGCTGTCGAGAAGGAAACCCACGAGTCGTTCGAAGGTTTCGTGGTTGTTGAGCACGGGAGCACGGCCATCCACGCAGATCGTGAGGAGGTAGGCAATGTTGCCATCACGGTCAGGCCAGACACGATGCAAGCGCCGCAGGCGGCGGGGCTGGGTTTCGTTGGGGGCGGGGCCTGCCGCGCCGTTGTAGGCCGCGTCCCCTGACGCGGCGTTCGGGGGCAAGGGGGACGCGCCGCGTGGGGGCGACGGGGAGGCGCCGCGTGGGGGCGACGGGGAGGCGCCGCGTGGGGGCACGCGGCCTACAGGGTGGTCGTTAGAAAGCGGGGGGGTCATGCCGCGAGTGCCTCGTTGAGTTCGGTCAGCAGCGGCTCCATTTGGTCGCCGAAGAGCTGGAACATTCTGCCGAGGCCGCCCATGCGGTCGAAGGGGGCCATGTCGAGGTCGTCGCGCTCAATGTGG
>Ga0182030_10025169_pt1 | contig 10870 bp, 7 predicted proteins | sample 812S3MmetaG_FD_121299 | JGI IMG/M metagenome (GOLD analysis project Ga0182030, IMG submission 121299) | Permafrost microbial communities from Stordalen Mire, Sweden - 812S3M metaG (Illumina Assembly) | ecosystem: Environmental > Terrestrial > Soil > Wetlands > Permafrost | place: Sweden... | reverse complement strand
CCATCACCGGAGAACAAATCAATCTTGAGGCAGCTTTGCCGTCCGGATTCTCATTGCATCAGTAGGTTCACGGCGGGAATCAAATCAGGGTGGCCGTTGAAACCTGCGCGATCCCGCCATTCCTAATCCTAACGAAGAAACCAAGCGAGTTTTATTACACTCCGATCATGGTGGTTAACGGGGCTCTGTACGAGTGGCGCGTGATCCGCTCGGAGTCCGGACGTGGCCAGAAGCCGCACTCACGCGTCGAGCGTAACGGTGAAGGCGTAGATTTTCTTGCGCCAATGGTTTTAGACTCTAAATGAACAGGAGCGGCAAACGCCAAGAATCGGCGCAGGAACGATGTACATATACCTGGACACGATGCTATGGAACCGGCTGTGCGACGAAGACGTTGACCCTGGCCGGCTGAATGCATCCCTTGCCGCACAACGTGCCAAGCTGGTGCTGAGCCCCATACCGGGTTCGAATTAGCGATGACCTTCGTTAATGGTCCGGAACGCGCGAAGAAGTTGTTCTCATATCTGATGAACTTTGTAGCGGCTAATGTCCCTTGCACGAAAGAGATAACGGGCATTCTTGAGGCGGAGATGATGGCTCTGAGGTCGCCAGAACTTGAGGTTGTTCCATTTCTGCCGCCCGAATATTACGGCGGATTCAGAAGAGACCTCGAGATGCTTGCTGCTGGCAACTTCGACGACCGAGCGAACGAATTCGTAAATGTACGTAGCTCGCTCGGATCAGCTGCTCGAACGGGCCCAGCACAATACCTTCAAGACAACGTTGCGGAACGGTTGCGGAAAGTCACTCCCAAAAACCTTGAAGGTTGGCTAGAGTCAGAGTGCGCTTCAGATCAAGGCGTCGTGCTTCTGGCCGAACAAATCACGCGGAAGTTCCCAGAAGCGCCAACTGCGGAGGCCCTAACCTGGGCCGCTCCTCTAGTTGCCTCACGCGCTTGCCGTTTGGCCAAAGGCCTGGTCCGCGCTGATCTATATTTCAATTGGCGGTGGGCTAACCGGCAGGCAATTCCCAGAGATCTCTACTACGATATGTATCACGTGTTGCTCTCTACCTACTGCGACGTGTATGCGACTAAGGAGTCAACGCAGATTGACTATGCCGGGTTGCTGTTGACGCCAAAGACTAAGCTGGCGCTCTATGGCGGTCAATGCCCATTGGCTGGTTGGCTCGAAGCGCTCGCTCAAAGATAAATTAACTCTGACACACCGATCTCGGGGCCGCTGCGACGTTTCCGGAAGCCCTGAGAGTTTGGCGCGAGGGCAACGTAGCCACAAACGCCGGTGGCTGGGCCAATATGGGCGGCTTGGAAGCACGACGGTTGCCCCAGAGTGGATCGTCGACCACTCGTAGGAAGCTTCCGGAGCCGCTCCCGTCGATGAGGCGCTGGGCCGCTCCCTCCGAGTGGCGCGTTATCCGGGCCAAGTGTAACTCAACGGCGTGAAGTGCTTTCGACCCCATTCACGACTCGCCGCCACCATGCGGTCAAATCTGATAGTTTGGAAATGCCGCGCCCCACCTTCGGAGGTCCCCCGTGTCTCGACTCATCCTATTACTTTGCGCAACCACGCTCGTGCCCGCCACCTGGCCGGCTAACCTCGCCGTTTCCACGTTTCTGAAAGATGGATTCACGCCCACCGCCATCGCCGCGGACTCGCACGGCAACGTGATCGTCGCGGGCAGTGCCGTCATAGACCCGACGGCGCAGACTACCGGCGCCGTCATCGCCAAAGTCGACGGCAAGGCCAGCCAGTATCTCTACCTCACGTATTTCGATAGCGCCGCCAGCGATCAAATCTCGGCCATCGCGCTAGACAGCGCCGGCAACGCGTACATCGCCGGCTGGACCGGAAATCCGAATTTTCCGGCCACCGATGGCGGCGCGTTCGGTACGGCGCCGGCCAGCAGCAACGACTCGCGATCGTTCGTCGCCAAGCTGAGTCCGCAAGGTGCGGTGATATTCGCTGTGCTGCTCGGCAACTCCGTCGCCTCCACGGCTCGCGGCATCACCGTCACACCGCAGGGGCAGATCCTGGTGAGCGGCATCGCCAAGGCCACTGGCTTTCCGGCGACCCAGGGAGCTTACAGCATCGCGGACTCCGCCAATCACTGGTTCCTGATGGAGCTCGACCCGACCGCCAGCAAGGTGATTTTCTCCGCGATCGGCATTGGCGGCAGTTCGCTGGCTGTGGACGCCGCGGGCAATATCTATCTCGCCGGCAGCAGCGCGGGCACCGATTATCCCACTACGCCAGGCGTCTATCAGACCAGTTTCGTGCAGGGCTACACGTGCTCGTTCCTGTGCCAGATCGGATTCCCCGGCGGCTTGCAGCACGTCTCCAAGGTGGACGCGGCGGCTTCGAAACTGATCTACTCGACGGGCTTGAACGACCCGAAGGGCGCCGCCGGATCGACCACTAATACCGGGCTGGCAGTCGACACCGCTGGAAATGCGTACGTCACGGGAACGCTGATGCAGGCGGCCTATCCGTTCACGGTCACGCCGCCCACCGTCTACACAGGGTATCTATCCAAGCTGGACCCGGCGGGGGCCACGCTGCTGTTCTCGATCCCATTCGGCGGTGCGGGCGTGCAACTGGACTCGTCGGGCGCTGTCTACGCGGGCGGCACGGCATCGAGTGCCACTCAGCTTTTCACACCCGCGCCGAACCCACCGCCGGGGCTGCCTTCGGCTTTCTCGTGGCTCCCGCAGGTCTGCCTTCCGAACAACATTACGGCCATGAGCGGAGCCTACGAGATCAAGGTGGACGTCGCCACTGGCAATATCCTCGACGGGCAGTGGATCGACGGATCGTCGCCCAGCGCTACGGGGACGGTGCTGGCGGGCGGCAAGATTTGGATCACGGGCACTGCGGTGGCGCCCGATGTGCCGTTGACGCCCGGCGTGCTGCTGCCGTTCTCGCCGGTGAGTCTCAGACCTGGATTTCTGCCGGGCGGTTGGCTGGCGGCGGTCGATTTCGCCAGCAGTACTGTTCCCAAGCTTGCATGCGTCCTGGATTCGGGCAACATGACCCACGTGGGAGCGGTGACTGGGTTCGAGTTGATCTCGATCTTCGGCACGAATCTCGGGCCCGCAACCGGCGTGCCGGCGCCCGACGGCATGGACACCTCCATCGCCGGCGTGTCGGCGACCTTCGACGGCGACAATCCGGCGCAACTGCTCTATGTTTCGGAGACGCAGATCAATCTCGCCGTACCGCTGCCGCTGCCCTCGCGCACGGTGGCCTCCTGGCCGACGCAGACGGTCATGCAACTGAACGTAAACGGCGCTACGGTGTCACGCCAATTTCCCTACACTCTGAATAACCTGAGCCTGTTCGCGAATCTGGCGGCTGGTCACTCTTCCTGTGGAGGCGCCAGCCCCGGCAATTCGGGATACCAACCGCTCGCCAGCAACGCCGCCGGCGGACTCAACTCTTGTACGAATCCCGCGCCCGCCGGATCCACGATTTCATTTTTCATGCAGGGCATTGGCGCGATTCAACTCGGCTTCGGGCCGACGCCGCAGATCGCGGACCTGACGGCCACCGTCGGGTATTGTTCCGCGCCGGTGACCAACGCGGCATTGATCGGCGATTACGTCTACCAGGTGGATGTGACCATGCCCACTTCCCTATCGGCCTGTAGTGGACTGCCGGGGACCAGCGCAAAGTATCAACTGCCGGTGACCTTCTATTACAACGGGCAGATTTTTGGCTCGATGGTCGGACCTTTTGTGGTGCCGTCGCTGGGAGGGCTTAGCGTGAATTATACGCCGGGGCAACCGATGCCGATGATGGTGTACTTGAGGCAGTAAGAGAGCTTCCGGATTCCCAAGCCGCGAGCTTCATACTCTTGCCGGTCGTTCTCAAATCAAAGTGATCCTGATCACACATTGTTCCTCTCCTTAAGGGGCTTCTCTGGTTGCGGGACAGACCCCAGGCGTACCATTATTCTATACTGCCCGTCCCGCTGCCCGTGAGGTTAGACTGCTTCGGCGGTCGGCGTAGGCCCTTGCATATCGCATAATGATAGACACAATGCCGAAGTTTCATTTCTACGAGCCCTCGAAAGGTCACGGCCTCCTGCACGATCCGTTCAAGGCGATCGTTGCGCCTCGACCGATCGGCTGGATTTCGACCCGAGACGCGGAAGGGCGGGTGAATCTTGCGCCGTACAGCTTCTTCAATGCTGTGTGCGACCACCCGCCAATGGTCATGTTCAGCTCGGCGGGGTGGAAGGACACGGTGTCCAATATCAGGGCGACCGGCGAATTTGTCTGCAATCTTGTCACCCGCCCGCTGGCGGAGAAAATGAACCGGACATCCGCCTCCCTGCCGCACGGCGTCAGCGAATTCGAGTTCGCGAAGCTGGACGCAGCTCCGAGCCGAATGGTAATGCCGCCGCGCGTCGCAGAGGCCCCGGCGGCGCTTGAATGCAAGCTGGTAGAAATTGTACAGTTGCGTGGCGCCGACGGCTCTGCGCTCGACCAGCACCTCACGATCGGAGAAGTCGTTGGCGGTACACATCAATCGCGCTTATCTCAGGGAAGGACTCTTCGACCTTCTGGCGACGCATCCCGTTCAGCGCGCGGGTTACATTGAGGATTACACCGAGGCGACGACGGCCTTCAAAATGAACCGACCCCAAGCGCCGCCAGCCTGAACCCCCCGGATACGGCCTCCTGGGAGATTACTCCAGTGGGTGGGATATCGGATATCGTCCCTTTAGACCGCTATCAGCGCGCCATCGGCGTAGGTCGTTCAAAACGGGCAGTTGCGCGAGCGCCACTTCCGAGCCGCCGGCTTGGGCCTGGCCGGCGACAGCTGGACCGCCACCCGTTCCGCCTTGCCAATCAGGAGTCGATGGGGAACAGCCAGCACAAGAGTCTTCTCAGCGTTGAACTCCGCCAGGGCGATCACGCGACTTCTCCCTTTCAGGAACCTGAACGCCTCCCAATACCAGCAACCCTCCCACTCCAAGACATTCCGGAAGCGGCGGCCAAGGTTCGCCAACCCCTCGGCCCGTTGCCGATTCTGCTCTTGGGCTCGTTCGAAACTCGGTTCTTTGCTGGCCAACTCGACGGCCACGCCAACGTCGCTCAGCCGCTCGACCTCGGGGTTTCAGCATGCTGCCGAAAAGATCGACCCTGGTCACCTTGGCCAGGAACTAACGGTACTGGTTGACCTCGGTCACGCGCTCAAGAAACTCCGGCAATGCTCTTTCGGCAGTGCCACGGGCGACCGGCTTGGCCGCCATTGCCGCCGAAAACGTGACTCCCGCTTGTGTCATGGTCCACATTCGGCGGCCGGCGGCTCAGATTAGTCCTTCAGCCCGCAGAGCGCTGACCACCGAAGCGCCCGTTTCCCGGCGCCAACCCGGCCGCCTTCTCCAACCGCGCCAGTCCCCACTGCAGCTGGGAGCGGAGTGCCGGAGCGCGGATCGCACCAAAAGCTCGGGTACCGTGCCGTTCCAGCATAAACCGATGCGACCAGCGCTGGCGCCCGTTGACTTCCCCTGCCCGCAAATGACACACCGGAAACGGATTCCCGAGCGGAATGTCGAAATTAATGTCGAAGTGGGCCAGGCGGGGAGGTGTTCGATTCCTGCAAGTTGTTGAGGGGATTTGGTTGCGGGGGAAGGATTTGAACCTTCGACCTTTGGGTTATGAGCCCAACGAGCTACCAGACTGCTCCACCCCGCACATCCATCTTACCCTATGCCGTCCACGCGGTCAAATTCTCGTTACATTATTCTCCGGCCCACCCTTAGTACAATGGAATCGTGCCTCGCCTCGTAGTTCCGGCGGCCCTCGCGCTGGCCACCGTCTTATCGGCCCAAACCGCCCTGTTTCCCCTCAAGGACCTCAAACCCGGTATGCACGGCACCGGTCGCACCGTCTTTAACGGGAACAAAATCGAGGACTTCCAGGTCGAAATCCTTGGCGTGCTCGACAATATCGGCCCCAAGGAATCCCTCATCCTCGCCCGCCTCTCCGGCGGACCGCTGGAACACACCGGCGTCATGCAGGGCATGAGCGGCAGCCCCGTCTACATCGACGGCAAACTCGTCGGGGCGGTGGCCATGGCCTTCCCCTTTGCCAAGGACCCCATCGCCGGCATCCGTCCCATCGAGGCCATGCTGCGCACCTCCTCCTCCGCCACCTCACCCTCACCCTCACCCCCGCCCGCCGCCACCGGCCAGCGCGCCGCCCTGGCGCTCAACGAGCCCGACCTCACCCGGCGGATTCCCCGCCCCGAGCCCGTCCTCGGAGGCGAAGCCCGCATGATTGACATCGCCACGCCTGTCTCCTTCGGCGGATTCAGCCGCGCCACCCTCGACGCCTTCGCTCCCCAGCTCCGCGCCGTGGGACTCGAGCCCCGCCAGGGGGTGACCAGCGGCGCCAGGATCGAAGCCGCCATGGGTAACCCCGCCGACCTCCAGCCCGGCGCCATGATCAGCATCCAACTGATGGCCGGCGACCTCTCCGTCGGCGCCGATGGCACCGTCACCCACATCGACGGCAATCGCATCTACGCCTTCGGCCACCGCTTCCTCGATATCGGCTCCACCGCCCTGCCTTTCGCCCGCGCCGAAGTCCTCACCCTTCTCGCCAACACCAACACCTCCTTCAAGATCTCCACCGCCAAGGAATGGATGGGCACCATCTATCAGGACCGCAACACGGCCGTGGCCGGAGAACTCGGCAAGCGGGCCGCCATGGTGCCGGTCTCCGTCAGCCTGGCGCGTGAAGGCAAGCCGGTGGAGACCTACCGCATGCAGATGGTCAACGACTCCCTGCTTTCCCCCTTGCTGCTGCAGATGGCCGTGTTCAGCGCCATCGACGCCACCGAACGTACCGTGGGCGCCGGCAGCATCCGCGTCACCGGCCAGGTCGAATTCCAGAACGGAAACGCCCCCCTGAGCATCAACAACATATACGCCGCCGATAACGGAAGCCCCATGCTGGCCTCTCTCTCCGCCGCCGTTCCCGTCGCCTTCGTCATGCAAGGCGGCTTCGATTCGCTCCAACTCAAGAATGTCTCCATCCACCTGGAGGCCTTCGACCAGAAGAAGCAGCTCACCATCGACGGCATCACCACCTCGCGCCGCGAAGTCCGCGCCGGCGAAAAGGTGCAACTCAACGTCTCCCTCACCGGCGACAATGGCGCCGAAACCGTCCGCCGGCTGGAATACCAGGTGCCCATCGGCGCCGAACCCGGCATCCTCTACTTCACCGTAGCCGACGCCAACACGGCCAATATCGCCGATTTCCGCCAGGTGTTGACCGCCACGGCACGCACCCCCGGCCAACTGCTTGCCACCGTCAACAACCTGCACCCCAATACCAAGGCCTACGTGCGCGTCTGGCGCGCCGACCCGGCGTTCCAACTCGAAGGCGCCGATCTGCCCGACCCGCCCGCTTCGGTTTCCCTGATCCTGGCCGGCTCGCAATCCAGTTCCGCCGGAATCACCCAAACCCGCAACTCCAAAATCGCGGATATGGAGATCGACATCGGCGACATGGCGGTCACCGGCTCCAAAACCGTTCAGGTGGAAGTAAAAGAATGATTCCCTCCATGCGCCACTTTGCCTGTGCCGCCGCCCTCTGCGCGGCCCTCGCACCCGCCGCCTTTCCCAGCGGCACCACCACCTGGGAACTCAACTCGTATGCGGATTTCATTCGTGGACGCTTCAACGGCCTCTCCCTGAGCCGGGAAGGCCGTCTCTCCCTCTCTCCCAAGGTCGAAACCCTCTTCAGCAGCGATCAGCCCGTCATCTGGGCCCTGGCCCAAGCCCCCGATGGCCCCGTCTACGCCGCTACCGGACACCGCGGCCGCCTGTACAAGATCGAAGGTCCGGCCCGGAGCACGCTCCTGTGGACCGCCCCCGAGCCCGAGATATTCGCCCTCGCCGTGGATCGCTCCGGCGCGGTCTACGCCGGCACCTCGCCCGATGGCAAGGTCTATCGCATCGAGAACGGCAAGGCCACCGAATTCTTCGCACCCAAGGCGCGCTACATCTGGTCCCTGGCCGTCGCCCCCGATGGCGCGCTCTACGTCGGCACCGGCGAGCAGGGCAAAGTCTTCCGCGTGGATAGCGCCGGGCACGGCGAAGTCTGGTACGAGACCGGCCAATCGCACATCACCGGGCTCGCCATCGATAGTCAGAACCGCGTGCTGGCCGGCACCGAGCCCAACGGCATCCTCTACCGCATCAGCGGCAAGGACAAAGCCTTCGTGCTCTACGACGCCAGCCTGCCGGAAATCCGCGCCATCGTCCCCATGCCCGACGGCACGGTGTACGTGGCGGCCCTGGGCGGGTCCACCGCCAAACGCGCGCAGGCAGCCAATCAGGCGGCCCAGGGCAACTCCGGCAGCGGCCCCGCCGTCTCCTCGTCGGTCACTACCATCACCGTCGAAGCACAGGCGGCCGAAATCAAACCGCCCGACCCCACCAAGCCGTCCCAAACCCAGCCCGGCGCCGCCGCCCCATCCACCCCGCAGGTCAGCACCCAATTCACTCCCGTCGTGGACGCGGGCGGCGTCGAAAAGAGCGCCGTGTACCGCATCAACGCCGATAACACCGTCGAAACCCTCTGGAGCTCCAAAGAAGAAAACGTCTACGACCTGTTGGCGCTGGAAAAGCAGATTCTCTTCTCCACCGACCAGGATGGCCGCATCTACGGTCTGTCGCCCGATCGCCGCGTCACCCTGGTCACCCAGACCAATGAAGGCGAGACCACCCGCCTCCTGCCGGGCGAGCACTCCGTGCTCGCCGCCACCGGCAACATGGGCCGCCTCTACCGCCTCGGCGAAGTCCCCGGCCCCTCCGGTTGGTACGAGGCCCCGGTGCACGATTCCAGCACCGCCTCGCGTTGGGGCAGCATCAGTTGGCGCGCCGAAATGCCCGCCTCCAGCGCCATCCAATTCCGCACCCGCTCCGGCAACTCCGCCAAGCCCGACCGCACCTGGAGCGATTGGAGCGAGCCCGTCACCAACGCCGCCGGCAGCCGCATCACCAGCCCCAACGCGCGCTACATCCGGTGGAAAGTGGAGCTCGCCGGCGCCGCCGGCGTCACCCCCATCGTCAACAGCGTGACCCTGGCCTATCTGCCGCAGAATTCGCCGCCCGTGATGAAGAGCATCAACGTCATCACCCAGGCCGCCGCCATCACCCAAGCCGCCGTCAGGAGCAGCGGCAGCACCTCCGCCTATAGCGTCACCGTCACCGATGGCGACACTTCCGCCACCTCCGCTGGCACTCCCACCCAGACCCTGCCTCGCGCCGCCACCCAACAAATCACCCTCGCCTGGGTCGCCGAAGACCCCGATGGCGACCGCCTCGTCTACAACGTCTACTTCCGCGGCGAAGACGAAACCCAGTGGAAGCTGCTGCGCTCCAACACCCACGACAATTCCATCACCTTCGATGCCGATGTCCTGGCCGATGGCAAGTACTTCTTCCGCGTCATCGCCAGCGACCGCGAAGCCAATCCGCCCGCCTCGGCGCGCGAAGCCACCATGGTCAGCGCCCCCGTCATGATCGATAACACGCCGCCCATCGTCACCCTCGGCGAAGTGCGGCGCTCTGGCGCCAGCGCCCACGTGGAGTGGGAGGCCCACGACCGCGCCAGCGCCCTGCGCCACTGCGAATATTCGCTCGACGCCAACAGTTGGGTGCCCATGGAATCCGTGGATGGCGTGATCGATTCCCAAAGCGAGAAATTCGCTCTCGATCTCACCGGGCTCTCCCCCGGGGAACACCTTCTGGTGATTCGCGCCGCCGATAGCGCCAACAATACCGGCGTCGCCAAAGTGATCCTCAAATGACCGAATCAATCGCCCATTTCGAAGAAATCTTAAGGACCATGCCCGCGCGCCTGGTCGATCTGGGGGATGCTGCCGTGGCCCACAAGCCTGCCCCGCACCGCTGGTCGAAAAAGGAGATCCTCGGCCACCTCATCGATTCCGCCGCCAACAACCACCAGCGCTTCGTCCGCGCGCAAGCCACTCCCCGCCTGGAGATCCCCACGTATGAAGGGGACTTCTGGGTGGCCGCCCAGTCTTACGCCACCGAACCCTGGCCCGATCTGGTCAACCTGTGGCTCCTGTTCAATCGTCACCTGCTGCACGTGTTGAAGGCGATGCCGCCCGATGTGCTCTCGCACGAACTGGTGATCGGCGGACGCCCCGCCGTGACCCTCGAAGCCCTGGCCGCCGACCATCTCCGCCACGTAGACCATCACCTCGCGCAGTTACTGGGATAGCGGGCTTCCCAAGAACCGCACAATCCCGCTGCTGCGCGAGGAGGCTGGCGGCCCCTTTTATGGCTCTGAGCGAGATTCCGACGAATGGGCCATTTTAGGCTGCTTTCTTGACGGCGTGAACAGCGATGAACTCGATGTTGGTTACAGCCATTCGCTTGGCCTTCAGGAGCAGGTAGCGGAGATTCTGATAACCGCATCCGCGGTTGATCAACATACGAATGTTCCCGTTGACCGCTTCGACCACACCGAAGCGAACCTTGGTCCGACAGTGGTTGAGAATGCCGTCCAGGTGCTTGATCAACATCGCGGCGAGTTTCTGAAACGAGGGCAATCGCTGCCACCGCCGCTGATCCACCCGCTTGCCCAGATATTTGACCATGGCCCCTTCGTAGCGGTAGTCCCAAAGTCTTTCCAGGCTCTCCTTGAGTATGTAGGCTTTGAAGAGTATGTAGGCTTTGAACACCCGCCGGTTCAACTGGAATAGGCGGTTCAGCACGCCGCGCTGCCTTGGCACCAGGTTCTTCCAACGGCTCAACAGTAGCCACTTCTTCCCTTTGATGACATCGCGCATCTTCCTCCCTT